>Ga0308163_10000156_pt1 | contig 187419 bp, 172 predicted proteins | sample PhyTR1_FD_201037 | JGI IMG/M metagenome (GOLD analysis project Ga0308163, IMG submission 201037) | Phyllosphere microbial communities from UC Gill Tract Community Farm, Albany, California, United States - DLSLT.R1 | ecosystem: Host-associated > Plants > Phyllosphere > Unclassified | place... | reverse complement strand
TCTTGATGTCGCCCAGTGCGGGGTAAGCCGCGCGCAACTTGCCCAGCGCTTCGTCGACCAGCCCCTGGTCGGGCGCAGGGTCCAGCGTGCGGTGCTTCTCGAAGGGCGTGACTTCATCGAATCGCCAGGTGCCAAGCTGCTCGGGTCCGCTGAAGAATGAGTTTCTGACGCGGAATTTCAGGCCCTTGCGGCGTTCCATGAAGGTGGTGAAGAACTGGCGGGCGTAGCGCAGGCCGCGTGGGGTCAGTTCGACCGTGCCGCGCCCGGCCAGCGACAAGGTGTAGCCGCCATCCAGGCGTCTGCGCAGGCAGAACTCGGGCGTATAGAGGGTGCCCTCGATGACGGCAGGTGCTGCGGTGGTGCGCATGGCCGTGCCGCGCACGTTGGCTTGCGGCAGGTCGATGCCGTGGCGGTCGCAGAACATCGATGCCCAGGCGCCGCCTGCACACACCACCGCCTGCGTGCGGATCACGCCACGTTCGGTGATCACGCCGCTGACACGTCCGCCGCTGGTTTCCAGGCCCCGCGCGGCGCACTGTTGATGAATCGTGACGCCAAGTCGGCGTGCGCCCTCGGCCATGGCCGGCACGGCCATGGTGGGCTCGGCATGGCCGTCTTCCGGGCACCATGCGCCGCCGATCCAGGCGGTCGCCCTGCTGTGGCCCGGCGTGGCGGCCTGAGCCTCGCGGCTGGTCAGCATGCGGCTGTCGATGCCGTGCTCGCGCGCCGACTTGCTCCAGGCCTCCCAGGTGTCCAGCGTTGCCTTGGTGTCGGTGACATAGCGCAGGCCATTGCGGCGATAGCCCAGGTCGGCGCCGATTTCTTCCGCCAGGCCGTTCCACATCTGCACGCTTGCCTTGATCAGCGGCATCTCGCGCACGTCGCGATTCTGCTGACGGCACCATCCCCAGTTGCGGCTGGATTGCTCGGCCGCCACACGGCCCTTTTCGATCACCGCCACGCGCTTCCCCTTTTTCGCCAACTCGTACGCGGCGGTGATGCCGGCGATGCCGCCTCCGATCACCACGACATCGACAGCGGTAGGCAAGGTTTCGTCGCTACGGACGGTTTGCAGAGCAGAAGCATTCATATCGGGGAGAAACACGTAAAAGTGCCGGGGGACGGCGGGGTGATTCAAGTGAGCTTAAGTGAGCTTATTGGGCCAGATTACTCAGGCGATGGGACGCAGCACAAGGTCGTCGCGGATACAGGCCGCGAACTGACCAGGCCCCCGCTCGCGCATTTCCGGGCGGGTCTGGGCGCACGCCGGCAATGCGTACTGGCAGCGCGTGCGGAAGGTGCAGCCCGAGGGCGGGTTCATCGGGCTGGGAATGTCCCCGGCAAGCACGATGCGCTGACGCGACACGGTCGGGTCGGGAATCGGCGCAGCAGACAGCAAAGCTTCCGTATACGGGTGCTTGGGCTGAGTGAACAGCGTGTGGGTATCGGCCAGCTCCACCAGCCGTCCCAGATACATGACCGCAATCCGATCCGAGATGTGTCCCACCACCGACAGATCGTGCGCGATGAACACGATGGTCAGGCCAAGCCGCTCTTTGAGTTCGAGCATCAGGTTGATGACCTGCGCCTGGATCGACACGTCGAGCGCCGACACCGGCTCGTCGGCAATCAGCAGGTCGGGCTGGCTAATCAGCGCGCGCGCAATGCCCACGCGCTGGCGCTGCCCGCCTGAAAATTCGTGCGGATATCGGTCTGCCTGCCCCGGCAACAGCCCCACCAGTTCAAGCGCGTCCGCCACTTTCTTGCGGCGCTCTTCTGGCGTACCGGCCAGGCCATAGACATCCAGCGGCGCCGCCACGATGTCTTCAACGATGTGCCGCGGATTGAGCGAGGCGTACGGGTCCTGGAAGATCAGCTGGATGCGCTGGCGAATCGGCCGCATTTCCTTCCGCGACAAGTGGGTGATGTCGGTGCCGTCCAGCACGATGCTGCCGCCGGTCGGTTCGACCAGCCCCATCAGCGTGCGGCCAAGCGTGGTCTTGCCAGAGCCCGACTCACCCACCAGGCTGAGCACCTCGTTGCGCTTGACGTCGAAGGACACGCCGTCGACCGCCTTCAGCTGCGACTGATTGCGGCTGAAGAAGGAGTTGCCCATGGGAAACCACTTCTGCAGATCGCGCACCTGCAGCAGTACATCGTCGGGTTGGTTCACAGTGGTGTTCATGCTTCCTCCCGTGCTGGCACGTCTTGCCAGCGCGCACAACGCACAAGATGCCGGTCCGGCAGTTCCGACAGTGCCGGCACGGCGGTATTGCAGATGCTCGGCACGACGTGCGCACAGCGCGGCGCGAAGCTGCAGCCAGGCGGCGGATCGTAGGGGTCGGGTACGTTGCCGGGAATGGCGCGCAAGGCCCCGCGTCGTTTTCCGGCATGGTCCAGGCGCGGCACCGAGTCCAGCAGGCCCATGGTGTAGGGCATGCGCGGCGCCTTGAAGAGCGGCACCACGTCGGCCTGCTCGACGATGCGCCCGCCGTACATGACGACCACGCGGTCGGCGATTTCAGCCACCACACCCAGGTTGTGGGTGATGAAGACCATGGACATGCCGTTGCGCTGCTGCAGCCGCTGCAGCAGTTCCAGGATTTGCGCCTGAATCGTCACATCCAGCGCCGTGGTGGGCTCATCGGCAATCAGCAGAGTTGGGTTGCACGACAGCGCCATCGCAATCATTGCGCGCTGGCGCATGCCGCCCGACAGGTGATGCGGATAGGCATCCAGACGCGCCCGCGCATCCGGAATGCCAACGAGGTCGAGCAGTTCCGCAGCGCGGTCGCGGCCTACTTTTTCGTTCACGCCCTCATGCCAGCGCACGCCTTCGGCAATCTGCCGTCCGATGGTGTGCAGCGGGTTAAACGACGTCATGGGCTCCTGGAACACCATCGCGGCATCGCGGCCGCGCACTTCGCGCATCTGGTGGTCGGTGAGCGTCAGCAGGTTGCGTTGGCCGCCATCGCGATCACGCAGCCATACCTCGCCCGTCAGTGAACAGCCCGGCGCCGGTGGGGTGAGCCGAAGAATCCCCAGGCTGGTGACGCTTTTGCCCGAGCCCGATTCGCCGACCAGCGCCAGGGTTTCGCCCCGCGCTACTTCGAAGGACACATCGCGCACCACCGGCAACATGCCTGCAGAGGTTTGAAACGCGACGTTCAGATTGCGCACTTCCAATACGTTTTTGTCCTGCATCACCGCACTCCGAGCTTCGGGTCGAGCGCATCGCGCAGGCCGTCGCCAATGAAGTTGAAGCTCGTGACCGCCAGTGCGATCATGATGCCGGGCAGGATGGCAAGCCAGGGCGCGCTTTCGAAATAGGTCTGCGCGCTGTCAAGCATGTTTCCCCAGCTGGGCGTCGGCGGCTGAATGCCGTAGCCCAGGAAGCTGATGTAGGACTCGGCCAGAATCGCGTGCGCCACCGTCAAGGTGCCGGACACCACCACCGGCGCCATGGCGTTGGGCAGCAGTTCCTTGAACATGATGCGCGAGTCGCTGGCACCGATCGACAAGGCCGCTGTCGCAAAATCACGCTCGCTCAAGGACCGGATCTGCGCCTCGACGATACGGGCGACTTCCATCCAGGTGGTGGCTGCGATCAGCACCACGATGGCCGTGACGCTGGGCTTGATGAACGCAGCCAGCGCAAGCAGCAGAAAGATGGTCGGGAAGCACAGCGCCGCATCGACGATGCGCATCAACACACTGCCGATCAGGCCGCGGAAGTAGCCGGCGACGACACCGACCACGATGCCCACCATCATGCTGAGCACCATCGATGCGAAGCCCACCGCCAGCGAAATGCGCCCTGCCATCAGCAAGCGCGCAAGCATGTCGCGCCCCAGCTGGTCGGTGCCCAACACGTGGACGCTGAGCCCGGGCGGCGCAAAGCGGGCGAGGACATTGATGGTGGTTTCGTCAAAGGGCAATAACCACGGGCCCACGATACAGAGCAGAACCATCAGGCCGATAACGGTCGCGCCGGCCAAGGCCAGCCGATGCCGACAGAACCGGCGCCATGCCGAGCGGCGCACACGCGATGGCTTGGCAGGCGCGGCTGCCAGGGGGACGGTAGTGGAGATAGTGTCGGGCATGGAGATTCCGATATCTGTAAACACACGATGCCTGCAAGGCGCCGCGTCGGTGGAATCAGGTCTGGCTCAAGTCATCTGACTGAAGCCATCAACTCAAGTCATCTGACTGAAGCCATCAACTCAAGTCAGACGGATTCGCGGATCGGCCAGGCCGTACAACAGGTCGGCGATCAGGCTTCCCAGCAAGACCAGGAATGCCGTGCACATCAGGATGCCCATGACGGTCGGGTAGTCGCGGTAGCTGATCGAGTCCAGGAACAGCCGGCCCATGCCCGGCCATGCAAAGACCGTTTCCGTCACCAGCGCACCGCCCAGCAAGGCCGGGATCTGCAACCCGGCGATCGTCACCATCGGCAGCAAGGCGTTGCGCAAGATGTGGCGCAGCAGAATGCGTCGCTCGGTCAAGCCTTTCGACCGGGCAGTCCGCACGAAATCGTGGTTGATCACGTCCAGCATGGATGAGCGCATGTAGCGGCTCCAGCTGGCCATGGTCACCAGACCCAGCACGACGCTGGGGGCGATCAGGTGATGCACCTGATTCATGAACGACCCGTCGCCCGCCGTGTACCGGTTGCCCGAAGGCAGCCAGTTCAGTTCGACGGAAAACACGTAGATCATCAGCAAGCCGAACCAGAAAGTCGGGATCGACAGCAAGACCATGGTGACCACGGTGCTGAGCGAATCGAACAGCGAGTTGCGCTTGACCGCGCCCAGGATGCCGATGGAGGTGCCCAGCCCGATTGCCAGCAGCGTGGACGTCAGCATCAGTTCCACGGTGGCGCCGATGTGCGAGCCGATGATGTGCAGCACCGGCTGCTGGTCGCGGAAGGACCGCCCCCAGTCGCCGGTGAGCATGCGCCCCAGCCAGTCCAGGTATTGCACCGGCAGCGGGCGATCCAGGCCGAACGTGTGCTCGATGCGCGCCACATCGGCCGGTGTCAGATCGCCGCTATTGGTGAACTGCGACAGCGGCCCACCTGGCGCCAAGTGCAGGATGACAAATCCGAGCATGCTCACCAGCAGCAGGATCAAGACGGCCTGCACCGCCCGGCGCAACAGGTAGGAACTCATCATGACGCGTCGTCCTTGTGTGAATCAGGCTGCCCAGTACCACTGGGCGACGTTCCACGTATGGATGCGCACGTTGGTGTTGGGCGCATAGCCCATCAGGCCGTTCTTGTAGCCGAACACCGGGGCGTATTGGTAGATCGGCATGACGGCCAGGTCGTCGTGCACCAGCGCCTGGATCTGCTGGTAGATGGCCTTGCGCGCCGCGCGATCGATTACCGTACGGCCTTCGGCCAGCAGGCGGTCGACTTCCGGGTTGTTGTACTGGTAGACGTTCGAGCCGCTACCGCCCGTGGCCGGCGTGGCCTTGCTGCTGAATCGATACGCGCAGTCGGGATCGTTGCCGGTCATGAACGTAGAGCCGACAAGTGCGCTCTCGAACTTCGACTTGACCCAGAACTCGCCCCACATGACGGCGGCCGGCATGTTGTTGATCTTCAGGTTCACACCGATGGCCTTCCAGTCCTGCTGAAGCAGTTGCTGCGTCTGCTCGCGCACGGAATTGCCGGTGGTGGTCGAGATGGCGAATTCCAGCGGCTGGTTGCCCTTCTTGCGCATGCCATCGGATCCGCGCACCCAGCCTGCCTGGTCGAGAATGGCATTGCTGCCCTTCACATCCACCTTTTGCGCCGGCAGGTTGGCGTTGTAGAACCAGGCCTCGCGCGGCATGAACGACTCGGTCGCCGTCGGCAGGCCGTAGTTGATGATGTCGATGATGGCCTTCTTGTTGAAACTCCCATACAAGGCCTTGCGCACTGCCTTGTCGCCCAGCACCGGGTGGCCAAGATTGGGCGCAATCGATTCGATGGCGACCGAGGGCGTGACGACCACGGTCAGGCCTTGCAGCTTCTTTGCATCGGCATAGAAGTTCGGCAACAGACCGTCGACCGACACGTGATCGATCTGGCCGGTGCGGAACTGCGTGTACAGCGCGTTCATGTCGGCGATGTACTTGTAGATCACGCGTTCCAGGTACGGACCGTCACCGAAGTAATTGGTGTTTGCCACCAGCGTCAGGCGGTCGCCGGAAGCACGCTCGCCCCAGCGGAATGCCCCGGTGCCGACAGGCTGGTTGTTGAAGGGTGCGGTGTTCGGGTCTTCGGCCTTGGACAGGATGTGCTGCGGCACGATGAAGGTCCATGCCAGCAGCGACAGGTAAGGCGCATACACGGATTCCATCTTCCACGAGATCTCGAGCGGACCCGTGACGGTGATGTCGCGCACCAGGCTGTGGCCTTGGCGATTGCCCGCTGCAAAGCCGGGGCGATTGATCAGGTCCAACGTGAACTTGACGTCTTCTGCCGTGAAGGGCGCGCCGTCGTGCCATTTGACACCGGGACGCAGCTTGATTTTCCAGGACAGACCATCGGCAGAGATGCCACCGTTTTCGACGGTCGGGATTTCCATGGCCAATCGGGGCAGCAGATTGCCCTGCGGATCGACAGCCCACAGCGGATCGAACAGGCTCCACCACACGCCTTGGTCGACCTCGACGCCCGGCTTGAGCGGATTGAAAACGGTGGGTTCCTGGGACAGTCCGATGACGACCTGGCCCTTGGGGCTGGTGGGCGGCGTGCCGGCCGCACGCGCCTGATTGATCAGCGGGATGTCGCCCAGCAGGGCAACCATGCCACCCGCAGCACCGAGACCCAGCAGGTTGCGCCGAGTGGGCGACAAACAGGCTGATTGATGCGTAGAACCAAAATCACGTTTGTTCATCGAGGTCCCCATTTCTGGTCGTCGCGCGTCTGCTCGTCGCGCTTGGCCTGATCGCCAAGGCCGCCGTGGACATCCACCGTGGCCGCTTGCATTCGAAAGTGTCGTCGCACCCCGTTCATTTTTCGGTGAACCAGGCACCTTCGATTCACTATATTGTCTTTGTGAAAAACAATCGCGTGTCTTCACATGACGTTCATATTCGCACCATTCGCGCCGCTTTTGGAAGGAAAATTTTGCGAGACGCGTTGTTCAATATAGTGAACATCACAATCAAGTTTGAATGCACAACGATGGGGCATTCAATCAGGGAAAATGCGCCGATGCGGGGCGTTTCGACGTGGCGCAGATGTGCGGAAGACAGAACGCCGACAGCCGCGTGATGCGGCGGCCGGCGTGCAGAATGATGGGACGTACTACTTCATCGTGATGGTGACCCCGCCGCCACTGCCACCGCTACTACCACCGCTACTGCATCGGGGCACGTGACGTGGGATCGCCCACAGAGTTACTTCTTCGCCACCAGCGAGCAGGCGCTGCGCTCGAGCGGCTGGAAGGCCTCGGCGGCGGGCACGGTCGCAACCAGTTTGTAGTAGTCCCACGGCGCCTTGGATTCGGCCGGGGTCTTCACCTGGAACAGGTACATGTCGTGGATCACGCGGCCATCGGGACGGATGGAGGCATTGCGCATCACATCATCGGCAACGGGCAGTTCGCGCATCTTGTCGGCCACCACCTTGCCGTCGGTGCTGTTGGTGGCGGCAACTGCCTTCAGGTAGTGGCGCACGCTGGAATACACGCCTGCCTGCACCATCGTGGGTTTGAGGTTGCGGAAGGACTGCTGGAAGCGGGTCGACCACTGGCGGGTCTTGTCGTCGAAGTCCCAGTAGAAGCCATCGACGAAGCTCAGGCCTTGCGCCGTCTGCAAGCCAAGTGCGTGGATGTCGGACAGGAACACCAACAGCGCGGCCAGCTTCTGGCCGCCGGCCACGATGCCGAATTCAGATGCCTGCTTGAGGGTGTTGACGGTGTCCTGGCCGCCATTGGCCAGCGCCACCACCTGCGCCTTCGAGCTTTGCGCCTGCAACAGGAAAGAGGCGAAATCCGGCGCGTTCAGCGGGTGGCGCACGCTGCCCACGACGGTACCGCCCGCGCCCTTCACGATGTCGCTGGCTTCTTTTTCCAGCGAATGGCCGAAAGCGTAGTCCACCGTCACGAAGTACCAGGACTTGGCGCCGGTATTCACCAGACCGCGCGCCGCCGCAGCCGATTGCGAGTAGCTGTCGAACATCCAGTGGAAGCCAGTGGGCGAGCAGTCTTCGTTGGTCAGGCGGGTGGTCGCCGGGCCCGAGAACAGCGCCACGCGGTTCTTTTCCTTGGCAATCTGCTGCACGGCCAGGGCAGCTGCCGAATTGGTCAGGTCGGCCACCACGTTGACGTTGTCGCGGTCGAACCATTCCCGGGCACGTGCGGCGGCGACATCGGCCTTGTTCTGATTGTCGGCCGAGATGACCTCGATGTTCATGCCCTTGCATTCCGCCTGCAGGCAGTCGTCGACCGCCAGCTTGGCAGCCGCCACCGATCCGGCACCGCCCATGGCGGCATAGGTGCCCGACATGTCGGTGAGAATGCCGATCTTGACGGGGGGGTTCGCTTGCGCGATGGCCGCGTGCGGGACAACCGCAGTGAATCCGGCCGCAAACATTGCGGCAAGCAGGGTGCGCTTCATTGCCTATCTCCTGGGACTATTTTTTTGTAGCTTCCCAGGGAGTCTAGCTGTCGAAAAACGCTTGTGCGCACCGGCTAAGGGCTTGTCCGCAGAGGGACGCTACGGGGTTCTCAAACGAAGAAAAACCGGAGCGAAGCACGCCGCGAGCGCAGAAAAAATCCCGCCGGCGGCTGGTACACGCGGGCGGGATGATGAAGCTGGGCAAGCCGAGCAGAAAATCGTCAGCCGGCTTTGGCTTCCTTGCTGCGCCGTTGTCGCTTGGGCGCGGGCAATCGCAGGCGGAAATACAGCAAGGTCGCCGTCAGCGCCGCCACAATCGCGTGGATCGCCCACACGCCGATGCTGAAGCTCAATCGTCCGCTGTTGACCGATGCCTGCGACAGGCTCACCAGGTTCAGGTACAGCAAGGCCACCAGCAAGGCGATCACCACGTCGCCCGAGCGGCCCAATCGCGGATTCACCGCGCCCAGCGGGATGGCAAGCAAGGCCAGGTTGATGGCCAGAATCGGCAGGCCCAGGCGCCACAGCAATTCACCCAGCGCACGGCCACCTGGGTTCTGGATCAGGTCTGGCGTGGAGCGCAGCTTGGTCGACGGGTCGGACAGCAGGAAGTCGTGTGCCCGTTCCAGCCGCACGCCATAGCGCTCGAAGTCCATGATGCGGAAGGTGGGCTGGCCGGGCGTCAATTCATAGCGGTTGCCGGTTTCCAGCACCATGAAACGGTCGCCGTTGGCAGCCTCTTCGATGCGGCCGCCGCTGGCGGTGATGATGCTCACGCGGCCGGCTTCGATGGCGCGCACGAATACATTGGCGACCCGATCAGCGGCATCGTTGGCCGATTCCACGAAGAACACCCGGTCGGTACCGCCGGACTCGCCGAACTGACCCGGCGTGACCTTGGCGATGTCGGAGCGGTTCTCATAGCGTTCGCGGTACTCGCTGATCTGCCGATATGCCCACGGCGACACGCCCAGGGTCAGCGCGGCCACCATCAGCGCGCAGGGAATCGCAAAGTGCAGCACCGGCTTGATCCAGCCCAGCAGGCTGATGCCGCTGGCAAACCACACGACCATCTCGGACTCGCGGTAGTTGCGGGTGACGGTGGTCAGCACGGCGATGAACACCGTGACCGACACGATGGTTGGCAAGGCATTGATCGTCGAGAAGGTCGCCATGCCGACCACGGCATCTGCGCCAATGCGCCCGGCGGCGGCTTCACCGAGCAGGCGCACCAGCAACACGCTTAGCCAGACCACGACCAGGGTGGAAAACACCACGCTGGCATGACTGGTCAGTTCATTACGTACAGAGCGCTGAAACAGGGACACGGGGGATTCGGGAGTGAAGCTTGGGCGGAAAAAAGCGGTGACGCGTACATCGGGAAGAATCTGCGGGATAATCGCAGATCGGCTGAACGCCAACCGACGCACGCTGCGGCCAACGCACTGCGTCGGTCAGGGTCCAAACGCGCGGCCAGCAATGCAGCCAACCAAGCGGCTACAAACGCGGCCATACATGCGGTCAGACACGCAGTCACACACTGAAGAAACGAGGAAAAACGTCAATGGAATTTAGCACACAGACCGCCTCCGTCGAGAAGATCAAGACTGCCGCATTGGTGGTCGGCGTCTATGCGAATGGCGTACTGAGCCCCGCCGCAGACGTGATCGATCGTGCAAGCAGCGGCGCCGTGCGCGCCGTGGTCGGCAGCGACTTCAAGGGCCGTTCCGGCGAGACGCTGGTGTTGCGCAATCTGGCGGGCGTCGCCGCCAAGCGCGTGGTGCTGGTGGGCCTGGGTGCCCAGGAAGAGATCAAGCCGCGCGGCTTGCAGGCTGCGCATCGCGCCGCCGCCGGCGCGCTGGTGTCCTTGGGCGTGACGGAAGCCGTCTCTGCGCTGGTCGCGATTGCCGTGGACGGCACCGACCCGCGCTGGAGCGCACGCATGGCAGCGATTGCCGTCGGTGATGCTACCTATCGTTACGACGCCACCTTCGGCAAGAAAGACCCAGAAGCCGCCGTCAAGTTTGCCAAGCTGGGCCTGGCGCTGGAACGCGCCAACGTGAAGGAAGCCGAGGCAGGCCTGCGTGAAGGCGCGGCGATTGCCACCGGCATGTCGTTGACCAAGGACCTGGGCAACCTGCCGCCGAACATCTGCACCCCCACCTATCTGGGCAACACCGCGCGCAAGATGGCGCGCAGCCACAAGCTGAAGGTGGAAGTGCTGGACCGCAAGCAGATCGAAGCGCTCAACATGGGCTCTTTCCTGTCGGTCGCCCGCGGTTCGGACGAGCCGCCTAAGTTCATCGTGCTGCGCCATGAAGGCGCCAAGCTGGCTGCGCCGGCCAAGACCGTGCGCGGCAAGGCTGCACCGGCTGCCGCCCCCATCGTGCTGGTCGGCAAGGGCATCACCTTCGATTCGGGCGGCATCTCGCTCAAGCCCGGCTCGGGCATGGACGAAATGAAGTACGACATGTGCGGCGCCGCCAGCGTGTTCGGCACGATGAGCGCCGTGGCCGAACTGCAGCTGCCGATCGACGTCATCGGCGTGATTCCCACCTGCGAGAACATGCCCAATGGCCGTGCGCTCAAGCCGGGCGACGTGGTCACCAGCATGTCGGGCCAGACCATCGAAATCCTGAACACCGACGCCGAAGGCCGCCTGATCCTGTGCGACGCGCTGACCTACGTCGAACGCTTCAAGCCGGCTGCCGTGATCGACCTGGCCACCCTGACCGGCGCGTGCATCACCGCACTGGGCTACATCAACTCAGGCCTCTTCAGCCCGGACGATGAACTGGCCGACGAACTGCTGGCTGCCTCGCGCACCGCGCTCGACCCCGCCTGGCGCATGCCGCTGGACGAGGCCTACCAGGACCAGCTGAAGTCCAACTTCGCCGACATGGCCAACATTGGCGGCCCCCCGGCTGGCGCAGTCACGGCGGCGTGCTTCCTGTCGCGCTTCACCAAGCAATACCGCTGGGCCCACCTGGACATCGCCGGCACCGCATGGCGCAGCGGCAAGGACAAGGGCGCATCGGGCCGCCCCGTGCCGCTGTTGATGCAATACCTGTTGTCGACGGTGAAATGACGGCAATCGCATTTGCTTTCGGCGCGCCGGATCGTCTGCGCACCGCCTGCGAGATCGTCAAGCGGCATTACCAGGCCGGCCACAAGGTGGTGGTCTGGTGCCGCGATCCGGCGCGTCTGGCAGCGTTCGACAAGCTGCTGTGGAGCTTCGAGGACATTTCCTTCGTGCCCCACGTGTTTGCCAAGGATGCCCTGGCGACACAGACGGCCGTGGTGCTGACCGCCGACGAGGGAGAAACGCCACACCACCAGTGGCTGCTCAACCTGGACGACGCCTGGCCGCCGATCTACGCACGTTTCGAGAAGCTGATCGAGGTGGTGTCCAACGACGCCGACGACCGTGAAGCGGCCCGCAACCGCTGGCGTTTCTACCAAGGCTGTGGACATCCCATTGCCCGTCACGACCTGACGCGCAACGAAATGCCCTGAGTACCCTGCGCGCCACCTCAAAACCGGCGTCGCGCAGTACGATCTTTCGAACCTCTTTATATTTGGACGGCCATGATCACGGCACGCCCTGGCACGAACGCCACGAGTATCCCCATCCTGACCGAAGTGCTGGATTTGCCTCAGCAACTGGCAACACCGGTGCCTGTGGTGCCCCAGGAACTGGTGCCGCAGCACTTGATCCCGGAACCGGTCACCCCGCCGCCGCCCGAACCGCTGGTGATGCGCACGCGTGGCGCAGGTGGACCGGCAGCGTTTTCGACCCGCTTGGTCGATGCAGCCGGGCTGTCGGAGCATGCGGTGCAAGAAACGCCTGCCGGCGTAGCGGCTGCGCCCGAGTTCGCCGAACCCGAGCCTGCTGCACCAACTCCTGCCGCGCCGCCTGTGGAAAAGTCCATCTCGTACGCGCAGACTGCCGTCCCCCCTGCGCCTGTCGTACCGCCCTACCAGCCCCAGGCTTCAGCACCGTCGAGCGTGACCTCGATCAATTCGGGAAATCCGCGGGCAGTGTCTTCGCTGTCCATCGTGCCCCAGGCAGCGGCTGCCCCGGCGCTGGATCTGGACGCACTGGCCGAACGCCTGCACGCCAATGTGCTGGCCGACCTGCAGGAACGCCTCGAGCCCGTGCTGCACGCCCGGATGATGGAGCGGCTGCAGCCCGTGCTGCGCACGGCGCTTGCGGATATCTCGCTGGCGCTGCAGGAAGAAATCGCCAGCATGGTCGATGAAGCGGTGCAGAAGGCACTGATCCAGCACGTGACCACGCAGGACTGAGTTTCTGCCGCCCTGTCGAGCACAGCAGCGACTGAAATGCAAAATCCCTGAAAGGCATCGCTGCCTTCCAGGGATTTTTTCATCTGGACCACGGCATCGTCGATGGCGACGATGCCTGCCTGCTTACCAGGCCGGGATCAGCGAGCCCTTGTACTTCTCTTCGATGAAGGCACGCACTTCCGGCGACTGGTATGCCGCCACCAGCGGCTTGACCCACGGCTTGTCCTTGTCGGCGGTGCGTACGGCGATCAGGTTGGCGTAGATGCCTTTGGCATCTTCGAGCGCAATGCCGTCCTTGGTCGCGCTCAGGCCGGCCTTGAAGGCGAAATCGTTGTTGATGGACGCGACATCCAGGTCATCCAGCGAACGCGGCAACTGGGCCGCGTCCAGCGGCACCAACTTCAGCTTGCGCGGGTTTTCAATCACATCCTTGGTCGTGGCGGTGTTCGCCGCAACGGCTTCGGGCTTGAGCGTGATCAGCTTGTACTTCTGCAGCAACAGCAGCGCGCGGTTTCCATTGGACGGGTCGTTCTGGATGCCGACGCTCGCGCCTTCCGGCAGTTGGTCCAGCGACTTGTACTTCTTCGAGTAGTAGGCCAGCGGTGCGGTGATGGTGTAGCCCACCGGCGTCAGGTCATAGCCACGCGCCTTGCTCTGGTTGTCCAGGAAAGGCTTGTGCTGGAAGGCGTTGGCATCCAGGTCGCCCGCAGCCAGTGCGGCATTCGGCAGCTGGTAATCGTTGAAGACCACCAGCTTGATCTTCAGCCCGTTGCGCTCGGCAACCTTGCTGACAACCTTGAAGATCTCTTCGCTGCTGCCAACGGACACGCCGACGGTGATCGAGGTTTTGTCTTGCGCGGAGGCGCCCAGGGCGACAGCAGTGAGTGCCACGGTCGCGACCGCTTTGAACAGGAATTTCATGGGATATCCGGGACTGAATCGAAGTTGATGTCCGAATGCTGACAGCCCGGTATTGCATAGAGAAATACTATCGCGGCATGTCTATATTCATTCTGGAAATATTGAGGTGGCCTCAAGAGCCCATTTCAGCATAAGAGACTTCATGCTGCCATGTGACTTGGTGTCCCCAAACTCAACGCCCTGTCCCGATCCGCCGCCACGGCACGGTAAACTACACGGTTTTCCGCCCGGGCTTCGATTCCGGCAGCGGTCGCCCCTACGCTCCGGATGTTCTGATGACCCAAGTTTCGCCCCCTTCGCCCGCGTCGAATGCCAACCCGGACAACCCGGCAAACCCGGACGAACTCTCCAAGAGCTTCGACCCGGCTCCGATCGAATCGCGCTGGTACCCCGAGTGGGAAAGCCGTGGCTACTTCGCCGCCGGCGCGCATGTGAAGACAGCCGACGCCGACAAGACCTTTGCCACCCAGTTGCCGCCGCCGAACGTCACCGGCACGCTGCACATGGGCCACGCGTTCAACCAGACCATCATGGATGGCCTGACGCGTTATCACCGCATGCGCGGCTTCGACACCGTCTGGGTGCCGGGCACCGACCACGCCGGTATCGCCACGCAGATCGTGGTGGAACGTCAGCTGGATGCACAAAAGGTCTCGCGTCACGACCTGGGCCGCCCCACCTTTGTGGAAAAGGTATGGGAATGGAAGAAGTTCTCGGGCGGCACGATCACCGGCCAGATGCGCCGCATCGGCGCATCCACCGACTGGTCGCGCGAATACTTCACCATGGACGACACCATGTCGCGTGGCGTGGTCGAGACCTTCGTGCGCCTGTTCGAGCAAGGCCTGATCTATCGCGGCAAGCGACTGGTGAACTGGGACCCGAAGCTGGGCACCGCCGTGTCCGACCTGGAAGTGGTCAGCGAGGAAGAAGACGGTTTCCTGTGGTTCATCCGCTATCCGGTCGACGGCAGCGATGAGTCGATCACGGTCGCCACCACGCGCCCGGAAACCATGCTGGGCGACTCGGCCGTGATGGTTCACCCGGAAGACGAGCGCTACCAGCACCTGGTCGGCAAGCATGTGCGTCTGCCGCTGTCGGACCGCCTGATTCCGATCATCGCCGACGACTACGTCGAGCGCGAGTTCGGTACCGGCGCCGTGAAGGTCACGCCTGCCCACGACTTCAACGACTATGCCGTGGGCCAACGCCACAAGCTGCCGCTGATCTCGGTGCTGACGCTGGACGCCAACATCAATGACGCTGCCCCGGAAAAATACCGGGGCATGGAACGCTTCGCGGCCCGCAAGGCCGTGGTGGCCGACCTGGAAGCACAAGGCCTGCTGGTCGAGACGCGCAAGCACAAGCTGATGGTGCCGCGCGGCGACCGCACGCAGTCGGTGATCGAGCCGATGCTGACCGACCAGTGGTTCGTGGCGATGAGCAAGCCGGCGCCCGAAGGCACGCTGAACCCGGGCAAGTCGATTGCCGAAGTGTCGCTGGACGTGGTGGCCAAGGGTGAAATCAAGTTCTACCCGGAAAACTGGACCAACACCTACAACCAGTGGCTGAACAACATCCAGGACTGGTGCATCTCGCGTCAGCTGTGGTGGGGCCATCAGATTCCGGCCTGGTATTCGGAAGACGGCCAGATCTTCGTCGGCCGCAGCGAACAGGAAGCGTCTGAGAAAGCCCGCGCCGCCGGCGTCACCGGCCCGCTGACCCGCGACCCCGACGTGCTCGACACCTGGTTCTCATCCGCCTTGGTGCCCTTCACCACCATGGGCTGGCCCGACAAGACGCCGGACCTGGACCGCTACCTGCCGTCCACCGTGCTGGTCACGGGCTTCGACATCATCTTCTTCTGGGTCGCGCGGATGGTCATGATGACCACCCACTTCACCGGCCAGGTGCCTTTCCGTGACGTGTACGTCCACGGTCTGATCCGCGATGCGGAAGGCCAGAAGATGAGCAAGTCCAAGGGCAACACGCTGGACCCGGTGGACCTGATCGACGGCATCGACCTGGAAACCCTGGTGGGCAAGCGCACCACCGGCCTGATGAACCCGAAGCAGGCAGAATCGATCACCAAGAAGACGCGCAAGGAATATCCGGAAGGCATTCCGTCCTTCGGCGCCGATGCGCTGCGCTTCACCATGGCCGCCTACGCCACGCTGGGCCGCAACATCAACTTCGACCTGAAGCGCTGCGAGGGCTACCGCAACTTCTGCAACAAGCTGTGGAACGCCACCCGCTTCGTGCTGATGAACGTGGAAGGCAAGGACTGCGGTCTGGACGAGTCGGCAGAGGTGAAGTTGTCGGTCGCCGATCGCTGGATCATCAGTCAGCTGCAACGCACCGAAGCCGACGTGGCCAAGGGCTTTGGCGACTACCGCTTCGACAATATCGCCACCTCGCTGTATCGCTTCGTCTGGGACGAGTACTGCGACTGGTACCTCGAACTGGCCAAGGTGCAGCTGCAGCGCGGCGACGAGGCCGAACAACGCGGCACCCGCCGCACGCTCATCCGCGTGCTGGAAACCGTGCTGCGCCTGGCCCACCCGATCATTCCGTTCATCACGGAAGAGTTGTGGCAGAAGGTCTCGGTCGTGGCGGGCAAGCGTGTGGCGTCCGACGTGACCAGCATCAGCGTCCAGCCCTTCCCGCTGTCGCAAGCCGAGAAGATCGACGAGGAAGCGGAAGCCGCCATCACCGAGCTGAAGGCACAGATCGACGCGATCCGTGCACTGCGCGGTGAAATGAGCGTGCCTCCCTCGCAGAAGGCGCCGCTGATCGCCTTGGGTGACAAGGCCATGCTGGCACGCAATGCGCCTTACCTGGAATCGATGGCCCGCTTGTCCGAAGTGAAGATCGTGGATGCGCTGCCGGACGTGGGCGCACCGGTGCAAGTGGTGGGCACGGTCCGCCTGATGCTGCAGATCGAGATCGACGTGGCGGCCGAAAAGATCCGCCTGGACAAGGAGATCGCGCGTCTGGAAGGCGAGATCGCGAAGGCCAACGCAAAGCTGTCCAACGCCAGCTTCGTCGAGCGCGCAAAACCTGCCGTGGTCGACCAGGAAAAGGCCCGTCTGGCGCAGTTCATCCAGACCCTGGACAAGGTGCGCGAACAGCGCCTGCGTCTGGGTTAAGACTGCTACATTTGTGGTGGCGGCGCACGCGTCGCCACCACATTGCGCGGCCCTTCTCAGTACCCCCTATCGCCCTTCGTGGACGGCTTCCCAATGAAGACACGCCTGCACGAATTGCACCGGCTATCGCTGGTTCGCCATCCCGACTACGCGGCGCTTTACCAAGACCATCTGGACACCGGCAGACGCCTGCTGGGCATGTCCACCGGCGCGATTTCGCGCATCGAAGGCGTCACCTACCGGATCCTGGCGGTATCCAGCCCGCTCGCCAGCCTGCACGCCGGACAGGTGTACCCGCTGGCCAACGTGTTCTGCGAGCAGGTCATCCGCGAGCGGCGTCCCGTGGCGCATCACAACATCGGACGCAACGCAGCGGCCAGCAAGTATCCGGTCTACAACGACACCGGGCTGGAGCGTTTTCTGGGCGCCCCCTTGTGGGTCAACGAGCAGATCTACGGCACGCTGAGTTTTTCCGACACCGTGCCGCAGGACGATCCGTTTTCCGCCGAGGACCTGGAGCTGCTTGAGCTTCAAGCCCTTGCGCTGGGCCGGGTGATCGAACGCGACCTGCAGGACCGGGAACGCGAACAGACCGAACAACGGCTGCACGAGAGCATTGCACTGTTCGAAAGCGCCTTCCACGGTGCTGCCATCGGCATGTCCCTGGTCGCGCGCGACGGACGCTGGTTGAAGGTCAACCGGGCGCTGTGCGACCTGCTGGGCTATACGGAAGAAGAACTGCTGGTCATCGATTTCCAGCGCGTCACGCACGCCGACGATCTGGCCAAGGATTTGGCGCTGTTCAACGACCTGGTGGACGGCAGGCGCGCATCCTACAAGCTTGAAAAACGCTACCTGCACAGAAGCGGCAAAGTCATCTGGGCAGTGCTGTACGTCTCGATGATCCGGGACCGCAGCGGCGCGCTGAGCTACTTCGTGTCGCAAGTGCAGGACATCACCGAGCGCAAGCAGACAGAGATGGACTTGCTGGCGCACCGCAGCCAGCTGGAAATTGCCAACATCAGCTTGCGCGCACTGGCAAGCGTCGACCAGCTCACCGGCCTGGGCAACCGCCGCGCTTTCAACCGGCAACTGGAAGACGCGATTGCGGATGCGCAACGCAACGGGCATCCGCTGTCGCTGCTGATGGTCGATGTGGATCGCTTCAAGCAATACAACGACGACTTCGGCCACCCAGCCGGCGATTCGGCCTTGCGCGCGGTTGCTCGCTGCCTGACGCGTTCGGCACGGGCCGGTGATTTTGTCGCGCGCTATGGTGGCGAGGAATTCGTGGTGCTGCTGCCCGACACCGACCGCCAGCAAGCACTGGAAGTGGCAGAGCGCCTGCGCAATTCAGTTGCGCAGATCAACACGGAAAAACGCGCGATCACGGCCAGCGTAGGTGTGTCCACGCGCCTGCCGACCGACACGCTGGATACCGACCTGGTGAGACTGATCTCGTCCGCCGACGTGGCGCTGTACCGCGCGAAATCGAATGGTCGGAATCAGGTGGTGTCGGACGAATGAACCTGCCCAGGGCAACACGGCCCTGGGCAAGTTCAATACGTTGCACTCAGCTCAGACCAGCTCGGCCAGTGCCGCAGCGCTGAAGTCCTTCAGGCTGGCCGTGTCGTGGCCACGCACCTTCGTCACCCAGGCCGGATCGCTGAGCAAGGCGCGACCGACGGCGATCAGGTCGAACTCTTCGCGTTCCAGACGGCGCAGCAGATTGTCCAGGCCCACCGGGCTTGATGCTTCCCCCGAGAACGATCCCAGGAAATCTCCCGACAGACCGACCGAACCCACGCTGATGGTGGCTGCGCCGGTCAGCTTCTTGGCCCAACCGGCGAAGTTGAGACCCTCTGCCCCATCGATCTCGGGGAATTCCGGTTCCCAGAACCTGCGCTGTGAGCAGTGCAGCACGTCTGCTCCGGCCTCGACCAAGGGCACCAGCCAGTCTTCCATGGCGTCGGGTGTTTCCGCCAGGCGTGCGGTGTATTCCTGCTGCTTCCACTGGCTCAGGCGCAAGATGATCGGGTAGTCGGTGCCGACTTCCGCACGCATGGCCTTCAAGACCTCGGCCGCAAAACGCGAACGTTGCTTCAAGGTGGCGCCGCCGAAGGCGTCCGTGCGCAGATTGGTGCCAGACCAGAAGAACTGATCGATCAGGTAACCGTGCGCGCCGTGGATCTCGAAGGTGTCGAAGCCAAGACGCTTGGCGTCGGATGCCGCACGCGCGAACGCTGCGATGGTGTCCGCAATGTCTTCATCACTCATGGTCTTGCCACGCGGCACGTCCGGCGCGGCCAGCCCGGACGGGCCTTCGATGCCGGTTTCCGGTACCCAGGTGGTCATCGGGCTGGCAACCGACCCCACGTGCCAGATCTGCGGGCCCATCTTGCCGCCGGCGGCGTGCACCTCGTCGATCACATGCTGCCAGCCGGCCAACGCGGCTTGGCCATGAAAGAAGGGAATCTGCGGGTCGTTGCGCGCGGCGGGTCGGTCGATGACCGTGCCTTCCGACAGGATCAGGCCGACATCGGCTTCGGCACGGCGGCGATAGTAGGCGGCCACGTTGTCGCCCGGCACGCCCTGCGGCGAAAAGGAACGGGTCATGGGCGCCATCACAATGCGGTTCTTGAGCGCCAGGGTCTTCAGGGCAAAGGGCTGGAACAGGGCGTCCAGGTTCGGTGCAGTCATGACGGATACGTCGGATAAGGACGTCAGATAAGGAAGCCTTCATGGTATACAACGGATACCTAGCGTCAATCAGGCACCAGAACGCTACCAGGTATCCGGAAGGAAACCACCATGCGGAAGGAAACCACCATGTTGGACAATAAGCAGCCTTGCAATCACGCGTGTTCAAGCCGCGTGCTGCTGGATCAGATCGCAGACAAATGGTCGATATTGATCCTGGGCGCCCTGTGCGCGGGACCGCAGCGTTTCAATGCGCTGAAGCGTCAGCTCGATGGCATCACGCAAAAGGCGCTCACGCAATCCTTGCGCCGGCTGGAGCGCAGCGGCATCGTGGCCAGACGGGTGTTGCAGACCTCGCCGGTCGCGGTGGAATACCGCGTCACGCCCTTGGGGGAAAGCTTGAAAAAGCCCTTCGGTGCGCTGTATGCCTGGACGGTCGAATACGCATCGGAAGTAGAACAGGCGCAACAGGCCTACGACCAGCAACAGGCGGCACATGAAGCCTCGGCAGCTCAGGTGCCCACCAGCACATTGACCCAGCCCTTCCAGGCCCACACGGTGTTTGCGGAAACCCATCCCTGAACCAGCCGAGCGTGTGCAAATAAAAACGCCGCATGGGCTTGCCCATGCGGCGATTGTCTTTCTACGCGTGACCCGCAGACCGCGGCTTAACGCCGCCGCAGGTAATGCGTGAACTCACCGCCGTCGGCCTGCTGCGCCAGCAAGGCGTTGCCAGTCTGCCGGGCAAAGGCCTCGAAGTCACGCATGGATGCGCGGTCGGTCGACACCACCTTCAGCACCGCCCCGCTTTCCAAGGTGGCCAAGGCCTTCTTGGCGCGCAGGATGGGCAAGGGGCAGGTCAGCCCGCGGGTGTCGATTTCCAGATCGAAGTCTGCGCTGGTTGGCAGTGCATCGCCTGCCGGATTCACGGTGTCGGTCATGGCAGCGGCACCGCGTCGGGCACGGCCAGGCCCTGGCTGCGCATCCAGTCGCCCACGGCGGGACCCGTGCCTTGCGGCCAGGGAACCAGGTCAGCCGGCGCCACCAGCTTGTATTCGACCAGCTCGGGCGACAACTGCACCTCGCCTTCGGCACGCACGTGGAAGACCATCAGCAGTTCATTGCGCAGCAGGAAGGGGTAGACGCCGATCATCGTGGTCTCGACGACCGTCAGTCCGGTTTCTTCCTTCACTTCCCGGGCAATGCCACCTTCAGGCGTCTCGCCGCGTTCCAGGAAACCGGCGATCAACGCAAACTTGCCCGGCGTCCAGGCCGCATTGCGGGCCAGCAGAATCTTGTCGCCCAGCTGCACCAGGGCAGCCACCACTGGCAGCGGATTGTCCCAATGCACCCAGCCGCAATTGCCGCACAGCGTGCGCTCGCGCGGGTCGTCGGCACCGGCCGGCACGCCACGGCTCAAGGCAGTGGCGCAGCGCGGACAGAAGCGATAACCGCCGGGGAACGCGGGCGCGGTCTCAGCAGCCGGACTTGCAACCGCAGCACTTTCGACAGAAGCACTCATCGACCTATCTCCTGGCATAAAAACAAAGGGGCGCCGACTTCATGTCGGCGCCCCGTGAATCACACGTCGCGCAGCGCCGGTGTCCGTACAGACACCCCGCGTTGCTGCTCGACGTCGGGGATCACAGGCGGGCCTGCACCCATTCCTGTACACCGGCAAGCGCCTGCGTCAGGTTGGTGGCGTCGGTACCGCCGGCCATGGCCATGTCAGGGCGTCCGCCGCCCTTGCCGCCCACTTGCTGGGCCACGAAGTTCACCAGTTCACCGGCCCTGACCTTGCCCGATGCATCGGCCGTCACGCCCGCCACCAGCGACACCTTGCCGCCGTCGACGGCCGCCAGCACGATGGCTGCCGAGCCCAGCTTGTTCTTCAGCTGGTCCACGGTTTCGCGCAGCGACTTCGGGTCCACGCCTTCCATCTTCACGGCCAGGACCTTCACACCGTTCACGTCCACGGCTTGCGACACCAGGTCGTTGCCGGCGCTGCTGGCCAGCTTGCTCTTCAAGGCAGCCAGTTCCTTTTCCAAGGCACGGACCTGGTCCTGCACCTGCGCCAGACGCGCCGGCAGTTCGGCCGGTTGCACCTTCAAGGCGCCAGCCGCCGCGTTCAGCGTGGCATTCAGCGACTGCATCAGGGCCACGGCGTTGTCGCCCGTGACGGCTTCGACACGACGCACACCTGCCGCCACGCCGCCTTCAGCCGTCACCTTGAACATGCCGATGTCGCCGCTGCGCTGCACGTGCGTACCGCCGCACAGTTCACGCGTCGAGCCCACGTCGACCACACGCACTTCGTCGCCGTACTTCTCGCCGAAGAGCGCCATCGCGCCGGTCTTCACGGCCTCGTCGTAGCTCATCACCGTGGTGGCGGTGGCTTCGTTGTTCAGCACTTCGGCGTTGACGATGGACTCGATGCGGGCAATGTCTTCTGCCGAAATCGGGGCGTTGTGCGAGAAGTCGAAACGGGTCTTGTCCGGATCGACCAGCGAACCCTTCTGCTGCACGTGCGTGCCCAGCACTTCGCGCAAGGCCTTGTGCAGCAAGTGCGTGGCCGAGTGGTTGCGCGAGGTACGCAGGCGGCGCGTGGCGTCCACCTGCGCTTTCACCTTGTCGCCGACCTTCAGCGAACCCGAAGCCAGTTCACCATGGTGGCCAAACACGTTCGGCACGATCTTGGTGGTGTCTTCGACTTCGAAGGTGGCGCCGTTGGCGGTCAACACGCCCGCGTCACCCACCTGGCCGCCCGATTCTGCGTAGAACGGCGTGTGGTCCAGCACCACGATGGCCAGTTGGCCGGCGCCGATTTCCTGCACTGCTGCGCCATCCACGTACAAGGCCGTGATGGTGCCCTCGCCTTCCACGGCGTTGTAGCCGTCGAAGCTGGTCTTCACGCCGTCGTAGGCCACGCCCGCAGCGGCCTTGAACTTGCCGGCTGCGCGTGCGGTGTCGCGCTGGCGCTTCATGGCGACTTCGAAGCCGTCCATGTCGACGTCCAGCTTGCGCTCGCGGGCGATGTCGGCGGTCAGGTCGACCGGGAAGCCATAGGTGTCATACAGCGTGAACAGCGTGTCGCCGTCGATCGGCGCGCCGTCTTTCAAGCCGGCGATGGCGGTGTTCAGGATTTCCATGCCGCGTTCCAGCGTCTCGCCGAAACGCTCTTCTTCCTGCTTCAGCACCTGGGCCACGCGTTCTTCCTGCGCAGCCAGTTCCGGATAGGCCTCGCCCATCTCGCCAACCAGGTCCTTCACCAGCTTGTGGAAGAAGGGCTTGGTCTGGCCAAGCTGGTGACCATGGCGCAATGCACGGCGCACGATACGGCGCAGTACATAGCCACGGCCTTCGCTGCCCGGAATGATGCCGTCGACGATCATGAACGAGCACGCGCGGATGTGGTCGGCAATGACCTTCAGCGAGTTGTTGTTCAGGTCGGTCGTATTCGTTTCGCGCGCAGCCGCCTTGATCAGCGCCTGGAACAAATCGATTTCGTAGTTGGAATGCACGTGCTGCAGCACGGCGGAGATGCGCTCCAGGCCCATGCCGGTATCGACCGACTGCTTGGGCAGCTTGGTCAGGGTGCCGGCGGCGTCACGCTCGTACTGCATGAACACCAGGTTCCAGATCTCGATGTAGCGGTCGCCGTCTTCTTCCGGCGATCCCGGGGGGCCGCCCCAGATTTCCGCGCCGTGGTCGTAGAAAATTTCCGAGCACGGACCGCAAGGACCGGTGTCGCCCATGGTCCAGAAGTTGTCCGACGCGTAGCGCGCGCCCTTGTTGTCGCCGATGCGGATGATGCGCTCGACCGGCACGCCGATCTCGTTCTGCCAGATGCCGTAGGCCTCGTCGTCTTCCGCGTACACGGTGACCCAGAGCTTTTCCTTGGGCAGGCTGTAGACGCCGGTCAACAATTCCCAGGCGAACTTGATGGCGTCGCGCTTGAAATAGTCACCGAAGCTGAAGTTGCCCAGCATCTCGAAGAAGGTGTGGTGACGCGCGGTGTAACCCACGTTTTCCAGGTCGTTGTGCTTGCCGCCGGCGCGCAGGCTGCGCTGCGAAGACGTCGCACGCACATAAGGGCGCGGGTCCTTGCCGGTGAACACGTCCTTGAACTGCACCATGCCGGAGTTCGTGAACAGCAGCGTCGGGTCGTTGCCCGGCACCAATGAAGACGACGGAACGATGGTGTGTCCCTTGGATTCAAAGAACTGCAGGAACTTCTGGCGGATCTCAGCGGATTTCATCGTGACACTTGGAGGGCCAAAAGCGGCCGGTTGGCAGTTCAGGGAGGCGCAGCAGGCATGTGGCGACCGGTGAAGGTCGGGTCCGGCCAAGCGGACGGCCAGGTGATGCCTGCGCAGCAAAGCAGATGATTATATCGTCGGGGCGGCTTGGCGCTCGGATTCGGGCTCGTATCGGGCTTGTATCGGGCCTAGACGCGTGGCGCAGACATCAGCGCTGCGCCGAATAACGATAGTGGCCGATGATCCGGTATCCGAACAAGATGTCCTCTTCCCGCGTGCCCTGACCGATGTTGTGCAGGATCAACGGGGTGCCCGCCGCCGTGCGGCGATCGCTGACGACGCCAATGTGCGTCAAGCCCCGGCCCAGGTCCCACGCGACGATGTCCCCTGCTCGAAAGTCGCTGGCCTGACTGCCGGTCTGCACCTGCTTGCCCTGGCGCTTGAACCAGGTCATCAAGTTGGGCACGCGGCGATGATCGATGTTGGGATCAGGCTGGCTCAACCCCCAATGCTTGGGGTAGACCGAAAAGTTCGAACGCATGTCTTCGTGCACCGCGCGCTGCAGATCCAGCCCCTGTGCGCGCAAGGCACGAATGACCACGTCGGTGCATACACCGGTTTCCAGCGGCACGTCCCCGCCCGGATAGGACAGGCGGCGGTAGACCGGGTCATAGCTGCGCGTGACGCCCACCTGTTTGCGGGCCTCGGTGACCAGCCTTGCGGGCTCGATGGCACGGGCGAGCGAAGCAGTGGAACACAGCGTTGCAAGGACGAGCCCTGCGCAAATCAGCGCAGACCGGGCGAGCCGCCATACTTGTTTGTCGTCGTTTCCGGAGGGCACTAGGTCTGGTTTCCTGGGGCGTTGACGTCCGGAATAGTACCTTCCGGTTGAGTATTGGTCGGCTGGCTGGACCATGTGCATATTGGACGAACCTGGGCGGCTGCACCGAGACAGCGGCGTCGACCCGCCCGTTAAAAGTGTACATAGTTGACAAATGTATCTATCGAGTACACAATTGGCCCGACATGCAGGAGCACGCCATGAGCCATCTCGATACCCCCATTCGCACGTCCAAGCCATCCCGCAGCGGCACGTCGGCAGCGCGGGCCGAGACACGTCCGGAAATCGACGTGATGGCCAAGGCGCTGGCCGCCGCCGTGCGCTCTGTGTCTCGGGCAGACCAGCGCCTGGTGCTGGACCGCTTGCGCGAAGAACTGAAGCTGGACGGTGACAGCGCCATCAAGCTGCCTGCCGTTCGCGCCAACGACGACGACGCGGATGGCGAAGGTGCACCGCTGAGCGAACACACCTACGCACGCCGCCGAGCCCTGGTGGACAAGGGCGAACTGCTGACATCTGCCGACCTGATCGAGCGGGTGGACATCACCCGCCAGGCCTTGTCGAACCGACTGACCGCCGGCAGCATCTTCTACGTGGATGGCGGTCGCAACGAGCGCTACTACCCGGCCTTCTTCGCCGACGCCGCGCTGGACACCAAGGCCGTGCGCAAGGTGACCAAGGCGCTTGGCGATCTACCCGGTGCAAGCAAATGGCTGTTCTTCACGAATCCGCGGGAATCACTGGGTGGGTTGACGCCGCTGGAAGTGCTGGCGGGCAAACGGCCTGCGGCCAAGGCAGGGTATGCCTCGGGCGAACTGGAGCGAGTCGGGCTGGATACGGTGCTTAAGGCAGCAGCCGCTGCGGCCGACGCCTGAGCATGACAGCGCGTCGGCTGAGTGCGCCCGATTCGGAGTTCGATCGTGTTTCTTTGGATATCGAGCAGATCGACCCCTCTGCCCTGTTCAGAATTTCCGCGCATGCAACCGGTGAACCGTACTTTGGCCGCAGCGGTGGAAATCGATTCGACGATCCGGCAAAGGAATATGGGACCTGCTACGCAGGCCTGTCGCTGATCACCGCACTGGCAGAATCATTGCTGCACGATTTGGTGCCGCGCGGCGGAAAATACCGGGTGGCAGTCGAAGACATCGAACGACGATTTGTTCATTCATTTGAAGGAGCGCCGCTGCGTCTGGCGAATTTGACGGGGTCGTCCTTGAATCGGCTGGGCGGCCACGGAGAACTCAGCGGCACGCCGAGTTATGAGATTCCACAAGCTTGGTCAAAGGCGGTGTTCGAACACCCGGCAGCGGTGGATGGCTTCGTCTATATGTCCCGATTGATGAATACCGAACGGGCGATTGTGCTGTTTCAACGCGGCCATAGCGCAACGCTGAAAGCCCAGGCACCGCACCCACTTGTGCGCCACGCCGATTACCTGGATGCCGAGTTGAAACTGGCGATGACGCTGACATAAGCGTGGAATGAGCTGGAGAAATCCGTCTCACAGGTAAGTAGTACCCACAAGCAGACCCCTCAGAAGCCAGCCGATTAGCATCGATTAACCGTCGAGACAATCATGCGCGCGCTGTGCTTTGGCGCGGCTGCTGTGGGTGATTGTCCGCCTCACCACATCAATATTCCGCTCGGCGCAACTTGAATCCAGAAACCAGGATTGCCGTGGCGCCTCGTGAAGGCTTCCCGCTTGAACCCTGCATGTAGAGACAAACCGCGGCGTGGCACATCCCGCATCTGGATGACATCGCTACTCTTCATAACCATATCCTATTCATCTCAGGCAAATGCATTTTGCTGGAATGAAGCAGCAGCCCGCTACAACATCAACGCCAGTGTCCTGCAGTCGATTGGCCAGCACGAGTCGGGATTGAAACCCACCGCCATCAATCGAAATAACAATGGGACGGTCGATGTGGGGGTGATGCAGATCAACTCCATCCACTTTGCCGAATTGCAGTCTTACGGAATCGTTCCCAGTGCACTGTGGGAGCCCTGCACCAACGTCATGGTCGGCGCCTTCCTGCTGGCAAAGAGCATCAAGAAATACGGAAATACCTGGGAGGCAGTCGGTGCCTACCACTCCCGAACACCAAGCCTGAAAGAACGATACGCCTTGCAGGTCTATCGCGTGTTTTCCACCCAAGAAAAGCGGACGACGATCGTCCGCACGCAACCCGTTCCGCCTACCCGCAATCGCGCGTCCGCACTCAATAGGTAATCCATGTCCACCGCTACCACCATTCAGCAGTACTACAACGCGTTCTACGGTCGCCCCGCCGATCCGTCAGGGCTGGCATTCTGGGTGAACGGTGTCAACGGCACCGGCGACTTGATCGGATCTGCCATACGCGCGTTCGGCAGTCCCAGCACGCCTGAGTTTTCGTTGCGGTTTCCGGCAGGCACGCCGATCTCGACCTTCCTGGATACGGCCTACGGGAACATGTTCAATAGGGCGCCGGATGCGGACGGTAAGTCGTTCTGGAGCGCCGCATTCACGAACTGGGTGAGTTCCGGGAAATCAGAGGGCGAAGCACGGGCGCTGATCCTGCAGAACTTTGTGGATGCCGCCAACGGGCAGTCCGGCACGAACGACAAGCTGACGATCACGAACAAGCTGACGGTTGCCGACATGATGACGGCCAGCGTGAAGGCGTACGGGACGGAGTCGGTTTATATGACGCAGCTGAACAAGGCGCAGGGCTTGTTGGCGGGCGTGGACCATACCCAGGCGTCGGTCGATGCCGCGTTGGCGAAGATCAAGGTGGGGGGGATTTATGGGGCTGGAGAGGTTGCGCCGGCTTCGCCGATTTTTATTGACTCATTCAACGTCCAAGTTCCGATTACATTGGGCGACGACATCAAGGAGGTCATTAGATTCCGCGAAGCCAAAGACTCTCCGTTCAGCTATAAAACGGCCGGCACACTTCAATTTCTGAAAGGCTTAGAGCTAGGGAAGTTCGACGTTTCAACTGATCGTATCGATCTTACAGCGCTCCACCTGAATTTTAGTGGTGGTTTAATGGCACAAGGAGCGACTCCATGGGGCATTGGAGAGGGGACAGAAATCAATGCAATCCCTGTGGGATACAGGACATATAACGGCTTTTTCACCAAGCCTGTTATGACCGTTGGAGTCGGATCGGGCATTAGCCAACGCACTGATATTTTTATCGACGCAAACAGAAACGGAAACCTTGACCCTGAATCGGATCTGTACCTTTCACTCGTGGGCGTATGGCAGGGGACAGTCACAGAATCGATATTCATTTCCTGATTTCAAAACGAAAGCCTCGAAACGAGGCTTTCTCCTACTTACTGCAAGTCGCGCTATCTCGCCCTCTTACATAACGATACGCAGTGGTGGCAAAACCGCGTGTAGCCGCATCATTTGCGCATAACTGATCCATTGCAGGCTGATCGACCGCAAGGTTACCCATCCCGTTATCGATATTGCAGCCATAAGACCAAGCAGCATATTCGGCGGTACCCCAGCTATTGGCCTTGGACCACCCTTCGCTGTTAGCTACGCAGTTGACCAGTGCCGCTGCCCACCAAGTCAACCCACTCTCGTCTGCACATCGGCTGCCGTTGTTTTTGTAAAGCGCAAGTACCGCCCCACGCGCACCATCGTTGCCAACGCCTCCCGCTGAGCACGTAAACTGGGTACTGATGAAAGTGTATGGATCATTTCCGACCGGAGCAGGCGAGGTCACAGATGGCCCAGGCACTGTGACGATCACCTCTCTCGGTGGAATATAGACACCGCCCGTCGACGCTGAAGTCGTAAACGATGGTGCTGGCGTCGTCCGGGTGGAATCGTAGACCTGCCCCGTCCTCGGCATGCAACCCATGCACGAAGTCCCGACTTGAGCTTGCGCTCCAACCGGGACAATCCCCACCAGCAAGAGCAACGACATTACGTACAAAACTTTCATCAAATAATTTCCTGAATTACGAATACGCGCAGTACGTCACGACGACTGCCTGCGAATTTGCCGGTGCGGCAACAGACCAACTCGTCCCTGCATTACTGGCCTGAAAATTCAGCGGATCCAGGGTCATCGTGCCGGACACGCTGATGTTGTCGCCGTTGCGCGACCCGCTCAGTGCGAAAGACCCTCGGTTCTGCAAAGACTGCGGAATCACATACACGCTGGGGGTGCCGGCGACGCCGCCCGATAATCCGCAGAGCGGTTTTGGTACCGACGTTGATGTCGCAGACCCGGTCAGCGTTTGCGGCGCCAGGTGCGTGGTCATGATCGTGTATCGGGACAACCACTGGCTGATGGGCGACCAGGCGGCATCTCGGCACAGCAAACCGGCACCGCTGATATCGGTACCTATCGTGCCTTCGGGATATGCCGCGTTCCCGCACACACCGCCCACGGTTGCCACCACGGCGACCGAGCGCCAGACATTGCCGATGCAGCCAACCAGACCGCCGCTGGCGGTGCGCGCATATTCGATGTTGTCGGCCAGATCGATCCGCGCGATGTTGGGCGTGGCCGGGTTGGCGAAGTCGGTGGCGGTGCAGGCGGAGTTGGGGACGACGGTTTCCCGCAGGCCGACGCGTTTGGCGCTGACGCTGCCGTTGACGGACAGGTTTCCCTGCAAGGCCGGGTCTCGGTCGTCGCCCATGCGCACGAATTGGTTCCACATGCTTGTGTCCAGCATTGCCATGACACCCACGATTCCGCCTGCCGACGCCGATACCGGGTTGTCCTGCGTGAACGCCGTGCCGCGGATCTTGTCCGGCTGGTCGAACCAGGCCGCGCCGCCCCAGCCTTCCATGGTGCTGACGGCCAGTGCAGCAGCCTGGTAGTCGACGTCTTCCGTTCGTCCACGGAAGGCGGTGGTGGTGTGGATCAGCGCTTCGACCCGGCAACCGATGCCGGGACAACGGGCGGCGTCGCGCTGCACCTTGATCAGCACCGACTGGCCTGCCGGCGTGAGGTCGGGAAAGCTGGCCGGCAGATGGCCCAGGGTGCGGAGCTCCGCGAGTGTGGGCGCCATCGGATTGGCGAAGCGGGAGCCGCCGTCGGCGTTGGTCAATGGCAGTCCCCGCGCGTATGCGTGGAAGTTGCCGGCAATGGCGCCGTCCATGGCGCCTTTGATGGCCAACAGGTAATTGCCGGTTGCCTCGGCTTGGCCGTCACGAACCGCCTGCACCACATGCGCGCCGGCCCAGATGGCGCCGATCAGGGCGAGCATGAGAGCAAGGCCAAGCTCAAGCAGAAACACGCCGGCCTGCTGGGCAGAAACCGGGCGTAGGCGTCGACGACGCCCGATCTTTGCTGCAGCCGTTCGGCGCCCGATGTTTTCGGGCGTTTTCAGCTGTGCTTTGCGTGGCGTTTTGTGCATCGATCCTGGATGCCTTCCCCGTGAGGTGCCAAACCTTTTTGCGCGTGCGAAATCTCTCGACGTCTCGCTCGGCATTTCTGGATGCACGCTCCGTGATGTGTCGCTTTGCTTTCCGCCCGAGACATTACTCAAGGTGTCGCTCAAGCTTTTCTTGCACACATCCCAATGCGCAAATCCAGGCAACACGACCCGCAGCAAGCGGATGCGAATCCATGCCCGAACGACTGCCAGGCCAGCAGGATGACGATGCTTCATGTTGACGCGGCGGCGCATGCCCGTCTCCCCTTGCCTATCGCGCGACGAACTGGAACTGGTTGGTGTCGCCTTCGGTGCACGCGTTCTCGGCAACCGTGGGCTGGTAGCTGCCGCCCACCGCTTTGACCTCCGTGCCGTTCAAGCGAATCACTTCCGCCACCTTCTGCATGACGACGGCCAGGCCCGGGCACGCAGCGCGATTGACGCTGGCGAACTGGATTTGCATGGCGTCACCGCTGCTGGTCAGGGTGGTGGATGTCAGCGTCACCGCCGCGCCGCTTGCCCCGATATCGTGGGTAACCGCGGCAGTGGCACCCGTACCCGTGACCTGAAAGACGCTGCTGCCGCGCACGGCGTTGGCGATCTGGGCGGTGGTCACCGAGCCGTAGGGTGCGCTGCCCAGGCCTTGCACACTGACCTTGGTTCGGGCGATGAAACGCTGCACCTCTTCGCCTACGCGCGGCACTTTGTTTTCGACCAGGTAACCGTTGATATTCGGCACCACCACGATGGACAGGATCATGATGATGGCGCCGACCACGGTCAGTTCGATGAGGGTGAAACCGCGCTGCTTATCCAGGCGTTTGGTGAGCGGACGATGCATGAGAAAACTCCTTGAAAACCGCGGCGGCTCAACGCCCCGGCTGGTAAAAATCGATGACGGCCCGATGAAGTTCCGATCAGCGACCGGCGTAAAAACTCGTCAGGGCGGATTTCATTTCCTGGATCACGGCCACGTGCCAAAGCGCTAGCCCCATCAACATGCCCAGGGCGCCCAGCAGTAGTACCCAGCGCAGCAATGCCGCTCTGCGTGCGACGCGCCCCAGCGTGCGGCGCTCGATGCGGTCGCTGGCCCGCTGCAATCCGTCGTCCAGTCCGCGCGTGTCGATCATGTCGCGCAGGTACCAGAAGGTGTCGGCGTCGACGATGCCGGTGTCGAAGGTGGCGGCACCTACTTGCCCGGCATCTACCCGAGCCAGCATGGCGTCGACATGCCAGCGCAGCCACGGGCCAGCACCCGCCCCTTGCAAGGCCAGGGCTTCGCGAAGCTGGGTGCTGACGTTGCCGCGCCGGCGCAGCAAGGTCGCCAGCGAGGACAGGAAACGAACGCCTTGCAGATCGCGGTACAGGCGCCAGATGGCCCACTCATCCAGCCGTTGCCGCAGTGGGCCGACCAGGCTGCGCAAGGACCAAACACCCAGGTAGGCGATAGCGATCAGCACCACGCCCACGGACAAGGCATAGGCGTCGATGGCAGCGGCCAACGCATACAGGCGGCGCGTCAGCGGATACAGGTATTCGGGCGGCAGGGTGAAGGTCTGCTTCAGCTTGGGGACGGTGAACAGCGGGACTGCGGCAATCGCCATCAGCGCAATCAGCAGCGCCAACAAACCCACCAGCGTGGTAGCAACGAAGCTGCGGCTGGCCTCGTCCACCAGGCGGGTAAGTTTGGCCAGGTCGTACAAGGCCTGCTCGAAGGCGCCTGCGCCTGCGCGTTGCCCCACGCGGATCAGCAACACGTCTTCGTCCGGCAAGGTGCTCTCGAAGGTCGCCCCCAGATCGCCGCCCGATTCCTGGTAGCGGGCGAGCCAATGCGCAGCCAGTCGTCCACGTGGCGTGCGGGGGCCGTGGCGCACCGCGTCGTCGGCAAACAGATCGCGCAAGGTCTTGCGGCCACCGGTCTGCGCCATCAGGTCAGCCAGATACTCGTAGTAGTCCGCGCGATCTGGACGGAATCGCCAGGCGGCAATGCGCAAGCCAATCGCCGCTGGCCATTGTCTTGGGTTCATCGCCGACCTCCGGCTGCAGGCACGGCGGCGAGGTCCGAGCTCGCGGGCTTGCGGCGCTGTTTGCGCTCCAGCGTCACGGTCTCGAAGGCGCGGAATCGCGGCTCGATATCGCGCGGGTCGACCAGGCCGATGGAGGCTTTGTAGACGGCGCATTCCATCGCGCTCTTGCCACTCATATCGGCATCGGCATAGGCCGTTTCGCGCATCTGCGCGGCATGCGCGCGCAAGGTGATGTTGTCGGCGCGGCGAATGCAGCCCAGCACTACATCATCGAGTGCGGGCTCGATCATTTCGGCCACCACGGTGCGGCCAGCGAGGCCAAGCAGTTCGGGCACGGCGGCGTCCGCACAATGCGGGCAACCTTGCGAATTGCGGATGCGCAGACGGCTGGTATCGATGTCGTAAAGGGTCTCGATGCGTGTCGCGTAGGACTGCCAATAACTGCCGTCACGCGCTTGCCCTTCGCCATCCGGTGCGCCCGTGAACAGCGACGAAAACGGCAAGGCACAATGCGCACACAGCTTCGGCAGCAAGGACTGGCAGATCAGCAATTTCAAGATGCCAGGCGTGGCCAGCAACTCGCGCGGCACGCCGATGAAGTCGGACGCCATTCGGTCGGCGATCTGCAAGACGCCACCCGCGTGCGTGGTGGTGTAAAGGTTGGCGCCGGATCCGGCCAAGTCGGTGAACGCCCTGCCCGTCTCGGCGTCGCGAATCTCGCCGATCAGCAAGTCGGTCATGGCGGATCGCTTGACGGTCTTCAGCTTGGCATCGAAAGCGCCTGCCGCGCTGCCGTCCAGCGGGCGCGCCACGGTGTTCTGCAAGGCGTGGGGGATCAGGTATTCGACCGGGTCTTCCAACGTGATGACCTTGCGGTGCCCAGGGATGCTGCGCAGCATCGATGCAATGGTGGTGGACTTGCCCGAGCCCACCACACCGGCCAGCACCACCGCCCCACCCTCGGCCATGCGCGCGCGGCTCATCATCGCCAGTTGCGACGGCAAGTAGCCCAACTCATCGATGCTGGCACCGTGGGTAGGCGCATCCAACTGCAAGATGCGCAGGCATACCGAGGGGCCGGCGTCGGTTGCCAGCGAGGCCCAACGCAGCATCAGCGGCTGTCCGTCGACCTCGCGATACAGACGCCCTTGCTGTTCCGTCACTGGATCGAAAACTGCACCATTGCCGCCCTGGATGTCCATCCACGCGACCGCCAGCACCTCCATGACGGTGGCCGTCGGCATGCGGCGAAAACGCTCGGGCGCCACGTAACGCCCGCCCACCGTGTAGCGCACGTCGGATTCCGCGCCCAGCATGCGCACATTGACGTGCAGGTCGGATGCACCATTGCGCACACCCCACTCCACCATGTCCTGGAACGCCTGCGCCATCGATGATCGATCAGGGTCGAGCAGCACCCGACGCCGATTGCGCAAGGTGTCGCCGGAGATCTGCTCGCGCACGATGGCCAGCAGCAAGGTGGGCGGGACGACCAGGCGCGCAGGGTCGGACAACAGGCGTTGGCGGCGGCGGATCAGCCGTTCCAGTTCTTCGGTCTGGTCGCTGTCGTGATATTCCTCGACCGTGAAGATGGTGACCGTGCCGTCTTCCAGTTCGACGGGGCACAGCTTGTTGGAGGCGCTCGCCAGGTCGAATTCGCTGCGCAAGCTGCGACGAAACGGCGTGGTCAGCCGCGCCAGTTCGTCCTGATTGGCGATGCGGACACGCTGACGCACAAAGGCGGCGGGGCTCGCCTCGCTGACGGTGTGACGCGGACCGTGGCGGGAAGCATTGCCCGCGAGTCCGAACAAGGGGACTCTCATGGCATGCCTCCGCTTCGGCGGGCCAGTCCAAAACCGGACGACACACACAAGGTGGTCGGCGGCTGACGAGACGCCAACGCGATGCGCGCGCAGGATCCGGAGATATCGACCAGACGAACCGGCAGTGCGCTGCCCGCCGGCTTGCCGCTGCGCTGGTCCAGCACAAGCTGTCGGCCGTCCATCTGCAAGACCACGGACAGATCGCCCGGCTTGCCATAGATGGCGGTCACCATCGGCGCTGCGGCAGGCGGCGGTGGCGGCATCAGCGGCACCATCGATACGTCAGGCAGCATGCGCGGCGGCGCCATCGGCACGACCGGTGCACTGCCGGCAATCGCTTCCTGCGCGTCCCGGTGCAGAAGCTGACCAACGGTCTCGTCCAGCCCAGCCGCGACCGCAGCGCTTGCCATCGTCGCGACCCATGCCAAGGGCAATACCACCCGCAACCCGATATCAGTCACCGTACGCATACAACACTCCTTCCAGGGTCGCCATCAGTGCGCTCAGCTTCAAGGTGGGCCGAGACGATGGCTGCACTGCCAGCGTCAGCCGCGACCAGCGATAAGGGCCTTCCACCGCGGCCAGCGCGTACAAGGACCGCATCGGACCCGCCAGGCGAATGCGGCGTCGACTGAGCACCGGCGCATCGGCCGGGCGCATGACGGACACACCATCGACTTCCTGCGGGTGCCCGACATCGACCACTTCGGCGGGCCCGATCTCGGCATTGCCGAAGGCAGCACGAAGGACTTGCAGGCGAGACACCACGCTCAGGTTTTGCTGCGCGACCGGCGACAGGGCAGACAGGCTGAGCGGGCGCGGCGGCAGATTGCTGGAGAAGCTGGGCATGACCTGATCGAAAGGCGCCCACAACATGCGCCATTCCGAGGACGCCGAGCTGGCAAAGCCGGCATTGCTGGCCGATTGCATACCGCGTTGATAGATCGCTTCACAGCGCCATCCGCTTGGCGCCGCCGGCTCGCAACGCGCCCCATCGAAGCGCCATCCGGCGACATTGAGCGGCACCTGGGCCAGGGTTTCCAGCGCCTGCGGCAGGTCTTCCTGCGCCAGCAGGCTCACGCCAGCCAGATGCTGCGCGTAACGCGCTTTCCAGGCCACGGCTGGGTCCAGACGCATCGCTTCCCGCTGGGCATCCAGGGCATGCCGCTGCCGGGTCTGATACGCCTGCCACCCGCGCTGCCCCAAGGGCACGGCCACGCACAGGATCAACAGCAATACCAAAGACCGCGGCACCGCTGTCCAGGCACGTGGCCGCAACTGCAGGGCGGCCTGCGGCATCAGATCGGCGGACAGCGCATCCAGGTCAAGCGGATGCGCAGCCCGCGAGGCGACCTGGCCATAACAGACGCCCTCGTGCTCCTGGGCCAGCAGGTCGGACACGGCCGCCGCAGCGTCGGCTGACACGCCGTAGACCACATCGGTACGCGCCAGCACGGTGCCGTCGCGCACGGCCACCACCCAGGTCGCACCACCCGGAAGCGGCAGGCAGGCAATCGCCACCCCCCGCGGATGCAGTCGGGCAAACAACTGCGCGGCCGAGTACAGCTGCGACGCGTGACCAGCACGATGGGCGCGCGACAGCCGGATGGTGCCGACGGACTCGGCCTGAATGTCGGCATGCACCAGGTGCGTGGCGCCGGCAGCCGCGGCGCGGCGACGTGCCTCGAGCACAAGTTGGCTACCCAGGATGGTGTGCCAAGTCATGCCGAAGACCAGGGTTGCCTGGCGCTGCAGCAGGCTCACCAGGACGTGCTGGGCGTCAGCGATGCCGGACGGCAAGACCGCATCGCGCCGCGTGCGTCCGAACAGGCGACGCCGAGGTGTTTTGACCGGTGTTTTCACCTGCGTCGGTCCATCGATTGCGCTTCCCGGTCCTTTCATAGCCCCTCCTCGGGCTGCGCCGTCAGGATGAGCAGGGTGAACAGGCGCTCGCGCGTCGTGGTGCCCGATCCGCCCAGCAGGATCGGTGCGTTGCGATCCAGCGTGCGCCGGTCGTATTGCGTCTGATCGCGCTCGAAGCCCGACACGATCACTGCCTGTCCCGGGCGAACCTGCAACTGCTGCACGGTGCCGATGCCATCGACCGTCTTCTGCTGCAGCTTGATTTCGCTGGCGCCAGACCCGAAGCTCAGTGTCTTGAGCGGTTGCGCAACCGTGTTGTCGTAGGACACCGACAGCAGGATCTGCCCGTCATCCTGGGCATCCGGCACGATGGTCAGGAAGGACCCAACGGTCTCTTCTTTCTGGCTGACCGTGGGGGCCGTGGTGGTGCCCGAGGCCGAGGCCACCGTGGTGGACTGCACTTGGTCCACATACGAGAAGGTCGTGCGCACCGCATGGGTCATCGGCCGTCGATTCAAACCCTGCAAGGGCACAGCCGAGTGATGCACCACGGTGCCCAACTCGCTGAGTGCGCGCACTGCGGCCGACGAGCCGTTTTCCGCGCGATAACCGATACTCGCGGCGGCTGCCCCCACCGTGGTGCCGGGCGCAAGCAATGCGAATCGTCCTGCCAGCACGTTCCAGTCGATGCCCTGTTCGGTGGTGTCGCGCACCATGACCTCGACACGTTCGAACAGCAGGCGAACCCGCCGGGTCAGCGCGCGATTCTCGCGGTCAAGGAATACGCCCACCCGATCAAGCGCTTCGCGGGTGTCGGTCACCACGATGAGGTTGGAGGCATCGGTGTTGGCCACCACGTTGCCGGCGCGGGTCAACATGGGATCGAGCTTGGCGCGTACTGCTGCCAGCGAATCCTGGCCCTGGCTGTCGAAACGGGTGGCGGCACTGCTCTCGAACGCACCTTGATCGCCGCCCGAGCGACGACCCAGCGCAGCGCTGGCCGTTGCCTTGAGATTGAGTGCACGCACATCGAAGGTGCGCGTTTCCACCCGATAGAACTCGATGCTGCCGTCTACGTGACGCCAGTACACGCCCAGCCGATTGGCGATCAGATCCAACAGACGCGGCAAGGGATGTGCGCCGCTTGGCAAGGTCACCGTGTCGGTCGCGGCAAGTGCGGCCGATTGAGACGCGTCGCTGCCGGACAGGCGCGGCAGGAAGCCGCTGAGCGGCAGCAAGGCATCCGGTCTGACACGCACCGGAATGCCGGTGGCCAGCATGATGCGTTCGGCCATCTGCAGCAGATCGACGCCGCCGCCATCGAACATCAGCGCCGTGTCCACCTCGGCACGCAACGCAGTCGGCAAGGTCACTTCGCGCGACAAGGGCTGGATCACGCCGGCTACCCAGGGCTGATCCACTTCCTGTGCGGCTTCACGGGCTTTGGGGTCGGACAGGGCTTTGACGAAGCGCTCGCGCTGTTCGGCCATCTGGTCGTTGCGTTGTTTGGCGGAACCATCGACCCGAGACATGTATTCGGAAAACGGCGCGCAGGCCGATACCGAGAACGCCAGAGCGACCAGGCTTCCACGCTGCAAGATGCGGTGCATGAACATGGTCCTCATCAATGCGCGACGCGACGGTCACAACGCTCGGTCTGGGCGATGACGCGAAGCACCAGGTTGGCGTAGAAGCATGGCTGCAAGGGCTTGGCAGACAACTCGGTGCCCGCAAGCAAGGCGCGGACGGCAGCCTTGAAATCCGTGCCGAACACGGCGGGTGCAGAGACTGCGATATCCACATCGGGCGTCCAGTGCTCGGCACGGAAGGTCCAGCCTGCCTGAATGGCCCACCGACCCAGCGACCTGCGCAGGTTCTGGTCGGCCAAGGTGGCCTCGAAAGGTTTGGCGGGCGGCGTCGATGGGGTCAACGGCCAGGGCTCGGCTACGACGGCGTCAGACGATGCCGTTACGGGCTTGATTTCGCGGGACGGCTCGGTGCGCTGTGCCGCGGTCGGCGTTGCGGCGCTTGAGCTCGCATCAAGCGAAGTGGCAGTGACCAGCGGCGCGTTCAAGGCGGCGGCGGAAACGCGCCCTGCAGCGGGTGGGCTGGGCGGGCTTGTCGAAGCAGGTGCAGACGTAGCTGCTTGGGCAGACGCGGGGGTCGCCCAAGGCGGCGTGAACGATGAGGTCGCGGCAGCCACCGGAGCAGAAACAGCCGGTGAAACTGGCGCCAAGGCCGGCTGCGCCATCGGCAATCCGCCCGCATCCTCACCCGCCACCCGCGCGGCCCTGCCGGTGTAGTCGATAGCTGCTCGAACGTTGCCAAGCTGCGCCAGCAAACCGACGTGGGTGCCGGACACGGTGACATAAGGCCCAAGCTGCGCATGGGTCAACAGACGCTGACTGCCATCACTGCCGACCGCGATCAAGGCAGGCAGAACCTGCCCAGGGAAGAATTGCAGATAGGTACTGACGCCATCGTCGAACACCTGTTGTGGCGCAACCCGGCGGTCCCCCGACACGCGATAGGCAAAGTCATAACTGGGGGCGGCGAACGCCATGCCGGAAGATGCGGATAACACACCCGCCAACAGCATGCAGATGCCGATGCGCACGTGGCGCAGGCCTGGGAATACGAAGGTGGCAACCATGCCGCAGCTCCGGAAAATTCTGCCGCAACCGTGCAGCAGAGGAGCCGCCATCCTGACGGAACGGGATGGCGCGACAAGCGTGTGTAGTACGTACGGGCGGGACTAAAAATGCGCGCTTTCACGATGGTGGCCAGTGTCCGGCATGGTCGGAAAACACCAATGCAAGCTATGCGAGAATCAATGCTTCCGTCACACAGCAGCGCCATGAAAAGGGGAATGAGCAGTGCAGTGGAGCAGCATCGAAATCACATCCGAACGCTTGGTTGTTCGCCCCTTTTCCGCCACCGATGCGAATGACGCATTTGTCTGCATTACCCCCACGCTTACACGCTTCATGTCTTTCGATCCCGCTCCCTCAGCAGCGGTGTTCGAAACGATCTGGCGTGGCTGGCTGCCGAAGATCGACGCGGGCGAGGACTTCACGTTCACGATCCGCGATCGCACCACCAACGGCTTTTTAGGGCTGGCCGGGCTGCACCGAACGGGAGATGTAGAGCCCGAACTCGGCATCTGGATACGCGAAGACCAACACGCCCGCGGTTATGGTTATGAAGCCGTGCAAGCGGTAGCGCTATGGGCCGCGGACACCTTCAAATCCAGCGCATTCATCTACCCGGTTGCCAAGGAAAATGCACCCAGCAGAAAACTGGCGGAAGCGCTTGGTGGGGTGGTGGTGAGCGAACGCACGGCGCCCAAGTACGACTCGGTGGTCTACCGGATTGCGGCGGTCGATCTGGAAATGGAGGAATTCAAATCAGCGCTGCTGCGCAGCGTGAAGGATGCCGCTGCTGGCCAACATGCGCGTGTGCATACGCCAGAAGATATCAAGCGCATGAAGTAGCGCCTCGCAGAATCAGGGACGGCCGCGGACGGCACGCCCCCTTCCCACTCGCTGGACAGCTAGACGCGTGCCGCAGCGAAAATACAGTGCGACTTAGCTGAAGTCGCGCGGGAACAAGTCGATGCGATCCGTGCAGAACGAATCGACACCCCACGACAGAATCTCCCGGCCACGCGCCGGTTCGTTCACCGTGTAGCAGAACAAGCCGTACCCAGCTTGCTTCACTTGCGCCGCAATTTCCGGCGTCAGGTTCACATGGCTAGTGTGCAGTGCGATGCAGTCCAGGCGTTCCAGCAGTTCGGCCCAATTCTCAGGCACTTTGGAAAGCAACAGCCCACGCGGCAAGCCCGGTGCGGTGCGCTGTGCAGCAGCCAGCGCATCGACCGAGAACGAGGAAATCACCGGCAAGGCCAGCGGGTTCGTCTCGTCCTTGTACAGCTCGGCAGCCATCCGTCCCACCACTTCGCCCGTCTCGATCTCTTTGCCCGGATAAGGCTTGATCTCGATGTTGGCCCACATGTCGTTGGCGCGCAGCCAACGCACGATGTCTGCAAACAAGGGCACAGGTTCGCCCTTGAAATGATTGGCATCGCGCCATGAACCGGCGTCCATGGCTTGCAGGGTCGTAGAGGGAATGTCGGCGATGTTGCCGGTGCCAGGCAAGGTGCGACCAAGCTGGGGGTCGTGCATCAGGATGGGCACGCCATCGGATGCCAGCATGACGTCGAATTCGACCGCTCGCAGGCCATGCGCGTGTGCAACGCGCATGCCGGCCAGGGTGTTCTCGGGGGCGATGATGCCACCCCCGCGATGCGCGACGACACGTTCGTAGTGCCAACCGCGCGGGGGCAACCCGGCGGTGGGGTTGCTGTCGCGGGAGGTAGTCATTGCGTTTCCCGTTCTAGTGCGTCTTCAGGGCTTGGCGGCCGGCTTGGCCGGTGCTGCAGCAGGCTTTGCGGCGGGCTTGGCTGCCGGTTTCGCGGGAGCAGCTGCCGGCTTTGCAGCGGGCTTGGCTGCGCCAGCGGCCGGCTTGACGGCCGGACGCGGTGCGGCGCCAGGCTTGCCGATGGCGGCACCGGTGGGGCCACCCGAGGCACGCATCACGGCATTGCCACGAGCAACTGCGTCATCCAGACCTTGCTTCGGCGGCTTGCGGCCGCTGAAGATATTGTCCAGTTCCTGGTCCATGATGTCCGACACCATGGTGTAGTTGTGCAGGCGGAAGCCGCGGGTGTACTGGGCCGGGGTCTGCTGCAGTTCGCGGATCACGGCTTGCGAACCGGGCAGGCTCGGGTAGTAGGACACGCTCGATGCACGGAATGCAGCTTCGCTCAGCGGCAGGAAGCCGGTCTTCTGGTGCCATTCGGCAGCTGTGACCGGCGTTGCCAGGTAGGCGATGAAGGATGCCAGCGCTTTCTGTTCGGCAGCCGGGTGACCCGACATGGCCCAGAATGCGGGGCCGCCCACGAAGGGGTTGCTGCCGTTCTTGGCTTCTTCGTCGTAGTACGGCAGCGGTGCCACGCCGTACGAGAACTTGGCCTGCTGCTGGATGGCGCCCAGCGAACCGGTGCCGGTGGTCAGAACCGCGCATTCGCCGCTGATGAACTTGGCATCGGCTTCGTATTCATGGCTCTGGAAGGTGAACAGGCGGCTGCGCACCCAGCTCATCATCAGTGCCAGGTGGCGCACGTGCAGCAGCTGATTGATCTGCAGCTCTGCGCCCACGCCGTTGGTTTCCAGTCCGTTGTTCTTGGACGCAAACGGCACGTTGTGCAGGGCAGACGTGTTTTCCAGGTGGATCCAGCTTTCGCGGCTGGTGGCGTACGGGCAGTCCGATTCCGCCACGTTGGCCAGTGCGACCAGGTGACCCTGCATTTCACGCCAGGTCTTGGGCGCTACGTCGGGGTTCAGGCCGGCCTTCTTGTACAGGTCGCGGTTGTAGATGTAGATGGGCGCTTCGGCCATCCACGGCAGGGCCAGCAAGTTGCCGCGCGCATCGCGCAGGTAATTGGTGGTCTGCGGCAGGAAGAAGTTCAGGTCCTTGATCGGATAGCTTTTCAGCAGGTCCGACATCGGGGTGATCGCGTTGTGACGCGCCACGAACTCCGGGACGGCGGTGTCCGACAGCTCGATCATGTTCGGCTGCTTCTTGGCAAGCACGGCGGTTTCGCCGGCGCCAGCCAACTGGGCCACGCTTGCGTACGCGGTGGCGGTGAGGTGAACGTCATTTTGCTGGCTGTTGAAGCGCTGGACCAGTTCGTCGAAAGTGGCGCGATGGGCCGGGTCCATGGCGTGCCAGACCGAGATTTCGGTCGGCGCGGCAAAGGCGGCGGCGGGCATGACGCCCGCAAAAGCGAAGGCAGTGGCTAGGGCCGCCGTCAACCAGCCGCGGCGGGCGGGACGGGTCGGCGTGGAAGAGGAATTCTGGGTAATCCGGGTCGGGCTGTCCGCGCGCATCGATGCTGTCTCCTTGAGGCCGCACGATTATGCCACCGCCCGGCAATAGCACCAGCCGCCTATCGGCAGGCCACGCAACTTGTCACAAAGGGATCACAGGCAGCCGCTTGAAGCTTACAAACCGATGAAAGGAAACTCGGGTTCAGGCCGCTTGCCGGACACGATATCGGCAATTGCCCGGCCGGAACCCGCGCCCATGGTCCAGCCAAGCGTGCCGTGGCCGGTGTTCAGGAACAGGTTGGCGATGCGGCTGCGCCCGACCAGCGGCACATTCGACGGCGTAGCCGGGCGCAGGCCCGACCAGTAGGCGGGTGCGCTGGTGTCCAGGGCGTCGCCGAACAGCTCGCGCGCCACACGGGTGATGGCCTCGCAGCGGATCGGGTCCAGATCGCGCGAATAGCCGCCGAACTCTGCCGTGCCGGCAATGCGCAGGCGGTCGCCAAACCGCGACATCACCAGCTTATGGGCGGCGTCGGTCAGGCTGACGTGCGGCACGCGCTCGGCGTCCAGCACCGGGTAGGTGGCGGAGTAGCCCTTGGCGGGATACACCAGGCAGGGAACGCCGACGGGACGAAGCAGTTGCGGGCTGTGGCTGCCCAGCGCGACCACAAAGGCATCGGCATGCAGGTGGCGGTAGCCGCCGTCGGGATCGATGAGTTCAACCGACACGATGCGTGCGCCGTCGGATACCAGCCGCGTGGCCTGGGTGCTGTAGAGAAACTCGACACCAGCCGCAGCCGCGCGGGCGGCCAGGCCGTCGGTGAAGGCGTGTACGTCCCCGCTTTCGTCATCAGGCGTGTAGTCGCCGCCCACGATCAGTGCGCGGCTGGGCGCCAGGGCCGGTTCGATGGCGATCACCTCGTCGGCCGAGACGGTGCGGCGGTCGACCCCAGCATCGCGCATGACGTCGGCAGCGCGCTGCGACGCCTCGAAGTCGGCTTCATCGCGGTAGAACTGCAGAATGCCGCGCGACAGGTGGTGGTAGTCGATGCCCAGCGCACTGCGCATGTCCTGCAAGGTCTGGCGGCTGTAGCTGGCCATCGCGACCATGGCGCGCACGTTGGGCGCCAGGCGCGAGGGCATGCATTCGCGCAGAAAGGCCAGCGCCCACTGCCATTGACGCCAGTCGGCCGTGGGGCGGAACAACAGCGGGGAATCCGGGCGAAACGCCCAGTTGAAGATCTTGCGCGGCGCGGCCGGATTGGCCCAGGGCACCGAGTAAGACACGGAAATCTGCCCGCCATTGGCGAAACTGGTTTCGCGCCCTGCCCCGGCTTGTCGATCCACCACCGTGACCTCATGCCCGGCCTCGCGCAGCCACCACGCGCTGGACGTACCGAGAATGCCACTGCCGAGGACGACGACTTTCATATTGCGGACTCCCTAGGAAAAACCCCGACCGGACCATACCGCAAAAGGTCCGGCCGAACAGACACGACCCTGTCGGATCGGCCCATAGTGTATGCGCGACGCCAGCGGCACAAACCGCGTTGTAGGGCGAGCGGAAGGGGGCTATAGGGCATTGCCGACAGCCCGCCTCCGGAAAAATTCCGCACATCAGAAAATTGCGTGCTGAAATCGTTTTGTCGCGTTACGCTCGCGCCTTTCGTGTCGACGGCAGCGACCAAAAGTCGCATTCGAGGGAACCATGGACATTCTTTGGCAACAGATCCTGAACGGACTGGTGCTTGGCAGCGTGTATGCGCTGGTGGCGCTCGGCTACACGATGGTGTACGGGATTTTGCAGTTGATCAATTTCGCCCACGGCGAAGTGCTGATGGTCGGCGCAATGGTCGCGATGGTCACCGTCAAGTGGGTGATCGCCACCTTCCCGGGCCTGCCCGGACCGGTGGTGCTGGGCATCGGCCTGCTGGCGGCAATTCCCGTCTGTGTGGCGATCAACGTCTTCATCGAACGCGTGGCCTATCGCCCGCTGCGCAATGCGCCCAAGCTGGCTCCGCTGATTACCGCCATCGGCATCTCGATCATGATGCAGACCATGGCCATGATCATCTTCGGCCGTAATTACAACCAATTCCCTGCCCTGCTGCCCACCGCGCCGATCGAAGTCGGCGGCGCGCTGATCACCCAGACGCAAATCCTCATCCTGGTGTTCGCTGCCTTGTCGATGGGCGCGCTGACCTTGCTGGTGGAACGCACCCGCCTGGGCCGCGCGATGCGTGCCACCGCAGAAAACCCGCGCGTGGCCAGCCTGATGGGCGTGAACGCCAACCACGTGATTGTGATGACCTTCGCGCTGGGCGCAGCCCTGGCTGCGATTGCCGGCGTGATGCTGGCCGCGAACTATGCGGTGACCCACTTCTATATGGGCTTCATGCCCGGTCTGAAGGCCTTCACGGCCGCGGTGCTGGGCGGTATCGGCAACCTGTACGGCGCCATGCTCGGCGGCTTGCTGCTGGGCCTGGTCGAGTCGCTGGGCGCTGGCTACATCGGCGACCTGACTGGCGGATTCCTGGGTAGCCACTACCAGGACATCTTTGCCTTCGTCGTACTCATCATCGTATTGACCCTGCGGCCCTCGGGCCTGATGGGTGAACGCGTCGCCGACCGCGCCTAGAGGATCCCCGTCATGCATCACGGATTCAAGTTCAATTTCCTGCCCGCGCAAGGCAATGCCATGCGCGCTTACCTGGGCATGGTGCTGATTGCAGTCGCGCTCGCCGTGCTGCCGCTGGTGCTGGGCCAGTACGGCAACAGCTGGGTGCGCATCATCGACCTGGCGCTGCTGTATGTGCTGCTCGCGCTGGGCCTGAACATCGTCGTGGGCTTTGCCGGCCTGCTCGACCTGGGCTACATCGCGTTCTACGCGGTGGGCGCCTATATGTATGCGCTGCTGTCCTCGCCGCATCTGGCTGCGAACTTTGCGTGGATCGCCGAGACCTTCCCCAACGGCATGCACAACTCCATCTGGCTGGTAGTGCCACTGGGTGCGGGCGTGGCGGCCTTGTTCGGGGTGATTCTGGGTGCGCCCACGCTGAAGCTGCGTGGTGACTACCTGGCGATTGTCACGCTGGGCTTCGGCGAGATCGTGCGTATTTTCATGAACAACCTGAATGCGCCGGTGAACATCACCAACGGCCCCCAGGGCATCACGCGCATCGACCCGATCAGCCTGTTTGGCACGTCCTTGGCCGGTACACGCGGCAGTCGCGGCATGGTCGACATATTCGGATGGAAGATTCCAAGTGTGGCGGCCTACTACTACCTGTTCCTGGTGTTGGTGCTGCTGGCGATCTTCCTGTGTATCCGCCTGCAGCATTCGCGCATCGGCCGCGCCTGGATGGCCATCCGCGAAGATGAGATCGCCGCCAAGGCCATGGGCATCAACACCCGCAACGTGAAGCTGATGGCCTTTGCGATGGGCGCGTCCTTCGGTGGCGTGTCCGGTGCGATGTTCTCGGCCTTCCAGGGCTTCGTCAGCCCGGAATCGTTCACCCTGATGGAATCCATCGTGGTGCTGGCGATGGTGGTGCTGGGCGGCATGGGCCATGTACCGGGCGTGGTGCTGGGTGCCTTGCTGCTGGCCGGCCTGCCGGAACTGCTGCGTCACTTCGTGGTGCCGGCCCAGGAAATGCTCTTCGGCGCGGGCAACGTGATTGTGGACGCCGAAATCGGCCGCACGCTGCTGTTTGGCCTGGCCATGGTGCTGGTGATGCTGTTCCGGCCCAAGGGCCTGTGGCCCTCGCCGCAGCATGGGGTCAAGAAAACGCCGGCGCCGGTGCCGGACGCCCCGCAACCGACCAAGGTGGCCTGAGATGACGACGACCGTTTCTCCTTTGGGTGTGGCCGAAAAGCCGGCAGGCGGCGAAGCGCCCCTGCTGCGCGTGGCTGGCATCAGCAAACGTTTTGGCGGCCTGCAGGCCTTGTCCGAAGTCGGGCTGGAAATCCAGCGCGGCCAGATCTACGGCCTGATCGGCCCGAACGGCGCCGGCAAGACCACCTTCTTCAATGTGATCACCGGGCTGTACACGCCCGACGCCGGCAGCTTCGAGCTGGGCGGCAAGCCCTACAAACCCACGGCCGTGCACGAAGTGGCGCGCGCCGGCATTGCCCGCACCTTCCAGAACATCCGCCTGTTCGGTGAGATGACCGCGCTGGAAAACGTGATGGTGGGACGCCACGTGCGCACCAAGGCCGGCATCTGGGGCGCCATGTTACGCACCCCAGGCGTCAAGCGCGAAGAAGCCGAGATCCGCCAGCGTGCATTCGAGCTGCTGGAATACGTGAACATCTCGCGCTATGCCCACTTCCAGGCACGCACGCTGTCCTACGGCGACCAGCGCCGCCTGGAAATCGCGCGCGCCCTGGCTACCGACCCGCTGCTGCTGGCGCTGGACGAACCCGCCGCCGGCATGAATGCCACCGAGAAGGTTGCCTTGCGCGGCCTGCTGGACAACATTCGCCGCGACGGCAAGACCATCCTGCTGATCGAACACGACGTGAAGCTGGTGATGGGCTTGTGCAATCGCATCACCGTGCTGGACTACGGCAAGCGCATTGCCGAGGGCGTCCCTGCGGACGTGCAGAAGAATCCTGCCGTGATCGAGGCATATCTTGGCGGCGGGCACTAGGAAAAACGATGGCTGACACTGAAATGGTATTGCGCGTCACGGACCTGCAGGTCGCCTACGGCGGCATCCAGGCCGTCAAGGGCGCCTCGCTGGAAGTCCGCAAGGGCGAGCTGGTCACGCTGATCGGCGCCAATGGCGCGGGCAAGACCACCACGCTGAAGGCAATCACCGGCCTGCTCAACCCGGCCCATGGCGAGATCGCCTACATGGACGCGCCGCTGGTCGGCGTGCGCGCCGACCAGCGCGTGGCCCGCGGCCTGGTGATGATTCCGGAAGGACGCGGCGTGTTCGCCCGGATGACCATCGTCGAAAACCTGCAGATGGGTGCGTACCTGCGGCGTGATTCGGCCGGCATCAAACAAGACATCGAACGCATGTTCGAGACCTTCCCGCGCCTGAAGGAACGTGCCGACCAGCTGGCCGGCACCATGTCGGGCGGCGAGCAGCAGATGCTGGCCATGGCGCGCGCGCTGATGGCGCAGCCGAAGCTGCTGTTGCTGGACGAGCCGTCGATGGGCTTGTCGCCGATCATGGTCGACAAGATCTTCGAGGTGATCCGTGCGGTGTCAGCCCAGGGCGTGACCATGTTGCTGGTCGAGCAGAACGCCAACCTGGCGCTGCAGGCAGCGCATCGGGGTTACGTGATGGAGTCAGGCGTGATCACCATGGCCGGCGATGCGCAGGCCATGCTGGACGATCCGCGGGTGCGCGAAGCGTATCTGGGCGAGGAAACCGGCGCGGAAGAAACCGGCGTTTGAGCCGGATTCCTTACTGCTTTCCCGAACCAGGCGCGTCGACCTCAGACGCACCAAACGAACAAAAGGCCCGGCTTGCATGCCGGGCCTTTTGCTTTGCCGCGCACTACTGCGCGGGCACTCCGTTCAACAGGACTTGCCTCGCGGCACACCGCGTTCGGCAATGAAGCGCGCAAACGCTTCCAGCGTGGCGCTGCTGACGTGGTGCTCGATACCTTCGGCATCGCGACGGGCCGAATCTTCATCCACGCCCAAAGCCAGCAGGAAATCATGCACGGTCTGGTGGCGTCGACGGCTGGCGTCGGCCAAGGCCTCGCCAGCTTCCGTCAGGAACACGCCGCGATACGGCCTGCGCACTGCGTAGCCCGTATCGGCAAGCCGCCCCAGCATCTTTGCAACCGTCGGTTGCGCCACGCCCAGGCGTGCGGCGATATCGACCTGACGGGCCTCACCGCCGTCGCGAATCAGGTCGGAAATCAGCTCGACGTAGTCTTCCACGCGTTCCAGGCGTCGCGCTTCGCGCACCTGCCGGAAGCTTTCCACGTGGACGGCGGCGTCCATCAACTTCGGCAATACCTCCGCCGTGGCCTTCAACTTATTCATATTTTCTCCAATGGCCGAGCAGACTTTCCCTGCAGCCAGGGCGCCATTTTGACCGATATGGCGAAAACGCGAATTCTCTTTCTTACATCTTGCTGTCATTTCCTTGGCTATTGGTTATAGCCCAAGCTATAGTAATTCCATCCTGGCGCAGCGTGCTGTCCATTTGGCACGTCGGCCCAACCAAATTCGCTGACAGGTCTTGCCCATGCTTCGACGACGTTTCCACCGACTGCTCGGCCGTGGCGCGCTTGCCGCATTCGCTGCCTTTGCGCTCGGTGCAGGCATAGCCTTGCCGACCGCGGTACAAGCGGAAGACCCCAGCAAGCTGTCCGTGATCGCCACCACCGGCATGCTGGCCGATACGGTTCGGGAAATCGGCGGGGATCGGGTCGAGGTCACGGCCCTGATGGGTGTCGGTGTCGACCCACACACCTATCGCCAGACCCGCTCGGACGTCGCCAAGCTCACGCGTGCCAAGCTGATCGTCTGGCACGGCCTGCACCTGGAAGCGCAGCTGGAAGACCTGTTCAAGGACCTGGCTCGACGCAAGCCGGTGGTGGCGCTGGCCGACACCATTGCCAAGACCCAGCTGCTTGCGGATGAGCAGAATCCGCAGATCTTCGACCCCCATGTGTGGATGGACCCGCAACTGTGGCTGCCGGTGGTCACTGCTGCGCGTGATGCCCTGATTCAGGTCGACCCGGCCGGCAAGGAAACCTACGAGCGCAACGCTGCCCGCTATGCCGAACAAGTGACCGCGCTGGACAAGCGCGTGAAGGCACGCCTGGGTGCAGTCCCGGCTGGCAAACGCATGCTGGTGACGGCCCACGATGCCTTCCGGTATTTCGGCCGTACCAATGGCTACGAGGTATTGGGCATCCAGGGCATTTCCACCGAGAGCGAAGCCAGCCTGCATCAGGTGGAAAAGCTTGTGGGCATTCTGGTCGAACGCAAGATCGGCGCGATCTTCGTTGAATCGTCGGTGTCCGACCAGAACATCCGGGCGCTGGTGGAAGGCGCTGCTGCACGCGGCCACAAGGTGACGATCGGCGGCGAACTGTTCTCGGATGCCATGGGCCAGCCGGGCACGCCGGAAGGCACCTACCTGGGCATGATCGAGCACAACGCCAACACCATTGCGAAGGCACTGGGGGCCACGCCATGAGTCACACCAAGCCAAGCCGAGCCGATCTTCACGTGGCCGCTCCTTCTGATGCCAGGCAACCAGTCCCGGCGCTGGACATCCGTGGCGTGACCGCCAGTTATGGCGCAAGCTCCGTGCTGTTCTCGGTGGACTTTGCGCTGCCCACCGGCGCCATGGGCGTGATCGTCGGCCCCAACGGCGCCGGTAAATCCACGCTGCTGAAAGCCGCGCTCGACATCGTGCCCAAAGTGGCCGGTGAGGTCAGCGTGTTCGGCCTGCCTTTCGAGGCCAATCGCCACCGCGTGGCCTACGTGCCGCAGCGTGCCAGCGTCGACTGGGAATTCCCGGCCACCACCTTCGATGTGGTCGCCATGGGCCTGTACCGCGAGCTGGGCCTGCTGCGCTGGCGCCGCGCCAGCCATCGCGCGCGCATCCTGGATTGCCTGGACCGCGTGGGCATGCGCGACTTTGCCGACCGGCAGATCGGGCAGTTGTCGGGCGGGCAACAGCAGCGTGTGTTCGTTGCGCGTGCACTGGCGCAGAACGCCGATCTGTATCTGCTGGACGAACCCTTCGCCGGCGTGGATGCCGCGACGGAACGCACGCTGGTGTCGGTGTTGCGCGACCTGACTCAGGCCGGCAAGACCGTGCTGTGCGTGCACCACGACCTGAGCACCGTCGCCGACTATTTTACCGATGCACTGCTGCTGAATGTGCGCCGCATTGCTGCCGGTCCGGTGCGCGAGGTCTTCACCGAAGCCAATCTGCAGCAAGCCTACGGCGGCCGGCTGTCGCTGGCCCAGATCGATCGCAGCCGCGATACCTCGAATAGCTTCGACGCCACGGCCGACGCCCGGAGCGCTGCAGCATGAACCCGCTGCTCGACGCCTTGTTACTGCGCGCGGGCTACAACACCACGCTGGTCACCATTGGCGCTGCCCTGCTGGGCGCCGCGGCCGGCGCCATCGGCACCTTTGTGCTGCTGCGCCGCCGATCGCTGGCCAGTGACGCCGCCGGCCATGCGGCCCTGCCCGGCCTGGCTGCCGCGTTCATCCTGATGGCCATGACCACCGGCAACGGCCGCTGGTTGCCAGGCCTGATGATCGGCGCCGCCATCTCGGCGGCACTGGGCCTGGTGGTGGTGCACGCGATCACCGCGCGCACGCGGCTGAAGGAAGACGCGGCCATCGGCGTGGTCCTGTCGGTGTTCTTCGGATTCGGCGTGGTCCTGCTGACCGTGGTGCAGGCCCTGCCCAGCGGCAACCAGGCCGGCATTGCCAGTTATCTGCTGGGCTCGGCGGCCGGCATGTTGCGCAGCGAAGCCGAACTGATCGCCATCATGGCGGCCGTCACGGCGCTGGCCGTCTTCGTGCTGCGCCGGCCCCTGAGCATGCTGTGTTTCGACCCCGACTACGCGGCCATCAGCGGCGTGCGGGTCAAGCTGACCGACGCCGCGCTGTCGATCATCCTGCTGGCCGTGGTGATCACCAGTCTGAAGGTGGTGGGCCTGGTGCTGAGCGTGGCGCTGAGCATCATGCCGGCGGTTGCCGCACGCTTCTGGACGGATCGGGTGCAGCACATGGTGCCGGTATCCGCTGTGCTGGGCGCGGCAGGCGCGTACACCGGCGCCGCCATTTCCTCATCGGCGCCCAGCTTGCCGACGGGCGCGGTGATCGTGCTGACCCTGTTCGGTGTGTTCGTGGTGTCGCTGCTGTTTGCACCCGCACGCGGCGTGCTGGCCACTGCAATTCGCCATCAGGCCTTTCGCCGCCGTGTGCACCGCCGCCAAGGGCTGCTTGCACTGGATCGCCAGGAGACTATCCACGACGGCATGACACTGCGCTTGTTGCGTCAGGCCGGATGGATCAGGCGCGATGGCGTGCCGACGCCGGCAGGCGTGCTGGCCGCGCGCGAGGCTGCCCGCGACGAAGCCCTCTGGCGCCTGCATGGTGACCGCTACCCCGGTGATTCATCGGTGCTGCACTACCACCGCATCGTGTCCATCAAGCAAGTGCTGCCCGCCGATGCGCTGGCGGATCTGGAAGCGGCCCTTGGGCCGCAGCCCGCATGGGACGCCCACGCAGCACCCGCTGCCCGATTCACCCCGGCAGGATATTGAAATGGCCGTCGACTTCCTGCAATTGAGCCTGGTGCCGATGCTGATCGCAGTGTTGGCCAGCATGGCCTGCGCCCTGCCCGGCAACTTCCTGGTGCTGCGCCAGCAAAGCCTGATCGGTGATGCAGTCAGCCACGTGGTGCTGCCCGGCGTGGTCGGCGCCTTTGTGGTGACCGGGACCATTGCCACGGCGCCGATGCTGATCGGCGCTGCCCTCGCCGCCTTGTTCGCGGTCGGCCTGATCGAGATCATCCGGCGCCTGGGCAAGGTCGAACCCGGTGCCGCCATGGGCGTGGTGTTCACCGCCTTGTTTGCGGCCGGCGTGGTGTGGCTGGAACAGTCGAACAGCGCATCCGTGCACCTGGACGTCGAACACGTGCTGTACGGCAATCTGGAAAGCCTGATCTGGCTGGACGCCGACAGCTGGTCTGCACTGGTCGACCCGGCGGCATTGGCAACCGTGCCCGAACAGCTGGGTCGCCTGGCCTGGGTGATGGCAGTAGTGGCGGTAGTGATCTGGCTGCTGTGGCGCCCGCTGGTGATCGGCACCTTCGACCCGGCCTTTGCGGCCAGCACGGGCGCACGTCCCGGGCTGACCAGCCTGGCGCTGCTGGTGGTGGTTGCCTTGTCGGCCGTTGCGGCCTTCGAAGCCGTGGGCGCAATCATCGTGGTGGCCATGTTCATCTGCCCGGCAGCAGCCGCCCGGCTGATGACCAACAAGCTGCACACGCAAGTGGCGTGGAGCCTGGTGTTTGCATGTACGGCGGCGATAGGCGGCTACACCTTGGCCGCGTGGGGACCGATCTGGCTGGGCTTCGAGCACAGCGTGAGCGCCGCCGGCATGATCGCGACCACCGGCGGCCTGATCCTGCTTTTGGCGTGTTGCTTCGGACCGTGCCGGCGCAGCCGGTGAATGCTTCGTTTCGTCGTCCACCGAGACAGTTTGTAATTGCATTTCGACCGACCGTTCGTCTTCAAATAAAGTACCGCCGTCGCGCTCGGATTCCCAGCCAGGCGCTACCACCTTACGAGAGATTCGATCGATGAAAAATCAGTATGCAGTTTGGTGCCTGAGCATGGCGACGCTTGGCATATCCGGCACTGCAAACGCAGCGGTGGAGTGGTGGATCATGTCGTCCCGGGGGCAGCAGCCGAATCGAGAGGTGTTCTACGCAGACGCGACTTCCGTCGTTCAGGTGAACCGGGAAAGCGGCATGAACGAAGCTGCGCGGGCGCTCGATGTGCTGCAGGTCAAAGAAGCGGCGGCGAGCCCGGAAATGATCAATTATCGGCTTCAATTCCAGTGTGAAAGCCGGCAAGTGCGGGTGCTCAGTGCGACCGCAGCCATGAATTCAGGTGCCAACGTCAGGGTGCCGGTTCCAGCAGGCTGGAGCCCCGTACAGCCGCATTGGACAGAGCACGCCTACAAGTTTGCCTGCCAGCCCCAGGCCAGGCAGGCAAACGGCATGATCAAGGTACGAGAAGCAACCAGCGTGAGCAGGCAAGAAACCGATATGTTGGGAGGCTTCGTCGGCGACCTTTCCGCCGACCAGGTCGCAGAGAGAACGCGCAAGGCAGTGTGGAAAATAGCGTCGACGGAAAATGACCGCACAAGGGGTCTTTACCCAAAACAGATCCGGGAAATCAGGAAGCAACAGCTGATGGGTGACATACAAACGCTGTTTGCCGCACCCGATGTGGTCGACCTTCCCAAGTGATACTCGGCACTGCCACCATCAGAGGTTATGCGTGAACAAGAACTGGATACTCTTAGCAGTCGCGCTTCTTACGGGATGCGCACAAATGGACAGTCTGCCGGAAGCCTATGCACGCAATCAGTGGATAGGTCTGCCTGCTGAAACGGCGGTTCAATTCTATGGCGTACCGCACCAACTGAGCCAGTCTGCCGATCGCAGCACGGTTGCCATGCGCTGGTTATATGACACCTCGGAGGTTCGCGAAGAGGTCGTGGGGCGCACGTCGGAAGTGCAAGGCAATGTGCGTGTCAATACCAACCACTTTGCCAACGTTACCTATTCGAAAGGATGTGTCGTCACGGTGACCATCGACCGGCAGATGAAGATTGTCGGCTTCGACATGGAATCAGGTTCCCTGTTGTCGCAAGGTTGCAACCGAGTTCCCAAGGGTCCGCCCTCAAGCGGCTGACCCGCTTGGATACGCAAGTCGTGCCAAACAAAAAGGGGATGGGGCTCGCGCCCTATCCCCTTTTCATCGCATGACAGTAACGCCGTGGCCGTTTACGCCTTCGCGCGGACCTGGATGATGATCTCTTCCAGTTGCGCCAGCATCAAGCTCATCTCAGCCTCGGTGATGTTCAGCGCGGGCATGAAGCGCAGCAGGTTCGGGCGCGGGCAGTTCAGCAGCAGGCCTTGCGGCTCGCGGTCGCGGGCGGCCAGCACGATGTCGGCACCGTCCGGGCGATCCAGGATCAACGCGCGCAACAGGCCCAGACCACGTTCGCCCGGCATGCCGTGGCGATCGGCGATCGCGCTCAGGCCGTTGGACAGCTGGCGCGCACGGTCCTGCACCGATTCCAGGAAGCCGGGCGCATTGACGGCGTCGAACACCGCCACACCGACGGCGGTCATCAGCGGGTTGCCGTTGTAGGTGCCGCCCTGATCGCCGGGTACGAAGACTGACACCGATTCGCGCGCCAGCATGGCGCCCAGCGGCACGCCGCCGCCAATGCCTTTGGCCAGCGTCATGATGTCGGGCAGGATGCCCGACTGCTGGAACGCGAACATGGTGCCGGTACGGCCCATGCCGGTTTGCACTTCGTCGCAGATCAGCAAGATGCCGTGCTCGTCGGCCAGCATGCGCAGCGCAGCCATGAATTCGTGGGTGGCGGGCACAACGCCCGCTTCGCCCTGCACCGGTTCGAGCATGATGCCGACCGTCTGCGGACCGATCAGCGCGCGTACCGACTCGATGTCGTTCAGGATGGCTTTCGGGAAACCGTCCACCTGCGGGGCGAACAAGGTGTCCCAGCCCGGCTTGCCGGATGCCGACATGGTCGCCAGCGTGCGGCCGTGGAAGCTGTCGCGGAAGGTGATGATCTCGAAGGCACCCGGGCGCTTCAGCTGACCCCACTTGCGCGCCAGCTTGATCGCGCCTTCGTTGGCTTCGGCGCCGCTGTTGGTGAAGAACACACGATCCAGGCCGGAGGCCTGCGTCAGACGCTGCGCCAGCTCGATCGACGGCAGGTTGTAGAAAGCTGGCGACGGGTTCAGCAGCAGCTTGCTTTGCAGGTCGAGCGCGCGCGAGATTTCCGGCGGGCAGTGTCCCAGGCAGTTGACCGCCCAGCCCTGGATGATGTCCAGGTAACGCTTGCCACGATGGTCTTCCAGCCAGGAGCCTTCACCGCGCACGAAGGCAATGTCGGGACGCTGGGTGATGTACATCAGTGCTTCGGTGGCGGAAGGGGTAAACGCCATGGATACGGCTCCTGGAGAATTCGATGAAGCGCCAGTGCGCCCGGGGGCGGGGCGACTGGACGAAAAGGGGTCGGTCAAGAACGGGCAGGCAATCGAGTCGCACAAAGCGGGCCGGGCCCGTGTGGTGCGACCCGGCGATCAGATCACTACCGGGTCGGCGACATCGGCTTCCGACGTGAACGAGTCGGCGTAGAACGCATCGGCGGGCAATCCGCATTGTGCCGAGAAGTCGCGTCGCGCGGCATCCACCATGGCAGGCGCGCCACAGGCGTAGACCTCCCAATCGGCGAGCGCGGGCAAATCCTGCATCACGGCCTGGTGGACATAACCGGTGCGGCCGGTCCATCCGTCCTCGGGCCGCGCGTGGGACACCACCGGGATGTACTGGAAATCGGGGCGACTTTCCGCCCAGGCGCGCGCCACGGAATCCAGGTACAGGTCCTGCGGACGACGACCGCCCCAGTACAACCGTACCGGTCGGCGGATGTCCTTGAAGGCCATGTGTTCGACGATGGCGCGCAGCGGGGCGAAGCCCGTGCCGCTGGCCACCATGATGATCGGCTTGTCGCTTTCTTCGCGCAGGAAGAACGAGCCGAACGGACCCTCGAAGCGCAGGATTTCACGCTCTTTCATTTGTGTGGCGCCAACACCGAAGACATGATCGGTGAACAGTCCGCCCGGCAGGTGGCGGATGTGCAGCTGCATGGGGCCATCTTCGTGCGGCGCGCTGGCCATCGAGTAGCTGCGACGCTTGCCGTCTTTCAGGATGAATTCGATGTACTGGCCAGCCAGAAACTGGAAGCGCTCGTTGGCCGGCAGTTGCAGCGACAGCAACATGACGTCGGACGCGGCACGTTCAAGGCCGTTCACCCGACAGGGCAGCTTGCGGATCTGGATGTCGCCTTGCGCGCGCACTTCGCGGGCTTCGATCGTGACGTCGGTCAAGGGCGACGCACAGCAGAACAAGGTCATGCCCTGTTTGACCTCGTCGGCCGACAAGGCGCGAGCCTGGTGGGGCGCCAGGGACACGTCACCCGACACCACCTTGCCCTTGCACGACCCGCACGCGCCGTTCTTGCAGCCATACGGCAAACCGATACCGGCCTTCAAGGCCGCATCGAGTACGGTCTGGCCAGCGTTCACGGTGAATTGATGCCCGCTTGGCAACACGGTGACCTGATGACTCATCGAGCCCTATCCTGTGAAAAAATGAAAACACCATGAGACCAGCCCACTCCCCACCCGCCCGCTTCCGCCGCCCCCGCATCCTGATCGTTGGATGCGGCGACACCGGCATGCTGCTGCTTGCGCAGCTTGCGACCCGCGCCCGCGTGTTCGCCCTGACGTCCCAGCCTGCACGGACCGGCGAACTACGCGCGGCCGGCGCCGTGCCGCTGGTCGGCAACCTGGACGATCCACGCAGCCTCAGGCGCCTGCGCGGCCTGGTCACCCGGGTGACCATGCTGGCCCCGCCGCCTTCCCAGGGCGCATGCGACACGCGCAGTGCAAATCTGGCTGCGACCTTGCGCCGACCTGCCCGAGGCCAGCGCCGCGTGTCGGCGTCGGCCCGCGCAGCCGGATTCCCGATTGTATCGAAGCCCACCCTGCGCATTGTCTACGGCAGCACCACCGGCGTGTATGGCGATGCGCAAGGCCGTTGGATTTCGGAGACCGAGCCGGTCCGCCCGGCCACCGACCGCGCCAAGCGCCGGGTGGATGCGGAAGCCCGGTGGCGCACGCCTGCGGTGGACCAGGCCCGCAGCGGCTTGCCGGCCTGGCAGACCACCGTGTTGCGCATTCCCGGCATCTACGGACGCGAGCGCCTGCCGCTGGACCGCCTGAGCCGCGGCCTGCCCCGCCTGGATGCGGCCAATGACGTCTACACCAACCACATCGAGATCACCGACCTGGCGCGCATTGCGGCCACGGCCTTGTGGCGCGGACGCGCACAGCGGGTGATTCACGCCAATGACGGCGAGGAACTGAAGATGGGGGACTATCTGAACGCCGTGGCAGACGCGGCAGGACTGCCACGCGCACCCGCCAAAAGCGTGGCCGAGGTGCAAGCGGCGGTCAGTCCGATGATGTGGACCTTCATGCGCGAGTCGCGTCGGCTGCGCAATACGCGGCTGCTGCGCGAACTGCGGGTCAACCTGCGCTACCCGACGGTGGATATTGCCCTTGCGCACTGGTATGGTGCATAAAACCTGACATCCATGACGGTCATCACGGTGTCACGCACCATCATAGTTATTCACAAAAGGTGTGGATAAGCCTGTTGGCTGAACCTATCACCTCGCCGGAGAGCCGCGCCAGCCGGGCATGTCAAGATGGTTGCTCACGACTTGAGCGATGTGGGCAAAGTTTTTTTCTTGGGCGGAAAAGAGACAAACGAGCAAAAAGCGAAGACAAACACGCAAAAAAGCGCAGGCCCACATGAAAAAAGCCCCACCCGCTTGCGCGGATGGGGCTTGTCGCATGCCTCAGAAGAGGCAGGCTACAGCTCGAAGCTGATCAGACCGGGCGAATCTTCGATGCCTGGGGGCCTTTGGCGCCCTGGGTCACTTCGAAGGTCACCTTCTGGTTTTCTGCCAGCGTCTTGTGGCCGTCAACTTGGACTTCGGAGAAGTGGGCAAACAGATCTTTGCCGCCATCATCGGGAGCGATGAAACCATAACCCTTGTCGTCATTGAACCACTTAACAGTACCGGTTGCCATGCTGTGCATTTCCTTGGAATAGGGGAGTGAGCGGATGCCCGAAAGTGCGAGAAGATCAAGGAAGGGAACAGGGCCGACCGAAGTACCGGTGAGGACGCAGAACTAAAACCGCCTCACTTGAACGTCTTGCAGAACTAACTATCTCTTTACCTAGACGAATGGTCAATTCGTTTTTCGCATTCGAGGTAACAAAAAACAATCATTTGCAATTGCGGCCGAGCACCCCTACGAGCACGCTCAACACTATCGAACCGATCATACCCTAGGAAATCGTGGCGTCGCATGTAACGTTTGTGCTCGAGCAGCACATGCGCGTCACTGCTGCGAATTGGCGATTCCTCTGGAGACGCGATCGCGAGCAAGGTGCGGCCTGACACCCGCAACGCCTGCTGCAGCAAGGGCTGCAGGCATTCCAGACGAACGGCCGATTGCGTTTACATCGGCATACATCATGCTGCCTACTACTGGCGTTCCACCCTCGCTTTTCCCGGGAAATCACCATGTCTTCATCGCACATGACTGCGCACGCAGCGGCTGCACCGCGCAGACTGTTGCTGGCAGGCGTCGTTGCTGCCCTGTGCACGGCACTGTCGGCGTGCAGCGACACTGCGAAACTGCCTGAGGCTGCGGGCTTTGGCCCCCACCCCACCTTGCCCGAGCCCACGCAGCGCTGGCTGCCGACCGTCAACATCGCGCCTGCCAGCCCTTGGCCACCCGGAACCATGCCAAGTGTTGCAGCGGGCATGAAAGTGCAGGCCTTTGCCGATGGACTGGATCATCCACGCTGGTTGTTCAAGCTGCCAAACGGGGATGTGCTGGTAGCAGAAAGCAACAAACCCGCGCAGCAAGGCTCGGGTGGTATCCGAGGCTGGGTCATGGGCAAGGTGATGGCGCGTGCGGGCGCGGGGGTGCCCAGCGCAGACCGCATCACCCTGCTGCGCGACACCAATGGCGACGGCGTGGCCGACCAGCGCTCGGTGTTCTTGAAGGACCTGCACTCGCCTTTCGGCATGGCCTTGATCGGCAATATCTTCTATGTGGCCAATGCCGATGGCGTGCTGGCCTTCCCGTATCGCAGCGGCGACACCGAAATCACCGCCGCTGGCACGCCGATCATCGATCTGCCGGCCGGCCGCAATCACCACTGGACCAAGAACCTGATCGCCAGCCGCGACGGCAAGCGCCTGTACGCCACCGTGGGCTCGAACAGCAACGTGGGCGAAAACGGCATGGAAGAAGAGGCAGGCCGCGCGGCAATCTGGGAAATCGACCCGGTCGCCAGGCAGAAGCGTTTATTTGCGTCGGGGTTGCGAAATCCCAACGGTCTGGCCTGGGAACCGACGACCGGCGCCCTGTGGACAGCGGTCAACGAGCGTGACGAGATCGGCAACGACCTGGTCCCCGACTACATCACCTCGGTCAAGGAGGGAGGATTCTATGGCTGGCCATACAGTTACTATGGCGACCGGGTAGATACCCGTATATCGCCGCCCAGGCCAGACTTGGTGGCCAGCGCCATCAAACCCGATTACGCGGTGGGCGCACATACCGCGTCGTTGGGTATCGCGTTCTCGACCGGCAGCACGCTGCCGGAACACTTCCGGCACGGCATGTTCATCGCGCAACATGGCTCCTGGAACCGCGATCCGCACAGCGGCTACAAAGTGATCTATGTTGCTTTCCAGAACGGCATGCCGACTGGCTTGCCGGTCGACCTGCTGACAGGTTTCCTGGGTGCCGACGGCAAGGCCTATGGCCGGCCGGTGGGGGTGATCCAGGACGCCAAGGGCGCCTTGCTGGTGGCCGACGATGTCGGCAACGTCATCTGGCGCGTCAGCGCCAAATAGATGGATCGTCTTTCAACCGGGATTGACCCGCCTTGCCGCTGCGCCGTGCGCGCTTCGATTCACGACCTTTTTGTATTGATTCCAGTGTCCCTTATCTTCAGCTCCCAGATCTTCAGCTCCCGTAATTTCAGCGCCCGTCTTTCCTGCTTCGCATCACCCCGCGCAATGCGCATCGTCCTGATCGGCATCGGCCTCAGCACCGCCAGCCTGGCCCAGGCGCAATCCGCGCCGGCCAACGCCGGGCAGCCCGCTGTGCTCGACCCGATCGTGGTCACCGGCACGCGCTCGCCGTCATCGGCGCGCTCGGTGCCGGCTTCGGTTGATTCGGTCGACCTGGGCCTGATTGCCCCGGGCCAACCCGGCATCAATGCGTCCGAGGTGCTGGTGCGGGTGCCGGGCCTGGTGGTGCAGAACCGCCAGAATTACGCGCAAGACCTGCAGATATCCTCGCGCGGCTTCGGCTCACGCTCGGCATTCGGCGTGCGCGGCATCAAGCTGATCACCGACGGCATCCCGGCCAGCACGCCAGACGGCCAGGGCCAGGCGGCCACCTTCAATCTGGACACGGCCGATCGCATCGATGTGCTGCGCGGCCCGCTGTCGACCATCTACGGCAGCAATGCCGGGGGCGTGATCGAAATGTTCTCGCGCGACGGCCAAGGCGCACCGCGCGTGACCACTGAGGTATCGGGCGGCAGCGACGGCCTGCGCAAATACCGCATCGGCGCCGAAGGCGAATACAACGGGGTGGGCTTCCTGTTCGACGCCTCGCGCATGTCCACCGACGGGTATCGCGACCACAGTGCGGCCACGCGCCAGCAGCAATTCGGCAAGATCAACCTGAAGCCCGATGCCGACAGCCGCCTGGCCATTATCGTCAGCGGCCTGCATCAGCGCGACACGCAAGACCCGCTGGGCCTGACCTGGGACCAGGCCGTGAGCAACCCGCGCGGCGTGGCGCCGGTGGCCTTGCAATACAACACACGCAAGAGCATCGACAACCAGCAGGTGGGCGTGAACTACGAGCGCCAGCTGGGCAATGGCAGCGCGGTGCAATTGAACGTCTATGGCGGCAACCGCACGGTTGGCCAGTACCTGGCGATCCCGCCCAGCGCGCAGGCCAATCCGCGCCATGCAGGCGGTGTGGTGGACTTCGACCGCGACTTCCAAGGGGTGGGCCTGCGCTGGCTGCAGACCGTGTCGCAAGCGCCGGGCACGCTCAAGCTTGTGGCCGGCATCGATTACGACCGCACGCAGGATGATCGCACCGGCTACGAGAATTTCATCGGCAGCGCGCTGGGCGTGCGTGGTCGCCAGCGCCGCAACGAAGTCGATACCGTCACCAGCCTGGACCCGTATGCACAGGCCAACTGGGTGCTGGGCGCCTGGACCCTGCAAGCTGGCTTGCGCCACAACACGGTGCGTGTCGATGTGGACGACAAATACCTGGCCAATGGCGACGACAGCGGCCAGCGCCGCTTCAGCAAGACCACACCCTCGGCCGGCCTGATGTATGCCATCAACCCGGACGTGAATGTGTATGTCAGCGCGGGCAAGGGCTTCGAGACGCCGACGCAGGCCGAGCTTGCCTATTCGAGCGACGGCAGTGGCTTCAACGGCGCGCTGTCGCCGTCCACCAGCACGCAATACGAAGCCGGCATCAAGGCGCGCATCAACGAACGCACGCGCTTCAACGCCGCGGTCTTCGACATCAGCACCAAGAACGAACTGGTGGTGGCATCGGCCCTGGGCGGTCGCACCAGCTACCGCAATGCCGCGCAGACCAAGCGCCGCGGCGTGGAACTGTCGCTGGACAGCGCCTTCGCCCGTGACTGGACGGCGCTGGTCGCCCTGACCTACCTGGATGCCAAGTACGACGGCACAGTAGGTACCGGCACCAGCCGCATCGACTCGGGCAACAAGCTGCCCGGCGTGCCGGCCACCACGCTGTACAGCGAAATCGCATGGCAGCCGCGCCCGTGGGTCAGCACGGCCATTGAAGGCGTGCTGCGCAGCAAGGTGTACGTGGAAGACACCAATTCGGCGAAGGCTGCGCCCGGTTACGGCGTGATCAATTGGCGCACCCGCTTCGAGCAGACGGCAGGCGCGTGGACCTTCCGCGAGACCGTGCGCCTGGACAATCTGTTCGGCAAAAACTATATCGGTTCGGTCATCGTGGGCGATGGCAATGGCCGCTATTACGAGCCAGCGTCAGGCCTGACCTGGTTCGCTGGCGTCAGCGCACAGTACGCTTTCTGACCCAGGCCTGAACGTCAAGCACATCAAGGTTTTCGAGACTTCATCGATAGCTTGCTGTGGCAAAAAGCTCATCGCGCGGCGGTCGCTCCCAGGGGGCGACCGCCGCTTTGCATTTGCACCGAGGGAATGTCCGTAGATTGCCGTGATTGCGTCAAACAGGTGCCTTGGATATCGTTCAACTCAGCTTGTATGACGACATACAAGACACCTTATTTCGCCGAAGGATCGCCACCATGGGCGTTGCTGCAGCCCCGCTTTCTTCCAGTCCCCGCATCGGGAAACTTCTGTTGACCGGCGCTGCCGGTGGACTTGGCAAAGTACTTCGCAAGAATCTTCAGCCCTTCGCCGACACCATGCGCTTGTCGGACATCTCAGCACTGGACAGCCCGGCGCCGCATGAAGAGATCATGCTTTGCGATCTGGCCGATGCCGAGGCCGTGTCGCGCATGGTGGCGGGCACCGACGCCATCGTCCACCTTGGCGGCGTGTCAGTGGAACGCCCGTTTGACGAGATCCTGCCGGCCAACATCCAGGGCGTCTACAACCTGTATGAAGCGGCCCGCATCCATGGCGTCAAGCGCGTGGTGTTCGCCAGCTCGAATCATGTAATCGGCTTTCATCGGCAGGGAGAAGTGCTGGACGCCGACTCGCCGGTGCGCCCCGACGGTTACTACGGCATCAGCAAGGCCTTTGGCGAAAACCTGTCGCGCTTTTATTTCGATCGCTACGGCATCGAGACGGTGTGCCTGCGCATCGGGTCGTCCTTCCCCGAGCCGAAGGATCGCCGCATGCTCGTCACCTGGCTGAGCTACGAGGATCTGACGCATCTGGTGGTGCGCTCGCTGCTGGCGCCGGACGTCGGCCACAGCATTGTCTACGGCGCATCGGCCAATCGCGATTCGTGGTGGGACAACCATTTGGCCGAGCACCTGGGTTACCAGCCGAAGGATTCTTCCGAGCCCTTCCGCGCCCAGGTCGAGGCGCAGCCTGCCCTGCCCGCCGACGATCCGGCTGCCCAGTTCCAGGGCGGTGCGTTTGTGAAGGCAGGCCCGTTCTGATGTTCACTTCTTCTTTCAGCGGATGCCGGTCATGAGCAGCACAGTCGAACGAGTAGGCACGATGCGTTGCGGGGTGGGCGAAAGCCCCGTGTGGCGCGCAGCCGACCAGTCTTTCTGGTGGACCGACATCCCCGGCCGCACCTTGTGGCGCTGGACGCCGGCATCGGATGCATTTGCCAGTTGGCCGCTGCCCGAGATGGCCGGTTCGATTGCGCCGATGGCGCAAGGTGGCTGGTTGCTGGCCATGGAAACCGGCATGTTCACGCTGGATGAACCGGTGGCAGACACGCCGGTGCCGCGCCTGCTGGCCAAGGTCGAACACCTGGCGCCCGCCATGCGCTTCAACGATGGCCGTTGCGATCGCCAAGGGCGCTTCTGGGTCGGTTCGATGCTGCTGGACATGAGCGCCGCCTGCGGTCGCCTGTACCGCTTCGACAAACAAGGCTTGTCTGCGCCGGTGCTGGAAGACCTGTATGTGCCCAACGGGCTGGCCTTCAGCCCTGACGGACGAACCATGTACTTCGCCGATTCGCACCCCAGCCAGCAGACCGTGTGGGCTTTCGATTACGACACTGACACCGGCACGCCCAGCAATCGCCGCGTGTTCGTCGACATGCATGACCTGCCCGGACGCCCGGATGGTGCTGCCGTCGATGTCGATGGCTGCTACTGGGTGTGCGGCAACGACGCGGGTCTGGTGCATCGCTTCACGCCAGAGGGCAAGCTCGATCGCAGCATCGAGGTGCCGGTGGCCAAGCCCACCATGTGCGCATTCGGTGGCGACAATCTGGACACCTTGTTCATTGCCTCCATCCGCCCCGGCAACAGCGAACCCGACTCGCTTGCCGGTGCGGTGTTCGTCGCCCGCCCGGGCGTGCAAGGCCTTGCAGAACCCGCATTTACCGGTTGAAAGCCCAGCGCGATATTCGCGCTTTTTTTTGCGCGCTTGTTGCCGCTGGGACGCCCCAAGGCAACCAGCACGCGGGCAACAACCTTACGAGCATTTCTTAGAAAAAGCCGTTTTGACCAGGAGACTCGCATGACCCCGTACTCACTCACCCGGGTGGCGTTTGCCGCCTGCACGACCCTGTCAGCCCTTGCATTCTCGGCCGCCCCGCAGGCAGCCGAGCTGCGATCGGCCGAGATCCACCCCGACAACTATCCGACCACCCAGGCCGTGCGCCACATGGGGGAACTCATCAAAGAGCGCAGCCAGGGTCGCATCACCATCAAGGTGTATTCGGGCGGTGCGCTCGGCAGCGAGAACGACTCCATCGAACAGGTGAAGCTGGGCGCGCTTGCCATGACGCGTGTCAACAGCGCCGCGATGCACAACATCTGCGAGCTGACCCGCGTGCCGTCCCTGCCCTTCCTGTTCCGCTCGACCGACCATCTGCACAAAGTGCTGGACGGCGAAGTCGGCGAGCAACTGCTGCGCGGCTGCGAGAAGGCCGGTTTCGTGGGCCTGGCCTGGTATGACAGCGGCTCGCGCTCGATTTACTCGAGCAAGCGCCTGGTCAAGACGCCGGCCGATGTGAAGGGCATGAAGATCCGCGTGCAGCAGTCCGACCTGGCCGTGGCCATGGTCGAGGCCATGGGCGCGAACGCCACGCCGATGCCGCTGGGCGAGGTCTACACGGGCCTGAAGACCGGGCTGCTGGATGCTGCCGAGAACAACTTGCCCAGCTACGACAGCACGCGTCACTTCGAAGCCGCCAAGTTCATGTCGATGACCGAGCACACCATGACGCCGGAGATCCTGGTGTTCTCGAAGCGCCAGTGGGACAAGCTGCCCGAAGCCGACCAGAAGATCATCCGCGATGCCGCACGGGAATCCGTGCCCTACATGCGCAAGCTGTGGGCCGAACGCGAACAGGTGTCCAAGGCAGCGGTCGAGAAAGGCGGCGCGCAATTGGGTGAGGTCGACAAGGCCTCGTTCCAGGCCGCCATGAAGCCGGTGTACGACCGCTTCGTGAACACGCCCGAGACGAAGGACCTGGTTTCGCGCATTCAGGCAGTGAAGTGAGCCGGCCATGCTTGCCAGCACCCCACACACTGCTTCTTCCCAACCCGGTGCGGCAAGCATGTCGCCGTCGGTAGCGCCGTCGGCGGGTGATGCCGCCGACATGGTGTTGCCCGCTGGCGCGGGCCCTGAGGCCGATCTGGCCCAGCGCCCGCCCAATGGCTTCACCAAATTCTGCGCGCTGCTTGCCCGCGGCTGCATGTGGCTGAGCATCATCGGCTTGGTCTGCCTGATTGCGGCAGTGACCTTCCAGATCTTCGGTCGCCATGTGCTGAATCGCACCCCCACCTGGGCCGAAAGCCTGTCGTTGCTGCTGGTGCTGTACGTGACCATGCTGGGCGCGGCGGTCGGCGTGCGCGACGCCGGACACATCGGTTTCGAAGTGCTGATTGACGTCTTGCCGGCCAATGGCAAACGCGCATTGCTGATCTTCATCCATCTCTTGGTAATGGCCTTTGGCGTCATGATGGCCTGGTTCTGCGGCGAGCTGGCCGAGTCGGTCTCGACCTACCGCATTCCCACGCTTGGCATTTCGGACGCGTGGAAGTACGTGCCGGCGATCATCTCCGGCGTCTTGATCACGCTGTTTTCCATCGAACACATCGTTGCGATCGTGCGCAAGCAAAAGGTGATTCCAGCATGGCGATGACTCTGCTTTCCGTCTCGTTCTTCGGCTTCCTGGTGATCGGCGTGCCGGTGGCGTTTGCCATCGGACTCGCGTCGATCTCGGCAATCATGTATGAAGACCTGCCGATTGCGGTGGCCTTCCAGCAGATGACCTCCGGCATGAACGTGTTTTCGTTCCTGGCCATTCCGTTCTTCATCTTCACCGGCGAACTGATGCTGTACGGCGGCATCGCCGAGCGCATCGTCGGCTTCGCCAAGTCGCTGGTCGGCCATGTGCGCGGTGGCCTGGGCATGTCGAATGTGGTGGCCTGCACCTTGTTCGGCGGCGTGTCGGGATCGCCGGTGGCCGACGTATCGGCCATGGGCTCGGTGATGATTCCGATGATGAAGCGCGAGGGCTATCACGCCGACTATGCCGTCAACGTGACCACCCATGCGTCCCTGGTCGGTGCACTGATGCCGACCAGCCACAACATCATCATCTACACGCTGGCTGCAGGCGGCAAGGTGTCGATCGCGGCGCTGATCGCGGCCGGCATCGTCCCCGCCATCCTGTTGACGCTGTGCAATCTGGCAGCGGCCTACCTGGTGGCGCGTCATCGCGGCTATCCGGCAGGCACCTTCCCTGGCTGGGCCATCGTGGGCCGCTCGCTGGCGGCAGCCATACCCGGCTTGTTCGTGGTGGTGCTGATCATCGCGGGGATTCTCAGCGGGGTGTTCACCGCCACCGAATCGGCGGCCGTTGCCGTGGTGTATTCGCTGCTGCTGACCATGTTCGTGTATCGCTCGCTGACCTGGGACCACTTCGTTCGTGCGGCAGCCAAGGCGGTGAAGACGACGGGCGTGGTGCTGTTGCTGATCGGCATTTCAGCCACCTTCGGCTACCTGATCAGCTTCTACAGCGTGGCCGAGAAGACCGGCGAACTGATGGCGTCGATCTCGACCGATCCGTGGGCCATTTTCCTGATGGTCAACATCATCCTGTTCGTGCTGGGAACCTTCCTGGACATGGCGGCGACCATCCTGATCTGCACGCCGATCTTCCTGCCGATCTGCATGCAGTACGGCATGGGGCCGGTGCAGTTCGGCATCGTGATGCTGTTGAATTGCGCACTTGGCCTGAACACGCCGCCGGTGGGCACGACCCAGTTCGTGGGGTGTGCGATTGGCGGGGTGTCAGTGGGGACGGTGATGAAAACGATCTGGCCGTTCTACGGCGCCCTGCTTGCGGCGCTGGCCCTGGTTACTTACGTGCCGGCGTTCTCGCTGTGGTTGCCGAGAATGCTGCTGGAGTGATTGCTGTGGGTCGAACGTGGAAAGGCCGGATTCGTCCGGCCTTTTTTTCGTCTGTTCGTCTGTACGTTCGTTCGTCTGTTCTTATGCGTGGCTCGTCAGGGGTGATGCGCGGCCTGCCGGGCCAATGCCTCGTCCAGCCAGGCGGCGAAGGCCTGTGCTTGCGGCGCCGCATCGGGCGCGACACCGTAGTAGTAGCGCGCCAGCGGCATGCGCAGATCCGGCAAGGGGTTGCGCAACTGACCCGAGGCCAGTGCGTTGGACACCAAGGACATCGGCACCACCGCAAACCCCAGCCCGTCCATGACGGCTTGCAGCACGAAGTACTCGTGGTCGAACTGCATCTGGCCAGCGGGCTGGAGCTTGCCCACGCCGGTGTGCGCCAGCCACGCGTCCCAACTGGTGCGGCGCGTTCTGGCCCACAGCAGGACCAGGGGCGTCAGCGCATCAGGCGTGGCGACCGGATGCCGGGCAAGCAAGGCAGGCGAGGCCACCAGGCAGGCTTCGTCTTGCAGGAAGGGGCGAAGCGGAATGGATGCCGGCCACCCTTCTCGGCCGCGGCGAATGGCGATGTCGAAATGATCGACGGCCTTGTCCGGCGCCAGGGTGCTGGTCAGCACCTGTGGCTCGATGCCCGGGTAATGAGCGACAAAGTCTGGCAGCCGGGGAATCAACCAGCGCACGGCAAACGACGGCCGGACATTGATGCGCAGCACGCTGGCCGGGGCTTCCGACATGGCAGACTGGGCGGCTGCGGCAAGTTGCTTCAGTGCCGCGTCGGCCTGGGCAAAGAACTTCAGGCCGGCTGCCGTCAGGCTGACCTGCCGGACACGGCGCTCGAAAAGCAGCACGCCCAGGTGCGACTCCAGCGCTTTCACCTGGCGGCTGACGGCGCTGTGGGTCACGTGCAATTCGTGCGCGGCGAGCGTGAAGCTTTGATGCCGCGCGGCGGCAACGAAGGCACGGACGGCATTGAGCGGCGGCAGGGAATCGACCATGCGTGCGATTTTCTCACACGTCGTGTCCGTTAATGTCGTTTGTCACGCCCGCTGCCGCGGCGCAGCATTGCGGCATGCCCAAGCCAACTGCCATGCCCCTGGACGACATTACCCACCCGACCGCCATGACCGAGTCCCGCCGTGTGGTCGACCGTGACTCCAAATTTGCCGCGCTGGCCCTGGCCTTGGCGCTGCCGGCCGATACCGTGCTGTACCTGCTGCTGCCCATGTATGCCGAACAGTTCGGCGTGACACTGGCGCAGGCCGGCCTGCTGCTGGCGGCCAATCGCCTGGTGCGCATCGTGGGCTACGGCTTTGTGGCGCGCTTTTATGCGCGACATGGGGACCGTCTGACCTGCACGATGGCCGTCGTGGCGGCAGCAGTGTGCGGCGTGGGTTATGCCAGCCTGTCCGGCCTGTGGGCCTTGCTGCCCTTGCGCCTGCTGTGGGGTTTGTCGTTTGCGGCGCTGAACCTGTCGACGCAGGTATTGGCCACGGCAGACCCGGTGGGTGCGGCAAAACGTTCCGGCCGCTCGCGCGCTTTCACCGCGCTGGGGCCGGTGATGGCGCTGCCGCTGGCAGGCTTGCTTGCCTATGCCTACGGACCGCGCCCGGTCTTCTGGATACTGGCGGCGGCTGCCTTGCTGGGCTTGCTCGTCACGCGTCAGCTATCGCGCCATCACCAGCCGGCGCCTGCGAAGAAACGGCGCGGCTTGAAGCGCCCCGGCAGCCTGGACGTGTGGTCCTTCCTGGAAGGCTTCACCTTGGATGGCCTCTTCATCATCGGCCTGTCCTACCTGGGCAGCGACCTGCTGCCGGGCGGCGCCGTGGTGATGGCCGGCACCTTGCTAGCGGTGCGCTACCTGGGCGAGATCGTGCTGAGCCCGCTGGGCGGCAAGCTGGCCGAGCGCTTCGGTGCGGAAACCGTGCTGGTGACCTTGTCGTTGGTGACCTCGGCCACGCTGATCGGTTTCGGCCTGGGCTGGTTCTGGAGCAGTGCGGCCGCGATCGTGGTGTTGAGGGCGCTGCAACTGCCCTTGCTGGCGCCTATCGTGGCGCACCGCACGCCCGGCCCTGAACGGGTGCATGCCCTGGCGGCGCGGTCCGTGTGGCGGGACATCGGCGCGGGCACCGGCCCCTTGATGGCCGGACTGCTGCTGCCCTTCATGTCACCGGCCTGGCTGTACAGCGTGCCGGCCTTGCTGCTGGCGTGGGCAGCGATCGCGGTAGCCTTCGGCAGACAGGGTGCCGCGCCCGACGAAAACCTCAACCAGCAGGCGCAAACGCGCGGCTGACCCAGTCATCGACCATCGATTTTTCGTAGCGCAGCGGATCGTCCGAATACCGGTTCATGCGCATCATGAAGCTTGCGTCATGCAGGCGGGTCTGGCCGGCGCGCAGGATGGTGCCGTCGGCGGACAACAAGGTGAAGTTCAGGTCGATCGAAGGCGGATAGATGTCGCGCACGATACGTACATCGGCCGATTGCCCGCCATGCCAGGGCTCGTAGTCGCCCGCGCGGTCGACGTCGGTGACGACGATGTTCAGACGCTGCCCGGCAGGCAAGGCCGCACCGGCACGCTGGGCAATGTGACGAGCCAGAGTGTTGAGCCAACCACGCTCGTTGCGGCTTACCCCGATGCCGGCATGGCGAAACTCGGTGAAGTTGTCGGGGTCGACATATTGGACGTCTACCTGGTCCGGGCTGCCGGCGTGGGCAGACGCAGCGCCCAGCAGCATCGCGGTCAGGGACGTCGCTGCCAGGCGGCGCACGGCAAGCAAGAAAAATGACCGGTGGGGTTGCCCGGTGCGTATGCATGCAGATGGTGTATCGGTGCGCCTCATGGATGTCCTCCATAGCGAAGTGGCGAGCAGATCGCCTACCGTAGCACCGAACGCGCCAGCCCCGGAAATCGGGGCACTCGGCCATAATCTTCGCGGGTGCAAAGACGCCAGGCAGGCGCATCGAGCACCTCTGCCCAAGCATCGCCACCTGCGCACGCAGCAAACGCAAACGCACGCAAGCACACGCACACTCGCAACTCTTCAGGACATACCCGCCATGACCGCGCCCGACACCTCGCTCGCCACCCGCCTGTATCTGGAAGACTTGGCGGTCGGTCAGTCCTTTCGCGGCGGAAGCGTCGTGGTCGAGACCGATGCGATCAAGCGCTTTGCGCAGGAATTCGATCCGCAACCCTTCCACCTGGACGAGACCGAGGCCCAGGACAGCCTGTTCGGCGCACTGGCGGCCAGCGGCTGGCACACCGCCGCGATGACCATGCGCATGCTGGTCGACGGCGAACTGAAACTGGCACGCGGCGTGATTGGTGCGGGCGGCGAAATCAGCTGGCCCAGGCCTACGCGGCCGGGCGACACCTTGCGGGTCGAGAGCGAGATTCTGGAGATCACGCCGTCGCGCTCCAAGCCTGATCGCGGCATGGTGAAGGTGCGTACCCGCACGCTGAATCAGCAGGACGAGGTGGTGCAGGATTTCACGGCTACCTTGATCGCCTGGCGTCGGCCAGCGGCATAAATCTCAGCGCCCGCCCGACACGTCCAGAATAGCGCCGGTGGAATAGCTGGCTTCGTCCGAGGCCAGCCACAACACTGCACGGGCCACTTCGTCAGGGGTGCCGCCGCGCTTGAGCGGAATCCCGTCCTTGACCCGGTCCACGCGACCCGGCTCACCGCCGCTGGCATGCATCTCGGTCAGGATCGGGCCGGGCCGCACGGCGTTCACCCGGATGCCCTCTTCCGCCACTTCACGCGCCAGGCCGATGGTCAGCGTGTCGATGGCGCCTTTGGACGCCGCATAGTCGATGTACTCGAAAGCCGAACCCAGGCGCGCCGCTGCCGACGATACGTTGACAATCGCACCGCCCACCCCGCCATGCCGCGTCGACATGCGCAGCACAGCTTCACGCGCGCACAGGAAGGTGCCGATCACATTGGTGTTCATCACGCGCGCCAGACGCGCGGCGCTCATGGTTTCCAGGCGCATCTGCTGCTCCAGGATGGCGGCGTTGTTCACCAGCACGTCCAGCCGCCCCAGTTGCTCGTCGACCGCCTGAAACATGGCCAGCACATCGGCTTCGACACCGATGTCACCCGCCACCGAGATCGCCTTGCCCCCGGTCTTGCGAATCTCGTCGACCACATGCTGGGCCGCGCCCGCATCGCGCCGGTAGTTGATGCACACCGCATAACCGTCGGCAGCGGCCAGGCGGGCAATCGCGGCGCCAATACCACGGCTGCCGCCGGTGATCAGAATGTTTTTCTGGGTCATGCGAAGTTCTCCGGTAATGGGGTTGGTATCTTGCATGATGCAAAATACACTGCTGGACGCTCCGGCGCATTGCCGGGTCCACGACCGTTCCCTCTCATTTGCTATTGAATAAGGAATACCCCATGTCCATCGAACGCTTCCAGGTTGGCCCCCGCATGAGCGCAGCCGTCAGCGCCGGAGGCCTGCTGTTCCTGGCAGGACAAGTCGCCGACGACACCAGCGCCGACGTCCCGGGCCAGACCAAGCAGATCCTGGCCAAGATCGATGCAATCCTGGCTGAAGCCGGTATCGACAAGACCCGCATCGTGAACACCACGATCTGGCTCGCCGACATCGGCAACTTCGGCAAGATGAACGAAGTCTGGGACGCATGGGTTCCGGCCGGTCACACCCCTGCCCGCGCCACCGTGGAAGCCAAGCTGGCAACGCCGGCTCACCTGGTCGAGATCGGCGTCATCGCACTGCGTTGATTCTGAATTGATCGCGCCGGTTCTGCATCCTGTGTGCGCCACCCGTCTGAACGCGCAAACCGCACACATCGATCAGGCCGACGCGCAGCAATAAGACGGCAGGCACGAACGGCCCGCCGGGCAAGTTGGGGCATCACCGAAACCCCTCGGTCGATGCCCCGTCTGTGCAAATGGATTCCCGACTGCGCAGCCAGATTTCTGTGGAAATCTGCTGGGAAATTTCCACCTGGACAGCGCCGCCTGTCTCAGAAGCGCTTCATGCTGGCGACCATGTCGTCCCAGAAACGCAAGGCATCCTGATCACGCGCAAACGTCGCGCCCTGGTCCAGTGTGCTCAGCTCGAGCACCGTATATGGGGCCATGCTCGACTCCGGGCTGCCCGGATATTCCAGTCGAAACGCATACACCGACCGACCATCGACGCTTGTCTTCAGCAGCACTTCCTCGAAGGGCAAGCCTGCGACTTCGCGCGCAGCGCGTCGAAGCACCGTCGCACGCGCCCCTATCTTGCCCAGCGCGCCTGGCAGATTGCCTGAACGCTGGTCGACCCGTGACAACAAGCCGGGCTCAGTGCGGCCGATCCTGCGCGTATCGAAATTCAGATGAATGCCCGGCAGCGACGACACCGGCAAGCCGATGGACACCTGTTCCTCGAAGCGGTCTGCGGGCAAGACGACGTAACCCGACTCGACGGCGAACGATCCTGCAGGCGGCGCCTCGGCGGGCTTGCGCGTATGGATCAGCGCGTTGATCTCTTTGGCGAGTGCAAGCGCCTTGTCCACGCTGCGCGGCGAAATGCTCTTGACGACTTGTCGGTACACCGCGTTGCCTGCGGTCAGGTAGTACACGTCGAGGTCATAGCGGGCGGACTTGGCAAGCACGATGGCGCCGCCCCCGTCCAGGTTTTCCGTGCGCTCGTAAGCGGGGTAGCCCGATGCATGCAGCTTGTTGATCTCGGCAATGGCGGCCGAGACCTTGCCGGGAAGATCACGGCGTCCATCACGGCTGACGAGCGTGATGTTGGTGTCGATCAGCTTGTAGGAGGACCACGTGTCGACGCCCGTCGTCGGCACCTGGATGCTGTATCTACCGAAGTAGAAAGTCTGATTGGGCGTGGATGTGGTGCGGGATGTGGGGGTGGACACGTCGGTGGATGGATCGATGGACTTGCCGGCCGGCGCGGCGCCGACCACACAGGCACTGGCGGTGAACAAGGCGGCGGCAAACAAGGAGCGGGCAAGGATCGAAGGTAGATATTGGGGCATTGCTTCCAGGCGACGTTTCAGAATAAGGGAGCCTGAGGATCAGACGCCCGGAGGATCGAGTGACTGCGGCTGGCGGCAGGCAGCGACGGCAATCAACACGCGGTCAACGCGGGATTGGCCCGTGGCCCTGACCGGGCTTCGGCCCGAGCTTTGCTGCAAGACGGCGCAGTATGCTGGCCCAGCTTGCGACACCCGTAACGGCGCTAGACGAAGCGTTTGGAATTGTTTCCTGTCTGCTTCGTAAGGGCGTTGCCCGCCGCGCAGGTTTAACGGCTTTCCCACGGTGCGGTTCTGACGCAGTTTGCACTCGCCCCAGCGCGTACGTATTCAACTCGAACCTGATACAAGCCAGACCCGACAAAACCCAGACCTGATCCGACCAAGCGCCAACCTGATTCGCCTCCCCTCGGATCCGACCCACCGAACCTAGCCCCGACCCCGTATGCGCTTCTTCCGCAGTTACGAAAGCTACCTGATCCTGCTTGCCCCGCTGCTCAACAGCATCAGCGGCATCTCGACCGACCTGTACGCGCCCAGCCTGCCCGCCATCAGCGAAGAATTCGGCGTCTCGGGCACGCTGGTCCAGCAGACCATCTCCATCACCTTGATCGGATATGCCTTCGGGCAAATCTTCTTCGGCCTGGTTGCCGACTGCGTCGGCCGCCTGCGCGCGCTCTATCCCGGCATGGCGCTCTTCGTGGCAGCCAGCCTGCTGGCCATGGTCGCGCCGAACATCGAAACCCTGATGGCCGCACGCATGCTGCAAGGCTTCGCCGTCGGCGCCTGCCAGGTGGTCGCGCGCGCCCTGCTGGTCGACAACATCAAAGGCGAACGCTTCTACATCGCTGTCGTCTACCTGAGCCTCGCCTGGGGCCTGGGTCCGGTGATCGCCCCCTTCATCGGCGGCCTGGTGCAGCACTGGGTGGGATGGCGCGCCAACTTCCTGCTATACGCCGTCTACAGCGGCGCCCTGCTGTGGATGGCCATGGGCCTGCGCGAATCGCTTGCCGTCACCCACCGCAAAACCCTGCGCGACGCCATCGGCGGCTACGCCCTGATCGGCCGCAACCGCCAGTTCCTGAGCGCCGTCCTGATCCTGGGCGCAAGCTTCGCCAGCTTCCTGCTGTGGAACATCATCGGCCCCCACCTGGTCCAGCACACCCTCGGCCACGGCCCCCGCTACTTCGGCGCCACGGCCCTTGCCGCAGGCCTGGCCTACCTGATCGGCACCCTGCTCAACCGCTCCCTCATCCGCCACCTGCCCGTGCCCCGCATCATGCTCACCGGCATGCTCATCACCATCGGCGGCACCGCAGCCAGCGCCCTCGGCCCCGGCGGCCTCGCCCTGCCCTGGCTGCTGACCGGCATCCTGCTCATCAACTTCGGCCAAGGCCTGCTCTTCTCCAACGTCGTCGCCCGCACCATGATGCTGTTCCCCGACCGCGCCGGCGCCACCGCCAGCCTCTTCGGCTGCGGCGGCCTCCTGTGCGCCGCCGCCGCCACCGCCCTCGTCAGCAGCCTGGGCCTCGCCACCAACCTGGCAATCGCCCTGTTCTTCGCTGTGCTGTGCGTACTGCAATGCATCGGCCTGGCCGGCTTGCTGCGCACGCCAGCGACACCGCCCTGACCAGCGCATCGCCGTTACAGGACCTAGCTTAGGGAGGTCCCGCGTCAAGGGCGCAAAGCAAGCGCATTGCTGCACGCTCGCGATTCAACCAATCCGCGCACACCTGCGGCGACCCTGACATCGTGAGGCACCAGCCAGCATCCGCATACGCCCACAAAAAGCAGCCGCTCCAAACCGACCTGCTCAAAGCCCAACTCGCCCAAGGTGCCGACGATGGCGCCAGCCGAGCGCATTGGGCCCGCCGGATTTGGGTACCTGGGCGGGGAGGCAAGGGAGCGCATGTTTGAGCGGGACGCTTGTGAACCAGCCGGGGGCTGGTTCACCCCGCGAGTTCGCGACCGCCCCGCCCAGGTACCCAAATCCGGGAAGTCCTGGCGCAGCCAGGACCGGAGCCCGCTGCGCTCGGCTGGCGTCATCGTTGGCACCGGCTAAAGAACCAACACCGCAGCAACAAACAAACAAACAAGCATCCCCAAAAACAAAAGGCCCTCCAACAACCAGAGGGCCCTTCATCAACACAAGCAATCAACAAACAACGATCACTTCACCGCAACGGCAGCCTGCGAAATATCCCAACCACCGCCCATCGCCCGGATCAGCGCCACCGTAGACCGCGCCCGCTCACCATCGAGATTCACCCCCACCCGACGCTGCGCCAACACACTCCGATCCGCATCGATCACGTCCAGATAGTTGACCGCCCCTTCCCGATACTGAATCTGCGAAATGCGCGCCGCACGCTCCGAGGCCTTCACCGCCTCATCCTGCGCCACCGTCTGATTCGACAGAATCCGCAGATTCGACAGGCCGTCTTCGACTTCCCGGAACGCCACCAACACCGTCTGCCGATAATTGGCCACGTCTTCCTCATACACCGCACGCGCCCGATCCAGGCCCGCCTGACGGCGACCGCCATCAAAGATCGGCAGCGACAGAATCGTCCCCGCAACCGGACCCAACAGGAACGAGCGGCTCGACCAATTGAACAGATCGCCCAGCTTGCCCGACTCGAAGCCCGCAGCCCCCGTCAGCTCAAGACGCGGGAAGAAAGCCGCATTGGCCGCCCCGATGCGCGCATTGGCCGCAGCCATCGCACGTTCCGCCGCCGCGATATCCGGACGACGTTCCAGCAAAGACGACGGCAAGCCCGGTGGCACGCTGACCCGCACGCGATCCAGCGGCAAGGCAGCCAGCGTGAAGTCAGACGGCGCACGCCCCAGCAAGGTCGCCAGCGCATGTTCCGACGCCGCACGACGACGCTCGATCGCCAGCAATTCAGACTGTGCCGAGGCCAGTTCCGTGCGCGAGCGCGCCAGGTCCAGCTCGCTGATGTCGCCTTCCGTGAAACGACGGTCCACCAGCTTCAAGGTCTGCGCGCGTAAGTCCACGGTATCGCGGAACAGGCGCAATTCTGCATCCTGCTCGCGCACCGTGAAGTAGGTCTGCGCCACGTCGGCCTGCAAGGCCAGCATCACCGAGTGATACAGCGCCTCGCGTTCCTGCGTGTCGGCCTGGGCCGCATCAACCACCGATGCCACACGACCGAACAGATCCACTTCATACGATGCCGTGGCCTGGGCACGCCACAAGGTCCGCGCCGAATTCGGCCCGTCCTGCGCAATGCCCTGCGAGGCCGGCGAAGCGCGCTGACGCGTCGGGCCGGCACCCACGCCGATCTGCGGGCTGCGTTCTGAATTGGCGTCCTGCTGCAAGGCACGGGCCTGCGCCACGCGGGCGGCAGCCGCCTTCACATTCTGGTTGGCCTGCTGCGCCTGCACCTGCAAGCCGTTCAGCGTGTCGTCGTTGAACACGCGCCACCATTCACCGCGCGCCACGCCGTCGGCCGGGTTGGCAGTCTGCCAGACGGCGTCGCCAGCCTGGGCGGGCGAGGTGACGGCTTCCTTGAAGGCGGCCGGCGCCTCGACGCTGGGGCGGTCGAACTGCGGGGCGGTGGCGCAACCCGCGATCACCAGCAAGCTGGCGAGCAAGACGGACATGCCGTGGAATTTTCTCAAGATCATGATGTTTCCCTTGCTCAGTGCGCAGCCGGCGCAAGCGGTGCCGAGTCGTGCGGCACAGTCGGTGCCGACGCTGGGTGCTCGTGCGACTTCAGCTTGCCACCGGTCATCAGGCGCAGCAGCACGTAGAAGACCGGCGTCAGGAACAGACCGAACAGGGTCACGCCCAGCATGCCGAAGAACACCGCAATACCCATCGCATGACGCATTTCCGAACCCGCGTCGCTGGAGGTGATCAGCGGCACGACACCCATGATGAACGCGATGGAAGTCATCAGGATCGGGCGCAGACGCAGGCGGCTGGCTTCGATCGCGGCCTGTATCGGCGTGCGTCCCTGGAACTCCAGCTCACGCGCAAACTCGATGATCAGAATCGCGTTCTTCGCCGACAGCCCCACCAGCACCATCAAGCCGATCTGCGTGAAGATGTTGTTGTCGCCACCGGTGAAGTACACCCCGGTCATGGCGGCCAGCACACTCATCGGCACGATCAGGATCACGGCCAGCGGCAGCGTCAGGCTTTCGTACAGCGCAGCCAGCACCAGGAACACCAGCAGCACGCTGATCGGGAACACCCACAGTCCGGCATTGCCAGCCAGCATCTGCTGGTATGCCAGGTCGGTCCACTCGAAGCGCACGCCACGCGGCAGGGTCTCCTTGGCGATGCGTTCCGCCGCAGCCTGCGCCTGGTTGGTCGAGAAGCCCGGCGCCGGACCGCTGTTGATGTCGGACGCGGTGTAGTTGTTGTAGCGCACCACCATTTCCGGACCGAAGCTCTGCTTCACGTCCACCAACGAACCCAGCGGCACCATCTCGCCGGTGCGGCTGCGGGTCTTCAGTTGCAGGATGTCATCGGGGCGGGCACGGAACTGCGAATCGGCCTGTGCACGCACCTGATAGACCCGACCGAAGCGGTTGAAGTCGTTGACGTACATCGAACCCAGGTAGATCTGCATGGTGTCGAACACGTCCGTCACCGGCACACCCAGCTGCTTGGCCTTCACGCGGTCCAGGTTCACGTCCAGCTGCGGCACGTTGATCTGGTAGTTCGAGAAGGTCAGGCCCAGTTCAGGCGCCTTGCGGGCCGCAGCGATGAAGGCCTGCGTGGCGCGGTCGAGTTCGCCGTAGCCAAGCGCGCCCCGGTCTTCCAGCTGCATCTTGAAGCCGCCGATCGTGCCGAGGCCCATCACCGGCGGCGGCGGGAACACGGCGATGTAGGCGTCCTGGATGGCTGCGAACTGCTGGTTAAGCGAACCCGCAATGGCGTTGCCGGACAGTGCCGCCGTCTTGCGTTCGTCGAAGCCCTTGAGCGTGACGAACACGATGCCGGCGCTGGAGCTGTTGGTGAAGCCGTTGATCGACAGGCCGGGGAAGGAAATCACGCTGGCCACGCCTTCGTGCTTGAGCGCAATCTCGCCCATGCGACGAACCACCTCTTCCGAGCGGTCGAGCGTGGCGCCGCTGGGCAACTGGGCAAATCCGATCAGGTATTGCTTGTCCTGCGCCGGCACGAAGCCGCCCGGCACCAGGTTCGACACCCACACGGTCAGGCCCAGCAACACCACGTACAGCAACATCATGCCGCCGCGACGTTTCACCACACGGCCCACGCCATTGCCATAGGCATCCGAGGCACGGTTGAAGCTGCGGTTGAACCAGCGGAAGAAACCGCCCAGCACGAAGTTCATGCCGCGTGTGAGCCAATCCGGCTTGGCGTCATGGCCCTTCAGCAAAATGGCGGCCAGTGCCGGCGACAAGGTCAGCGAATTGAAGGCCGAAATCACGGTGGAGATCGCGATGGTCATCGCGAACTGCTTGTAGAACTGGCCGGTCAGGCCGGTCATGAAGGCCAGCGGCACGAACACCGCCACCAGCGTCAGCGCGATCGCGATGATCGGACCGCTCACTTCGCGCATGGCCTTGTAGGTGGCGTCACGCGGCGACAAGCCTTCGGCAATGTTTCGTTCGACGTTCTCGACCACCACGATGGCGTCATCGACCACGATCCCGATCGCCAGCACCATGCCGAACAAGGACAGCGCATTGATGGTGTAGCCAAAGCCCAGCATCAGCGCAAAGGTACCGACGATCGACACCGGCACGGCCAGCAGCGGGATGATCGACGCGCGCCAGGTCTGCAGGAAGATGATCACCACGATCACCACCAGCGCAATCGCTTCAAGCAAGGTCGTGATCACGGCCTTGATGCTGGAACGCACGAACTGGGTCGGGTCGTATTCGATGCGGTACTGGACCGAGCTGGGGAAGTCCTGGGACAGCTCGGCCATGGCTTCGCGCACTTGCGTGGACACGTCCAGTGCGTTGGCGCCCGGCGCCTGCATGATGGCCATGGCCACCGCCGGCTTGTTGTCGAGCAAGGCACGCAGACCGTATTCCTGCGCAGCCAGTTCAATGCGCGCCAGGTCGCCCAGGCGGGTCACGCTGCCGTCGGCGCCGGTCTTGACGACGATTTCCTTGAAGTCTTCTTCGCTTTGCAGACGGCCCTGGGTGTTGACCGACAACTGCAGCGGCACGTCGGACGGCGCGGGCGAGGCGCCGATCACGCCGGCAGCCACCTGCACGTTCTGCTCGCGGATCGAACGGACCACGTCGGTTGCCGTCAGGCCCCGCTGCGCGATCTTGTTCGGGTCCAGCCAGATACGCATGGCGTAGTTGCCCGAGCCCCATACCGCCACTTCGCCCACGCCGGTGATGCGCGCCAACCGATCCTTGACGTTCAGGATCGCGTAGTTGCGCAGGTAGGTCATGTCGTAGCGGTCGTCGGGCGAGACCAGGTGAACCACCATGGTCAGCGTAGGCGAGCTCTTGACGGTGGTCACGCCCAGGCGCTGCACGTCTTCCGGCAGGCGCGGCAAGGCTTGCGACACGCGGTTCTGCACCAGCTGCTGCGCCTTGTCGGGGTCGACGCCCAGGCGGAAGTTGATGGTGATGGCCAGGTTGCCGTCGCTGTTTGCCTGCGACTGCATGTACATCATGTCTTCGACGCCGTTGATGGATTCTTCCAGCGGCGAGGCGACGGTTTCAGCGATGACTTTCGGATTGGCGCCCGGGTATTGGGCGCGAACGACCACGGACGGCGGCACGACCTCGGGATATTCCGAGATCGGCAGCTTGAACATGGACAAGAGACCGGCCAGCAGGATCAGTACCGACAGGACGCCGGCAAAGATCGGGCGGTCAATGAAGAAGCGGGAGATATTCATGGAAGTCTGCTTTTATTTACCGGCGGCCACGGCGACGGCTTTGGCGCCAACGCCTGCCATCGGTACCGCGTGCGGAGTCACCGTGTCGCCGGGGCGCACGCGCTGCAAGCCATTGACGACGATGCGGTCGCCCTGAGCCAGGCCGCGCTCGACGACGCGCAGGCCTTCCTGGTTCGCGCCAAGGCGCACTTCGCGATAGGCGGTCTTGTTGGCCTGGTCCACCACCAGCACGAAACGCTTGTCCTGATCGGTGCCGACAGCACGTTCGTCGATCAACAAGGCGTCACGTGCAGCGCCGCCACCCAGGCGGATGCGGGCGTACAAGCCGGGCAGCAACACGCCGTCGGCGTTGTCGAAGACGGCGTGGACGCGGATCGTGCCCGAGGCCACGTCCAGGCGGTTGTCGACCGAGCGGACCTTGCCTTCGCGCGGGTAGTTGTCCTCATTGGCCAGGCCCAGGAAGACGGTTGCGCCACCGGTTTCGCGGGTCGGCGCGACCACCTTCAGGTAGCTTTGCTCGTCGACGTCGAAGGCGGCGTACATGCGCGACACCGACACCAGCGTGGCCAGCGGCGGCGAACTGGCGCCAGCGGCGACGATGTTGCCCAGCGTGATGTCGGCACGCGAAACCAGGCCATCTACCGGCGCCACGATCTTGGTGTAGCCAAGATTGAGCTTGGCGGCGTCCAGCGCTGCCTGCGCACCCAGCAGATTGGCGGCGGCTTCGCGCGAGGCGTTTTCCTTCTCGTCGTAGTCGCGACGCGCAATCGCGTTTTCGGCCAGCAGGCGCTTGCCGCGTGCCAGGTCGCTGGCGGCGTATTCATTGCGCGAATTGGCGGCAGCGACCAAGGCACGGGTGCGTTCGACTTCGACGGCATACGGACGCGGGTCGATCACGAACAGCGGATCACCCTTTTTCACGCGGCCGCCTTCGCGAACGTTGACGGTGGTCAGCGTGCCGGACACCAACGGACGGATCTCGACGCGGTCGACCGCTTCAAGACGGCCCGAGTAGGTCTGCCAGTCGACGACGCTGCGACGTACCACTTCCGCAACATCGACGGTGGGCGGTGGCGGCGGTGCGGCCGGGGTGGATTGCGCCTCGGCGGTGTTTGCCCGGAAGGCGGCCGTACCCCCTGCGCCCAGCAGGATCAAGGCCACGGCGGCGGCGATCGCCAGGCGTTTGGTAGTGAGAGACATGTGAACCTCGTATCAAGAATGGGCGGGAGGGGTTAACCTATGAGTAGGTAGACAACTCCCGGAATGGCCGCATTCTCTCCGTTCCTCACACACGGATAAACCCCTATAATTTGGCAACACTATTCGTCCACAGCGAATAATCGCCAATTTGCCCGGTTCCAGACAAAAAACAGCGTTTTCGAGCCACGGCACACCCTTCCAGGAGCTTCAGATGGACCGATTCCAGGCAATGCAGGTGTTCCGGCGTGTCGTCGAAGCGAATAGTTTTTCGCTTGCGGCCGAAAATCTGGGGCTGCCCCGGGCCACCGTCAGCACCACCATCCAGAATCTGGAAAAGCTGCTGCAGGTGCGATTGCTCAACCGCACCACACGGCGCATCAGCCTGACGCCCGACGGCGCGTCGTACTACGAGCGCTGCGTCAGCATCCTGGCCGAGGTCGAAGAGACCGAAGCCTCCTTTCGTGACGTGACGCGTGGGCCGACCGGACGCCTGCGGCTCGACGTGCCGCCGTCCATCGGCCGCCTGATCCTGATCCCGCAGCTGTGCGACTTCCACACCCGCTATCCGGACATCGAGCTGGTGCTGGGCATGGCCGACCGCCCGGTCGACCTGGTGCAGGAAGGCGTGGACTGCGTGATCCGCATCGGCGAGTTGAAGGATTCATCGATGGTGGCGCGCCGCATCGGTACTTTCGAGTCGATCATTTGCGCCGCGCCCAACTACCTGGCGCGCGCGGGCGAGCCGCAAACCATCGACGACCTGACCAGGCACGAAGCCGTGCACTACTTCTCCAGCCGCACCGGCCGCGCCTACGACTGGGAATTCATCATCGACGGCGTGCACACCGCCGTGAAGCTGAAGGGTTCGATCTCGGTGAACGACGGCGACGCCTATCTGGCCTGCGGTTTGCAAGGCTTCGGCCTGATCCAGACGCCGCGCTTCATGGCCTTGAACCACCTGGCCTCGGGCGCGCTGCGCCAGGTGCTGCCCGACACCATTTCGGCACCCATGCCGATCTCGGTGGTCTACCCGCACAACCGCCACCTGTCGTCGAAGGTGCGGGTGTTCGTGGACTGGGTGGCGGACCTGTTCATGGGCTGCCCGCTGCTGGGCAACGGCGTGCCGGGCAGCATGGAGCATGCATGCGGCTTCGCGGGTCAGGCTGCCGACAACACCTACCGTGCGGTGATCGAGCAGAACAATCTGGTTGAAAGCGTGTTCTGACGGGGGAACTCTGACTGCGCGGGTTCTCGCGGGTTCTATATAGATATGCCGTGGCAACGACACGGCGATGCAGGTGGCAGGCGCCGGCCAGGCAGGTCGGCCATGCCACGTCGTGCGCCGATCGTGGAAACGGAGATGGAAAGTGCCAAGCGTTGGCCTTTCCCGGGTGCATCGCTTGCCGCCCAGGATGAACGCGCTACCATCGACGCTTCCCCCGCCCGACCCGCGTCATGGCCACAGCTCCTGCGTCACCCATATCGTCCTCCTCAAGCACCTCGGCTGCGGCCGCCACTGCACCAAAACCAGGCTGGCTGAAGGTCGCGCCCGTCATCTTCCTGGTGTTCTGGTCGAATGGTTTCGTTGCGTCCAAGATAGGTCTGGCCCACGCCGAACCGCTGACCTTCCTGGCCTTGCGCTACGCCTGTGTGGTGGCCGTGCTGGTGCTCGCTTTCGCCATCCTGCGTCCCGCCCTGCCCCGCACCCGTCAGGCCTGGATGCACCTGATGGTGGTCGGCCTGCTGCTGCAGGCAGCCTACTTCGCCACGTCCTTCATTGCGCTGGCCCACGGCATGTCGGCTGGCGGCACGGCACTGATCACCTCGCTGCAACCCATTCTGGTCGGCCTCTTCGCACCCATGATCGCCAACGAACGCGTCGGCGCCCGCCAATGGCTGGGCCTGGGCATGGGCGTCGGCGGATCGGCGCTGGTGATCGCGGCCAAGTCCAGCGTCGACCTGGCCTCCCCGGTCGGGCTGGCCTTTGCCGTCATCTCGCTGGTGACCTTGACCGCCGGCACGCTGTGGGAAAAGCGCTTCGGCACCGACGCACACCCGGTCAGCGCCAACTTGATCCAATACGGCGTCGCCCTGGCCGCCACGGCGCCGCTGGCGTGGATGTTGGAGACCATGCACGTCGACTGGACCTGGGAATTGGCAGGCTCGCTGAGCTACCTGGTGATCTGCAATTCGCTGATTGCGATGACGCTCTTGCTGGGCATGCTGCGCCACGGCGAGGCATCGCGCGTGTCGGCGCTGTTTTTCCTGGTGCCGCCGGGGACGGCGATCTTTGCGTTTTTGCTGCTGGGTGAGCGCATCCCGGCGCTCGCCTGGCCAGGGATGTTGCTGGCAGCGGCGGGGATCATGCTGGTGACCAGGCGGACGAAGCCTGCCATCGGAAAATGACGCCTTGCCCGCCACCCAGCCAATCGACCTCGCCAGACGTCGAGATCCAGGGCCGACCGACTTTTTTCACGACACGTCCATGTACACATCGACCTTCACTTTCGCTATTCGCGAATTCGACGACGCGTTCCACACATTGGATAAACAGATCGCAGAGACAGCCAGGGCAATCCCCGGCTACCTTGGCGAAGAAAGCTGGGAGAACGCGGCGACCGGCCTGGTTTCCAACGTGTATTACTGGGAAACCATGGATGCCTTGCAGGCACTGATGCGGCATCCGGCGCACCTTGCCGCCAAGCGAGCTCAGGCGCGCTGGCTGAACGGCTACCACGTCGTGATTGCGCAAGTCGTCGGCAGTTATGGCGACGGTGGCATCACGCACCCGCTTGCGGACCGCAGGCTCGGGGCCGGCGCGTGACGCCAGCCGCCCCGCACACGCATCACCCCTTCAAGCACTCCGACATGAACGCCTTGCGCACGTCACCGGTCTTGCCGGTGGCGTTGGCATTGCAGACCTTCATCTTCTCTTGCTGACGCAGCTGCTTGTTCGACAGGCAAGTGCTCATGAAGGTCTTGCGCTCGTCGCCCTTCATGCCTTCGGCGTTCTTGTTGCAGGTGGCCATCAGGCTTTGCTGTGCGGTCTTGTCGGCGGCGTGCACCGGCGCGACGAGGGAGCCGAGCAACAGCAGGCAGGGGATCAGGATTTTTTTCATGGGGGCACTCGTCGGGGTATGCGCCGACGACCGGCGCATTGACGATGAGACCAGTCGGCAGGCGGGGTGACAAGCCCCCGGACACAATAAATACGCTGCCTGCCCAGGACGTGCAACGGGCGGGTACAGGGTATGTCCCTGCCCCGCCCGTCTGCAAAAGAAGGCCTGGTTCTGCGTTCCAGGTCTTCCGTACTGCGCTTAGCTCAACAAGAAGTCGCGCACGGCCTGGTTGAAGCCGTCGACGGCTTCCAGGTTCGTCAGGTGCGCACCCGACAGTTCCACGTAGCGCGCGCCCGGGATGTTGGCAGCCAGGAACTGGCCGTCCGCGGGCGGGGTCGGGATGTCGTGCGTGCCGGCGATCACCAGCGTGGGCGTGGTGATCTTGCCCAGTTGCTCGCGGAAGTCGGCGTCGCGCACGGCGATGCAGGCGCTGGCGTAGCCTTCGTCGGCATTGGCTTCGACCATCTTCAGCAAGCTGGCGGCGAGCGCAGGGGTAGCTGTTGCGTAGTCGGGCGTGATCCAGCGCGACACCACGGCCGAGGCGATCGAGCCGATGCCGTCCGCGCGCACGGTGTCGACGCGGGTGGTCCAGGTCGACGCCACGCCAATCAACGCGGCCGTGTTCGACAGCACCAGGCGCTTCAGGCGGGTGGCGTGGTTCAGCGCCAGCCACTGACCGGTCAGCCCGCCCATCGACACGCCGACGAAATGGGCTTGTCCGATGCCCAGCACGTCGAGCAGCGCAACCGCATCCTGCCCCAATTGCGCAATCGAGTACGGGCCGGGGGTGATCGTGCTTTTCCCATGACCGCGTGCGTCGTAGCGCAGCACCTGGAAGTCCTTGCTCAGCGCGTCGATCTGCGGCGCCCACATGTCGAGTGTGGCGCCCAGTGAGTTCGACAGCAGCAGCACGGGCTTGCCCGCGTCGCCGTCCAACTGATAGTGGATGCGCAGGTCGTTCAGGTCGGCAAATGCCATGTTTTCCGCTCGCTTCAAAGGTAGGACTGACCGCCGATATAGGCCTTGCGCCAGCGCTTGATCTCGATGCGGTCGAACAGGCCGACAGCATGGAAGGGATCAGCTTCGATGAGGGCCTGGGCGGCTTCGCGCGTGTCGACGTCGACCACGTACAGGCCGCCGCCGGCGTCGGTACCGTCGTCGTTCAATTTGGCGCCGCAGGCCAGCAGCTTGTCCTTGATCTGGTCGAGGTAGACCAGATGCTTGTCGCGGTTGGCCTTGCGTACGTCCAGGCTGCCGGGCTTGTCGAAGGTTTCGATGATGTAGGGCATGACGACGGTCCTTTGATCGATCAGTTGGCGGCGATGGCCGAGGGATGCTGGGCCAGCGGCGTGACAGTGATTGCCATGTACGGGTACAGCGGCAGGCCCATCAGCGTCTGATGCAGTTCGTCGTTGCCGGCCACGTCGAACACGCTGTAGTTGGCGTATTGGCCGGCCACGCGCCACAGGTGGCGCCAGACGCCGTCGGCTTGCAGCTTCTGCGAGTATGCCTTCTCGTCGGCCTTCAGGCGGTCGGCTTCTTCGCGCGGCATCGATTGCGGGATATTGACCTGCATGTGGACCATGTAGAGCATTGGGATTCCTTTCGATTCGGGGATGTCGATTCGCTATTTCGATTCGGTAAGCAGACGCCCGGTGGGTGGTCCGGGCATCCGTGTCACGCGACAAAACTTACAGGTGTGGCCAGACCAACACGGCGACCGTGTAGATGATGCCGACCCAGATCATCATCACGACCGTGTAGCCCATGATGTCTTTCAGCTTCAGCTTGGACAGCGCCAGCGCCGGCAGGATCCAGAAGGGTTGCACCAGGTCGTTCCACGCATTGCCCAACATCACCGACATGGCGGTCTGCGACAGCGAGGCGTGCATGGCATTGGCCGCGTCGATCATGAACGGGCCCTGGATCACCCAGTGACCGCCACCCGAGGGCGCAAAGAAATTGATCAGGAAGGAACTGACCAGACCCAGGAAAGGCAGCGAGGCAGGCGAGGCAAGGTTCACGAACACGCCCGCAATGCTCTCTACCAGGCCGGACGCGGCCATCACCGCCATGATGCCGGCGTAGAACGGGTATTGCAGGATGATGCCGCCGATGGTCTTGACGCCTTCGTTCAGCTTCTCGACGTAGGCCACCGGCGTGCCCAGCAAGATGATCCCCAGGAACACGATGATGTAGTTGATCATGTTCAGGTCCAGCGAACCGCCGGTCATGAAGTGGCGCACCGTGTAGACCACGGCCAGCGCGCCGATCAGGTAGCTGATGATGCGGCTGTTGTTCAGGCGCGAGGCAAAGGTGTTCTCGTCGCCCAGCACGCTGGCGGCGGTCGGCTTGACCACCGGGGCATCCAGGTTGGGATCGATCTCGATGACCGTTTCACCGGCCTTCGGGTGCAGCGACGCGTTCAGCAAGGGCAAGGTGATCAAGACCACCAGGCTGGTGATCAGCATGATCGGCGAGAAGATGGTCTCGGTCAGCGGGATGATGCCCATCTTCGCCTCGAACGCATGGCCCTTGGTCGAGATCAGCACAGGGATGGTGGCCGAAAAGCCAAGGCCGTACATCGTGAAGCCGCTGAAAGCCGACGCGATGATCAGCGGGTAGTGCACGCCCTTGACCTTCCGCGCCAGCTTCTTGGCGACGATGCCGCCGATCACCAGGCCAAAGCCCCAGTTCAGGTAGCTGCCGATGGCGCCCACCAGTGTGGCGGTGATGATGGCGCCGCGCGGCGTGTGGATCAGGTCGGTGATGCGGTCAAGAAAACGATCGACCAGCGGCGCGGTGGCCAGCACGTAACCCATGGCCAGGATCACCGCCATCTGGGTGGTGAAGGCCAGCAGGCTCCAGAACCCCTTGCCCCAGTCACTGACGGTTTGTGCCGGCGCTCGCCCCTCGACGAGGATGGCCAGGATCATCGTCAGGACGGTCAGCAGGATCGCGAAGACAAACGGGTCCGGCAGGTAGCGCCGCATCAGTTCGGTGAAGAAAGCCGTTATTTTTGTCATGCCAGTCTCTCGGTCGGGGTGCGGAGCGCGGCCTTGAAGTGGGCCGTGTTTTGGTTTGCTTGTGGGGCGGGTGATTCGGGGGTCGGGCGTAAGCGCCGGACGTCAGCAGGTGGCGACGTCGGGTCGTGCAGTGGTCAATCCGAAGGTGGCTTGCTACGCGCGGCCACCAACTGCATCAATGCGCGATCACGCCAGGCCACGCGGTCTTCCCAGGCATCCAGCGGCAGTTGCGCGCGACGTTCGGCGTCGACTTGGGCCACCAGCTCGGGCGTCCACGGGTCGTGCTGGCCGCGCTCGGCACCCATGCGTTCGTAAGCGGGTCCCATCTTCTGCGCGTGTGAGACGATGCCGCCGCGTGTGTTCAGGTCCACGGTCTCGAAGGGGCCGATCAGGGACCAACGCATACCGAGCCCCTCGCGCACCACCGTGTCGATGTCGGCGACCGAGGCCACGCCATCGCGCACCAGGCAGTAGGCCTCGCGCAAGATCGCGCCTTGCAGGCGGTTGAAGACAAAACCTTCGACTTCCTTGCCCACGCGGATCGGCATCATGCCGGCGGCGGCGAACAGGGCTTGTGCCCGGTCGGCGGTCGCCGGCTCGGTGAACGGTGCAGGCACGATCTCGATCACCGGGATCAGGTAAGGCGGGTTGCCGGGATGGGCGACGAGGCAGCGGCCACGGCCGGGCAAGTCAGCCGCGTAACGCGACGCAGGCAAAGCCGACGATGCACTGGCGAGAATCGCGTCGGGCGGCGTCAGACGGTCGAGCTCAGAAAACAAGGCCTGCTTGACCTCGACGCGTTCCGGCGCGCATTCGACAACCAACGCCACGTCTTGTGCGGCAACGGCCAAGTCGCCGGTGACGAGCAATCGCCCGACCAATACGTCGGGTGTTTCGTCGAGCAAGCCGGCAGCCGCCAGATCCTTGGCGCGTGCAAGCAAGGTAGCGGGCGCGTTCGCGCGCATCTGTGCGTCGGGGTCATACAGCCGCACCGGGTGACCTGCGCGCGTGAACACGATCGCAAAGGCCACGCCGATGCTGCCGGCACCGACAATCGCAATGGGATCGCGCGGGTTTGCGTGCTGCGTGTCCGACATGCTCAGACGCCCGCCACGCCGACGGTCATGCCGCCGCACACATACAAGATCTGCCCGGTGACGAAGCCGCTGCGCGCATCCAGCAAATAGGACGCCGCGTGAGCGATGTCGTCCGGCGTGCCCACACGCTTGACCGGCACCGCATCGATGATCGCGCGGGTGCGCGGCGCATCGGGCGGGTTGGCGCGGTCGAACAGCTCCGTGCGGATCGGGCCGGGGCCGATGGCGTTGGCGGTGATGCCATGCTGGCCGAGCTCCAGCGCCCACACCCGCGCCATGCCGATCAAGCCGGCCTTGGTGGCGGCGTAGGCAGTGCGCAGTTCCTTGCCCAGCGCCGCGCGTGAAGACATGTTCACGATGCGGCCGAAGCCGGCTTCTTTCATGCCCGGCAGCACGGCCTGCATGCATTGCAGGGCGCAGCGCAGGTTCAAGGACACCGCCAGGTCGAAGGATTCCAGCGATTGTTCACCGGCCGCGGCCGGCACCACGATGCCCACGTTGTTGACCAGGCGGGTAATGGGTCCGCCATCGAGTGCCTGCAACAGGGCTTCCGCGGTCTGCGCCGGATCGGACAGGTCGGCGACGATGCCCTCGCCGGACGTCGGCAGCACACGATCGATCACCACCGGCTGGTAGCCGTCCGCGATGCACCGAGCCGCAATGGCGGCGCCGATGCCGGCCGCACCGCCCGTGATCAACACGCGCTCGGGCGCGTTGCCGGATGAAAGACTGCTCATGTTCATTCCTTGGATTTCAGTTGCACCGCGCTCAGACCGTGCCGACCGGCATCAAGGGCGATGCGATCGCACCAGGCAGATCCAGCGGCGGTGCGGTCAGCAGGAAGTGCGAGCGGCCGTGTGCGCGCAACCAGTCGGCCAGCGGCGTCAGACGCCACAGCTCACCCAGGTGCAGGCCCTGCTTGAACAGGCAGTGCTCGTGCAGCGGCAAGGCCGCGCAGCAAGCCGGGCCGGGACGCGCGGGAAAACCTTCCACGGCGTAGTTGTCGGCGGCGAGTGCGGCGATGGGCGTGTCGGTGATCCACTGCAAGAGCTTTTCGTCGCGGCCATCGAGCACTGCGCAGGCGGTATGCAGCCGGTCGGCGTCGGGCTGGCGCTGCATGCCCAGCACGATCTCGGCAAAGCCGGTGTGCAGGCACAAGATGTCGCCGCTCTCGATCTCGACGCGATCGGCCTCGATCACGCGCATCAGTTCTTCGTAGCCCACCAGCGTGCGGCCGTCGCCGTAATGCGCGCGCAGGTCCAGCATCACGCCACGACTTTGCACACTGGTGCGGGCCATGTGCTCGATGCCCAACGCCTTGGCCGCCGAGGTGCTCTTCGCGGCGTTGGCCTGGGCCGGCACGTTGGTGTCGTCCAGGCTGTCCGGGCCGACGATGTCCTCGCCGGCCTTGAAGCCGTTGTAGTACACCGCTTCAGGCAGGCCGTCGCCGTTGGCGTCGAACATCGAGCCGGCATGCGCCAGGCCGTCCCACTGGGTCGAATACTGCAGATGCAGAATCGCCAGATCGTCGGACAGCACATCGGTGCGGCCCGGGTCCAGCACGCCCAGCTGGCAGTTGAAATTGACCATGCCGCGGCGCTGCAGCGGACGCAACACCGGGGGCTTGCGATTCGGGTTCAAGTCGCTGCCGCCCGGATAATCCAGCGGCAAGCTGAGCGCAAAGGCCTTGCCTTCGCGAACCTCGGCCGCACCGCGCCGCAAGGACGCGGGCGTCAGCAGATTCAGTCTGCCCAGTTGGTCGTCCGGACCGAAGTCGCCCCAGTTCGATCCTTCCGGGCGGTGTTTCCAGCGCGGTGCGCTCATGTGCAAGTCCTTGTTCAGACGCGCTCGATGATCATCGCAATGCCCTGCCCCACGCCGATGCACATGGTGCACAGCGCATAACGGCCATTGCCTCGTTCCAGTTGACGCAATGCGGCCATCGCCAGCCGGGCGCCGCTGGCGCCCAGCGGATGTCCCAATGCGATGGCGCCGCCGTCAGGGTTCACATGCGGCGCATCGTCGGGCAAACCGAGTTCACGCAGCACGGCCAGCGATTGCGCGGCGAAGGCCTCGTTCAGTTCGATCACATCCATCTGCTGCAAGCTCAAACCGGTGCGGGCCAACAGCTTGCGCACGGCCGGCACCGGGCCGATGCCCATCACACGCGGTGCGACGCCAGCGGCCACCGTGGCGATGATGCGGGCACGCGGCTTCAGGCCGTATTGCGCAATCGCCTTCTCGCTTGCGACCAGCAAGGCGGCTGCACCGTCGTTGATGCCGGACGCGTTGCCTGCCGTCACCGAGCCGTCCGGCCGCACCACGCCTTTCAGTTTGGCCAAGGCATCCAGTGTGGTGTCGGCACGCAGGTGCTCGTCGCTGTCGACGATCAGCGGATCGCCTTTCTTGCGGGGGATGCTGACCGCAGCGATTTCCTCGCCCAGGCGGCCTGCTGCCTGGGCGGCCGCGGCCCGCTGCTGGCTGCGCAGCGCAAATGCATCCTGATCGGCACGGCTCACGCCGTAGTCGTCGGCCACGTTCTCGGCGGTCTGGGGCATGGTGTCCACACCATAGGCCGCCTTCATGGCCAGGTTGACGAAGCGCCAGCCCATGGTGGTGTCCTGCATCGTCAGGTCACGGCCGAAGGCGCTTGCCGACTTGCCCACCACAAAGGGCGCGCGCGTCATGCTTTCCACGCCGCCCGCGATCATCAGCTCGGCTTCGCCCGCCTTGATGGCACGGGCGGCAGCGCCCAACGCATCAAGGCCGGAGCCGCACAGGCGGTTCAGCGTCACGCCCGGCACTTCGATCGGCAGGCCGGCCAGCAAGGCGGCCATGCGGGCGACATTGCGGTTGTCCTCGCCCGCCTGATTGGCGCAGCCCAGGATCACATCGTCCAACAAGGACCAGTCCACCGACGGGTTGCGCGCCATCAATGCCTTGATCGGCGCAGCCGCCAGATCGTCGGCGCGCACCGTGGCCAGGCTGCCGCCGTAACGGCCGAAGGGCGTGCGGATCGCATCGCAGATGAAGGCGTCGCTCATGGGGGACCTCTATATATATGTCTAAGATTCGGGGGGTTACCGTGCGGTGTCGCCCGCGCGCGCAGTGCCAACGCGCGAAGCCGCTAGCTACGCACGCGCATCCACCAGCGACACCGGCGTCAGGGCGCGCAAGGCCTCGATGTCCATGCCCTCGACCAGATCGATCACACGGGCCTCGCCGCCGATCAGGTCGATCACGGCCAGGTCGGTGTAGACCCGGCTGACGCAGCCGATGCCGGTCAGCGGATAGGTGCATGCGGAGACCAGCTTGGACTCGCCCTGGCGGGTCAGGAATTCCATCATCACGAAGGTCTTCTTCGCGCCGATCGCCAGGTCCATCGCGCCGCCCACCGCCGGAATCGCATCGGGCGCACCGGTGTGCCAGTTGGCCAGGTCGCCGTTCACGCTGACCTGGAAGGCGCCCAGCACACACACGTCCAGATGGCCGCCGCGCATCATCGCGAAGCTGTCGGCGTGGTGGAAGAAGGCGCCGCCGTCCAGCAAGGTCACGGGCTGCTTGCCCGCGTTGATCAGGTCGTAGTCTTCCTGGCCAGCCTCGGGCGCCGGGCCCATGCCGATCACGCCGTTCTCGCTGTGCAGAATCACTTCGCGTTCAGCCGGCAGATGGTTGGACACCAGCGTGGGCAGACCGATGCCCAGGTTCACCACCATGCCTTCATCGATGTCGCGGGCAACACGCGCGGCCATCTGGTCTCGGGTCCACTTGTTTGCGGGGATAGTCATGACATTCCGATTCGGTAAAACAGAGCCTGTCGGCTCAGGCTGCGCGGCGGGAGGTGACGGGGACCTGCACCACGCGCTGCACGTAAAGACCCGGCGTGACCACCACCTCGGGGTCGATGTCGCCCAGCTCCACCACTTGGTGCACGGCGGCAATCGTCAGCTTGGCGGCGGTCGCCATGATCGGACCGAAATTGCGCGCGGTCTTGCGATAGGTCAGGTTGCCCCAGCGGTCGCCGCACTCGGCCTGGATCAACGCCACGTCGCCCGCAATCGGGTACTCCAGCACGTAGTGCTTGCCGTTGATCTCGCGCGTCTCGCGGCCCTTGGCCAGCTCGGTGCCGTAGCCCGTCGGCGAGAAGAACGCGCCGATGCCGGCACCGGCTGCGCGAATGCGCTCGGCCAGGTTGCCCTGCGGGACCAGTTCCAGTTCCAGCTTGCCGGCGCGGTACAGCGCATCGAAGATCTGCGAGTCGGCCTGGCGCGGGAACGAACAGATGATCTTGCGCACCCGGCCCGCGGCCAGCAGTGCGGCCAGACCGGTTTCACCATTGCCGGCGTTGTTGTTCACCACGACCAGGTCGCGTGCGCCCTGCGCAATCAGGCCGTCGATCAGCGCATTGGGCTGGCCGGCCGTGCCGAAACCACCGATCAGGACGGTCGCACCGTCTTCAATGCCACTGAGCGCCGCCTCGACGGAAGGAGAGATTTTGTTGATCATGTGCGCCTGACGAACAGGTAGAGGAAAAACGGCCTGCCGTGTTTCTGCAAAAGCCGGGCGAAGATCTGTTCAGCCCATCCAGCTGAACATCGCCTTAAAATGTTCTACATACGAACATAAGTTCTAATAACGAACGAAACGAATGCTATCGAAACTGCTCACGCCGCTCTACAGGGGTAAACACTAATGTCGTCCATCGAAAGCGAAACGCCGTCTGCGCCCGCCCCAGGCGACAGCTACGTGCAATCTTTTGCACGCGGCCTGGCGGTGATCCGCAGCTTCAGCGCCGACACGCCCGCGCAGACCATCAGCGAAGTCGCCGAGGCGACGGCGCTGACCCGCGCCGGCGCGCGCCGCATCCTGCATACGCTGCAGGGGCTGGGTTATGTGGAAGTCGACGGACGGCAGTTCCGGCTGACCGCCAAGGTGCTGGACCTGGGCTTTGCATACCTGACCTCCCTGCCCTTGTGGAACCTGGCCGAGCCCTTCATGGAAGACTTCGTGCAGGCCGTGCAGGAATCCAGCTCGGCGGCCGTGCTGGAAGGCACCGAGATCGTCTACGTGCTGCGCGTGCCCACGCACAAGATCATGAGCATCAGCCTGGGGGTGGGCAGCCGCCTGCCGGCGTATTGCACGTCGATGGGACGGGTGCTGCTGAGCGGCCTGTCGGATGAAGACCTGGATGCACGGCTGGCAGCCAGCAAGCTGATTGCGCATACGCCGGGGACGACGACTGACCCGGCGGTGCTGCGCGAGCAGATCGCGACGGTGCGCCGGCAGGGCTGGGCGCTGGTGGAAGAAGAGCTCGAACGGGGGTTGATTTCCCTGGCCGCCCCCATCCGCGACCGGCGTCGCGGCGTGTTTGCGGCGATCAACGTCAGCGGTCACAGCAGCCGGACCTCGCCAGCGGTGATGCTGGAGACGTTCTTGCCGAAGCTGCTGGCAACGGCGGAGGAGATCAGCAGCCGGATTGGGAGGACGCGGGGGTGAGGACGGCAAACCCAGGGTGCGGTTGACCGTCGTCTGCCAAGCAATCAGGACAGGTCGAAGCGCGAGATCCGTCTGAACGACTAGTCATAGATGTCTTTTTGAGCAAAACAAAAGAACATCTATGGCTATTAAAAATAGCCGGATTTTTCAGAACATCTTCATAGATTTTCATTTACAGCTGGTAAAACGATATCTATGATTGCCTCATGCCCAGAAAACTTCGCCCCTCCGACGCCCTCGCTTCGCAGGCAGCTGAACGGCTGCGCGAGTGGGGACTGTGCATCCGCAGCCAGCGCGTGGCGCAGCACATTCGCGCATCCGATCTGTGCGCCCGCATGGACATATCCCTGCCGACACTCCGGCGTCTCGAGCAAGGCGATCCAGGCGCCAGCGCGGCCAGCTACCTGAATGCGCTGCTGATTCTCGGCGTCTTCGATGTCGCTGCGCCCCCGTTGCCAACTGCGTACGTAGCCGGGACGCCTTCGGCGCGTGCGCCTGGCGTGCCGGCAAACGGGGACGATTATTTCTAGATCCCAGTACGTCTACCTGCAGCGCCCCGACACCGCAACCTGGGTGACGGTGGGCCGCTATACGCTGAACGACGGCGCCCACAGCGGCAGCTTCGTCTATGCGCCGAGCTACCTGGATGCCGGCCTGCCCTGGGCCATCGATCCGGTGAACCTTCCGCTGCAGCCAGGCGTTCTGCAGCCAGCACTTCGTTATGGTGGCCTGCACGACGTGCTTCGCGATGCCGCACCCGATGCCTGGGGGCAGCTGCTGCTCCAGCGCGCACATGGCCTTGGCGACAACACCCATACCTTTGACTATCTCCGCCTCGCGGGCAATGGCGATCGATGGGGCGCATTGGCCCTGGGTGCGAGCCGCACGCCACCCTCGATTCATCTGAAAAGCCCTACCCTGCCCCAACTCAGGTCGCTGGCCGAGGAACTTCTGGCCATGCACGAACGCCGTCCGCCCGAAGATGCGCGCGTGCGGCGTATGTTGATGGCAACGCCCAGCCTGGGTGGCGCTCGCCCCAAGGGCACGTTGCGCGATGGAGATGACTACTGGCTGGTCAAACCGCTGCTGCAGAGCGACGTCATCGACATCCCGCGGCTCGAACACGCAACAATGCAATGGGGGACGGCACTGGGGCTGCGCGTCGCCCAGACCATGCATCACCAGATCGACAAGGGCTTGAGCGTGCTGCGAGTAAGGCGCTTCGATCGGCTTGGGGAACAGCGCCACATGGCGATCAGCGCGGCATCACTGCTGGCCGTCGAATATCCCGGTAGTTTGCGCGGCGGCTTCAGCTACGCGCGGCTTGCCGAAGAATTGCGTCGTATCGGCGCGCCTGTGGAAGACCGCCATGAACTGTTCGATCGCATGGTGTTCAACGCCTTGGCGGGCAACGACGACGATCACCCCCGCAATCACGCAGCGATCTGGCAACAGGACGAGGGCCGCTGGCGGCTGTCCCCGGCCTTCGACATCGTGCCGAACCCGGAACTGGTGCCAACGACCTTGTCGATGCAGCTGTCGCTCGGCCGCTTCGACATTGCACGCGACGCCGTGCTCGCCGATGCGGTCCGTTTCGGGTTCACCGATTGCGCCGCTGCCGCAGCACGTCTCGACGCGCTGACCACGCGAGCCGGCGACACCCTGCCCGATATCCAGGCCGCGCTGCCACCGGACTTGGCCGCCTTGCTGCAAGAACGGTTCGACGCCGCACGCGCAAGGCTGCAAGCCTGAACGACGCAGCGCCTCACTTTCCCGTCAGGAACCCCACAGCTGCCGCATTGAACGCGTCGGGCTGTTCCACATTCGACAGATGCGCCGTGGCCAGTTCCAGATAACGCGCCCCGGGAATCTGGTCAGCCAGAAAGCGGCTGCTGGCCGGCGGCGAGGACAGGTCGAAGGTGCCGCCGATCACCAGCGTCGGTGCGTCGATGCCAGCCACCTGCCCGCGCAAATCGCTTTCTCTGACGGCCGCGCAGCAGGCGGCGTAGCCCTCGTCGTCGGTCGCCTTCACCATCGCCCGGATGCGCGCCGTCACCACCGGGTTTGCCTTGGAATAGTCGGCGGTCAGCCAGCGGCTCATCACACCATCGAGCAGCGCGCCCACGCCTTCGCTCAAGACCTTCTCGATGCGCGTGGTCCACATCTCGGGTGAGCCGAATTCCGCCGCCGTGTTGGCCAGCACCAGTCGGTCAACCAGCTCGGGGTGGTGCAGCGCCAGCCATTGTCCGGTCAGCCCGCCCATCGAGATGCCCAGGAAATGCGTCCGCGCAATCCCCAGGTGTGCCAGCAAGGCCACGACATCCGAGCCCAACTGATCCAGCGAATACGGCCCGGGCGGCACCGAGGACTGTCCATGGCCGCGCGTGTCATAGCGCAGCACATGGAAGTGCTCGGTCAGGCTCGGCATCTGGGCGTCCCACAAGTCGATGGACGACCCCAACGAGTTCGACAGCAGCAACGGCGGCAAGGCGGCATCGCCGTCCTGTTGGTAATGCAGTCGTACGCCGTTCAAGTCCGCAAACGCCATGGCGTCATCCCCTTTGTGCAAACGTTCAGAAGCCCAGCGCGTGCGGCAGCCAGGTGGAAATCGCAGGCACGAAGGTCAGCAGCATCAGCACGACGAAGTGGGCCAGCAGGAAAGGCGGCAGCTCGCGTGTCAGCGCCGACAGTGGCACCTTGGTGGCGACCGAGGTCACGAACAGCAAGCCGCCGACCGGCGGCGTGATCATGCCGAGCGTCAGGTTGACGATCACGATCATCGCGAAGTGCGTGGGATCGATGCCGAGCGCAGCCGAGATCGGGGCCAGGATGGGCACCAGGATCATCACGCCGGGCAAGGGTTCCATGAAGATGCCGAACAGCAGCAGGAAGATGTTCACCGCAATCAGGAAGCCGATCGGCGACAGGTTCCAGCTGATGATCAGTTCGGCCAGTTGCTGCGGCACGCCGTTGATGGTCAGCACCCACGCGAACGCGCCTGACGCCGCCACCACGAACAGCACCGATGCCGTCAGGAAGGCCGAGCGCGCCACGATGGTGGGCAGCGCCTTCCATTCCAGCGTGCGGTAGATGAACTTGCCGCAGATCAGCGCATAGAACACCGCCACCACTGACGCTTCCGTGGGCGTGAAGATGCCGAAGCGGATGCCGACCAGGATCAGCACCACCAGCATCAGCGCCGGAATCGCGCGGAAGCTGTTGACCAGGATTTCGCGGCCCGTCGGACGCGGCTCGCGCGAGCGGTAGTCGCGCTTCATGCACACGCGCCAGTTGACGAAGGACATCGCCAACGCGATCAGGATGCCGGGCGCAAAACCCGCGATGAACAGCCCGCCGACCGACACGCGTTCATCCTGCAGCGCGTAGATGATCATGATGATCGAGGGCGGAATGATGGGACCGACGATGGCGGTGCTGGCCGTCAGCGCCGCCGCATAGGCGCGCGAATAACCGGCTTTGTCCATCATCTTGACCATCATCGAACCGGGGCCGGCGGCGTCCGCAAGCGCAGAACCCGAGATGCCCGAGAACAGGGTCAGCGACAACACGTTCGCATGGCCCAGGCCGCCGCGCAGGTGGCCGACGAACTGCGAGGCAAAGCGCAGCAGCACTTGCGTGAGCGCCCCGCCCGACATGATCTCGGCGGCGAGGATGAAGAAAGGCACGGCCATCAGCGGAAAGCTGTCGATGCCGGTGAACATTTCCTTGAAGACGATGGCCTGGGGATAACGGCCGCCGACGAAGACCGCGAGCGCGGCTGCCATGCTCAGCGAGAAGGCGATCGGCATGCCGATCGCCATCAGCACGACGGCGGTGATGAATAAGGTGGTGACCATGATGTGTAGATATCCGTGCGGGCTACAGGGAGGCTGCCGATTCGGCATCCATCTCGGGGGATTCCTCGAAACTGCCGTCAAGGACGTAGCGGCGCACGACGAACAACAAGTGAATGAAACACAGGAAGAAACCAACCGGCAGCGCGGCGTAGATCCACGCAAACGAGATGTCGGTGGACGGCGTGGTCTGGAAGCGCATGAACCAGGTGTAGTTCACCGAGGCCACGGTCATCACCAGGCAGAACACGCCGATGAGCGCGGCGACGATGCCGCGCAGGATACGTGCGCCGCGTGTGCCGACCGCATGGTGCAGGCTGTCGATGGCCACGTGGCCGCCATAGCGCAAGACCAGGCCTGCGCCCAGGAAGGTGCCCCAGATCATCAGGTGGCGCGCAACTTCCTCGGCCCAGATGATCGAGTCGTCGGTGGCGTAGCGCAGCACCACGTTGGCAAACACGATGCAGGCCATCGCGATCAGCATCACGATCAGCAGCCAGCGATTGGCGGCCACCAGGCCGTTTTCGATTCGATCAAGCATGGAACACCTGGAAATGACGTGCAGAGAAACGGGAGATACGAAAAACGGAGCCGTCGACGCGGACAAGCACAAAACAGCCTGCCCAAATAGAAGCCGCCCGCGTCAGGCGGGCGGCTTCGTCGTCAACGCTCAGGCAATCATTGCTGGGCGGCGATCTTGTCCAGCAATTCCTTGCCATACTTGGACGAGTACTGCTTGTAGGCCGGATCGAGCGCCTTCTGGAACGGGGCCTTGTCGGTCAGCGTGACCACTTGCATGCCCTGGGCCTTGAGTTCGTCGACGGCCTTCTTGTCGGTCTCTTCGACGTACTTGCGGGTGGCAGCGGCAGCAGCCTTGGCGCCGTCACGCACGGCGGTCTGCTGCTCGGGCGTCAGGCCGTCCCAGAATGCGGGCGAGACCAGAATGGCGACCGGCGAATACACGTGGCCGGTCAGCGTCAGGTGCTTTTGCACTTGCGACAGCTTGGACGACACGATCACCGACAGCGGGTTTTCCTGGCCGTCGATGGTGCCTTGCTGCAAGGCGCCGGTCACTTCGGGCCAGGACATCGGCGTGGGCGATGCGCCGAAGGTGCGGAAGGCGGTGATGTGCACCGGATTTTCCATGGTGCGCAGCTTCAGGCCCTTCAGGTCTTCCGGCTTTTCAACGGCGCGCTTGTTGTTGGTGACATGGCGGAAGCCCTGCTCGCCCCAGGCCAGTGCAATCAGGCCGCGTCCCTTGAACTTGTCCAGGATGCCCTGGCCGATCGGGCCGTCGAGCACATGGCGCGCGTGGTCGGCATCGCGGAACAGGAAAGGAATGTCCATCACGCCGACGTCCGGCACGAAGTTGCTCAGGGTGCCGGTCGACACGATGGCGGCTTCGACGGTGCCGAGCTGCAGGCTTTCGATCAGTTCGCGCTCACCACCCAGTGCGCTGGACGGGAACTGGCGGAACTTGAGCGTGCCCTTGCTTTCCTTCTCGGTGGTCTCGGCCCAGGCGTTGGCGCCCGCGCCATAGTGCGAGGCAATCGGCAGCGCGTAGCCCAGCTTGACTTCCTTGGCCTGGGCAAAGGCCATCGAGCAGGTGAGCGCAAGCGCCGTGGCTGCCATGGCCTTGAACGCGGTGTGGCTGAAATTACCCATGAGATCTCCGGATGGTGCGTGTTTTTTGTGCGTGCGGGGTGTCCGCGCGGTCTTCTTCACAACAGCTTCACACAGCTTGTGCTGGTGCAGGTGCGGCGAGAGTATAAGCGTGCCTCCGGGCCGGCTCTAACAGTATTGGGACATACCAGGGGCAAGCCTGATTTCACAATGTGGCACCCGAGTCCGGCGCGACGCGCGCCGATTGGGCCGCGCTGCGCGCAGCCCCTTCCTGGCGCAGCTCCTCCACCATCATCCGGGCCACCGGCGACATGGGCGCACCGCGCCGACTGACGATGCCGAAGGGCTCGGTCCGCGCCCGGATTTCCAGGGGCAGGCGGCGCGCCATGCCGTGCTGATGGAAAAAAGCCGCCGTCTCGGCCGAGAACAAGGCCACCAGGCCGGCGTCTTCTTGCAGCAGCAGCACGCTGGTGAAGGTGGATGCGGTTTCGATCGCATGCGAGGGCATGTCGATGCCGGCCTCGCGCAGCTCGCGTTGCAGCAACGTGCGCAGCGGCATGTTGCTGGGATACAGAATCCACCGATACGGCGCCAGGTCTTGCAGGGTCACGGTTTGCGCGTCGGCCAGGGGATGCCGCGGCCCGACAGCAACCGCCGCGAATTCGTCGCACAACCATTCGAAGTCGAACAGCTCGGGCTGGGCAGCCACCGTCGTGCGGCAGATCGCCAGGTCGAGCCGGCCGGCGGCCACCGCCTGCAAGAGCTGCGCGCTGGTGTCTTCGATGATTTCGATCGACACCAGCGGCTGTTTTTCACGCAGGCGCATTACCGCCTGCACCAGCACCGTGGGCACGGCCCCGCTGATCGCCCCGATCGCCAGCCGCCCGCCCCGGCCATCGAGGATGCCTGCCATTTCTTCGCGCAAATGATCCAGATCGGTACTGATGAGCCGCGAATAACGGATCGCGCACCGACCCAGTTCGTTGGCCGTCAGGCCATGCGGATGCCGGGTGAACAGTTCGGCGCCAAAGGTCGATTCGATCTCGGCCAGTGCCTTGCTTGCGCCCGGTTGCGTCATGCCCAGGTGATCGGCTACCCGATGCAGCGAGCCCAGCTCGTCGACCGCGATCAAAAGACGCAGCTGGCGAAAACGCAGCCGCGAGCCAATGGCGTGCAGCGAGGGTATGTGCGGAGATGACATGTCGTTATCGGTTGATCAACAGCTCTCATTAGACGGCAAGCGACCGCCTCAATAAAGTCTCGCCAACCCCCGGCCACCTGTCGGCCCTCTTGCACAAGGAAACTCATGAAGCTGCTTCGCTACGGCCCCGTCGGCCAAGAAAAACCCGGTCTGCTGGACGCTGATGGCGTCATCCGCGATCTGTCGGGCGTGATCGCCGACGTCAACGGCGCCAATCTCGGCGAGGACACGCTGGCCAAGCTGCGCTCCCTCGACGTCAAGGCCTTGCCGAAGGTCGACGGCTCGCCGCGCATCGGCGCCTGCGTGGGCAGCATCGGCAAGTTCGTGTGCATCGGCCTGAACTACGCCGACCACGCTGCCGAGTCCGGCATGCCGATTCCCGCCGAACCGGTGGTGTTCAACAAATGGACCTCGGCCGTGGTCGGCCCCAACGACGACGTGCGCATTCCGCGCGACTCGCTCAAGACCGACTGGGAAGTGGAATTGGGCGTGGTGATCGGCAAAGCCGCCAGCTACGTGTCGGAAGCCGACGCGCTGTCGTACGTGGCCGGTTACTGCGTGATCAACGACGTGTCGGAACGCGAATACCAGATCGAGCGCGGCGGCACCTGGGACAAGGGCAAGGGCTGCGACACCTTCGGCCCCACCGGCCCGTGGCTGGTCACCTCTGACGAAGCCGGCGACCCGCAGAACCTGCGCATGTGGCTGGAAGTCGATGGCAAGCGTTACCAGGACGGCAGCACCACCACCATGATCTTCACGGTTGCGCAGATCGTGGCGTATCTCAGCCGCTTCATGACCCTGTACCCGGGCGACGTGATCTCCACCGGCACGCCGCCGGGCGTGGGCATGGGCCAGAAGCCGCCGGTCTACCTGCGCGCCGGCCAGGTCATGCGTCTGGGCATCGAAGGCCTGGGCGAACAAGAACAACGCGTAGTCGGCTGAGCCGGCGCCATCACATATCACAGGAATTCTGCAGATGAACCAATATGATTTCCAGGGCAAGTCCGCCGTCGTCACCGGTGGTGCACAAGGCATCGGCTACGCCGTCGCAGCGCGCCTGATCGCAGGCGGCGCCAAGGTCTCGCTGTGGGATGCGGACGCGACTGCGCTCGAGGCTGCCGTCACCCAGTTGGGTACATCGGCACGCGGCCAGCAGGTCGACATCACGTCCAGCGAACAAGTCGTCGCCGCCGCCAATGAACTGGGCACCATCGACATCCTGGTCAACAGTGCCGGCATCGCCGGCGCCAACGCCCCGCTCGCCGACTACCCGCAGGCCGAGTGGCAACGCGTGGTCGACATCAACCTGACCGGCACCTTCAACGTCAACCAGGCCATCGTGCGCGGCATGATCGCGCGCGGCTACGGACGCATCGTCAACATCGCGTCGATCGCGGGCAAGGAAGGCAACCCGAACGCGTCCGCCTACAGCGCATCCAAGGCCGGCGTGATTGCGCTGACCAAGAGCCTGGGCAAGGAAACCGCGCAGCTGGACATCGCCGTCAACGCCATCACCCCGGCCGCGGCGCGCACCAAGATCTTCGACCAGATGTCGCAGCAGCACATCGACTACATGCTGTCGAAGATTCCCCGTGGCCGTTTTGTGGAAGTCGACGAGATCGCCGCGATGGTGGCTTGGCTGGTGTCGGCTGAAAACTCATTCACCACCGGCGCGGTCTTCGACCTGTCGGGTGGGCGCGCCACGTATTGATCCAGCCGTGTCGATCGCGACGTTGTTGATCGCGATCCTCTGATCGGCCCTCACCCGCACGCTGCAAGTCCGCAGACAGCCGGGGCCTTGCGCCCCGGGCTGTCCGACGCCCATAAAAAATATGCAGTCAGGAGATATGTTGTGAATCAACGGTCACCCACCCTGGGGATTGGCGCGCTGCCGCAGGCCGCGCCCGACTCCGCCGCCGACGAGGCCTTGTTCCGCAAGGTCACGATGCGCTTCGTGCCGCTGTTCGTCATCTGCTTTGTCGCGGCCTACCTGGACCGCGTCAACATCAGCTTCGCCAAGCTGCAGATGCAGAGCGAACTCGGCCTGTCCGATGCCGTCTACGGCCTGGGCGCGAGTGTGTTCTTCCTGGGCTATTTCCTGTTCGAAGTGCCCAGCAACATGTTGCTGCACCGGGTGGGCGCACGGCTGTGGATTGCCCGCATCATGATCACCTGGGGCATTGCCTCGGCGTGCACCATGTTCGTCAGCAGCGAGATGCAGTTCTACATCGTGCGTTTCTTGATCGGCGCGCTGGAAGCCGGCTTCGTGCCCGGTGCGCTGTACTTCTTCACCAAGTGGTTCCCGGCCCAGCGCCGTGGCCGCATCAACACCTACTTCATGGCGTCGATCGCGCTGTGCGGCCTGATCGGCGGGCCGATCTCGGGCGGCATCATGAAGTACATGGACGGCGTGGGTGCGCTTCATGGCTGGCAATGGCTGTTCCTGCTGGAAGGCATTCCGTCGGTGGTGCTTGGCCTGATCGTCTGGTTTGTGCTGGATGACGAGATTGCCGACGCCAAGTGGCTGAACGCGGAAGAAAAACAGCGCCTCGCCACCCGCATCGCCAACGAACCGAAGTCCGAACAGACCCATGCGTTCTCGGCCGCGCTGCGCGAGCCGGCGATGTACATCCTGTCGCTGATCTACCTGGGCCTGGCTGCCGGTATCTACGGCCTGGTGTTCTGGATGCCGCAACTGGTGCAGACCGCCGGCACCAAGGACACCTTCGTGATCGGCCTGATCACGTCCATTCCCTACGCGGTCGCCGGCATCGCGATGGTCCTGATCGGCCGTCATTCGGACCGCACCGGCGAACGTCGCTGGCACCTGGGCCTGGCGGCACTGGCAGGCGGGCTGGGCTACCTGCTGTGCGGTTACTTCAACACCAACACCTTGGCCCTGGTGGGTGGCCTGACGCTGGCGGCAACCGGCATCATCACTGCGATCGGCCTGTTCTGGGTCTTGCCCCCGCGCTTTCTGAGCGGCATGGCGGCAGCGGCCGGCATTGCGCTGATCAACTCGCTGGGCCAGTTGGGCGGCATCATCAGCCCCTACATGGTGGGCAAGGTAAAGGACCTGACCGGCAGCACCACACTGGCGCTGTATGCAGTGGCCGCGATGTGCATCGTGTCGGCCATTCTGATTCTCTGGGGACTGCCGCGCCGCCTGTATTTCCGCGAGGCGCCGCAAGGCTGAGCGACTCTGGGCAAGCCTTTTTGATCCGGCATTAATCCACCGGACAGGTTCGTTTCTTGCAGCCCCAAACCAGGCCGACCGCACCGGACAAACCGGCTCGGTCGGCCTTGTCGCAACTGCAAAGGAGAACCGAGCAATGGCACAGAATGTGGGCGATTTCCTGGTGGACCGCTTGTATCAATGGGGCGTGCGCCGCATCTACGGCTACCCCGGCGACGGCATCAACGGCGTGTTCGGCGCGCTCCAGCGCGCACCCGGCAAGATCCGCTTCATCCAGGCGCGCCACGAGGAAATGGCCGCCTTCATGGCCGCCGCCCACGCGAAGTTCACTGGCGAATTGGGTGTCTGCATCTCCACCTCCGGTCCGGGCGCCTCGCACCTGATCACCGGCCTGTACGACGCCCGCCTGGACCATGTGCCGGTGCTGGCCATCTGCGGTCAGCAAGCCACGACCGCATTGGGCGGTCACTATCAACAGGAAATCGACCTGGTGTCGATGTTCAAGGACGTGGCCGGCGCCTTCGTGCAGCAAGCCAGTGCCCCGTCACAGGTGCGCCACCTGGTCGACCGTGCCGTGCGCACTGCCGTCGGCGAGCGCCGCGTGACCGCACTGATCCTGCCCAACGACATCCAGGAAGCAGCCTATGAGGAACCGGCCCGCGCCCATGGCACGCTGCATTCCGGCGTGGGCTACACCGCGCCACGCGTGCTGCCGCACGACGAAGACCTGCAACGTGCCGCCGACGTGCTGAACGCAGGCAACAAGGTCGCAATCCTGGTCGGCGCAGGCGCCCTTGGTGCAAGCGACGAAGTGACCGAGATCGCAGAACGCCTGGGCGCCGGCGTCGCCAAGGCCTTGCTGGGCAAGGCGGTGCTGCCCGACGACCTGCCCTGGGTGACCGGCGCCATCGGCCTGCTGGGCACCCAGCCCAGCGACGAGATGATGCGCAACTGCGATACCTTGCTGATGATTGGCTCGGGCTTTCCGTATGCCGAATTCCTGCCCAAGGAAGGCGCTGCGCGCGGCGTGCAGATCGACTTGAAGCCGGACATGCTGAGCCTGCGCTACCCGATGGAAGTGAACCTGGTCGGCGATGCGGGTGAAACGCTGCGCGCCCTGCTGCCCTTGCTGAAAGGCCCGCCGCGGCGCACCTGGCGCAGGCGCATCGAGCGCTGGACGACCCGCTGGTGGGAAACCCTGGAAGCGCGCGCCATGGCGCCAGCTTCGCCGATCAACCCGCAGCGTGTGGTGTGGGAAATGTCGCCACGCGTGCCGGACCGGGCGATCGTCACAAGCGATTCGGGTTCGTGCGCCAACTGGTTTGCGCGCGACTTCAAGGTGCGCCAAGGCATGATGTGCTCGCTGTCGGGCGGCCTGGCCTCGATGGGCGCCGCCGTCCCGTATGCGATCGCTGCCAAGTTTGCCCATCCCGACCGTGCGGTGATCGCGCTGGTGGGTGACGGCGCCATGCAGATGAACAATATGGCCGAGCTGATCACGGTGGCCAAATACTGGCGTGAGTGGGACAACGCGCAGTGGATCTGCGCCGTGTTCAACAACCAGGACTTGAACCAGGTCACCTGGGAACAGCGGGCCATGGAAGGCAACCCGAAGTTCGAGGCCTCGCAGAACATCCCGGATGTGCCCTACCACCAGTTTGCGCAATCGATCGGACTGATGGGTATTTTCGTCGACTCGCCGGAGGAGGTAGGCCCCGCGTGGGAACAGGCCTTGGCCGCCGGACGACCGGTGCTGATCGAATTCAAGACCGACCCGGACACCATGCCCCTGCCTTCCCACCTGACCCTGCAGCAGGCGCAGAAGTACGCGTCGGCTCTGGCCAAGGGCGATCCCAACCAGGCGGGCATCCTGGGCCAGACGGTGCGTCAGGCATTGGCCGGGTTCACCTCGCGCAAGTAGTCCAGATGGGCGGCGGGCGGCGTGCAAGTAGGAAAACTGAGTAACGCATGGTTGCTGCGCTGCGGTAGCGCTTGAGGCTGGACTACGATCAAGGGTTGCGGACACCCCTACCGTTCGTGTTCACGCCTGTTGCAGGAGAACCGCCTTGAACGACAGCACGCTGCCTCCCCCCATCAACGCCGCCCTCGAGCGCGACCGTTCCTCTCCCACCCGCGAAGGCCTCAAGCGCGCCTTCCTCGATCACCTGCTGTATACGCAGAACAAGTCGCTGGCAATCGCCTCGCGCAACGACCTTTACCAAGCCCTGGCCCACACCATCCGCGACTGCATGTTGCGGACCTGGTTCGAGACCGCGTCCAGCTACAAGGCCAAGCATTCGCGCATGGTCGCGTACCTGTCGGCCGAATTCCTGATGGGACCTTACCTGGGCAACAATGTGCTCAACCTGGGCCTGATGGACGAGGTCAAGGCAGCGGTTGCCGAGCTGGGCCTGGACTTCGACGACCTGGCCAACCAGGAAGAAGAACCCGGCCTGGGCAATGGTGGCCTGGGCCGCCTGGCCGCGTGTTTCATCGACTCCCTGGCCTCGCTGGAAATCCCCGCGATCGGCTATGGCATCCGCTACGAATACGGCATCTTCTATCAGACCATCATCGATGGCTGGCAGGTCGAAAACACCGACAAGTGGCTGCGTTACGGCAATCCCTGGGAAATCCAGCACGCCGAGTGGTCGGTCGAGATCAAGCTGGGCGGTCGCACCGAGACCTACACCGACGACGCCGGCAAGTTCCGCGTGCGCTGGGTACCTGAGAAGACCGTGGCCGGCGTGCCCTTCGATTCGCCGATTCTGGGTTATCGCGTCAACACGGCCAACACCTTGCGCCTGTGGCGTGCCGAGGCCACCGAGGCTTTCGACTTCCCCACCTTCAACCGTGGCGATTACCTGGGCGCGGTCAGCAAGAAAGTCACCTCTGAAAACCTGACCAAGGTGCTGTACCCGAACGACGAAAGCGACCAGGGCAAGGAACTGCGCCTGGAGCAGCAGTATTTCTTCGTGTCGTGCTCGCTGCAGGACATGTTGCGCATCCAGATCAATCGCGGCAATCCGGTCACCGAATTCCACCAGGCTTTCTCGATCCAGCTCAACGACACGCACCCGGCCATTGGTGTGGCCGAGCTGATGCGCCTGCTGGTCGACGAGCACCAGATCGTCTGGGAACAGGCCTGGGATGTCACCCGCCAGACCTTTGCCTATACCAACCACACGCTGCTGCCGGAAGCACTCGAGCGCTGGCCGCTGAGGCTCTTCGAGCGTGTGCTGCCGCGCCACCTGGAAATCATCTACGAAATCAATGCCCGCTTCCTGAACGAAGTGCGCATCCGCTTCCTGGGCGACGAATCGCGCCTGTCGCGCCTGTCGCTGATCGATGAGTCAGGCGAGCGCTATGTGCGCATGGCCCACCTGGCCTGCGTCGGCAGCTCGGCCATCAACGGCGTGGCCGAACTGCACTCGGAACTGCTCAAGCGTGACGTGCTGTCCGACTTCTACGCCATGTGGCCGGAGAAGTTCACCAACGTCACCAACGGCGTGACCCCGCGTCGCTGGATCGCGCTCAGCAACCCGCGGCAGACCAGCCTGGTCAGCCGTGCGATTGGCGACGAGTGGATCAAGGATTTCTCACGCATCAAGGAACTCGAACCTTTTGCCGACGATGCCGGTTTTGCGGCCGACTGGCAGGCCATCAAGCACGACAACAAGATCGAACTGGCCAGCCAGCTGCTGCACCGTACCGGCATCAAGGTCGACCCGGATTCGATGTTCGACGTGCAGGTCAAACGCATCCACGAGTACAAGCGCCAGCACCTGGCCGTGCTGCACATCGTGGCGCTGTACCACCGCATCAAGTCCAATCCCAACCTGGATGTGGTGCCGCGCACCTTCATCTTCGGCGGCAAGGCAGCACCGGGCTATCACCGCGCCAAGCTGATGATCAAGCTGATCACCTCGGTCGGTGAGGTCATCAACAACGACCCGGCCGTGCGCGACCGCCTGAAGGTCGTGTTCCTGCCGAACTTCAGCGTGACGCGCGGGCAACGCATCTACCCGGCGGCCGACCTGTCCGAGCAGATTTCGCTGGCCGGCAAGGAAGCCTCGGGCACCGGCAACATGAAGTTCGCGATGAACGGCGCATTGACCATCGGCACCATGGACGGCGCCAATGTGGAAATCCGCGAGGAAGTGGGCGCAGACCAGTTCTTCCTGTTCGGCCTGAACGCAGAAGAGGTGTATGCCCTGCGGGCCAAGGGCTACTCGCCCAGCGACTACGTCCGCAACAACGCCGAGTTGCGCGCAGTGCTGGACCTGATCCGCAGTGGCTTCTTCTCGCGTGGCGACGCCGATCTGTTTGCGCCGCTGATCGATGAACTGTTGCACACCGATCCGTACATGCTGCTGGTTGACTACCAGTCTTATGTGGATTGCCAGAGCGAAGTCGACCGTACCTATCTCGACACCCAGGACTGGACACGGCGTTCGATTCTGAACGCCGCGCGATCGGGCAAATTCTCGTCGGATCGGTCGATTCGGGACTACGCAGAGCGCGTGTGGAAGGTGGGTCCGGTGCCGGTTTTGCGCTGATCCGAAGGTGGGGCACGAGTGTTGCTGTAGGAACGGTCTGATGATTGCATTTGAGGAGACCGGGAATGAGCACCACAGAGAAATTCACTGACTCTGCGTCCGCTGAATCGGACACGTCCAAGACGGACGTGTCCATCGACGAGACCGTGGTGCAAACCGTGGACGGTAAACGCATCAAAGGCGTTGAAGGCCACGCCCCACTACCGGACGATCAGCCCCAGCACGAGGACGAAGACCTCGGTGCCTTGCTGAAGAACCCAAGCTCCAATCAAAAACCCGACTGACCCTACGCGAACCCAAGGAGTCCACCCATGCTGCGCAAGTTGATCATGTTTGCCATTACCTCTGGCTTGGCCAGCAAGCTGTACAGGTCCTTCCGCGACGGCCGGATGAACAACAGGCCGCAGGCGCAGGCGCGCACCCAGCCCGGTGCACAGCCCAGAAGGCCGGTGAGCGACTTGCCGCCCGTCTGAAGCAGGGCCGCAAACCAGTCTGAACCTGACGCCCCGTCATGCATTGCATGACGGGGCGTCAGGTTCAGAACACGTAAAGCGTGCTTGTCGCTGCGCCAGCCCGCGATGCCTCAGGCAGCGTTCCCGTCGACCACGAAAGACTCGCCAATCGCATAGAACTGCCCGCCTGCCACGTAGTGCAAGCTGCGCAAGGACGGGTCCGCATTGGCGAATTCCCAGTGGCCGTTTCGGAACACCCGCGTGTCCGCCCATGCGCCCACGACTTCACCGATGAACAGGTCATAGGTCTGTTGGTTGTGCGGCTCTGAAATCACCTTGCAGGACAGCCACGCCGCGCAACCCGCGACGAATGGCACGTCATGGCCGGGCACATCGAACAGTTCTACACCGGCATCGGCAAGCTTGGTCGGCTCATCGGCCAGACTGCGCGTGCCCACATGATGGGTAAGCGCCAGCAGCGACACGGTCGGCACCTGAATCACGAACACACCACTGCCATCCACCAGCGCGCGTGTACGCGTGGCCTTGTCCAGCACCACGGTCAGTTTTGGCGGTGCAAAGTCCAGCGCGCACGCCCAGGCCGCCGCCATCACATCGTCCACGCCATCGTGGCGCGCGGACACCAGGACGGTCGGGCCGTGATTCAAGAGGCGATACGCTTTTTCCAACGCGACCGGCGCGATGTGACTGTCCATGAGTTTCCTTGATGAGCAGGAGGGCAGGACGCCGACCTTGATCCTTGCATTACTTGCCCGAAATCGTAGCGCGCAAAGGTTCATTCAGGTCGCGTTTGAAGCCAAAAGAAAAGGGTTGAGTCCCTTGAGGACCCAACCCTTTCCCGATGCGCTTGTCGGTGTTCTTTTACTCAGGCGCCCCTGAATGCGCCTGAGCCAAGTTCACCATCGATTCTCACAATCGATGCTCACAATCAGAGCTCACAATCAGAGCTCACAATCAAAGCTGACAGACTGGCCAATTACTTGGCGTCCTTCAGCTTTTCCTTCAGCATGCGGCCCGCATCGTAGTGGGCTTGCAGCGTCGGCAGGGTCTTGGCGGCCCATGCCTTGATTTCCGGATCCTTGGCGTCTTCAGCGGCGTCCTTGAACAGGTCCACGGCGTCCTTGTGGGCGTCAACGGCGATCTCGTCGGCGTATTCCTTGTCGAAGTCCATGCCTTGCTTCTTGCCCAGGTCATCCAGCATCGACTTGACCTTGCGCGGCTGTTCCATCGGCAGGGTGACCTGCTTGGATGCGGCAAGTGCCTTCAGTTCGGTATCGGCCTTGGTGTGGTCGGTGACCATCATCTGGGCGAATGCCTTCACGTCGGCGTGGGTAGCGCGCTGCGCAGCCAATTGGCTGGTGGCGATTTCCAACTGGCCCGACTCAGCAGCCTTCTCCAGGAATTTCTTGTCGCCGCTGGCGACATCCGCATGTGCGGCGCCGATCGAGGCGAAGGCAAAAGCGATGCTGGCAGCGGTAAGTTTCAGTGCATTCATGTGGGTCATCCCGTGGGGTTGTTGATGACAGTCATACAGCAAACGGTATGCCTACCCCCCTGGGCCCGCATCAGACCTGAGTTTGCGCCAGACCACCGTACATCAGGATGATCACTTCGGCTTCCACTTCGCCTTGCGACAGGTAAACATGGCCAACGCCACTGTCGAAGTAGATCGACTCCGAGGGCTGCAACACCACTGAGTCACCCGTCTCGAAGCAGACCTGCACGACGCCCGACAAGACCATCAGGAATTCCTGGCCAGGGTGCCGACCGAAGTTGGGAAACTCATCAAGCTGACGAGCAAGCACGCGCCCGTGCATGGGCAGCATCTGCTTGCCAGGGAAATCGCCCGCCAGCATCTTGTATTGATAGTGGTCACCGATATAGACCGGCACGTCGGCAATCGTGTTGCGCACAAAGACGGGCGCCGACGCCGCGCCCGACGCCGTTGCATCGAACAGCCGGGAGATGTCCAGGTCGAGCGCCTTGGCGACCGCCGCGAATTTCTCGAAGCTGATGGCAACCTGGCCGAGCTCCATCTTCGACAAGGTGGACAAGGCCACCCCGCTGCGATCGGACAAGGTCTTCAAGGTCAGCCTGGCCGCCTTGCGAGCCGCCCGCAGGCGGCTCCCCATTTCGGTGCGTGAAATCAGGGACGACGCAGACGACGCCAGTGCGCTGGCCGCGTCAGATGGCGATTCTTGGGTCATGGACAGGAACTGGCATGGATCATGCTTTGAGATTCTCGTATACGAGAATTCCCTTAAAAGAGAATTCTTTGGACCGATTATGGCTCATGCTGGGACCTACGACGCACTGAGACCACGCAATCACGCGCAGAAAGCGCCCGGAAAGCGGGCATAGAGGAAAAATCCAACGTGCAAGCCAATACCAGTCTGACCGCCCTGTCTGCAGTCGAACTCCGACGCCTGATCGGTACCAAGGAAATTTCCCCGGTCGAGCTGCTCGAGGCCTGCATTGCCCGCATCGAGGCAGTGAACCCCTATGTGAACGCCATCACGGCCACCAGCTTCGATCGCGCCCGGCTCGAGGCGCGCGCCGCCGAACAAGCCGTGCTGCGCGGCGATGCGCTGGGTCTGCTGCACGGTCTGCCGCTGGGCGTGAAAGACCTGGAAGCCACTGCCGACCTACTGACGACCTATGGGTCGCCACTGTTCCGCGACAACATCCCGGCGGCCGACAACCTGCTGGTGGCCCGGCTGCGTGCCGCAGGCGCCATCGTGGCTGGCAAGACCAACATTCCCGAATTCGGCGCAGGCTCGAACTCGCGCAATGTCGTCTGGGGCGCCACCGGCAACCCGTTCAACCCGAATCTGAATGCAGGCGGTTCTTCCGGCGGCTCGGCCGCCGCGCTTGCCTGCGACATGTTGCCGGTATGCACGGGGTCGGACACCGGTGGTTCGCTGCGCATCCCGGCCGCCATCTGCGGCGTGGTGGGTTTCCGTCCCTCGCCGGGCGTCGTGCCCAGCGAACGCAAACTGCTGGGCTGGAGTCCCCTGTCGGTGGTTGGTCCGATGGGCCGCACGGTAGCCGATGCCTGCCTGCAGCTGGCGGCCACAGCCGGCCCGGCGGGTGGCGATCCGCTCAGCTATCCGCTCGATCCCATGCAGTTCCTGACGCCCGAACCGGTCGACCTGGGCAAATTGCGGGTGGGCTGGATCGAGGACTTCGGCGTCTGCGACGTCGATCCCGGCATGCGCGACACCTTGCGCGCCAAGATGGCGGAAATGGGCCACTTGTTCGCCCGCTGCGATGCCATCCAGATGAACCTGCATGACGCACACCGCTGCTTCGACGTGCTGCGCGCAGAAAGCTTCGTGGCCGGCATGCGCGAAGCCTACGAACGCGATCCGGCCAGCCTGGGTCCCAATCCGCGCAGCAACTTCGAGATGGGCGCCGCCATGTCCCTGCTCGACGCCGCCTGGGCGCGCGCCGAGCAAACCCGCCTGCTGCGCGAATTCGAAAAGGCCTATCAGGACTACGACATCCTGCTGGCCCCGGTCGTGCCGGTCTCGGCCTTCCCCTGGATCAACCTGTACGCCGAAGTCATCGACGGCAAGACGCAGGCCAACTACTACCGCTGGCTGAGCCTGGCCTATGTGGTGACCTTGACCGCCCATCCGTCGCTTGCACTGCCTTGCGGCCTGGATCACGCCGGCATGCCCTTCGGCATCCAGGTGATCGGCGGCTTCCGCGAAGACCGCCGCACCCTGGGCGTGGCGCATGCCATGGAACAGGCCTTCGCCGCCTCGCCCACGCTGCGCCGTCCGATTCCCGACATTGCCGCACTGCGCCCGGCAGAACCCAGCCTGACCTCGATCGTCACCGCACCGCCGATCTATCAGCGTGACGCGGGCGCCAGCACCATGTCGACCTCGTCGGTCTGAGTTTCCTGCCCGAGCCCTCTTTTTGAACGTCCCTACGAGACCCTCCATGCAACTCCAGGACTTCGTGGTGATCGGCGCCGGCATTGCCGGCGCGTCCGTCGCCTACCGGCTGGCCGAACACGCCACCGTGACCGTGCTCGAGCGTGAAGCGCAGCCCGGCTACCACTCCACCGGCCGCTCTGCCGCGATGTTCATGGAAACCTACGGCACACCGAACATTCAGGCGCTGACCCGCGTGGGCCGCGACTTCTACGAACACCCGCCTGCAGGCTTCACCGATACCCCGATCCTGACCCCACGCGGCGTGCTGTACATCGCCCGCGAGGACCAGATGGACTTGCTGACGGCAGCGTATGACGCGGCGCTGGCGCGCTCGCCCAACGTCGAGATGGTCGACGGCCCTGCCCTGCTGGCTGAAGTGCCCTGCCTGCGCCCGGAGGCCGCATTCGCCGGCATGCGCGAAGGCGGTGCCGCCGACCTCGACGTCAATGCCTTGCACCAGGGCTATCTGCGCGGCCTGAAGCAGCGGGGCGGCACCTTGCGCAACAACGCCCACGTCACCGCCATCACGCCCCACGCCGACGGCTGGGAAGTGACGCTGGCCGATGGCAGCACTTTGCTGACCCGCAAGATCGTCAATGCCGCAGGCGCCTGGGCCGATGTGGTGGCCAAGCTTGCCGGCGTGCGTCCGGTCGGGCTGGAACCGCGTCGCCGCACCGCCTTCATCTTCGCCGCGCCCGAGGGCATGGCGACGGAACACTGGCCTTCGGTGGTCGGCATCGACGAGAGCTTCTACTTCAAGCCCGACGCCGGCCTGCTGCTGGGCTCGCCTGCCAACGCCGATCCCACCGAACCTCACGACGTGGTGCCGGAAGAAATCGACGTGGCCACCGGCATCTATCACATCGAACAAAGCACCACGATGACCATCCGCCGCCCGCGCAATACCTGGGCCGGCCTGCGTTCCTTCGTCGAAGACGGCGACCTGGTGATCGGCTGGGACGCCGAACAACCCAATTTCTTCTGGCTGGCCGCACAAGGCGGCTACGGCATTCAGAGCGCGGCAGGTGCGTCACTGCTGGCCAAGAATCTTCTCCTTGGAGAAGCCCTCGACGAGACCCTGGTTGCCCAGGGCGTCGACGTAGCCGGGCTCGATCCGGCACGTTTGCGTTAACCCTTTCCCCGCACTACAGGAGTTCCCCCCCATGTCAGGCTCCGTATTCCAGTCACGCAAACTCGTCGGCCTGATCGCCGCCGGCCTTCTCGCCCTGTCGGGCACCACGGCATTCGCGCAAGACAAAGTTCTGCGCGTCGCGCCGCAAGCCGATCTGCGCATTCTCGACCCTGTCTGGACCACCGCCATCGTGACGCGCAACCACGCGTTCATGATCTATGACACCTTGTTCGGCATGGACGCCAACGGCAAGATCCTGCCGCAGATGGTCGACACCTGGAAAACCAGCCCCGACGGCATGGTGTGGGACTTCAAGCTGCGCCCGGGCCTGGCCTTCCACGACAAGACGCCGGTCACCAGCACCGACGTAATCGCCTCGATCAAGCGCTGGGGCAGCCGCGACACGCTGGGCCAGTCCATGATGGCCGCGCTGGCGAAGATGGAAGCCATCGACGCCAACAATTTCCGTCTGACCTTCAAGCAGCCCTTCGGCATGGTGCTCGACGCCTTCGCCAAGTCCAGCCCGCCCTTCATCATGCCGGAACGCATCGCCAAGACCTCGGGCGACCAGCAGATCACCGAGAACATCGGCTCGGGTCCGTTCATGTTCAAGCAGGATGAATACCGGCCGGGCAACCGCATCGTCTATGTGAAGAACAAGGACTACGTGTCGCGCGCGGAACCGCCGCAAGGCACGGCCGGTGGCAAGCCGGTGCCGGTCGACCGCGTTGAATGGATCGTGCTGAAAGACGCACAGACCCAGGCCAACGCGCTGACCAATGGCGAAATCGACATGATCGAGCGCCTGCCGCCCGAACAGTATTCCGCCCTGAAGGCCAACCCCGGCGTGGAAATCATCACCCAGGTGCCGCAGGGCTCGGTCATGCTGGTGCTGAACCACCTGATTCCGCCGTTCAACAATGAAAAGATCTCGCGTGCCGCCACGCTCGCCATCAGCCAGGAAGCCCTGCTGCGCGCGCAGATGGTGAACAACGACCTGTTCAAGACCTGCCCTTCGTTCTACCCGTGCGGCACGGCCTACGCGTCGACCACCCGCACCGCAGGCTTCACCGGCAAGCCGCAGTTCGCGGCCGCCAAGAAGCTGCTGCAGGAAGCCGGTTACGACGGCACGCCGGTGGTGCTGCTGCACCCGACCGACCACCCTACGCTGAACAAGTATCCGCCGGTGATGGCTGCACTGCTGACCCAGGCCGGTTTCAAGGTTGAAGTGCAGTCCATGGACTGGCAGACCCTGGTGGCCCGCCGTGCCAAGAAAGACCCGGTGGACAAGGGCGGCTGGAACATCTTCATGACCAGCTTCTTCATGGCCGACACCATCAATCCGCTGGTCTTCACGCCCATGGGCGGCACGGGTGAAAAGGGCTGGTTCGGCTGGCCGACCAACCCCAAGATCGAAACCATGAAGGGTGAGTTCCTGGCCACGCTGGACGAAGGCAAGCGCAAGGAACTGGCTGCGCAGATGCAAGAAGAAGCGCTGGCCACCGGCATGATTGCCCCGCTGGGCGAATACAAGCCGCTGGTTGCCGTGGCCAAGGGTGTGACCGGCGTCGTGCCTTCGCCCAATACGGTGATGTGGAACATCGACAAGAAGTAAGCCCGTCGACGACAAAGAAGTAAGCCAAGGGCGGGTTCCTGCCCGCCAGCCTTGCCCGCCCTGCGGGCAAGGCCTTCGTACCAAGTTTGAGAAGGTGCTCGTCATGCCCGCTTTCCTGCTGCGCCGTCTGCTCGCCACCATCCCTGTGCTGATCGTGGTCGCCCTGATCGTCTTCACCATGTTGCAGCTGTCGCCTGGCGACCCCGCTGCGGCCATCGTGGGCGACAGCGGCAACAGCGAAGACATCGCCCGCGTCCGCGCCCAACTGGGCCTCGATCAACCGTGGCCGGTGCAATTCGCCAACTGGAGCGGCAGGCTGCTGCAGGGCGACATGGGCAATTCGCTGTTCATCAAGAAAACCGTTGCCGAACTCATTTCCCAGCGTATCGGCCCGACCCTGTCGCTGGCGGCCGTTACGCTCACGTTGACCTTATTGGTCGCCATCCCGCTGGGCGTGCTCGCCGCCTGGCGTCACGGCGGATGGCTGGACCGTGCGCTGATGAGCATGTCGGCGCTGGGCTTTTCCGTGCCGGCCTTCGTGGTCGCCTACCTGCTGATCTGGCTGTTCGCGCTGCACCTCAAGTGGCTGCCGGTGCAAGGCTATGTCGAGCTGTCCAAGGGCGTGCTGCCCTGGCTGCGCAACCTGATCCTGCCGGCCTTCACGCTGTCCACCGTCTACATCGCGCTGATCGCCCGCGTGACCCGTGCGTCGGTCGCCGAAGCGCTGACCGAGGACTACATCCGCACTGCACGTTCCAAGGGCATCTCGGAAGTGCGCGTGCTGGCACGCCATGCCCTGCGCAACGCCGCCATCCCGATCGCCACCGTGATCGGCATCGGTGTGGCCTTGCTGATCAGCGGCGTGGTGGTGACCGAAACCGTGTTTGCCATTCCTGGCCTGGGCCAGTTGACCGTGGACGCCGTGCTGTCGCGCGACTTCCCCGTCATCCAGGGCATCACGCTGTTCTTCTCGGTTGTCTACGTCATGGTCAACCTGCTGGTCGATCTGAGCTATCTCGCGCTCGATCCGCGCATCCGCTACTGAGCCCGGGAGCCTACTCATGTCCAAGATCATTCAGATGCTTCCCCCCGACGCCCTCGACGCACCGCCGCCGGTCAAACGCCGCTCGCGCCTGTCCAAAAGCCTGTCCAACTGGTCGGTCCGCCTGGGCGGCGGCCTGCTGCTGTTGCTGATCGTGCTGGCAATTGCCGCGCCGCTGCTGGGCGCCATCGACCCCAACGCCATCGACCCCGTCAACGGCAACCTGATGCCCGGCACACGGGCCGAGTTCAACTCGCTGACCGGCGAGACCTTCCAGCACGTCTATGTGTTCGGGTCGGATGCGCTCGGCCGCGATATCTTCAGCCGCGTGCTCTACGGTGCCCGCGTGTCGATCACCATCGGCATCGTGGTGGCCATCCTGTCGCTGATCCTGGGCATGTCGGTCGGCCTGATCGGCGGTTACTTCCGCGTGATCGACAGCATCGTGATGCGCATCATGGACGGCATCATGTCGATCCCGGCCGTGCTGTTCGCCATCAGCCTGGTGGCCATCTTCGGCGGCACGCTGGCCACCGTCATCGTGGCCATCACCATCCCGGAAATCCCGCGCGTGGCCCGGCTGGTGCGCTCCGTCGTGCTGACGATTCGCGAAGAACCCTATATCGAGGCTGCCGTCGCATTGGATACGCCCACCTGGAAAATCCTGCTGCGCCACATCCTGCCGAATGCAGTTGCGCCGCTGATCATCCAGGGCACCTATGTGTGCGCCGCCGCCATCCTGATCGAAGCCGTGCTGTCCTTCCTGGGCGTGGGCCTGCCGGCGGACATGGCGACCTGGGGCAACATCATGGCCGAGGGCCGCAACCAGTTCAACGAGTACCCGCACAGCGTGCTGATCCCGGGCGTGTTCCTGGCGCTGACGGTGCTGGCGGTCAACATCATGGGTGACGGCCTGCGCGACACGCTCGACCCCAAATTCAACAAGCGTGGAGGCTGAGCCATGACCAAGCAGCCTGTCCTGAACGTCAAAGACCTGAGCATCGCCCTGCCCCCCGGCGCAGATCGCGAATTTGCGGTGGAACACATCAGCTTCAGCGTCGACCCCGGCAAGATCGTGTGTCTGCTGGGTGAGTCCGGCTCGGGCAAGTCGGTGATCGCCAGCGCCATCATGGGCTTGGCCGCACCCGGCCTGAAGGCCGTGGGCGGCAGCATCTCGCTGCAAGGTGAAGACATTCTGCACGCCAGCCAGGACCGCATCCGCAAGCTGCGTGGCACCCGCATGGCGATGGTGTTCCAGGAACCCATGACCGCGCTCAACCCGGTCATGCGTTGCGGCGAGCAGGTCGACGAAATGCTGGCCCAGCACGTGTCCACCGGTGCGGCCGAGCGCAAAAAGCAGATTCTGGCAATCTTCGAACGCGTGAAGCTGCCTGACCCCGCGCGCATCTACGCGTCTTATCCGCACCAGTTGTCAGGCGGTCAACGCCAGCGCATCGTGATCGCGATGGCGCTGATCCTGAAGCCGGCGCTGCTGATCTGCGACGAACCGACCACGGCGCTGGATGTGACCACGCAGGCCGAGATCCTGAAGCTGATCCGCGAACTGCAGACCGAAAACGGCACCGCCGTGCTCTTCATCACCCACGACTTTGGCGTGGTGGCCGAGATCGCCGACCAGGTGGTGGTGCTGCAGCTGGGTACGCAGGTGGAAGCTGGCGACAAGATGACGGTGCTGACGCAACCGCGCGAAGCCTACACACGCATGTTGCTCGACGCCGTGCCGGCGCTCGCGCCGGTCGACCGCCCTGCCGTGTCGCACACTTACCCCTTGCTGGAAGCCCGTGCCCTGTGCAAGACGTATGTCACGGGTGGCTGGCCGAAGAAGAAGGTCGAGGTGTTTGCCGCCAAGGAAGTGTCCTTGCGCATTCATCCGTCCGAGACCGTCGGCATCGTCGGTGAATCGGGTTCGGGCAAATCGACGGTGGCGCGCTGCATTGCCAGGCTGATCGAACCGACGGCCGGCGAGATCTTCGCCGATGGCCGGTCGGTGGCCCAGCTCAATGGCCGTGCGCTGTCACCGTTCCGCCGCCATGTGCAGGTGGTGTTCCAAGACCCGTACCGCTCGCTTGATCCGCGCCAGACGGTGGGGGCATCGATCATCGAAGGGCCGCTGAACTTCGGTACCTCGCATGCCGACGCCACCCGTCGCGCCGAAGAACTGATGCACCTGGTGCGCCTGAAACCCGAAGCCCTGCGCCGCTACCCCAGCGAGTTCTCGGGTGGCCAGCGCCAGCGCATCTGCATTGCGCGCGCACTGGCCTGCGAACCCAAGCTGCTGATCGCCGACGAAGCCGTGTCGGCGCTCGACGTGTCGGTGCAGGACCAGATCCTGAAGCTGCTCAACGATATCCAGCGTCAGCTCAAGCTGGGCATTCTGTTCATCACCCACGATCTGCGTGTGGCCAGCCAGATCTGCGATCGGGTGATCGTCATGCAGCGTGGCGAAATCGTCGAGCAAGGCCCGATCCGCGACGTGTTCTTCTCGCCGCAGCATGACTACACCCGCAAGCTGCTGGCCGCTGCCCCGGGCCAGGATTTCGATTTCAGCCGACGCGCGGCCTGAGGCGATTCTCCACCCTTCGCCGCCCCCTGTTCTTGCCACCCATTCCGATGATCGGAGCCAGTCAAGATGCCTTTCTCTCACGCCAACGCCTGGGAATTTCCGTACACCTCGCAGCGCATGCCGGTGCTTGCCGAGAACATGGTCTGCACCTCGCAGCCCCTGGCCACCAATGCCGCGCTGCGCATCCTGGCCAAGGGCGGCAACGCCATTGACGCGGCGCTGGCTGCAGCCACCACGCTGACGGTCACCGAGCCCTGCATGAACGGCATCGGCGGCGACCTCTTCGCCATCGTCTGGGACGGCACGCAGCTGCACGGCCTGAATGCGTCGGGCCGCGCACCGGCTGCGTGGACGCCGGAACACTTCGCCAAATACGAGGCGATGCCCAAGCGCGGCTGGGACTCGGCCACGGTGCCGGGTGTGGTGTCGGGCTGGCGTGCCCTGTCGGACAAGTTCGGCACGCTGCCGTTTGCAGACCTGTTCGAGACCGCCATCCACTACGCCCGCAACGGCTACCTGGTGGCACCGATTGCCCAGCGCCAATGGGCCGGCCAAGTGGAAGAACTGTCCAGCCAGCCCGGTTTCATCGACGCCTTCGCCCCCGGCGGCAAGGCGCCGGCCGCCGGCACCCGTTTCATCTCGCCGGGACAAGCCGACACGCTGACGGCGATTGCCGAAACAGGCGGCGACGACTTCTATCACGGCAAGCTGGCGAAGGCGATTGCCGACCATGCGCGCGCCACCGGCGGCCTGATGACCGAAGCCGACCTGGCCGCGCACTTCAACACCTGGGAAACGCCGATCTCGACCGCGTACGGCGACATCGAACTGCATGAAATCGGCCCCAGCGGCCAAGGCATCGGCGCACTGATTGCGCTGGGCATTCTGGAGCAAAGCGGCATCGGCAAGCTGCCGCTGGATTCTACTGAGTACTTCCACGCGCAGATCGAGGCGATGAAACTGTCGTTCGCCGACATCTACCGCTACGTGGCAGATCCGGACCACATGCAGGGCGTCACTGCCGCCGAGCTGCTGGACCCCGCCTACCTGGCCGAGCGCGCCAAGCTGCTGGACCCGAAGAAGGCCAACTTCCCTGGGCCGGGCAAGATTCACCACGGCGGCACGACCTACCTGACGGTGGCCGACAGCAAGGGCATGATGGTGTCCCTGATCCAGTCCAACTTCAAAGGCTTCGGCTCGGGCGTGGTCATTCCCAATACCGGCATCGCCATGCAGAACCGCGGCTGGGGCTTCAACCTGATGCCGGGTCACCCCAACCAGGTCGGCCCGAACAAGCGTCCCTTCCACACCATCATCCCGGGCTTCCTGACGCGCGGCGGCCAGCCCTTGATGAGCTTCGGCGTGATGGGCGGCTCGCTGCAGGCCCAGGGCCACATGCAGGTGGCGATACGCATCGGCGACCATGGCCAGAATCCGCAGGCGGCCATCGACGCACCGCGCTGGCGCATCGACGACGACAACATCACGGTCGCAGTCGAGTGGAATTTCCCGCCCCAGGCCATCGCCGGCCTGCGTGCACTGGGCCACAAGGTGGTGATCGCCAAGCGCCATTCGGACGAGTTCGGCGGGTCGCAAGCCATCCTGCGGGTCGCCGAGGGCGAGTATCTGGGCGGCTCGGACCATCGCAAGGACGGACACGCCGCAGGTTATTGACGCTTTTTCCGGCGAGGAACCACCAGCGGCCCAGCCGCAAGGTGGAAGAAAGGTGCAAAAGAAACGGGCCAGCGACGATCGTCGCTGGCCCGTTTTTCTTGCCGCTCAGGCGTGCTCAGCGCCAGTCGCGTCCACCACCTCTACCACCGTAATAGCCCCCGTCACGATCGTACCCACCTCGTTCGTATCGATCATATCCACCGCGGCCATGCCCACCATGACCATGCGGCCCATAAGGACCCCACCAGCAACCGGACAACATGGTGACCATGACGGCCATCATCGGGACCAACAACCATTTACGCATGACGGCTCTCGCAGGAATGACTCAGAGCCTTCACTGTAGACAGCAGCGGCGCGATCACCTATCGACCTTTAGCGCCGCAACAAACATCCACAGAGCCTGCGCAATCTGTGCGGCGTTCGGTTCCGGCGGTTCTTCAGCGCAATCTTCGCCAAGCCGGGGACTCAAGGGAAACAGCATCTGACGGTCGGGGCTCTCAGAAACGTTTGTTTGCGCATTGCTCGCGCGGGTGTCGAATTTGCTGCGCTGCAGCGATACAGTCGGGACTGGGCCACGCGCGCCGGCGATAACGCTGCGTGCGGACGCCGCAAGCCTGAAGGAGCGCTTACCCCATGCTCGACCTCTCCCAGTTTTCCCCGAACGTTGCCACTGGCATCGCCGCGATCGTTGGCATCGTGATCGCACTGATCGCCTTCCGCGTGGGTGGCATGGTGCTGGAACGCGCCACGCGTCGAATGCCGGTGATCCACACCATGGTTCGCGCCCTGTACAACCCCGCGCGAATCGCCATGCCGCTGCTCGCGCTGCAGTTGGTGTGGCAGGCGGCGCCCGGACAGGTGCCATTCATCGAGAACATTCGGCATTTGAATGGCCTGCTGTTCATCGGCTCGCTGACCTGGCTGGCGATCAGCGCCATCAACGGCATTACCAACGGCGTGATCGCCCAGCATCCTTCCGATGTCGACGACAACCTGCAGGCGCGACGCATCCAGACACAAGCGCGTGTCCTGTCGCGAACCGCCACGCTGACCGTGTTGGTCGCCGGCCTGGCAATCATGTTGATGACCTTCCCCGGCGCGCGCCAGGTCGGCGCCAGTCTGCTTGCCTCGGCAGGCGTCATCGGCCTGGTCGCCGGTATTGCGGCAAAACCCGTGTTCAGCAACTTGATCGCCGGCCTGCAGATTGCACTGGCGCAGCCAATCCGTATCGACGATGTGCTGATTGTCGAAGGAGAATGGGGTCGGGTCGAAGAGATCACCGGTACCTATGTGGTGCTGAAGATCTGGGATGACCGGCGTCTGATCATTCCGCTGCAGTGGTTCATCGAGAAACCCTTCCAGAACTGGACCAGAACCGGTTCACAACTGCTGGGCTCGGTGTTCCTCAGTGTCGATTTCGCCATGCCCGTGGCGCCTTTGCGAGCCGAACTCGAACGCCTGGTTCCGACACTGCCTGAATGGGACGGGCGCTTCTTCAACCTGCAGGTCACCGACGCCACCGAGCGCACCATGCAGTTGCGGATACTGGTGACCGCCGGATCCTCCAGCCTGGCCTTCGACCTGCGCTGCAAGGTGCGCGAAGCCATGATCGACTTCATGCAGCGCGAATATCCGCAGTATCTGCCCACCCTGCGCGTGCACGAGTCCGGCAATGACGCGGGGAACGCGTCGAGCAATCCTTATGGCGCTCAAGCCGGTGGCCAACCCGGCAAGCAGTTCGTCACGCCGCAGGCCAAGGTCGACCTCGTGCCGGATGGACCTGGCGCCTCGGCCGAAGTCGGCCTGGCCCAATCGCCCAGCTCGCCCGACCGCTGATCCGACACGCGCAGTGGCCTGTGGCGGCGGCTAGGTAGACTATGTGTCAACCCAGCACCGCCGAGGCCGCCATGACGCGCACCGCTCCCCGCATCACGATCACCTACTGCACGCAGTGCCAATGGTTGCTGCGCGCCGCATGGATGGCGCAGGAACTGCTGTCGACCTTCGGCACCGACATCGGCGAGGTCGCGCTGATTCCCGGTACCGGCGGCATTTTCCAGATCACCTACAACGGTGCGCTGGTCTGGGATCGCAAGGCGGACGGCGGTTTCCCCGATGCCAAGCTGCTCAAGCAGCGCATCCGCGATCGGCTCGACCCGGGCCGCGATCTCGGCCACATCGACAGCACGACGATTTCTCCGGTGCTGGCGGCCAAGCTGGCCGACAACGAGCTGTAGCCGCCACTAGTGCACCGCATGCGCGTGCGCTTCCCAGCGTTCGGCGACCTCGGCGGGTGTGCCGTCCTCGATGATGTGACCGCCTTGCAGCACCACGATCCGATCCAGATTGCGCAGCGTCGACAGGCGGTGGGCCACGGCGATCACCGTGCGGCCCTGCATCAGCCGGCGCAGGCCGCTCTTGACCTCGCGCTCGGAATGGCTGTCCAGGGCGGACGTGGCTTCGTCGAAGATCAGGATCGGCGCATTCTTCAATATCGCGCGGGCAATGCCGATGCGTTGGCGCTGTCCGCCTGACAGCGTGGTGCCACGCTCGCCGATCATGGTGGCGTAGCCATGCCGCAGACGCCGGATGAACCCGTCGCAGAAGGCGGCCTGCGCGGCAGCCAGCACCTCGTCGTCCGACGCATCAGGCCTGCCGTAGCGAATGTTCTCCATCACCGAGCGCCGAAACAGACTGGTGTCCTGCGGCACTACCGCAATGCCCGCGCGCAAGCCGTCCTGGGTGTAATCGGCAATCGGCCGACCGTCGATCAGCACCACGCCGCCTTGCACATCCGCAAGCCGCTGCAACAGGCCCACGAGCGTGGACTTGCCACCGCCCGAGGCGCCCATGATGCCGATGCGTTGGCCTGCCGGAATCTTCAGGTTGAAGTGCTCGAACACCGGATGACGGCCGGGATGGGAAAAACTCACGTCCCGGAATTCGATGTCGCCGCGCGCCGGTGTGATCGGCAGCGCGTCCGGCGCATCGTCGATGGCGTGCGGCTGGGCCACCACCTGCAGCATTTCGTGGATCACGCCCACGTGCTGCGAGCTGCCCACCAGGGCCAGGGCCAGGTCACGCGCGCCGTTGACGATGCGAAAGGTCAGCGCGCTGACAAGCACCACGTCGCCCGCGCTCAGCGCCCCGCGCTGCCACGAATACAGCGTCCAGACCATCATCGAGCCGGCCAGAATCCACACACAGACGTCGTGCATCACCCGGCTCTTCTCGATGAACATCCAGCTGCGGCGCTGGGCACGCGCCTCCAGACCTAGTGCAGCGGCCAACCGTTGCTCTTCACGCCGACGTGACGAGAAAGCCTTCACCGCCCATACATTGGCCACCGTATCCACCACCTCGCCGCTGACCTTGGCGGCCTCCTCGCCATAGGCGCGGTGCAGGCCGCGTCCTCGTATGCCATAGGCGAACACCGCCAGCGCGACCAGGGCCACCGACACCATCAGCGTCAGCGCCAGCCGCCAGTCCACCCACAGCAGCAGCACCACCGCCCCCGCGAAGTCGACACAGGGCGGCACGATGTTCCAGATCAAGGTGTTCAGAATCGCACCCGATGCGCCCGCCGTGGCGGTGATGCGGTTGCCCAGCGACCCGGACAGGTGCTGCGCGAAATACTGCATCGAATGCCCGGTCAGATAACGGAACAGGTCCAGGCGCATGTCCACGCAGCACGCGATCACCGTGCGGCAGCACAACCAGCCGCTGCTGCGCCACAGGACGCTTTCCAGCGCGATCATGCCGATGAACAGCATCAGCGGCGTCCACACGTCGGCTTCGGTGCGTGGCGTGACCGTCATCGCATCGACGATCAGCTTCATGCTGTATTGCACGATCACCGCGCACACGCCGGCGCCGACCACGGCTGCCCCCAGCAAGGTGAAGCTGCGCGGTCTGGCACGGATATAGGACCACAGGAAGCGCCACGGGCGCTGCTCCAGGCCACGCGTGGCGGCGCCGCCGCCCGTGGCCGACCCAGCGGATGACGGATGCGGTGGCAGGCGGGATGGCGCCTCGGGGGGAAGATGGGGCAGCGCAGCCGTCATGGCGCCACGCGCAGGTCGGCGAACTCAAGCACTTTCCCCGGCATGCGTGCAGGCAGTCGGCGCAATTGCTGCGCCACCAGCGCGTCCGCCAGCGCGCTGCAGACCTCGCGCTTGCCGTCCGGGGCGGCATAGCCCAGCAAGCCGGTTTCGCAATGCCGGTCGTTGTCCCAGCCGGGATAGTCTGTCACCGGGTACATGCAGATGCCTTCAAGCGGCACGCCTGCATCCATCGCGGCGAAACTCTCGTCGCAGACGTAGTTGAACCACGATGCCCGCTGGTCCGCCTCGGCACCGGTCTCGGCGATGAACATCGGCCGCCGGTAACGTTGCCAGGCCTGGGTCAGCAACTGCCGGAACGGCCGATAGAGCGGATCGCCCAGGAAGATGGTGCGGCCATTCAGGAACCACTGGTTGTAGGGGTAATAGTTCACCCCAAGAATGTCCAGATAGGCAGGCGCACCGCCAAGTTCCGGCGCCAGCTTGCCGATCAGCATGTCGCAGGCCTCGTACTGGGCACGGTATTGCACGGCTGCCTCGTCGGCGTCTTTCGGAAATTGCGGGTACACCTGGTAGATCGGCTCGGCCTGCACGATGCGGGCGTTCGGCGCTACACCACGGATCGCGTCGATGGCGGCGATCGATGCACGCACCAGATGGCGCTTCATCTCCGGTCCGCGGCCCACGCAGCTGGGGTAGAAGTGCCCCATCTGGCCGGCAGCCCAGGACATGAACGAGATCTCGTTGATCGGGCAATAGAACGCCTGCTCGTCAGTCTCGTCCCGCACCACCTGGGCCAGCGCACCGGCAAAGCGCGCGAAGCGCTCGACAAACTCAGGGTGCCAGATGTCCAGCCCGTCAGGCCAACCGTAGTGGAACAAGTCCCAGATCGGCTGCGTGCCGGTCTGCGACGCGGCGCGCAGCATCGGCAGAAAACTCGACCAGTCGTAATAGCCGGGGGAGGTCTCGATGCGGTGCCAGCGCAGGCCGTCGCGCACACTGCGAATGCCGTGTCGCTGCAAGGCCAGATAATCCTGCGCGGCATGGACATCGTGCCGCGTGGACTGCAGCAGATCGAGCCGCCGACCATCGTTGTGGCGAAAGCTCGCGCACTCGAAGCCGCCCATGAAAAAACTGCGGAACAGCCCGGTCGACTGCCCGGACGCATTGGCGTCCGGGGACGGCAATGCGTCCCGCCCTTCCGTGTGCACGTCGCTGCGCATATCGATTCGCATGTCCATGCCAAGCGCCCCATTCATGCCGCGGCCGCCGGCATCACCACCTCGACGCGTGCCGCGATGCGTTCGTACGTCGCCAGTGCCTGGGCAACCACCTGATCCATGTTGTAGTACCGATAAGTCGCCAGACGCCCCACGAAACTCACGCCGGTCATGGTGTCCGCAAGCGCCTGATAACGCTGGAACAGCGCCGCATTTTCTGGTCGCGGCACCGGGTAGTACGGGTCGCCCTCGTCGGTCGGATACTCGTAGCTCAGGCTGGTCGACGGGTGCTGCTGCCCTGTCAGGTGTTTGTATTCGGTGATCCGTGTGTACGGCACGTCGGCCGACGGATAATTGACCACCCCCACTGGCTGGAACTGCGCCTGCGGCAGGTTCACATGCTCGAAGCGCAAGGACCGATAAGGCAGGCGGCCGTAGCGATAGCCAAAGAACTCATCGATCGGGCCACAGAACACCAGGTGGCGATACCGGCATTCGCGCACCACGTCGCGATACTCGGTGCTGGTACGCACCGTGATGTTCGGATGATCGAGCATCTTCTCGAACATGCGGGTGTAGCCGTGCAGCGGCATCTTCTGGAAGCTGTCGGTGAAATACCGGTCGTCGGTGGTCGTGCGCGTGGGCACCCGCGCCGTCACCGAACGATCGAGTTGTGATGGGTCCAGGCCCCACTGCTTGCGCGTATAGCCGCGGAAGAACTTTTCATACAGCTCGCGGCCGACCGCGTTGACCACCATGTCTTCGGCACTGCGAATGTCGGCGCGCTTCTCGGCACGCGCGGCCAGGAATGCGGCGGCTTCGTCCGGGTTCATGTTCAGCCCGTACAGGCGATTGAGCGTGGTCAGGTTGATCGGCATCGGCAACAGTTGGCCGTCGACGTCCGCCAGCACCCGATGCGGGTAATCGCGCCAGGCCGTGAAGCGCGACAGGTAGGCCACCACCTTGTCCGAATTGGTGTGGAAGATGTGCGGGCCGTATTGATGAATCAGCACGCCGTGGCTGTCCAGCTTGTCATAGGCGTTGCCGCCGATGTGGTCGCGCCGCTCTACCACCAGTACGCGCTGGTTCAGACCGGCCGCCAGCCGTTCGGCCATCACGCTGCCCGCAAAGCCTGCGCCGACGACCAGGTAGTCATAGGTATCGCCCTGCCCTGTCGCCGAGCGGCCAGGGCTGCGTTTCATGCCGCCCGTGCGCAGCGACAAGGCGTGACTGGTCAAGGCATGCATGCCCGCCCAGGTCGCATCCCAGGACATGGTGCCCAGCGCACGGTCCAGGGTCGGGAACAGACGGTCGCCCTGGCGCGCATCGTCCAGCGCGGCCTCGACGGCTGCGACGAAGCTTTCCGCATCACCGGCAATGCGCACTGCCGGTGTGTCGCCGTACATCCGCACCACGTCCGCAATCGGCGTGGACACCACCGGCCGCCCGCTCGCCAGGTATTCCGGCGTCTTGGTCGGGCTGATGAAACGGGTGGATTCATTGCGGGCAAACAGCAGCAAGGCCACGTCCCAGCCCGCCAGGTAAGCGGGCAACTCGTCGTAGGACTTGGCGCCCAGGTAATGGATGTTCGCGTGGCGCGGCAGCGTGGCCGGATCGATCTTCACCACCGGGCCGATCATCACGATCTGCCAGTCGGGCCGGGCCTGCGCCAAGGCATCGAGCAGTTCGACGTCGAGCCGCTCGTCGAGCACACCGTAGAAGCCGATGCGTGGGTGCGCAATGCCCGCCTGGTCCGCAGGTTCCGCAATCTCACTGCGGGCCTGCGCGAAATGCGCCACGTCGACACTGCTGGGGAAGGCATGCACGTTGTGATGCAGCTTGCGCTTGGCCTCGTACAGGCTGTAGCCGCCGGTGAACACCAGGTCGGCACGCGCCAGCAAGGTGCGCTCGTTTTCGATCAAGGCAGGCGGCGCGCCACGGAACGCCGACAGTTCGTCCATGCAGTCGTAGACCACCAGGCCTGCCGGCAAATGGCCGCCGTGCGCCAGGCTCATGGGGGTGTAGTACCAGACCACCATGCCGCGCAGATCGCGCGGCGCCAGATACGCATCCAGCAAGGCGCGGATGCGCGCATCTGCGGCATCATCAGCAGCGTCGCGGCCCAGATGCGGCACCAGCACGGTCACGCCGGGTGCGGGGGTCTGCACGCTCAACGCCGATGTCTCGTCCCCGGTGTGGACAGCCTCCTCGACATAGAGCACGTCGTGATCGGCGGCAAAGCGCGTCATCAGATGCTGGGGGCGCTGGTAGACGAAATTCCAGCGCAGATGCGAGAAGCAAAGCAGGATGGGGCGCGTGGGCAAGGCGGCGCGTCGAATGTCTGCGCGGGCCACGTCGGGCTGCGCATCGGCGGTGGGAGGCGTCATGGTGTGACCTGTCTGATGTACCGGGCCTGGATCAAGGCAGGGAGTAAATGATCCGCAGGGCAGCGCGAAAGCGCCGCAGGTTCATCAGCGCAAACGCTATGCCTGCATGGGGGTGTCGCAAAGGGAAATCCGCGCGTGCCACCCTCGGCAATCGCTGGTGGCACAAGCATTTATCGAGGGCATCAACCGCTGGTCGGGAACCCCTGCAACGTTGCGGTCAGCGGCTTGAACCTCGGCGGCCGGCGGGCTGCTGGCGAAAGGGATGAGCAGGGACCGCGAACGCTTGAGCCAAATCTCGCCATGCCGCGCCGTGTTCGATTCAAGCAAGCCCCGCCACTCGCATCGCGAGCTTCAGCAGCATGGCAATGACCGACACACTGGCCACGCCCCCCGCCCACAACAACAGCAGCCAGCCCACCCGGCGCCACCAGCTCTGTCCTGCCTGCATCAGTGGTAGCCCTCGCCGTGGCGCACCTTGCCGCGGAACACCCAGTAGCCCCAGGCCGTGTACATCAACACCACCGGGATGATGAGCAAGGCGCCGACCAATGCGAAGCCCAGGCTCTGGGCGGGGCCGGCCGCCTGCCAGATCGAGATGTCGGGCGGGATCACGTGCGGCCACAGGCTGATGCCCAGTCCGCTGTACCCCAGGAACACCAGCGCCAGCGTCAGCAGGAAGGGCGACGCATGACCATCGCGCTGCAGGGCGCGCAGCAGCGCCCAGGTGGCCAGCAAGACCAGCACCGGAACCGGCGAGAACCACAGCAGGTTGGGCAGCGTGAACCAGCGCTGCGCAATCGCACCGTGTGCCAGGGGCGTCCAGATGCTGAGTACGCCGATGACGACAAGCAGCGCCCAGGTCATCGTGCGCGCCAGCTTGCGCATCTGTGTCTGCAATGGCCCTTCCGTCTTCATCACCAGCCAGGTCGCACCCAGCAGCGCGTAGGCGACGACCAGGCCCAGCCCGGTGAAAATCGAAAACGGCGAAACCCAGTCGAAAGCGCCACCCGCATAGCGCCCATCGCGCACGGGCAGGCCGTTCAAAAATGCGCCCAGCACCATGCCCTGGAAAAACGTCGCCAGCAAGGATCCACCAGCAAAGGACTTGTCCCACCAGCGTCGCTTGCCCTGTCTTGCCTTGAACCGGAATTCAAAGGCCACGCCACGAAACACCAGGCCGATCAGCATCAGAATCAGCGGCAGGTGAAAGGCGCTGAGGATCACCGAATACGCCAGCGGGAACGCCGCCAGCAAGCCTGCACCGCCCAGCACCAGCCAGGTCTCGTTGCCGTCCCAGACGGGCGCGACGGTGTTCATCATCACGTCGCGATCGTCCTTGTCGGGGAAGAACGGAAACAGCAGGCCGATGCCCAGGTCGAACCCGTCCATCACCACGTACATCATGATGCCGAACAGAATGATGACGGCCCAGATCAGGGGAAGGTCGATGCCCATGCGGTTCTCCGTGACGTGCGTGCTTGCCTGCTTCAGGGCGAGCGTCGGGTGGGGGCTTGGGTCGATGGCTGGATCTCGCCGCGGTCCGCAGCGTCATCGCCGTCGCTGGCAGCCGACAGCGGCCGCATCGCCTGTCGCGGTTCGCCCGGACCGCCATCGATCGGTTCGTGGTGCTCGCCGGTGGCAGGGCCGCCGGCAATCAGCCGCAGGCCATAGGCCGTGCCGGCACCGAACACCGCGAGATACACCACCACGAAGGCCAGCAGCGTGAAGCCCAGCTGCCCGGCGGTATGCTGCGGCGACACACCATCGGCGGTGCGCATCAAGCCATAGACGATCCAGGGCTGGCGCCCGATCTCGGTGGTGTACCAGCCTGCCAGGATCGCCACCAAGCCCGCGGGCGACATCGCCAGCGCAAAGCGCAGGAAAGGACGTGTGGTGTACAGGCGCGCGCCACGCCGCAGCCATGCCCCGGCGCAGGCCAGCACGATCATCAGCACGCCCAGGCCCACCATCACCCGGAAGGTCCAGAACACAATGGTGGCGTTCGGCCGGTCTTCGCGCGGAAAGTCCTTCAAGGCCGGAATCTGGCCGTCCCAGCTGTGGGCCAGCAGCAGGCTGCCCAGGCGTGGCACCTCGACGGCAAAGCGCGTCGTCTCCGACGCCATGTCCGGCCAGCCGAACAGCACCAGCGGCACGCCCTCCCCGGGCGCCGTACGCTGCCAGTGTCCTTCGATGGCGGCAAGCTTGGCGGGCTGGTGCTGCAGCGTGTTCAGCCCGTGCTGGTCGCCGATCACCGCCTGCAGGGGCGCGGCGATCAGCAGCAGCCACAGACCCATCGACAGCATGGTGCGCACCGGTCGGTTGTCGCGGCCACGCAGCAACTGCCACGCGGCCGTGCCGACCACCATCAACGCGGTTGCGATGTACGCAGCCGTGACCATGTGCAGCAGCCGATACGGAAACGACGGATTGAAGATCACCGCCAGCCAGTCGACCGGCACCACCCGTCCGTCGATGATCTCGTGGCCTTGCGGCGTGTGCATCCAGCTGTTGGACGCGATGATCCAGGTGGCCGAAATCAGCGTGCCTACGGCTACCGCCACCGTCGACAGAAAGTGCAGGCCCGGCCCCACGCGTTTCAGACCGAACAGCATCACGCCCAGAAAACCGGCTTCCAGGAAGAAGGCCGTCAACACCTCATAAGCCAGCAAAGGCCCCGTAATGCCGCCCGCAAAGCGCGAGAAGTTGCTCCAGTTGGTACCGAACTGATAGGCCATGACGATGCCCGACACCACGCCCATCGCAAAGGCGACCGCAAAGATCTTCAGCCAGAAGTGATACAGGTCGAGGTAGACCTGGTCGCGCGTGCGCAGCCACATGGCTTCGAGCACGGCCAGATAGCTCGCCAGTCCGATGGTCAAGGCCGGAAAGACGATGTGGAAGGAGATCGTGAATCCGAACTGGATTCGCGCCAGCAGCAGAGCGTCCATGAGCTACACCACGCAGTGGTCGTATTGCCTGCTCGGCGCGCCTTCACGGACCTCGCCGGACAGGAAGAGTCATTGCTGTATCAGCGTGCGGAAGCACGGGCGGGCCGTCGCCGTCGCCGCAGCAGGAGCACGATCAGCATCGGCACCAGCAAGACGGCGATCGCCATGATCCAGACCATGAAGGGCTGCACCTTGGCCAGCAGCGGCGTCGCCCCGCCACGCCGCGCCTGCGCCACGTCCTCGCTGCTGACCTGCACACGCGGGTTGCCGTATTCGGTCAGCACATAGTTGGAGATCGATGCGATCTGCGCGTCCGACAGCGCACTGACATAGGACAGCTGGTCGAAGCGCGGCATCATCACCTCCTCACCGCCCACCGATCGTTCGACGCCATACAGGATCACCGCCACCAGGTTCGAGGGGTCGGCGCCACCGGTCGCCGTATTGCGAAACAGCGCCGGATAGAACTGCGTCTTGCTCCCGGCGCCATTGGCCTGGTGGCAGCTTGCACAATGCGCACTGAACAGCGCCGCCCCGGTGTTCAGGCTGTCCCGCTCGTTCGGCCCGGCAACGCCACGCAACACCGGCTCGGCGCTGTGCGGCTTGCCTTGCGCAAACGGCGCTTGTGAATCGGCCGGACCCGCCACAGGCTTGACCGTGCGCAAGTACGCCACCATGGCTTCGAGGTCGGCTTGCGTCATGTGCTGAAAGCTTTTCTGCACCGCCTCCGCCATCGGGCCTGCCGCCTGCGCCTTGCCCTCGGCACGGCCGGTCTTCAGGTACTGCAGCAGTTCGGCGTCGGTCCAGCCGCCGATGCCGTTCGGGTCCGGCGAGATGTTCGGCGCATACCAGGCCCCCAGCGCGCCACCGCCCAGAAAGCGGCTGCCTTGCTCGGCCATCAGCGCATTGCGCGGCGTGTGGCAGGTACTGCAGTGCGCAAGTCCATTCACCAGATAGGCGCCGCGATTGATCTGCTCGCTTTTTGCCGGGTCCGGCTGGAAGCGCTCCCGGTTCAGGAACATCAGGTTCCAGGCCGCCATCGATATGCGGATGTTGAACGGGAACGGCAGCTCGGTCTTCGCCACCTGTTGGTCGACAGGTTCTACGCCCTTCATGAAATAGACGTACAGCGCATGCACATCCTGGTCGGTCAGCTGCGCGTAGGCCGTATACGGCATGGCCGGGTACAGGTGTGCACCGTCCGCGCGGACGCCGTCACGCAGGGCGCGCGCAAACTGCGCTTCGGTGTAGTTGCCGATGCCTGCCGTCTTCGACGGGGTGATGTTGGTGGCGTAGATCGACCCCAGTGGCGACTGCACGCTGTAGCCGCCGGCATAGGCCGGCCCGTCCTTGACCGTGTGGCAGGCCATGCAGTCACCGGCCGTGGCCAGATAGCGGCCCTGCTCGATCAGGGCCTGCTCGCCGCCGGGGTCAGGTGCAGCGGATGTGCCTTGTGCCATGGACAGGCTCGGCAGCAGGCAGACCAGCCATGCAAAGGTGATGATGATCCGCATGTCAGCCCCGCGCCAAGGTCCGGGCAATGTCGGCGCTGGCCTTCAGGCCGAGCGCCACCATCGTCAAGGTGCTGTTCACCACACTGCCCGACGGCATCGCACCGCCGCCAGGCAACCACAGGTTGGCGTGGTCATGCGCACGGCAATTGCCATCCACCACCGAGTCCTTCGGATTCGCGCCCATGATGTTTCCGCCCATCACGTGGTTGTTCGAGTTCAGGCTGGACGTGATGTTGAATTCCACCGCACCGAAGAGCTTGCCGATGTGTTCCAGCTGCCGCCGTGAAGCTTCTGCCCCCCGGTGCACGTACTCGCCCACGTCGTAATAGATGTCCGGACAAGGCAGGCCCAGCGCATCTTGCCGCGTGGTGCTCAGCGTCAGCCGGTTGTGCGCCTCGGGCAAGGGTTCCAGGCTGATCGACAAGTCCACGCCGAAAGCGGTGCGACGGCGAATTTCGTCGTCGAGCGCCTTGCCGACCAGACCAAGCTTCAGCGCTTGCGTGACTGCGGGTCCGACTCGCGTAATGTTGTTCAGGATGATCTTGTTGGCGGAATACTCGGAACGGAATGCACCATCGCGCGGTCCGACCAGGCAACTGCTTTGCGCCGGTCCGCGCCCGGTCCAGATCGGTTCCTTGGCCAGGAAGGTACAGTGGAAGCCCGAGTGATCCATCATGTTGCGGCCAACCTGGTCGGACGAATTCGCAATGCCGCGCGGATTGCGTTGGTTGGCCGCGATCAGCAGCAGTCGCGGTGTCTCGATGCCGTTGCAGGCCAGCACGAAGACCTTGCCGGTGGCCTTGTGCGAACGTTTCTGCGCGTCGTACCAGTGCACCGCCGTCACGCGATTGTTGTCGTCCGTGTCGATCTTGTAGACCACCGCTTCGGCCAGCACCTTGACGCCTTTCGCCTCACTGCTGGTGACGTGGTGGATGCCGTTGTACATGGCGGAAATCGGACAGATCGGCTGGCAGTTGTTGTTGCCACAACAGGTCGGGCGCCCGCGCCAGGGCTGCGTGTTGCGCGCCTGCGGAATCGGCACCGAGCGATAGCCGTGCGGGTTCACCACCTCGGCGAAACGCGTGTCGCCATAGCCCCAGGGAATCATGTCCATCGGATACGGCCGGCTGCGCTCCGACGGCGATTGCAGTGCCGGGTCCAGCGGCCCGGCCACACCCATCTGCTCTTCGGCGTCGCAGTAGAACGGTTCCAGCTCTTCGTACGAAATGGGCCAGTCGCGGCCGACGCCGTAGGTGCTTTTCATGCGCAGGTCCACCGGCAGATGACGCCAGCACGAGGCAGCCCAGTGCCAGGTCGTGCCACCGACCACCCGCAGATAACCCTGCTGGAAGCCACTGCCGCTCGGCCCGGTCAGATTGATGTAGTTGTTCTTCGGGAAGTACAGCGGCGCAGGTGCCAGCGGCGACTGCGGGAACAGCCCCTGGAAATCCGATCCGACCCGGTTGGCAAACGGCATGTTGCGCCAGTTTTCGACGGCCTGACCACGGTCGATGCGCGGGCCGGCCTCAAGCATCAGCACCGAGTGTCCCTTGCCCGCGAGCTGGTCCGCGATCATGGCGCCCACCACGCCCGACCCCACCACGATGACGTCCGCCGTGGCGTCACCATTCGACTCGAACGCAGCGGTTTTCATTGCGCCCCCTGCGTAGCTGGCGCAGCAGGCTGCGGCGTGCTCTTCGGCGGCGCCGGCGTGCCCGTCGTCGGTACCGGAAAACCGGTGGTCGGCGGCGGCTCGGTCGGCCGTTCCACCGGCGCGGACACGCCCACCGGCGGTGGCGCAACCGTCCACCATCCAGGTCCGAAGCCACAGTAAGTGGGTGGCGTCTGCGCATCGGCCACCGGCCGGAACATCAGTGCGTCGGCATACGACACCACGGTCGCGTTGCTGTCGCTGCCTACTGATCCGGTGTACCAGGCGGCGACCACGGCAAGCGCCGTCTCGCGCAACTGGGCAGCGGTCGCACTGGCAAGCACCGCATCGGCATCGCTGCCTGCCGACACCATCGCCGCAAGTTTGCGCATCTGTGCCGGAAAATCTGCCGACGCACGCTGCATGGCGATGTAGATGCGGGTCGCTGTTTCTGCATCGATGTCTGCGTGCGCCGTGATGGCTTGCGAGAAGCGCAGAAACCCGGCAAGCGCTTCGCTGGTCGGGGCGGTCGGCAAGGCTGCGACAGGTGGCGCGGCCTGGCTCGGCAATGTTTTGAATATCCAACTGGCCCCGCTGAGTGCGGCCAGCGACAGGCCCAATACCTGCCGACGTGTCACACCGCCACCGGCGTGATCGCCTACGCGTTGCGCGTAGTTTTTTGCCGCGCTGCGGCTCGATGTCTCATGCATGTGTGCTTCCCACATCCAGACGCATTGGCGTCCTGCCGAGCGAGCCAAGATGGCGCTTCGCTGCCGGGTGGCAGCAATTCGATCGGCACCGCAGCGCAGCAACGGGTATGCCTGCACGGCCGTATGGGAAAGGGAGAAAATCGGGCGTCAGCGCCCGAAAAAACACGCAGCGCAAGACACCATGGGCGTCCTGCGCTCGACCTCAGGCCTGCTCGCCGCGCGCGTCGCCCGAGAAGCGGCAGCCCAGCCGATAGCGCGAGCCGGGATGGATGAAACGCGCGTAAGTCACGGCCAGCTTCTCGGCCGTCCAGGTCCGGCGCAGCAAGACCAGGCAGGGCTCGGTGCCTTCGATTTCCAGCAGTTCCGCTTCGCGGCGCGTTGGCATCGAGGCATCCACGATGTGCTCGACCTCGTACTGCGGATGATTGCGCAGCAGGTATTGAGACGGCAGGATCTTGCTGAAGTCCTGTTCCAGGAAATCTTCGGCGATCGCCGGGTTCACGTAGCGATCTTCCAACTGAACCGGTACGCCATTTTCCCGGTGTAAGCACAGCACGCGCAGCACGGAGGCGCCAGGCGCCAGGTTCATCGAACTCGACACCACTGCCGGTGCGGTTTCCCGTCCGGCGTAGATCACCTTGTAGGAATACTCGTGGCCGCGCGCACGAATCTCGTCGCCGATGTGCGCAATCATCAGAAGCGTGGACTGCGGCTTGGCTTCGGCCACAAACGTGCCCACCGCCGCCAGCCGCGTCAACATGCCCTCGGCCGTCAGCTCGCGGATCGCCCGGTTGACGGTCATGCGCGACACGCCCACCAGGTCCACCAGCGCATTCTCGGACGGTATGCGCTGCCCGGCTGCCCACTCGCCCGACTGCACGCGCGAGCGCACGTAGTCTTTCACCTGCTCGTAGCGGGCGACAGGCTCTTCGGCAGCGGGTGACGTGCGCACCTGGCTTGCCTTGGTGCCCGTTTTTACCGAAGCATTCACAGTCGCCGCCGCCGTTTTCCCCGCAGCCTTGGCCACGCTCATGCCGGGGCTCCGAGTGCGACGGTCAGCGCCTTGATGAAGTGGGCATTGTCGCCGGCGCTGCCGATGGATACGCGAATGAAGTGTTCGTAGCCGGCTTCCTTCCAGGGCTTGACGATCACGCCATGCGACAGCAGCACCTCGATCACCGGACCGTTGGGGCGACCCAGGTCGATGAACAGGAAGTTTGCGGCCGAGGGCGCCAGGCGCAGACCCATCGCGCGCAGTTGTCCTGCCATCACCTCACGCTGGCGCACGGTGTCAGAGACCGAGTACTGCATGTGTTCGACGTCCGACCACGCAGCCAGCGCCGCACGCTGTGCCGCGATGTTCACGTTGAAGGGCGTGCGCACACGGTCCAGCAAGGACACCACCACGCTGTCGGACGCCACGCCATAGCCCACGCGCAGACCCGCCAGGCCCCAGGCCTTGGAGAAGGTGCGCAGCACGATCCAGGGCCGCTGCTGTTCATGCAGGATCTTCATCGCATCGGGGAAACCTTGGGCAAGGCTTGCGTATTCGAAGTAGGCCTCGTCGATCACCAGCAAGGTGTCTTGGGGGGCGGCATCGATGATGCGGCGAAACTGGGTCTCATCGAGCATGCAGCCGACCGGGTTGGACGGGTTGCTGAGCAACACCATCTTGGTCGGCACCGCCAGCGCCTTGCACCAGGCATCGACGTCGAATTCCAGCGCGTCGGTCACCGGCACCATCGTGACGGTTGCGCCCATCATGCGCGGGTAGATCTCGTGCAGGCCGAAGGACGGGATCAGCGTGACCGTGTGATCGCCCGGCGACAGGAAAGCCTGGCACAGCAGTTCCAGCAGGTTTTCCGAGCCATTGCCGACCACGATGCGATCCGCCGCCACGCCCAGCCGACCACCGATGGCCTCGCGCAACTCGGTGCTCGCCGCATCGGGGTACACGCCGATGCCGCTCACCAGATCAGTCAGCGCTCGCGCCACCGCCGGGCTCGCCCCGGCCGGGTTTTCATTGCTGGCCAGGCGCGAGATGCGCGTCACGCCATAACGCTGGCGCACGGCGTCGCTGGACAGGCCTGCGTTGTACATGGGCAGGTCGGCGACTTCGCCGCGCGCCAGCTGCGACGCGGTGGATGGGGCGGATTTGGTGGGCGTGGAAATCGGCTCGGGGGTCGTGGCGGTCATGGGTTATCCGTGGTGACTGGGTAGCACGGCGCGCACGGCGTCCGGCCAGGTAAAACGCTGCGCCCAGCATCGCATGCTTTCGATGTCGGTTGCCAGGTAGCGGTCTTGGTCCAGGAAGGCGACCTTGCTTCGGATGCCGTCGAATTCGGCCTCGATCGCGTCGGAACTGCGCAGCGGGCGCTGGAATTCCATGCCCTGCGCGGCGGCCATCGCCTCGATGCCGACCACTACCGCCGTATTGTTCACCATATCGCCCAGTCGGCGGGCACCGAACGTGGCCATCGACACATGATCTTCCTGGTTGGCCGAGGTCGGCAGGCTGTCCACGCTGGCCGGATGGGCCAGTGACTTGTTCTCGGAGGCCAGTGCGGCGGCAGTCACCTGCGCAATCATGAAGCCGGAATTCAGGCCGCCGTCACGCACCAGGAATGGCGGCAGGCCAGACAGGCCGGTGTCCAGCAGCAAGGCCATGCGGCGTTCCGAGATCGCCCCGATCTCGGCAATTGCCAAGGCCAGGATGTCAGCCGCAAAGGCCACCGGTTCGGCGTGGAAGTTGCCGCCCGAGATCACGTCGCCGGTTTCCGAGAACACCAGCGGGTTGTCCGACGCGGCATTGGCCTCGATGGTCAGAATGCGCGCAGCGTGGCGCAGGTTGTCCAGGCACGCGCCCATGACCTGGGGCACGCAGCGGATGGAATACGGGTCTTGCACACGGCCGCAGTTCGCATGCGAAGGCACGATGGCGCTGCCCTCGAAGATGCCGCGCAGCACGCGCGCCACGTCGATCTGGCCCACTTGCCCGCGTGCCTCGTGGATGCGTGCGTCCAGCGGCGCGATCGAGCCCTTGATGGCTTCCAGCGACAGCGCACCCGCGATCAGGCCGGCGGCGAACACATTTTCTGCACCGAACAGGCCTGCCAGCGCCAGACCGGTCGACACCTGCGTGCCGTTCAACAGCGCCAGGCCTTCCTTCGGGCCAAGCACGAAGGGCTCGAGGCCCAGGCTGCGCATGGCGTCTGCGCCATCGACCACGCGGCCGTCCGCCAGTTTTGCCTGGCCCTCGCCGATCAGCACGCAGGCCAGGTGCGCCAGCGGCGCCAGATCACCAGATGCGCCCACCGAACCCTTGGCCGGAATGCGCGGCAAGACGTTGGCATTGGCCATCGCCAGCAACGCATCGACCACTTCCGGCTGTACGCCGGAATGCCCGCGCGCCAAGCTGATCGCCTTGGTCGCCAGGATCAGGCGCACCACGCCGTCGGCCAGCGGCTCGCCGGTGCCGACCGCATGCGAGATCACGAGATTGCGTTGCAACTGCGCCAGCTTGTCATGCGGGATGGTGGTGCTGGCCAGCTTGCCGAAACCGGTGTTGATCCCGTAGACCACCCGGTTCTCCGCCACGATGGCCGACACTGTGTCGCGGGCACGGGCAATCGCGTCATACGCAGCCGGCACCAACGCCAGCTTCAGCGGTCCCAGATACAGGCGGCGCAGGTCGGCCAGGGACACCTGACCCGGATCGAGCATCAGGGAGTCGGACGAGGAAGCGGATGAGGTCATGGTGGGCCTGCCGAAGAAGGAAGCGATGGGAGGAAAGCGGTGCAGTACGGTGCAAAGGGGTCATGTACAGACCCATGACGCGCCGCCATTTCCGAACTAGTATATACCGGTATATTCTGAAAAACGATCTTCGTTTACGCGTGCTTTCCCTGTGCTGTCTGCGCGCCCCTTCTCGTCTCGTGAAAAAAATGCTGCCCCGTTTTTTTGTTGTATATACTTCGCCAAAACCCAGATCCGACGACGCCTGCGTCCAGAACCCGAAGCCCCACTGACACCGCCATTTTCCAGAGAAAACCGATGAGCAACGCCTCCCAGAACGATCCTCGCCTCGACGAAAGCCGTGTCATCCGGGCGCCGCGCGGCACCGAGAAAACCTGCAAGAGCTGGCTGACCGAAGCCGCCTACCGCATGATCCAGAACAACCTGGACGCCGAGGTCGCCGAGCACCCGCAAGCCCTGGTGGTCTATGGCGGTATCGGGCGCGCCGCGCGCAACTGGGCCTGCTACGACCAGATCCTGGCCTCGCTGAAAGACCTGAACGACGACGAGACGCTGCTGGTGCAGTCCGGCAAGCCGGTGGGCGTGTTCCGCACCCATGCCGACGCCCCGCGCGTGCTGATCGCCAATTCCAACCTGGTGCCGCACTGGGCCAACTGGGAACACTTCCACGAGCTCGATCGCAAGGGCTTGATGATGTATGGGCAGATGACTGCCGGCAGCTGGATCTACATCGGCAGCCAGGGCATCGTGCAAGGCACCTACGAGACCTTCTACTCGGTCGCCAACCAGCACTTCGACGGCCAGCCCGCCGGCCGCTGGATCCTGACCGGTGGCCTGGGCGGCATGGGCGGCGCACAGCCCCTGGCTGCCACCATGGCCGGCTTCTCGATGATCGCCGTGGAATGCGACGAGACTCGCATCGACATGCGCCTGAAGACCCGCTACGTCGACCGCAAGGCCACTACCCTTGACGAGGCGCTGGCCATCGTCGAAGAAGCCAAGCAGCAAGGCAAGGCGGTGTCCGTCGGCCTGCTGGGCAACGCCGCCACCGTATTCACTGAACTGGTCGATCGCGGCATCACGCCGGACGTGGTCACCGACCAGACCAGCGCGCACGACCCCATGCACGGCTACCTGCCCGAAGGCTGGACGGTTGCCGACTGGAAGTCGCGCCAGAAGACCGACCCGGACAGCATCGTGCTGCCGGCCAAGCAGTCGATGGCCAAGCACGTGCGCGCCATGCTGGCGCTGCAAAGCGCCGGCGCCGCCACGCTGGATTACGGCAACAACATCCGCCAGGTCGCGCTCGACATGGGCGTGGAAAACGCCTTCGACTTCCCCGGCTTCGTGCCCGCCTACATCCGCCCGCTGTTCTGCGAAGGCAAGGGCCCGTTCCGCTGGGTGGCCTTGTCCGGCGACCCGGAAGACATCTACAAGACCGACGCCAAGGTCAAGGAACTGATCCCCGACGACGCCCACCTGCACAACTGGCTGGACATGGCGCGCGAGCGCATTGCCTTCCAGGGCCTGCCGGCACGCATTTGCTGGGTGGGGGTGAAAGACCGCTATCGTCTGGCGCTGGCCTTCAATGAAATGGTGCGCACTGGCGAACTGAAAGCCCCCATCGTGATCGGCCGCGACCACCTGGACACCGGCTCGGTCGCCAGCCCCAACCGCGAAACCGAATCGATGATGGACGGCTCGGATGCCGTCAGCGACTGGCCGCTGTTGAACGCCTTGTTGAACACCGCCGGCGGCGCCACCTGGGTGTCCTTGCACCATGGCGGCGGCGTGGGCATGGGCTTCAGCCAGCACTCGGGCGTGGTGATCGTCTGCGACGGTACGGAAGCCGCCGACCGCCGCCTGGAACGCGTGCTGTTCAACGACCCCGCCACCGGTGTGATGCGCCATGCCGATGCCGGCTACGAGCTGGCCAAGCAGACCGCGCGAGAAGCCGGCCTGAATCTGCCGATGCTGGATCGCTGAGCATGAGCACCGCCCCGATCCTCTGGGAATCCCTTCGTGCCGCACCGTGGAAAAACGGCGGCGGCGTCACCCGTGAGATTGCTGCCTTCCCGGCCGGCAGCGATACCAGCAATTTCACCTGGCGCGTGAGCGTCGCCGACATCGATGCCGGCGGCCCGTTCTCGACCTTCCCCGGCATTGACCGCAACCTGGTGCTGCTGTCGGGCAAGGGCATGGAGCTGGTGCAGGACGACGGCAAGGTGTATCGCCTGGCACAGCCGCTGGACATCGCCCGCTTTGCCGGCGAAGCGGCGATCTCGGCGCGGCTCTTCGATGGCCCGACCCGCGACCTGAACGTGATGGTGCGCCGCGACCAGGGCAGCGCCACGGTGCAGGCGCTCAGCGCGCCGGCCAACGTCGAGGTCACCGGCACCACGATGCTGCTGTATTGCACCCACGGTGACATAGTGGTGACACTCGACGGCGCAGACCCGATCGCCTTGCCGCCCGGCGCAACGCTGCCGCTGGATGCTGCGGTGGCCAAGCGCTGCAGCATCGCCGGCAGCGGCTACGTGCTGTTCATCACCATCACGCTGCGCTGAGGGCACCATGACCGCTGAGACCACCGACACCGTCTGGCATCACCTGCACCTGTGCCCCGATGGCGACCCGGGCCAGGTCGTGCGCGATGCGGCCATCGTCACGCAAGGCGGCCGCATTGCCTGGATCGGCCCGATGGCCGAGCTGCCGGCGGACTACGCCGCCCTGCCCCACCAGGACTTGAACGGCCACTGGGTCACCCCCGGCTTGGTGGACTGCCACACCCACCTGGTCTACGCAGGCGACCGCGCCGACGAGTTCGCGCAACGTCTGGCAGGCGTCAGCTACGAAGAAATCGCCAAGCGCGGCGGCGGCATCCTGTCCACCGTGCGCGCCACGCGCGAGGCCGACGAAGCCACGCTGTTCAAACAATCGGCCAAGCGCCTGGAAGCCATGCTGGCGCAAGGCCTGACGGCGGTGGAGATCAAGTCCGGCTACGGCCTGGACCTGGACACCGAGCGCAAGATGCTGCGCGTTGCCCGCCAGTTGGGCGAGCGTTATCCGGTCACCGTCTACACCACCTTCCTGGGTGCGCACGCACTGCCCAAGGAATACGCCGGCCGCGCCGACGACTACATCACAGAAGTCTGCGACGTAATGCTGCCCTCCTTGGCGGCAGAAAAGCTGGTTGATGCGGTGGACGTGTTCTGCGAAGGCATCGGCTTTTCATTGGCACAAAGCCAGCGCGTATTCGAAGCCGCCGAGCGCCACGGCCTGCCGGTGAAGATGCATGCCGAACAGCTGTCCAATCTTGGCGGCGCCACGCTTGCAGCCAAGCACCAGGCCCTGTCCTCGGATCACCTTGAATTCCTCGACGAGGCCGGTGTCATCGCGATGCGCGACGCCGGCAGTGTTGCAGTGCTGCTGCCCGGCGCCTACTACTTCATCCGCGAAACCCAGCTGCCGCCGATTGCGCTGCTGCGCCAGCACGGCGTGCCCATTGCCATCTCCACCGACTGCAACCCCGGCACCTCGCCCGCCACCTCCCTGCCCTTGATGATGAACATGGGCGCCACCCTGTTCCGCATGACCGTGCCGGAGCTGCTGGCAGGCGTCACCACCGTGGCCGCGCAGGCCTTGGGCAAGACCGAGGAACACGGTCGCATTGCAGTTGGCCGGCACGCGGACTTTGCGGTGTGGGGTGTGGAAAACCTGGCGGAATTGGTCTACTGGATCGGGCGTCCGCTGTGCGAACGAGTGGTGCGGCAGGGGAAGACGGCGTACCTGGCCGGCCACGCCGCGTAATAGGCTGTGCTCGTCTTGTCCCGGTGCGTGGGCGCACCGGGACAGTCTGGCTTACCGTCCCGCTTGTATGCAACAACCGGGATTGTCCGCCACATTTAATGTGCATACAATAATATGCACATTTCCTACGACCCAGACAAAGACGCCAGCAATACCGCCAAGCACGGCGTGTCGCTCTCCGCAGCGGCAAAGATCGAGTGGGAAACGGCCGTGACAGTCAGCGATATGCGTGTGGCATACGGTGAAGACCGGCTGGTCACGCTGGCCTATATCGGGAATCGCCTGTATTGCATGGTCCACGTGGCTCGTGGCGACACGCTGCGCGTCATCAGCCTGCGCAAGGCGAACAAGCGTGAGGAACAACGTTATGCCGAAACTTAAATCGGGGCATATCAGTCCCACCGTTGACGAAGATGCCGCCATCACCGCCGCGGCCATGGCCGACCCTGACGCCATGCCGATGACCGATGCCGAATGGGACGCTGCCAAACCGCGCGGCCGTCCCAAAGCCGAAACGACAAAAGAACGCATCACTATCCGCCTGTCGGCCGACGTCCTTGACCGCTTTCGCGCTGGCGGCCCGGGATGGCAGACACGTATCGATGCCGCGCTGAAGGAATGGCTCACTGCAAAGTGAACCACCCCTATGCAAGCGGGCTTACCTTGAGGACTGCAATGCACTATCCCATCTATGTTCACAAAGAAGCGGGCAGCGCATACGGGATCATCTTCCCGGACTTTCCGGGCTGCTTCTCTGCTGCCGATCACGCACAAGACATTGCCCACGTGGCACAAGAAGCCGTCGAGGCACACTTTTTAGGTGATGATCAGCCGATCCCCGCCCCTAGCGTCGCTGATGCGTGGATCGACGATCCCGAGTACCAGGGTGGGTCGTGGATGACGGTAGATATTGATCTGTCGAAGCTGTAAGAGCCTCCTCGACAGTCCCATCACCCCGCGAACCGAGGCTCCGGCAACCCCTTCACGCCCAGGCCGTGCACTGCGAACAATCCGCCCTTGTGCTTTTCCTTCTGCGGAACGCCCCACATCGGCCGGCCCATGGTGGTGACGTACAGAATGTCCAGGTCCGGCCCGCCGAACATCACGCTCGTCAGATTGCGCACCGGGAAAGGCACGACGCGGTCCAACCGACCATCCGGCGCAAACCGCAAGATGCGACCGCCGAACACCAGCGCACTCCACACATAGCCTTCCGCATCCACCGTGGCCCCATCGAAGGTACCCGCCATGTTGTGCGCCGACGCAAACACCCGCCGGTTGGCCACCGCCCCGGTTTCGATGTCGTAGTCGTAGGCGTACATCTGCTTGTCGTAGGTGTCGGTGAAGTACAGGGTCTTGTTGTCGGGGCTCCAGCACGGTCCGTTCGAGCAGGTGATGGCACGGTCCAGCGTCACCACGGAACCGTCCGGGTCCAGCCGGTACAAGGCGCCCAGCCGCATCGGGCGTTGCCCGCGATCTGCTTCATAGCGGTCGAAGTCGTAGGCCATGCTCCCGACGACAAAGCGCCCGCGCCGGTCCACCTTGCCGTCGTTGAACCGCGTCTCGGGTTCGTCGGCCTCGGGGTCGGCGATCAGGCTGACGGTCTGGTGCTCGAAGTCGTAGAAGTGCAGCCCGTTCGCCAGGGACACCACGGCGCCCCCTTGCTCGCGCAAGGCCATCGAGCCGATGTGGCGCGGCACGAAGTAGCGGCGCACGTCGCTGCCGTCGGCACGGCAACTGGCGATCTCGGCTGCCGTGCTGTCGATCCAGTACAGGCGCTGTTCGGCCACGTCCCACAGCGGGCCTTCGCCCAGATGGTTGTCGGCGTCGATCAGCAAACGGGTGTCGATCATGCTTGGTCTCCCGGGGTGAATGCGTGCGAAGGAATCAGTCCTGTTGCGTGCGTCGGTGCGCCAGCAAGGCCATCAAGCGCCGGTCGCGCCAGCGGCTGCGTTCTTCGATCTGGTCGGCCGGCAATACGGCGCGGCGCTCGGCGTCGAGTTTTTCAATGACCGCCGGCGACCAGTCGAAGGTTTCTGCCTCGGCGGCCATGTCGCGGTAGGTACCACCGTATCGGGCGCAGTAGTCGGCCAGGCCGCCCGGTGCGTTCAGGTCGATGGTCTCGAAGGGCCCCATGAAGGCCCAGCGCAAGCCCAGGCCGTCGCGCATCACGGTGTCCAGGTCGGCGGCAGAGGCATAGCCGCGCGCATACAGGCTCATGGCTTCTTCCAGCACGGCCCCTTGCAGGCGGTTCAGCAGGAAACCGGAAATTTCCCGCTGCACCAGCACGGGCGTCTGGCCGGCACGAAGATAGATGGCATGCGCCCGCTGCAGGGTGTCTTCTGCCGTCCACGGCGTGCCGCACAGTTCCACCAGCGGCACCAGTGACGGCGGATTCACCGGATGCGCAACCAGACAGCGTGCACGGCCCGGCAAACCCTCTGTGAACGATGAAGCAGGCAGCCCGGAAGTCGAACTGGCCAGCACCGCATCGAACGGCGCCAGGTGGTCCAGTCTGGCGAACATCTCGCGCTTGGCCTCCAGCACTTCGGCGATGTTCTCTTGCACCAGCACCACGTCGTGCACAGCATCGGCAAGATCTGAAACCGCCGAGATTCGCGCCAGCACCGGGTCCACAGCTTCGTCCAGCAGGCCATGTTCGGCCAGGTCATCCAGGGTGTGCCGCAGCGCCAGCGGTGCGGCATCCAGCGCGGCAGGCACCGCGTCGTACAGACGCACCGTGAAACCGGCGCGGGCGAAGACGATGGCCCAGGCACGCCCGATACGGCCGGCGCCGATCACGGCCACAGACGACGAGGGCTCGGAAGATGAAGAAGACGTGGCAGCGCTGTTCATGGCGTTCCTTGCATGAAGCCAATGGAATGATGTTTCCTGAACGACGTGCGCAGAAGGGCGCTGCGTCCAGGCCGTCGATCAAGCTTTCTTGTCGCGCAGGGTGATCACTGCCGCCAGCACCACCACCCCGTTGATGATGTCGCGCACCGCAGGCGGCAAGGTCGTGCCGGCCAGCAAGGTGCCCAGCGCGGTCAGCAACAAGGCGCCGCCGAACACACCCAGGTAATGCCCGCGCCCGCCGGTGATCAGCGCCCCGCCCACCACCACGATCGCAATCGAGGGCAGCAGATACGGATCGCCCATGCCCAGGAAGGCCTGGTTGCTGAAGCCGGCCAGCAGCAGCCCCACGACTGTCGCGCACAAGGCCGACAGGCAGTACACGGCAATCAGCACCGGCCCGACGCGCACGCCCGACAACTTGGCGGCGATCGGCGAGTTGCCCACGGCGTACACGCGGCGACCGAAGGCCGTGCGATGCAGCAGCAACAGCGCGAAGGCCAGGAACAGCGGCACGCACCAGGCGGCAGGCGGCAAGCCCAGCACGCGCGCGTTGGTGAACCAGGCAATGGCGGGCGGCGCCCAGCCCTGCGGCGAGCCATTGCAGTAGATCAAGGTGATGCCTTGCAGCAAGCCGTTGGCTGCCAGGGTCACCACAACCGGCGGCAGGCCCAGCACCACCACGCCAATGCCATTGAACAAGCCCACCAGCAAACCGGCACCCAGCACCAGCGGTACGGCCCAGGTGGCGTCGGCGTTCACGCCGTGGGTCAGGCCGGTCAGCAACACCCCTGCCATGGTGATCAGCCAGGGCACGGACAGATCCAGGCCACCGGTCAGGATGACCGCGCCCTGCCCCAGCCCAAGAATGGCCAGGAACAGGCTCAAGGTCAGCAGGCTGCCCAGGAAGTTGCTGCTGGCCAGCACCTGCGGTCCATAGACCACCGCAGTGACTACCAGCACCAGCACGAACAACAGATAGGCCGGCACGATGTACTTCACCCATTCGCGGTTGCGCGCGATCCAGTCACGCAGCGCATTGCCGCTGAGTTCCGTGTTCTCGATCGGTCGATAACCCGCCACATCGAAGCGCACCTGCCGGGCTTGCGGATCGTCATGCGCGCCCTGGCCCGTGCGCCAGGCCCGTATGCGCTGCATCGCATACCGCGCGCTGCGGTGCACCGCCGAGTTGCGGCCGATGGACGAGCCCAGCACCGCCAGCACGAGGATCACCGCCTCGGCAATCGTGGTGTAGAAGGCCGACACATTCAGCACCAGCAAGATGTTGACGGTGACCATCAAGGTCATCGCGGCCAGCACCGTGCCCACCGCGCCGCCACGCCCGCCGCCCAGCAAGGTCCCGCCCAGCACGACGGCGGTGAACATCGACAGCAACAAAGGGCGGCCGACCAGCGGATCAGCCGAGCCGGTCTGCGCCGACACGTACAGGCCGGCCAAGGCGTAGCAGGCCCCGGCCATCGCATAGGTAGCGATGCGGTAGCGGTTCACCGGCATGCCGTTGGCATAGGCACCCTCGGGGTCGCTGCCCAGCGCATAGATGCCCACGCCCAGGCGCGTACGACGGATGAAGCCCCAAACCAGCAAGGTCACCAGCAGAATCAAGGCCGAAACCGGAATGGTGTCCGGGACCAAGTCAGCCGTGATCAGGTTCACGAAGGGCTCGGCCACCGCGCCGCCAGGCTTATCCTGGATCAACAAGGTCAGGCCCTGCACCATGAACATGGTGGCCAGCGTCACCACGATGGACTGCAACCGGAACCAGGCAATCACCGCGCCATTGATCAGGCCGATACCGGCGCCCACCGCCACCACCAGGCCCACGCCGCCCAGCTGCTGCAAGGCCGAGCCCTGCACGAAGCGCACCGCCAACACATTGGACAAGGACACCACGGCAGAGGCCGACAAGTCGAAGCCGCCGCTCAAGATCACCAGCGTCTGGCCGACCGCCGCCAGCGCAAGCGTGGTCGAGCTGGACACGACCGAACCCAAGTCGTACATGCCCACCGGCGTGGCCGACAAGGCTACCCAGGTCAGCAGCATGGCCAGCAAGGCGCCGACGGCGATCACCAGGCCGCGATGCCGGTCGAGGCGAGCTGCCAGCCCCAGGCTCGCGCCGGGCCGCAACAAGGCCTCGTCGGGTCGAGCGCGCAAAACGGTCATGAACAATCTCCAGACACAAGGAACTTCAGTGGCGTGACAGCGGCAGTCGCCCTGCCGCGTACATCGATCCAGACAGGCATCGACATCTCAGCTCGCCAGCATCTTGCGCATCACGTTTTCTTCGGTCAGCGCCTCGCCTTCCAGCGCCGCCACCTTGCGACCGCGATACATCACCGACACCCGGTCGCACACGTTCACCAGTTCCGGCACGTCGGTGGAATAGAACAGCACCGCACCGCCTGCCCGGGCAAAGGCCCGCATCAACACGAAGATCTGGTATTTGGTGCCCACGTCGATGCCGCGCGTGGGGTCGAACATCAACCACACGCGGCTTTGCGTCAGCAGCCATTTCGCCATCGCGATCTTCTGCTGGTTGCCGCCCGAAAAAGACAGACAAGGCTGGTAGATCGCACGCGGATTGACCTCCATCTGCGCCAGCGAATGCGCAATGGCTGCCTGTTCGCGCTTGCGATCGATCAGGCCGAAACGCGTGAAGCGCGAGATCACCGGCAGCGACACGTTGTCGCCGCCCGGCAAGCGCAGGAACAGGCCCTCGGTCTTGCGGTCTTCGGGCAGCAAGCCCATCGATACGCCACGCGTCAGCGCGTCTGCCGTCGAACTCACGATCACCGGTTTGCCATCGACCAGCAGCTCGCCGCCATCGATCAGCTCGGCGCCGAACAAGGCGCTGAACAACTCGCGCTGGCCCATGCCCTGCAAGGCAGCAATGCCGTGCACCTCGCCCACGGCCAGCTCCAGATCGATGCCGTTGACCGTGCCGTCGACCTGCAGTTGACGCGCTTCCAGCGCAGGCGGCACGTCGGCCGGTGGTGGGGGCGCGATTTCCTTGACCGGATACTTGGCTTCCAGGCTGCGGCCGATCACCAGGCGAATCACCTCGTCGTCCGAAATGTCCTTGGCCTGGAATTCGCCCACATCCTTGCCGTTGCGATAAATCGTCAGGCTGTCGCAGAAGGAACGGACTTCCTGCATGCGGTGGGTGATGAACACAAAGGTCACCCCGCGCAGCTTCAGTTCTTCGATGCGTCGGCCCAGCCACGCCACGTCGCGCCCGGACAGCGCAGACGTGGGTTCGTCCAGCAGCAAGACCTGCGGCTCGCGCACGATGGCCTTGGCAATTTCGATCTTCTGGCGCACCGGCAGCGCCAGGTCACCCAGACGCGCATCGGGCGGGATGTCGCCCAGCTCCAGGCGGTCCAGCCATTCCTCGGCCAGGCGTCGAGCTTCGTTCTGGCGAATACGCCCGAACCAGCCCACCGGCTCGTAAGACATCAGCAGGTTCTGCGCGACCGTCAGGTCGCGCACCAGCGTCATCTCCTGAAACGCCGTCTGCACGCCCGCACGAAACGCATCGCGCGGCGAGCGCAGCTGCGCCTCGCGCCCCATGATCGAGATCTGTCCGGCGTCCGGCCGCATCAAGCCCGACAGCAGCTTGACGGTGGTCGACTTGCCGGCGCCGTTCTCGCCGAGCAGCGCGTGCACCGTGCCCCGGCGCACCCGGAACGAAGCCCCATCCAAGGCGACCGTCGCGCCAAAACGCTTGTTGATGCCAGACATCTCGACCGCGTAATCGGCGCCGGGCGATGTGTCGGCCCGATTGGCAAGATCACCCAGACTGCTGTGCAACACGCTGCTCATCGGCGTCGCCTCAGTCCGGCTGGCCGGTCAACGCGGCGTTGAAACCGATCTCGCTGGTTTCATCCGAGTAGATGTCGGCGAACCAGCCAGGCGGCACCTTGTCCGGCGGGAAGGCCGTGCAACCGGCCTTCAGCTCGTCGATCGATCCGGTGGCGCACAGCTTGGACTGCGGTGTTTCCACCAGCGGCAATTTCAGCGTCACGCGGCTCGGGAACTCCTTGCCTTCGAGCTTGCCGATGGCCATCTTCAAGGCCACGGCGCCCGAGTACGGGGGTGCACCATACGAGATCGAGCGATAGCCGATCGCGCGATAGGTGCCGCTGCCCTTGACCGTGCCCGGCGGCAACATCTGGACGCGGTGGCCGTTTGACGACTCGCCTGCGCACGGCCGGACCTTGTCGTCGGCAATGCCGGCTTCCAGCTGCATCGATGCTGCCGTGTAGCAACCCACCTGCATCCACAGGCCGTCGATCTTGTCCCAGCTGTTGGTGGCCAGAATCTTCGACAGTTCCGTTTTCGCGGTGGCCTGGCTCCACATGCCCACGCCTTCCGCCACCACCTTGATGCCGGGGTACTTCGCGAACACCTTCTTGGCCGCTGCCGTGCGTGCGCTGTCGACAGAGGTGCCCGGCACGCCGGTGACCATCACCACGTTACCCTTGCCGTCCAGGGTCTTGGCCAGCCATTCGGCGGTCACCGTACCGGCCTGGGTCTGGTCGATGGTGACGTTATGCGCGCACGGCTCGGTGACCTCGCCGTCATAGGCCGCGACGATCACGCCCTTGTTGCAGGCGTTCTTGATCGCGCGGTTAAGTGCGGTCGGCGAGATCGGGTAGATCACGATGACCTTGGCGCCCGCCTGCACCATCGAATTGATCTGCTGGATCTGTTTCTGCGCGTCGGTACCGGCTACTTGGACTTCCAGGTCGACCTTGTCGCGCAGCGCGGGCGTCATGGCCATGGCCTTGACCATGTTGGCGGCTTCGGTCTGCCAGTCGTTGCCGACATAGCTCATCGACAGATAGACCTTGTACTTGTCGGCGGCGACGGCGGCGGTCGGCGACAGCATGCCGGTGGCACCGGCAACAAGCAGCGTGAGGCCGGCAAGCCTGCCCGCCCGGTTCATACCTTGGGTGATACGGTTCATGGCGATCTCCTGGACGTACTTTTGTTGTGGCTGTTTTTTTTGGCTGTTGTGCTGACTTACGGACGTTCGACGTGCGGCAGGCGAAGCGAGGCCGGCAAGGCCAGGCCGGAAGACCCCGGCACGACACTCGGGTCGTGGCCGGGCACCACAAAATCGGCGATCTGGCGAATGCGGCGCAGCGAGGCCAGCTCGGCTGCGGTTTCGTGCACGATGCCGACCGGCACGTTGTCCACCAGGTTTTCCATGCAGTTGGCGCAGTCACCGGTGATCACCACCACGCCCTCGGCGGTGTCGACCGCAATCGACTGATGGCCCGGCGTGTGGCCGGGCGTGGGGATCACGCGCACCCCCGGCACGATGTCGGCCATGCCATGCACGAACTCCCAGCGGAACCAGGCAAGCGGCTCGCGCCCGATCAAGAACTCCTGGTAGTAGGTGGCTTGCGTGGGCAGCGGACGGCCGGCGTATTCCCACTCGGCGTACTGCACGATGAACTTCGCATTCTTGAAGCGGGTGTTGCCGCCCGCGTGGTCGTAGTGCAGATGGGTGTTGATGACGATGTCGACCTCATCGGCCGACCAGCCCACGTATTCCTTCAGTGCCTGTTCCAGGCGTTCTTCCGGCGCCTGTTCACACGGGCAGACAAAGCTGCTGACCCAGGCGGGGTCATGCACGCCGGTGTCGACCAGGATTTTCTTGTCGGCGCCGACGATCGCCGTGGCCCAGACGGGCACGCGTATCGCCTGGCCGAAGTAGCGGCCCGACACCTGGGATGACTTGTCGACGGTGAGCCAGCCGGTGGGCATGGCGACGACCCTGAGTGGCGACGTGCTGGGACGAGCGGACATGGGATCTCCTGATTGCCGCGTGCTGGGTCGCCTGCCGGCCACCTATATCGGTGACTGGCAAAGACGCCCGCACTGCTTTTTCTTGCAGGACCTTGCTAACTGCCAGGCACCCTAGAAGTTCACCTGATCGCCGCCCTTCAAGCCCAACATCGCGCGTGCTTCAGCCGGCGTGGCAATCTCCAGCGACAAACCTTCGATCACCTTGCGGATCTTGGTCACCTGCTGCGCACTGGATTCGGCCAGCTCGCCCGGTGCGATCCACAGAGAATCCTCCAGCCCCACCCGCACGTTCGAACCCTGCGCCAGACCTTGCGTAGCGAGCGGGAACTGGTTGCGCCCTGCCCCCAGAATCGACCAGACATAGTCCTTGCCGAACAGGCGATCCGCAGTGCGCCGCATGTGCATCAAGTCTTCGGGGTGCGGGCCGATGCCGCCCAGCAAGCCGAACACGCTCTGGATGAAGAACGGCGGCTTGGCCAGCTTGCGTTCGACGAAGTGCGCCAGGTTGTACAGGTGCGAAATGTCGTAGCACTCGTACTCGAAACGGGTGCCGTTGGCGCCGCACGAAGTCAGGATGTATTCGATGTCCGCAAAGGTGTTCTTGAACACCAGGTCACGGCTGTTTTCCAGATGCTCGCGTTCCCACTGATGCTTGAATTCCGGGAAGCGGGCCAGCATCGGATACAGGCCGAAATTCATCGAGCCCATGTTCAGCGAAGCCACTTCCGGCTTGAAGTGATGCGCGGGCCGCAGCCGTTCCTGCACCGTCATGTGCGGGCTGCCGCCAGACGTGATGTTGATCACTGCGTCGGTATTGGCCTTGATGCGCGGCAGGAATTGCGAGAACACGGCGGGATCTTGCGTCGGGCGGCCGGTTTCCGGGTCGCGCGCATGCAGGTGCAGGATGGCCGCGCCCGCCTCGGCAGCTGCGAGTGCCGCGTCGCCGATTTCCTGCGGTGTCACCGGCAGGTGGGGCGACATCGTCGGCGTGTGGATGGCGCCGGTCGGCGCGCAGGTGATGATGACCTTGCGGGGAGTAGCCACGGATATCCTCATGCAGAAAAGAAACGAGCAGACAGGGACGGGCAGTCGGGCGAGCGGTCAAATAGCGCTCAGAGCACTTCCACGTTCCCGCAGACCGAAATCGCCTGGCCGGAAATGCCGCTGCCGCCAGGCGAACACAGGAACAGGCACAGCGCCGCCACCTCTTCGGGCGTGGTCATGCGGCGCAGAGAAATCTTGGCCAGGTATTGTTTTTCCATCTCGGCATAGCTCAGGCCAAGCTGCTCGGCGCGGGCGGAAATCACGCGCTCGATGCGCGGGCCGCGCACGATGCCGGGCTGGATCGCATTGACCCGGATGCCCACCGGCCCCAGCTCGATCGCCAGGCTCTTGGTCAGTCCGACCACTGCCCATTTGGTTGCGGCGTACGGCGTACGGAAGGCGTAACCCAGGCGCCCCGCCACCGAGGACATGGCGATGATGGCGCCACCGTCGGGCGACTTGCGCAGCCGCGGCACGGCACGGCGTGCGAAGTAATACTGGGCGTTCAGATTGATGTCGATCGTGTCTTCCCAATCGTCACCATGGATCTCGTCGATGCCGCCGGTGGGACCGGCAATGCCCGCGTTGTTCAGCAACACGTCCAGACCGCCCAACTCGCGATCCACATCGTTGAACACGCGTTCCACCGCGATCTCATCGGACACATCGGCCAGCGTGGCGGTGATCGCCGCATTCGCCGCATCGCCTTGCAAGGCATCGATCGCGGCCTGGCTGGCGTCGCAGACATGCACCCGCGCCCCCGCCTCGACAAAGGCCCGCGCGATCACCAGGCCGATGCCCGAGGCACCGCCCGTCACCAGTACGCGCAAGCCTGCACGGGGTTGCAACATCGGAAGTACGGTCATGCACATCTCCCCAGGAAACTGTGATGTCGGACGCCTGATTGGCGACCGCCGGTCATTCGTTCTTTGCGTTCCGCTGCGTTTTTCGCGATCTTGCGGGCTTGCTGCGTCAGCGTGGCGCCTGCGCCTTCAAGCGCTCCGCCAGGCCTTGCGCCGCGTCGCCGATATCCCGCGCAATCCCTTCGCGTGCGCCTGCACCGTCGCGTTTCGCCAGCGCCTCGATGATCATCTTGTGCGCCACCATGGATCGCTCCATGTGCGTCACGTCCAGCGCAAACAGATTCAGGAAGGGGCCGATGCGCATCCACATGTTCTGGATGGTGGCGAGCGTGATGTCGCCCGCGCCCTTGGCATAGATGGCGGTGTGGAACGCGAAGTTGCTGCGCAGGTAACCCGGCACGTCATTGGCATCGACGCGCTTTTGCATGGCGTGGTAGATGGTCTGGATCTCGGCCATGCCGGCGTCGGTCAGGCGCGAGGCGGCGCGTTCGACCACGCAGCCTTCCAGCGCGATGCGCACGTCACGCAGCTCTTCGAGCCCGTCGAGGGTCATCGGCGGCACCATCATGGCGCGGCCCGGACCGTCCACCAGCGCGCCCTCGGCCTGCAGCTTCAGCAAGGCGGCGCGCACCGGCATGGTCGACGAGCCCACGGCTTCGGCCACGTTGCGCAGGCTCAGGGGTTGGCCCGGCGCAAAGCGCCCGCTCATGATGGCTTCGCGCAGCTGCTGATACACCTGATCGGCCATGGTCTCGCGCGCCACGGTTTCCAGCGGCGGCATCGCATGCAGGGCGGAACGGGTTGCCACGAAAGCGTCTCCAGACATTGCGTGATTAGTGATGTGTGATCACACCTGAGAGCGCAGTCTGAGAGTCAACGATCACGCTGTCGAGCTAGGGAAAACGCCCACCTTGTTCGCGCAGGTAGCGATACACCGTGGTGCGGGAGATGCCCAGATTGCGCGAGGTCTGGCTGACGCTGTGGCCGGTACGTTCGAACTCGCTGAGCACCCGATGCAGGGCGGCTTGCTGCAAGGCTGACTGCCCGCTCACCACAGGCGTGGCACCGGGCTGGGCAGCAGAAAATGCCGTCCCAAAATCGCTGGCATCGAGCTGGCCCGTGTCGTGCATCAACAAGGCGCGAGTCAGTACCGCGCGCAGCTCGCGCATGTTGCCGCGCCAGGGCAGACGGGACAGCGGCAGCAAGGCATCGTCACTGATGCGCGCCTGTGGGTCGATGGCCGACAGCACGCTGCGGCAGACGGCCGCGAAGTCTTCACGCTCACGCAGCGGCGGCAGCGTCAGGCGCACGATGTTCAGGCGATGCAGCAAGTCCTCGCGAAAGCGCCGGGCGGCCACCTCTGCCTCCAGGTCCGCATGCGTAGCCGCCAGCAACTGCACGTCCACGTGACGCGCGTCGCGCCCGCCCACCGGGCGCACCAGGCGGTCATCCAGGAAACGCAGCAAGGCTGCCTGCAAGGGCAGCGGAAGTTCCACCACCTCGTCCAGCAGCAAGGTGCCGCCGTCGGCACTCACGATCAAGCCGGAATTGCCTTCGCGGCGTGCACCGGTAAACGCGCCACCCACGTAGCCGAAGAGTTCCGCCTCGAACAGCTCGGCGGGCAAGGCGCCGCAGTTGACGGCCACGAACGCACCCCGCCGCCCGCTGCTGACGTGGGCATGGCGGGCCAGCAATTCCTTGCCGGAGCCGGTTTCGCCCTGGATCAGAATCGGCACGCGCAAGCGCACGGCGGCTTCGGCCATGCGCAAGGTGGCGGACACCGCAGGGTCATCAGCGACCATGCCGGAGACGCGAGGCGTGTGGGTAGGGGCAGATGCAGATTCACCTGCGTCGTGGCGGCCACGTCGCGGCGTGGGCACAAGGGCGGGAGGAATGGCGGACCCAAGCCCAGACGCACCGGCGGAATCCACTACCTCATTCGCGGCATTGCTCGCACGTCGCATGGTCCCGGCCAGGCGCGCTGCCCGCACGCAACGCACCACCAGCATGCTGCCCAGCACGTCACGCACGCGCACATCTTCGCCTTGCGACAGGCGCGCAGAGAACACCTCGAAGGACTCGCTGAATACCTGCTCGAAGGACGTCCCCAGCCGGAGCACCAAGCCCGCCAACAGGCCTTGCGCCCGCGCGTTCATCGCACTGATGCGCCCCTCGCCATCAAAGGCGATCAGCCCGCAGCCCAGGGTTGCCAGAAACTCTGCCCGCGGATGGATCGCAATCACCAGGTGATCGCGCATCTGCTCGGCCAGCAACAGGTTCTCGACATGCATCGCCGACATGCGCACCAGCGCCTGCGTGTGCCGCTGCCGCGACTCGACGTAGGACGACGCATCCAGCACACCCAGTACCCTGCCCTGCCCATCGTGGATGGGCGCGGCAGTACACGAGATGTCGCTGTATTTCAGGAAGAAATGCTCGGTGCCCGTGATCGACACCGGCCGCCCCGCCGCCAGCGCGGTGCCCAGCCCGTTGGTGCCGCAGTGAGCCTCTGCCCAGCAACTGCCGACGATGATGTCGGCCGACGACCCGCTGCTGCGAAAGCGGTTGTCGGCGAAGAGATCGAGGATGACGCCTTCGTGGTCGGCGAAGGTCAGCAGAAAGTTCGAACCGGCGATCTGCTGGAACAAGGTTTCGATTTCGGCCAGCGCCAGGCGTCGCACGGCGGCAAGCCCGTCCCGGCGGCGCGCCAGTTCATGGCCGTCGATGACGCGTGGCGCAGGCGCTGCGGCCGGGTCCAGCCTGAGGCTGGTGCAGCGCGCCCAGCTGTCGAGCACGTCCGACGCAGGCGGGCCAGCGGGAAACATCGCCGGATACGCAGCACTGCCTGAACTCAGGCTTGTACCTGCGCCTGCACTCGCACTGGAACTCGCACGCCCAGCCCTTGCCTGGGCGAACGAACGCGCATCGGGGGGTGCCATGCTGCTCTCCTCGCGGATGCGGCAGGCGCACCCGTGATTTCTAGTTTTTGTTTTTGCGTGCCCAAGCAAGGTAGCAGGCAGCTTGGGCAGCGGCAACTGCACAGAAACTGGACACCTGACCGTGTGCTTGAGCCAGAAATGGTCGATTTGCCCAGGCAAGCCGGGGTTTTCTTCCCAGGCAAACATCGCATCGACTGCGGGTAAGTCCCGGATGGCACAGGCGTTGCATTGATAGCCTGCCGGCAAGCGGTCACGGCTGGCGCAACTCGATCCACCCGATATCTACCCCATACACAGCAATCCACCCACCATACGGGGGCACCCATGCTTCACGGAATCACCAGACACCTCGGCGCAAACGTGGCCGCCGGGCTTTTGATCGCGATCGCCCTGCCCGCTGCAGCGCAAAACATCGAAAAGCTCAAGCAGATGAAGGTATCGGGCACCGACCCGAACATTCCGATGATTGCGCAAGACGGCAAGGACGCTGCCCAGCTTCGCGAAAACCTGAAGCGCATCAAGCTGCCGCCCGGCTTCAAGATCGACCTGTACGCCGTGGTGCCGGACGCGCGTTCGATTGCGGTCGCGCCATCCACCAACATGCTGTTCGTCGGTACCCGCAAGACCAAGGTCTGGGCCGTGACCAACCGCACCGGCGGCGCCACCGCCACCGAGGTCAAGGAGTTCGCGCCGTCGCTCAAATTCAGCAACCCGAACGCGGTCTGCTGGACCCGTGACGGCTTCCTGATCGTGGTCGAAAGCAACCGCGTCTACAGCTTCCCCGCGGCCGAATTCTTCTACGAAGGCGCCGATGTGGCCGTGGGCGAAGTCGTGGCCAAAGGCGCGTTGATTCCGCCGGAAGAAGAGTCCTTCAACCACAGCGGCCGGGTCTGCCGCATCGGGCCGGACAACAAGCTCTACATCACGCTGGGCCAGCCCTTCAACGTGCAGCCGCGCGAAAAGCTGGACCTCTACACCAAGACCGGCATCGGCGGCATCGTCCGCATGAACCAGGACGGCACCGGCCGCGAAGTGTTCGCCACCGGCGTGCGCAACTCGGTGGGCATGGACTTCAACCCCAAGGACAAGACGCTCTGGTTCACCGACAACCAGACCGACGGCATGGGCGACGACATTCCGCTGGGCGAAATCAATCGCGCCACCCAAGCCGGCCAGTTCTTCGGCTACCCCTACATCGTGGCCGACACCCGCATCACCGAGAACGGCTACGACAAGGACACGATCCCGGCCGATGCGGTCAACCCGCAGGTCAAGACCGACGCACACGCAGCCGACCTGGGCATGGCCTTCTATGTCGGCAAGCAGTTCCCGGCCGCCTACCAGAACGGTTTCTTCTCGGCCCAGCATGGCTCGTGGAACCGCACCACGCCCATCGGTGCCCGCGTGATGTTCACCTCGCTGAAGGCGGACGGCACCGCCGACAAGACAGAAGTCTTCGCCGAGGGCTGGCTGGACACCGACACCGGCATCTATCGCGGTCGCCCGGTGGACGTGGCGATCGCCAAGGACGGTTCGCTGCTGGTGTCTGACGATTACGCAGGTGCGATCTATCGCGTCACCTACAGCGGGCAATGAGGACAGGCGATGCGACAGCGACATTTGTTCATGACGCTTGCGCTCGCCGCCTGTGCGGCATCCCCGGCCTTTGCCGGTGATGTCGCACTCGGCAAGCAAAAAGCCATCTCCTGCGCCGCCTGTCATGGGCAGCAAGGCCTGTCGACCGTGCCCGACGCACCCAATCTTGCCGGGCAACCGGAGCTGTATGTGGCAACGCAGTTGAAGGCCTACCGAAGCGGTACGCGCCAGCATGAAGTCATGACGCTCATGGCCAAACCGCTGAGCGATGCCGACATCGAAAACCTGGCGGCCTGGTTCGGCTCGATGAAAATCCAGGTGGTGCAATAAGGACTGCGGGGCGTCTCGTCGAAAGCCCCCATCTGTTCTTTAAAACTACAAAGAGCAGGTTTACGCTGACAGCAATTCATCAACCCGATTGAAATGCGCTGTCATGCAAGAGACGCCCCGCCACGGGTGAACGCATCGACCAGCCCGTAGGGTGCCTGGTCGCCGAAGAGCATTTTCAAGCTTTCATCTGCTTCGGCAGCAGCCAACGCGCTGCGCGGAAAGAGTTCCTGTTCATACGCAAGCAGCGCCGCCTCCGGCTCACCGGGATGGGCGGCGATGGCGTGGGCGAGCTCGGCCCCGTCGAACATCGCCAGGTTGGCCCCCTCGCCCGATGGCGCCATCAGATGCGCCGCATCGCCCAGCAGCGTCACGCCCGGCACACGGTCCCAACGATGCCCGCCAGGCAGCGCATGGAGGGGACGCGGCACCGGGTCGGTTTCGCCATCGGTGATGAGCGCGGTCAGCGCCGGCGCCCAGCCTGCGAACTCCGCCGCGACCCGCGCCCGGGCGCGCGCGGGGTCGGAGAAGTCGATGCCGTCGATCCAGTCTTCCGGCTGATTCACGGCCACATAGGTATGCAGTACGGCATCGGCCTCGCGGTGGGCCATGATGCCCTTGCCCGGCGCCAACGCAAAAAAGGAACCGTTGCCGACCGCTTGCGCACTCGGCTGGTGACGGGTGTCGCAATCGAACAGGTAGGTCTCGATGAACGAGGTGCCGAGATACGCCGGCCTGGCCTCGGACAGCAGAGGCCGGACTTTCGACCATGCGCCGTCGGCGCCCACCAGCAACTCGGTCCTTGCCGTGGCGCCATTGGCAAAGCGCAGCAGGTGGCGCCCGCCGCCGAGCGCCGACACCGCCGCGAGCTTGTGCCCCCAGAGAATCGTATCGGCAGGCAGCGACTCGAGCAGAATGCGGCGCAGGTCGCCCCGCTGAATTTCCGGTCGACCACCCGTGCCATCGTCCGGCTCGTCGAACAGCACCTGTCCGTCATGGTCGAGAACCCGCACCGCCTGACCACCCGCGTGGATCAAGGCCAGAAAGCGGTCGAACAGTCCGGCCGCCTTCAGCGCAAGCTGCCCGTTGTGATCGTGAATATCCAGGTGACCGCCCTGCTTGCGCGCGTCCGCCGAAGGGTCCGCTTCGTAAACCGTGGCCGCAATACCGTGCACGTGAAGCACACGCGCCAGCATCAGGCCGCCGAGGCCGGCGCCGATGATCGTGATGGGAGGGTGCATGCGACTTCCTTGAATCCAGCAGACGCCGCCGTGAATGGAACGTCATTCCATCATATTGGAATGACGTTCCATTCATGTCAAGATACCGTATGGACAAGCAAACACGCAGCAGCCCACGACGTGAAACGTCACTCTCCCGGCAAGGCATCGTCGACGCGGCGATCGACCTGCTGGACAGCCATGGCCCAGGCGGCCTGACATTCCGCACCTTGTCGGAACGGCTCGCCACCGGTCCAGGCGCCATTTATTGGCACATCGCCAACAAGAACGAGCTGCTGGTCGCTGCCTGCGACGCCATCATCGCGCGCGCAGTGGACGCGCGGGTCGACGACACATCGCCAGCGGCCACGATTCGGGCGGTGGCGCTGGCGATGTTCGATGCGATCGACGCACATCCGTGGGTTGGTTCGACGCTCGCGCGGGCAGCCGGGGAATTGCCGACGGTGCGCATCCTCGAACGCCTCGGCCAGCAGGTCTGTGCGTTGGGCGTACCTGAGGACGCACAGTGGGCAACGGTATCCGCGCTGCTGAACTACATACTCGGCGTCGGCGGGCAGAACGCGGCCAACGCACAGTTCGCCCATACCCTGGGCACCGACCGGGACAGCTTCCTGGACAAGGTGTCGACGGCATGGTCGCGGCTCGATCCGGCCGCGTACCCCTTCACGCGCAGCATGGCCGGGCAATTGCGCAGCCACGACGACCGGGCCGATTTTCTCGCCGGAATCGACCTCATCCTCGGTGGCATCAGCGGCCTGCGGACCTGAGCCGGGTCAGGTGCGGAGAACCCGCAATACACGGCTCCCGGCCTTGGCCGCGATCAGTCCTTGCGCACATTCCAGAATCGCGGCTTGTCGGCCGGCCAGGTCTGATACCCCTTCACGTGCTTGCCTACGCCGGCGGCATCCACACCGTTGAAGAGCGGCAGCATGGGCACGTCGGCGATCATGGCGGTGTGCAGCTCGTCGAACAGCGACTGGCGCGCAGCGCGGTCGCTGATCTTCATCGAGCTCATCAGCTTGGCCTGCATGGCCGGGTTGTCCCAGACCTTGCGCGGCTGCGTCGCCTTCGGCCCGGAAATCATGTCGAAGCTCAAAGACGGGTCGAGCCGCGAGGAATACGGGAACACCATCGCCTGGTATTGCCCCTTGGTGTAGCGATCAAGCTGGGTCGCCCAGTCGATCACCTCGATCTGCAGGTTGATGCCGGCTTCCAGCGCCAGCGCCTGGATCAGCACGGCCGCGTTGTACGTGGCCTCATAGCGCTTGTTGGCGAGCACCGAGATCGGCTGGCCTTTGTAGCCGGCTTCGCTCAGCAATCGCTTCGCCTGCGGCAGGTCGCGCTGGTAGCCCTTGTCCTGCACGGCAGTGTGGAAGGGACTGCGGCTGGGGATGATCGAGTTGTTGGCCGGCGCCGAGCCTTCGGTCACCGCCGCCGCAATGGCGTCGTAGTCCAGCGACAGGGCAATCGCCCGACGCATGCGCACGTCTTTCAGCAGCGGGTCGGTGGTCTGGAACAACATGCCCACCACGTTCATCGACGGCCACGATTGGCTGTCCACGTCCTTGCGCTTGACGAGTTCGGCCATGTCCTGCGAGCTGGCCGACGAGTACACGTCGATCGCGCCGCTGTACAGCCCGGTCTTGGCAGCGGACGAATCCGGAATCACCAGGAAGCGCAGGATGTCGACCTCGGCCTTCTTGCCGCCGACAAAACCGTCGCGCGGACCGGGCAGCGACACGTAGTCAGTGAACGCCGCCAGGTCGATCTGCTGCCCGCGTTTCCAGTCGGCAAACTTGAAGGGGCCGGTACCCACCGGCAGCTTCCACTTGCCGTCTTCGCCAAGCGAGGCCCGGTGGTAGATGCCCGAGCCGCCGCAGTCGGCGCGCACCATGTTGCGCAGGAACAAGGCCGAAGGCTGATCGATCTTGAAGACCACGGTATGCGGGTCGCTTGCCTGGATGTCGACGATCTTCGCCGCGCCATGGCCGTCGAAGTCGGGCAGGCATCGCCAGCCGCTATCGGGTGCCAGATACCGCTTCCAGGTCCACACCACATCATCGGCGGTCAAGGTCGCACCATTGTGGAACTTGACGCCCTCGCGCAGCGGGAAGGTGTAGCTCAAGCCGTCGTCCGAGACCTCGACGCTTTTTGCCAGCATGGGTCCGATGGAGGTGTCTTCGCGCATGCCGACCAGACCCTCGACCATGTGCAGCACCAAGGTGTCGCTGTTGTCGTCGCGGTTCACGCCGGGTTCGGTCGAGCGCACATCGGCGTTGATCTGAACGCGAAGCACCGTAGGCGGCGTGGCCGCCCACACGGGCTGCGCGCCCAGCACCAAGGCAGCGCCCATCATCAAACGCGTGGTCATGGCATACATGGCAACCTCTGCAGTGGAAAGATGAACGTGCCGGCAGCGCCGGATCGCGGGGTCAGGACAGCACGGGCTCGATGGGCTGGATCTGCATGTCGAGCGCGAAGCGGGTGAAGTCGGGGTTGAGCGCAGGCAGCATGGCGACTTCCATGATGCCCAGCGCGGGCTCCATCACAATCATCGCGACGGTGGCGCTCAGGTTGGTGGACGCACTCGGGCGCGGCGGCCGGCACACCGACCACGGCCATTCGAACTTGTCGAACAAGGCTCGCTTGAGGTCATCGCGGGTGATTTTTTGCCCTGCCTGCGGTTTGAGCAATCCACGCACCCGGATGTCGCGATACAAGCTGTCGGGCATCGTGGCTACGCCCTTCTCGATCAGCTTGCCCAGGGCCACCGGGCTTTGCCAATGGTTGGCGTGCACGATCAGGCCCTCGGATGGCGGCACCACGAAGGTCTCGTCGGGCGCGCACTCGAAATCGAGCGCAATGCCATGCGCATGCGACAGGATGTTGTTGATCGAGGCCGACTTCGGCGTGGTGTAGATGCACTGCATGGCAATCGCCAGCCTTGCCTGTTCAAGCACCTTTCGTCGCACCAGCGCCACCGGCACGCCCAGCTGACGGTAGTCGCGCTCGCATTCCAGGTAGTTGGCGGTGATCGCGATGCCGGCGGCATTCATGCCCACCCGCGCCAGCTGGCCGGCCTCGGTGAAGGTCAGGATGTCCGGTCCGTCGTCGCGGCGGATGCGCAGCACCACCGAGGTCTCGGCGCATTCCGCCTTCCAGTCCCAGTTCAGCGCATGCATCAGGCGGCCCTCGGCCGCGGCTTCCGGCATCACCACCACGCCGGTGCAGCCGTCGGGATCGTCGTCCACCGCCTGGTCCTTGCGCTTGCCCTTGTCGGCCGCGCGGCGCTTGGCCATCTGCAGGATCTCGGTGCGGGCGTTGATCAGCACGATGGCCTCGAACGGCACGCCTGCGCCTTCCGCGATCCCGCGCATCTCGACCGGATAGGCCGGATCGAATTTCTCGATACTTGGGAGATACTGCTGAACGGCAGCGGCGAGGTCGGCCATGCCGAAGTCGATGCGCGCCAGTTGCGTCAGGTAGTGCTGGGTGCCAAGCCGGATACGCTCGGCGGCCTGCGTGCCGTATTGCACGCCTCGCTCGTACGGAGCACCGGAAATGTCGACGTACTGGATGGGCGTGACCATGAATTCGCTTTGTGATCTGTCCTTGTAAAGTGCATTATGTATTTCATAAAACATGTTTTCAAGAAAAAAGTAGATGAAGCCAGCTATTGCTAAATCGGTGGCTAAGTCAGTGGCCAACCCGGCCGGCTCGCCTCTGCAACGCAGCATCGCCGCGCAGATCGTGCAATTGCTGCAGCGGCAGAACACCGCGCCAGGCAGTGGACTGACAGAACTTGGGCTTTCGCAGCAACTGGGGGTGTCACGTACGCCGGTGCGCGCAGCGCTGCGGCTGCTGGAAAGCGAAGGTGTGTTGTCGCGCGACGATGCCTCTGCCCAGGGCAAGCGCGGCACCTGGCGCGTGAGCGAAGACGCAGCCACGGTGTCCAGCGCCCATCTGTCGCCGCCGGTATCGGACACCGAGCGCCTGTTCGTGGCGATCGCCCGCGACCGCATCACCGGGGCATTGCCAAGCGATGTCTCGGAAGCCGACCTGTTGCGCCGTTATGAAGTGAACCGTCCGACCATGCTGCGCGTGATGACGCGCCTGGCAGAAGTCGGCCAGGTGGAACGCAAGACCGGGCATGGCTGGACCTTCGCCTCGGCCACGCTGGATGCGCAGACCCGGCGCGAGAGCTTCCGATTCCGCATGGTGATTGAACCAGCGGCCTTGCTGGAACCGGACTACCGCCTGGACGCGGACTGGGCGACCGACATGCGTGCGCAGCATCGGAAAATGATGGAAAGCCCCTGGCGCGATGCCTCGGCCGTGGCCTTGTTCGACTTGAACGCTGCCTTCCATGAAGGCTTGGCCGCAGGCTCGGGCAACCGTTTCCTGGAACGCGCCGTCGCCCAGCAGAACCAGTTGCGGCGCTTCGTCAATGTGGATTGGCACCATGGACCGGAACGGGTGCATGTTTCCTGCACCGAGCACCTGGCGATTCTTGATCAGCTGGAGGCCGGCCATACCGAGGTGGCCGCCGCCCTGATGCGCCAGCACTTGCTGCGCGCCAGCACACTGAGCTTCCGCGGTCCGACGGGCATTCTGACGGCCGAGGGCTTGCCGGAAGATTGAGCGCGCTGTAGAAGGAGGCGCCGCCATGCCGATGCATGGCGGTGCACTGCCGTCAGCTCAGACACCAGTCGGTGATGATCCGCGTGTAAATGTCCTTCGACGCCAGCAGGTAATCCACCCGACAGTACTCATCCGTCTGGTGCGCCATGTGCGCCTCGCCCGGTCCCAGAATCACGGTCGGCGGATAGCCCAGCGCGCTGCGCAGGATGGCCGCATCGGTGAAATAGGCTTCCGAGCCCGCAGTTTCGCCGTCGATGCACATGTCGCACAGGTAGCGGATCCAGGGATCGTCCTTGTTGGTGTAGACCGATGCGAGGTCCAGCAGCACTTCCAGGCTGATGTCCGGTCCCAGTGCCGTGCGCAGCTGTTCCACGATGTGCTGATGGTCCTGCCCGGGCACACTGCGGATGTCGATGGTGAAGGCCGCCGCATCGGGTACCGAATTGACGTTGATGCCGCCGATGACGGTCCCGACGTTGAGCGATGGCAGCCCCATGATTTCGTGCGGCGCGAGGCCGAAGTCGAAGTTCTGCATGGCCTGCAGGGCGGGTGCCAGCTTGTAGATGGCGTTGTCGCCATGCTGCGGCATCGAGCCGTGGGCCGTCACGCCCTTGGCGCTGGCGCGCAGCCAGAAGGCGCCCTTGTGACCTGCCAGGGGTCGGTTGGACGTCGGCTCAGCCACGACCAGCGCACCGGCTTGCCCCAGCATCGCAGCGATATCGGGCTGGCGAACCAGGTGTGCGGCGCCCTCGCAGCCGGTTTCTTCACCTGCGGTGATGACCAGGATGACGCCTGCCGTCCCCGTCAATTTATCGGCCAGATCCATGGCCGCTGCCGTGAACGCAGCGACGCCTGCCTTCATGTCGGTGGTACCGCGCCCATACAGTTTGCCGTCCACGATGTCGCCACCGAAGGGCGCTTGCGTCCAGGGCTTGGCGCCCAGCGGCACGACATCCACATGGCCGGTGAAGACGAGCGGCAGCTTGTCCGCAATGCCGCCGATGCGCGCCACCAGGCTGGTGCGATGCGGAGCAAAGTCGACCAGCTTGCATTCGAAGCCCGCCGCCGTCAGCAGTGCTGCCAAGTGGTGCGTGCACTGATCCTCGTTGCCAGGAAGATTGATGGTGTCCATGCGGACCAGCGCCTGGGTCAACGCGATCGGGTCACAAGCTAATTGCATGACAGCCTCGAAGATGGGGATCGGAATTCTCCTGACACTTTATCTCGACTCATTCATGCTGACTGCCCCCACGGGCGACCATCGGTTGGCCAGGACCCACCCGATAAGCGCTGTCCAGTGGGTCACTTGTTCGATATTGTCTCGGTCGGCAACAATTCCGCACGTCGCCAATTGCCGGGGAATGCTTGAGCTACAGTCTCGTGGCCTCCCGCCTGCCCCCCGATTGGCTACTTTTTGCCGCGCCTGCAAGTCAGCGTCGGCCTCAAGACCGTCAACAGAACAAGGACGTACCCGTGCCTATCTCCGCCTGGATTGCCATCGCAGTCGTCGTGGTCGTGCTGGTCTATGCGATCAATATCTATAACAAGCTGGTTCGCAACCGGAACATGACCAAAGAGGGATGGAGCGGCATCGACGTGCAGTTGCGCCGTCGTTATGACCTGATCCCCAACCTGCTGGAAACGGTCAAGGGATACGCCTCGCACGAGAAAGGCGTCTTCGAAGAAGTCACCAAGCTGCGCGCCGCCGGCATGAACGCCGGGTCGATCACCGATCAGGTCCAGGCGGAAAAAGCGCTGACCGGCGCCCTGGGCCGCCTGTTTGCCGTCGCCGAGGCCTATCCCGACCTGAAGGCCGACGCCAACTTCCGCAGCCTGCAGGAAGAACTGTCGGAAATCGAAGACCACCTGCAAATGGCGCGCCGCTACTACAACGGCACCGCGCGCGAACTGAACATCCTGGTCGAATCCTTCCCCAGTGTGCTGGTGGCCAAGTCCTTCGGCTTCACCACCGAGCCCTATTACGAGATCGGCGATCCGGCCGCTGCTGCCGTCCCCAAAGTCGCTTTCTGAGGAGCGCAACATGATGCGCAAATGGCTGGCGACACTGGTGTTCGCGGTCGGTCTGGCTGGCGGCCTGATTGGCGCGGCCCACGCGGACGAACGGATTCTGGACTACTTCAGTGACGTGAAGGTCGAGAAGAACGGCGACCTGCTGGTGACCGAGACCATCAAGGTTCGCGCGGAAGGCCGGGAGATCCAGCGCGGCCTGCTGCGCGATTTCCCGACTTCCTACCAGAACCGCAATGGCACGACCACGCGCGTGGGGTTCGACGTTTTGGGTGTCAAGCGAGACGGCTACAACGAGCCCTATTCGACGAAGTCGCTGAGCAACGGAGTGCGCATCCAGATCGGCTCGGCCGACGTGATGCTGAACCCGGGCCAGTTCACCTACGAGATCCGCTACCGCACCACGCGCCAGGTGGGCTTCTTCGAGAAGTTCGACGAGCTGTACTGGAACGCCACCGGCAACAGCTGGACCTTCCCGATCGACCGTGCGCGTGCCCGCATCACCCTACCCTCGCCAGTCGAGATCATCCAGCAAGCGAGCTACACCGGCTCGCAAGGCTCGACGGATACCAGCGCCCGCGTGATCAACAAGGGCCCTGGCACCATCACCTTCGAGACCACTGCGCCGCTGAACGCCGAGCAAGGCCTGACGATTGCAGCGGGCTGGGCCAAGGGCCTGATCGACCCGCCGTCCAAGGCGGATGTTGCGCTGCTGTTCTTGCGGGACAACCTGGTGTTCCTGGTTGCCGTGGGCGGATTTGTGTTGATGGCGCTGTATTACCTCAACGCCTATCGCAAGACGCGCCGACGCACGGCGCCGGTGGTCGTGCCGCTGTTTGAGGCGCCTGACGGCCTGACCGCACCGGCCGTGCGCTACATCGCGCGCCAGGCGTACGACAAGCGAACCTTCGTCGTGGGCATCATGGAACTGATTTCCTTGCGCGCGATGCGCATGCAGAACGGCGAACTCGGTCTGCAGTTCATCCGCACGCATGACAAGTCGGCGGGGTTCAACCTGTTTCCGCCACTGGGCAGCATGTTGGCCAAGCTGTTCCGCACGACAGAAACCTTCCTGCGCGACGACGTCGATTCCGGCTCGCGTTTCACGAACGCCGAATCCACGCTGGAAAAACACCTGGACAAGGAATACGAGGAGCGCCTGTTCGCCAAGCATCGGCCGATGGCCACGCGTGGCGTATTTCTCTGGGTGCTGTATGTCGCAGCCTGCCTGGGGGCGGCCTGGTGGCAGAACCCGCAAAACGCCGGTTACCTCACCTTCGCGTGGCCGTTTTCTCTGCCGTCGATCCTGGCCTTCACCGCCTTGTACGGCGCCTGGCGACGTGGGAATGCAAGCTGGAAGATGGCCTTGTTCGTCATCTTCTTCATGGGGCCGTTCCTGGCAGGCGGTCTGGTCACGCTGTTCACCTTCACCAAGCCTTTCGGCTTCGGCGCGCTGCCGACCCTGCTGCCGCTGATCATGCTGCCGGTGGTGGTGCGCGCCTACACCTTCCTGCGTGGGTACACGGAAGAAGGCCATCGGGTGATGGACCAGATCAACGGCCTGAAGCAATACCTGACCCTTGCTGAAAGCCCGCGCCTGCAGGCCCTGGCCACCCCGGAAGAAAAGCTGGGTGTGTTCGAGAAATGCCTGCCTTATGCCGTGGCGCTGGACGTCGGCAAGGCCTGGGCGGCAGCCTTTGCCAGCGCCTTCACCGGGCTGGCCGGCCTGGCTGCGTTGGATGCCGTGCAGCAGATGTACGGCGGCCACGACCTCTTCAGCGGCAACCCCGACCGCGCGGTACGCGACATGTCGTCCGACGTGGCCCCCCGCGCATCCGACCACGGCTCCAGTTCCGATTCCACCAGTTCGTCGGGCGGCAGTGGCGGCTGGAGCAGCAGCGGTGGCAGTTCTTCGTCCAGCGGCTCGTCCGGCGGCGGTTCGTCGGGCGGTGGCGGTGGCGGCGGCGGCGGCTCGGGCTGGTAATTCAGGCCAGCCAAGCCCTTCAGGACTTGGCTGGCTTGACCGGGTTGATGTAGTACTCAAGTCTGATCGCGTTCTGAACAGGCGCACTGCCCGTGCGTTTTTCCTGGTCGATCTTGATCAGGTAGCCATCGCGATTGCCCCACAGCGAAGTGGGCGACTCGTCGGTCACTGGATTCAAGGCGGCCCGGTGAAATGCCGCAACCGACGCGAAGTCGCCGGGAAAGAACGCGATGATGACCGCGCTGACTATCTTGCCTGCACCGTCGGTATCCGCGCTCACATCCGTCATCACGACGCCAGGCGGCATGGTCATCAGGCTCGCCAGCGGGGCCGGCAAGGCCTTGGCGCCCTTCTCTTCCTGAATGCGGTAATGCAGGCCGCCATGACTATTGGGCTCCCCCGCAGCCGCGGCGGATGACTCCATGTTCGACACCACCACGGCAGAGATGATCAGGATCGGCGTCGCGATCGCGGCTACGAACAGCAGGAACTTGATGCGTTCTTTGGTATGGAAGAAAGCCAGCATGTCAGGTGTCCGGGTCGAGTGGGTGGGGGGTCGAGCTGGGTTCGGTTCGCCGCCGATGGTAGCGGCCATACTCAAGCGGACCGCAGCGTCGTTACGGCTTGAATAGCTTGTCGCAATGTCGGCGGATGTGCGCCAACGAACGCGAACACGCCGGTAAACATCTGAGTCGGAACAATAGATTTGGATGCACTTTGCTCGGCCTGCGCGCCAGATCGCATGCATTTCAGCGATAGGATGAATCAACGTCATTCAAGGAACGCATGCAATCATGGCTTCAAATTTTCTTCGCTCAACCGCCCTTTCGCTGGCTATTGCCGGATCGCTGATCCAGGCCAGCGCCTTCGCACAGACCGCGCCTGCCGAATCGACCCTGCCGGCGGCCCAGGAAAAGGCATCCCTGTTGGGCGGAAAGCTCAAGTTCACCTTGCCTGAAGGTTTTGTCGGCAGCGCACTGCCGCCGGGTTCCGCCACCGACGGTGCTGCGGGCGCAACCGGCACCATCTACGCCAACCAGGCGCTGCAGCAAGTGGTGCTCAATACCGAAGCCCCGGTGCCCGGCGGCGCGCGCGTGCAAGACAACGACGCGAAGTTCCTGGACGGCGTCACGGCAAGCTTCGTCGAACAGCAGAAAGCCGCCCTGCCCGATTACAAGCGAATTGGCGAAAAGTCCATGACCGTCAAGGGCTTGGGCCTGCGCCAACTGGACGCGACCGGCAACTTCGGCGGCACGCCCACGCGCAGCACCATGCTGGTGGCCGGCTCGGGCAACACCATGGCGCTGATCCGCATCATGTCGAAAGCTGACGATGTCGCCACGCACAACATCCTGGTGTCCAACGTGATCGACGGCATCAAGTCCGGCCGCTGACCACGACAGCTTTCAAGGAACCGTTGCCATGATGGCGTCTCGCTTTTTCCCATCCGCAGCCCTGGCCCTCGCCATTGCAGGCTCGTTGATCCAGGCAAATGCGCTTGCTCAGGCCGCACCGGCAGCATCGACTGCGCCAGTCGGCACGGCAACTGCCTCGCTGCTGGGCGGCAAGCTCAGATTCGCCCTGCCAGCAGACTTCACTGCCGCCGCTGTGCAGGATGGCAACGCCGAGGACGGCACCGAGGGCGCGAAAGCCAGGACGTACGAGAATCACGCGCAGCAGCAGATGATTCTTGTCGCCGACCAAGGTCCGATGCCCGATGGGATTCGCGTCGAAGACAACGACCCGAAGTTCCTGGACGGCATCATGGCGAGCTTCGTGGCGCAGCAGCAGGCCTCGTGGCAGGACTATCAGCGACTGGGCGAAAAATCCCTCAGCATCAAGGGCCTGGGCCTGCGTCAGCTGGACGCCACCGCCAGCTTCAGCGGCAGGCCTATTCGGGTGACCATGCTGCTGGCGGGGTCCGGCAATACCCTGGCGCTTGTTCGCATTTCGTCGAACGCAGACGATGCAGCCAAGCACAAACGTCTGGTGGCCAGCGTGCTGGACGGAATCAAGGTCGGACCTTGAGTTGGTCGCGTTTTTACTGCTGGCATGGGTGCACTGCACCAGTCCCCGGACCTGTTCATATGCCTGAGCATTGCCCCGCCCGCAATTTCAGCCGGTGTTTCCGATGACGCGCCTGCGATGTCGCGTGGCAGCGTTTTTCGCAGGGACCTTGCTGAGTGCCTCGCTGGGTGCCTCGTTGGGTGCCTCGTTGGCTCACGCGCAGCTTGTGACCGTGGACGGCAAGACTGCTGCAGAAAGGACGGCGCCAGACAAGAACACCTCGGCCAACTCGCCCGCTATCCCGCCCGCTATTGCCAAGACTCCCGACGCGACCTCGCTGCTGGCAGGCAAGCTGCGCTTTGCCTTGCCTGCAGGTTTCGAGCGCAAGGGCCTCCCGCCAGACGGCGAGCATGGCACAGGTGCGGTCTACCTGGATTCGACACGTCGACAGATGGTGATGGTGACCCAGGCGCCGATCGCGGGCGGCAAACCCGTCGGCGACGACGACAGGCAGGCGCTGGATGCCGCACTCGATGCCCACCAGGCTGAACTCGACGCCCCCGCGCCCAATTATCGCCGCCTGGGCAGCCAGGCCCTGAATGTGAACGGCCTGGGCCTGCGCCGCACTGACGGCACGACCACCTTCTTCGACAAGCGGGTCTACAGCACGAGCTTGATCGCAGCCAGTGGCAGCCAACTTGCAACCGTGGTGGTCATGACGCCGATCGACGGCGCCGCGGCCCATCAGGCCCTGGTCGCCAGCATTCTGGCCGACATTGCCGCAGGTCGTTAGCTGCCACGGCAGGCACAGCAGTTTGCTAGCATGACCCCTCCCATCCACTCTGCCGGCGACGCATGTCTTCGAATACCTTGAGGTCGATCACGTTCGGAATCGCGATGGCGGGAATGACACCGGCCAAGGTGCTGGTGCCCAAGATGTTGCCGATGTTGGTGCTCGCATCCGTACTGGGTCACGCGACCCTAGCCAAGGCCGCGCCGACCGCGCTGTCTGGTGATACCGTCACCGGCAAGATCGCGCGCAGCGTACCGCCATCGGTCGACCCCGCTCAATCTGCAGCACCCTCTGCTGCGCCCCAAGCACCCGCCCAGCCGCCCGAGCGCGCCGCGCTGCTCAAGGGCAAGCTCAGCTTCCGCCTGCCTGCGGGCTTCACCGCTTCGCCGCTGCCACCGGGCGCGCGCATGGGCAATGCCGACGTCAAGGGCACGGTCTATTCGCACCAGGCGAACCGGCAACTGGTGATCGCTGCTGAATGGCGCACGCCAAGCGGCGTGCGCGTCAAGGATGACGACCATGTCTTCCTGGAACGCGCGCGGGCGGATTACATCGCGCAGATGCAGAAGTCCCTGCCCGATTACGAAATCATCGGCGACAAGGCCTTGCGCATCAAAGGCCTGGGCATTCGCCAGACCGAAGGCATCTCCACTTTCGGGCAGGTCCGCACCTTGAGCACCAGTCTGCTGGCGGCATCCGGCACCACGCAGGCGGTGGTGCGGATCATTTCCCGGGCCGACGACGGTCGCAGCCACGAGGCGCTGGTAGCCGAGGTCTTGCAGGCGCTGCGCGCCACCCGATAAGACCGACGCGCAGCAGCCTGTCTATCGGCCGCGCTGAAACACCTGGGCACGCTGTTCCATCAAGCCCTCGGGCCGAATGAATTCGGCCACCATCGGGCTGGCCGGATGATGGTGCACGTTATAGGGCGTGTCCCACTGCGCAAGCCGTCCTGCCTGCATCACGCCGATGCGGTCGGCAATGGCGAAGGCTTCAGCCTGATTGTGTGTCACCAGCAGCGCGGTGTGGCCGGTCTGCTTCAGGATGTCGCGCACCTCGAAAGCCAGGCGTTCGCGCGTGTCGATGTCCAGGTTGGAAAACGGCTCGTCCAGCAGCAACAGGTCGGGCGCCGGCGCCAGCGCGCGGGCCAGCGCCACGCGTTGCTGCTGCCCGCCCGACAGCTCGTGCGGATAGTTGTCGGCAGAGGCGGCCAGGCCCACCAGTTCCAGCATCTCTGCCACGCGCTGCGTTCGCGCGGCAGACGCTTGCCGGCGCAGGCCGAATCCCACATTGCCGGCCACGGTCAGGTGCGGGAACAAGGCGTAGTCCTGGAACATCATGCCCACCCGGCGACGCTCGGGGGCGAGGTGCTCGGTCGCAGACGACAACAGGGTGTCGTCCAGCGCGATGCTGCCTTGGCGTACGGGTTCGAAACCCGCAATCGCGCGCAACACCGTGGTCTTGCCACATCCCGACGCCCCCAGCAGGCAGCCAATATCGCCCGTGCCCAGCGACAAGCTCAGGTCGTCAACGACCGTGCGGCGGCCGCTCGGCGTGTCGTAGGCAAGACCAAGACCTTGAATCGATAGCGTTGCCGTCATGGCGTTCTCGTCACGGTGTTGTCAGAGGTGGTAGATGGGACATCGGCCGCAGCGCGTCCGGTCTTGGAAGCCGATGGCCGCGCAAGCTGCCAGTCGGTACGCGCCAGCAGAATCACCGGCAACAGCCCGGCCAGCACGATGCCGAGCGCGGCCAAGGCCCCCTCTTCATAGGCGCCGCGCGCCGCCTCGGCATACAGCAGGGTTGCCAGGGTGTCGAAGTTGACCGGGCGCAGCAGCAGCACGGCGGGCAGCTCTTTCATTGCATCGACGAATACCAGCAAGGCGCTGGCGGCAAGCGCGGGGCGCAGCAAGGGCGCATGCACCCGCCACAAGGTACCGGTGCCGGTTTCGCCCAGCAGGCGCGAGGCTTGTTCCAGCGACACGGGAATGCGCGCCAGGCCCGATTCGATGCCGCCGACGGCAATGGCCAGGAAGCGCACGCAGTAGGCACACACCAGGCCGGCCATCGAACCCATCAGGATCAAGCCGGTCGACACGCCGAAGAAGGCCTCGATGGCAGCGCCCAGCGCCTTGTCGAACCATGCGAACGGCGCCAGCAGGCCGATCGCCAGCACGGTGCCCGGGATCACATAGCCCAGACTGGCTACCCGCGCCAGGCTGCGCGGCGTGAAGCCGCCGCCCTCGCGCACCGAGCGCGCCGCCCAGGCCACGACCAGGCCCGCAGCCAGGGTCACCACGGTGGCGGTGGCCGCAAGCACCAGGGTATTGAGCGCACTGGCGCTGAGCTGCGCCGAAATCTCGCCCACCGTGTTCAGGCGCTTCACCGTCTCGACCACCAGGTAAGCGGCCGGCAAGACAAAGCCGATCAGCACCGGCAGGCTGCCCAGCAGCAATGCCAGGGCAGCAGCGGCGCCGCGCAGTCGGCGCGGGCTCATCGGCCGCATGCGCTGGGTGTTGGCATACCGCTGGCGCTTGCGCCCGTGGCGTTCCAGCATGATCAGGCCCACCGCCAGGATCAGCATCGACAAGGCAATCTGCGCGGCGCCGGCCAGGTCCGACCGGGTCACCCAGGTGGTGTAGACCGACACCGTCAGCGTCTGCACTCCCAGGAATTCGGACGCACCCACATCATTGAGCGCTTCCAGCAAGGCCAGGCTGGTGCCGACCGCAATCGCCGGACGCGCCAGCGGCAACGCCACTCGGAAGAACACCTCGATGCGGCCGGCGCCCAGGGTGCGACCGGCTTCCAGCAGGTTGGCGGCCTGCGTGGAGAACATCACGCGGGTGCTGAGATACACATAGGGGTACAGCACGAAGCCAAGCACGAAGATGGCGCCGGGCAGCGAGCGCAAATCCGGCAAGCGGAACTGGCGCGGGCTGTCGTAGCCCAGCAGCTCGCGGATCAGCGTCTGGATCGGCCCGATCGGATGCAGCAAATCCAGATAGGCAAAGGCAATGATGTAGCTGGGCACCGCCAGCGGCAGCAACAGCGCCCACGCAATCGTCCGTCGTCCCGGGAAGTCGAAGGCCGTCACCAGCCACGCACTGCCGGTGCCCAGACAGACCACCAGCACACCGACCCCGCCCAGCAACAGCACGGTGTTCTTCGCCGAATTCGGCAAGACGTAATCCAGCAGATGGGTCCAGTGCGCGAGGTCGGCGCCGGACGCATGCACGACCAGCGAGCACACCGGCGCCAGCACGATCAACGCAATCAGCGCCGCGCCGATCAGCCAGGCTTTGCCGACCGGCGCATGCCGGATCGGGAACAGGAAAGTGCGTAGACCCATCAATGCCACTAAAACGAGCGGGGCGGCATGTAGCCGCCCCGAGGGGAGATCAATCGCTCACGGCAGCCTGGACGGCTGCCGCAACACGCGTCCTCACTGGTCGAAACCGACCTTGTCGACCAGTTGGCTGGCCTGCTTGCGGTACTTGGCGATCTCGGTCAGCGGCAAGGCGTCGACAGTCATCTTGCCGAAGCTTTCCACCACCGGGTCGAGCTTCACGCCGCGGCGCACCGGGTATTCATAGTTGGCGTCGGCATACATGGCCTGCGCTTGCGGCGACACCAGATATTCCATCAGCTTCACGGCACCCGCCTTGTTCGGCGCGTACTTGGCCAGCGACGCGCCGCTGACATTCACGTGGGTGCCGGCGTTCTTCGGATTGGCGAAGGTCGGACGAATCACCTGGATCGCGTCGCCCCACTTGCGGGCATCGCTACCCGGCGCGGCGTTCTTCATCTGGCCTGCGTAATACGCATTGGCGATGCCGATATCGCAGATACCGCCCAGAATGTCGCGCGCCACGTCACGGTCACCACCGGTGGCTTTGCGCGCCAGGTTGGCCTTGACCGCGCGCAACCAGGTTTCCGCGGCTTCAGCGCCGTCGTGGGCGATCTTGGCGGCGATCAGGCCGGTGTTGTAGGGGTGTTGGCCGGCACGGATGCAGACCTTGCCACGCCACTTGGCATCGGCCAGGTCTTCATAGGTGAAGCTGCTCAGCTTCAGGCTCTTGTCGGCATACAGCACACGATCGCGCAGCGACAGCGCAAACCACTGGCCATCGGCCGCACGCAGGTTTGCCGGAACGACCCGTTCCAGCTCGGCCGACTTCAGCGGCTGCGTCACGCCGCCTTCCACCAGGTCGATCATGTTGCCGATGTCCACCGTCATCAACAGATCGGCCGGCGACTTGTTGCCCTCTGCCTTTACACGTTCCAGCAGACCGTCTTTCACAAAGACCGTGTTTACCTTGATGCCGCTTTCACGCGTGAACGCGTCCAGCAAGGGCTGAATCAATTTGGCTTCACGGGTCGTATACAGGCTCACCGCGTCTGCCGCCATTGCGTGGCTGCTGACACCAGCCAGCGCGGAAAGGGTGACGATGCGAAGCAGGGAAAGCACAGGTTTGCGAAGGGTCATTGCGAGTCCGGTAGAGGAAGGACAGTGGCGCGCCGTACTCGGGCGCGCATCGATTCGCCCCACGGGATGCAAATGATTTTCATCACCATCCTGGCGGGCGCGCTTACTCTACGCCACTTCCACACCGCATTCCAGAACGACTTACAAAATTCTGAATGAACCAGGGTTAGCCAGGATCATCAGGTTCGGTCGCCACTGCACCCTGCCAATGCATCACCACCGCGCTGCTGGCAACGCGGTCAATCCGATCTCACATGCCTTCGTGATGAAAGATTTCCATCGGACGCGGTACCGGCGGCGGGGGCGGCCAGCCACCATTGAGCAGACATTGCGCGACCAGCACGCTGTCCACCAGATCTGCCTGCTCGAAGGGTTTGCGCAACAAGCCCAGCGCCGTTTTCTGATGTTCCAGCGCAACGCTGTTGGCAGTGCTCAGGAAAACGGCAAGCACGCCGTAACGGCTGTGCAGCTCGCGCGCCAGCGTGATGCCGCCGTTGTCGCCACCGAACTCCACGGCAACCACGGCCAGGTCGAGGTTTTCGCTGCTGGCCCATTGGAAGGCTTCGGCCGAATTCAGCGCCGGACCGAAGACGTCATGTCCCTCGGCTTCCAGCGTGGCCACGGCCCGATAAGCCAGATCGGTGTCGTCTTCTACGATCAAAATGCGCATTGCGGTGCCTGCACGTAAATAATTGGTTTGCCGTGAATGCACAGCGTCATGACGCGCCACCGCCCAGATCCTCCACTCACAAGATCTTCGCCATTAATTGGCCGGCCGTTTTTCCGACCCGATGATAACTGAAGGTGCTTACATTTATACGCACTTTTCCTCGGCGCACACTTGTCCACGGCACTTCCGTAAGATTGAGCTTTTGGCCGGAAACTCTTCCCCATGTTTCTCAATTCATGGTGCCGACGTCTGGTGGGCGCTGCGCTGGCGGCGCTGGCAGGTGCGAGCACGGCCGCCGCGCCATCGACCCAGCCGCCCGCCTCGGTCTACCGGCAGATCAAGGACTGGACGCTGGTGTGCGACAACACCCGGTACTGTGAGGCCAAGGGCTTGGTGGAAGGCGACCACGCCACCCTGCGCATCGAGCGGGAAGCCGGTCCGAATACGTCCTTCAGCCTGGTGATCGACGCCTTGGGCGAATTGCGCCCGGACCAGCTGCGCGTCGATGGCAAAACCACCGCCTTGAAGCAGATCGAATGGAACCAGGGCGGCAGGCGCGATCTGAGCGAAACCCAGCTGAGCGCGTCGCGCAAAGATGCCAAACGCGCGCTGGCTGCGCTGCTGGACGGCAAGGTGCTGTCGCTGGGCGCTTCGGCGCAGGATTCGACCATTTCCCTGATCGGACTGAAAGCCGTGCTGCTGGCAATGGACGAACAACAAGGCCGGCTCGACACCCCGGGGGCGTTGATCCGCACGGGACCGCTGGCCGAGAAACGCGTGCCGGCTGCCGCTACCTTGCCCTACTTGCCGGTGCGCCCGATCGTCGCCACCGCCCTGCCCCAGGGTTTCCTGGCCGCCGTGCGCACGGCGCGCAGCGACACCATCGGCAGCGAATGCGAAGCAGAACTGCAAAAGCCCAAAGACGAAGCCAAGTCGCTGACCGCCAAGGATGCGCTGGTGTTCCTGGAGTGCCGGCGAGGCGCCTACCAAAGCCAGTACCTGGTGTACCGAGTGACGCGTGATGCACCTCAGGACGCACGGCCGCTCGACCTGCCAGTCGCGGCCGGCATAGACAAGGCCTTCCGCACGGTCTTGTCGCAACCCGAATGGGAAGCGGAGAGCAGCACGCTGACGGTCGGCGCAAAAGGCCGTGGCGTGGCCGACTGCGGTTATTGGGCCAAATGGCGCTTCGATGGCGACGCATTTGCCTTGGCTGAAGTCCACGAGCAGCGCATCTGTGCCGGGCGTCCCTGGGACTGGCCCGCCTTATATCGAAGCACGGCAAACAAACCATAAACACAGATGGAGTACGCGGCGCTTCACGAGGTCTCCGGCAAGCCCGCTGCTGTCGTAAGCACCTCTCTCGTGCAGACGTTTCCGTCTGCACCGGGAAGTCAGCCGATCAAGGTTTCGAGACCAGTGCTCACCTCGTGGCGTTCTCACTGAAAAACTGGTTCGCAGGCCGCGCCAAGCCCAGATGATCGCGCAAGGTCGTGCCCGTGTACTCGCGACGGAACAAGCCCCGTCGCTGCAGTTCCGGCACCACCAGATTCACGAAATCATCCAGCCCTCCCGGCAACCACGGGAACATCACGTTGAAGCCGTCCGAGCCTTCTTCAACCAGCCAACACTCCATCTCGTCCGCAATCGTCGCAGGCGTCCCGACAAACGCCAGGCCTGAATAGCTGCCAGCCTTCTGCGCCAACTGGCGGATGGTGAGATTGCCCTCGCGCGCCAGCGTCAGCATGCGCTCGCGCTGGCTCTTGCTGGCATTGGTCTCCGGGATGTCCGGCAAGGGGCCATCCGGGTCGAAGCCCGACACGTCATAACCCAGCGCGCTGTTCAGAGACCCGATGCCGCTGTCGTAATGCACCAGGCTGTCCAACTGTGCGCGCTTGGCCTGGGCATCTTCCACGGTCTTACCCACCACCACCAACAAGGCCGGCAAGATCTTCAGCGCGGCCGGGTCGCGGCCAATCGCGCGCATGCGTTGCTTGATGTCCGCATAGAACAGCTTGGCCTTCTCGAGCGAGGCCTCGGCACCGAAGATCACCTCGGCCGTCTCGGCCGCCAGTTGCCGCCCAGGCTCGGACGCGCCCGCCTGCACGATCACCGGCCAGCCCTGCACCGGCCGCGCAATGTTCAGCGGTCCGCGTACCGACAGCGACGGCCCCTTGTGATTCAGCACATGCATGCGCGACGGATCGAAATACACGCCTTGCTCGACATCACGCACAAAGGCGTCGTCCGCAAAACTGTCCCATAGCCCCGTCACGACGTCGTAGAACTCACGCGCCCGCACATAGCGGGCATCGTGATCCATCTGGCTCTCGTAGCCGAAGTTCAGCGCTGCATCCGGGTTGGCCGTGGTCACGATATTCCAGCCCGCCCTGCCCCCGCTGATATGGTCCAGCGACGCAAACCGGCGAGCGATGTGATACGGCTCGTCGAAGGTGGTGGACGCAGTGGCCACCAGGCCGATGCGCTCGGTTGCGCCGGCCAATGCCGACAGCAAGGTGAAGGGCTCGAAGGACGTGACGGTGTGGCTGCGCTTGAGCGCGTTCACCGGCATGTCCAGCACCGCCAGATGGTCGGCCATGAAGAAGGCATCGAACTTCGCGGCTTCGAGCTTGCGAATGAATTCTTTTAGGTGCGCGAAGTTGAAATTGGCGTCGGGGTAGGCGCCAGGAAAGCGCCAGGCGCCGGTGTGGATGGCGACTGGGCGCATGAAGGCGCCGAGGTGCAGTTGACGAGCGGGTTCCATGGCTGTCCTTGAAAGCGGCAGTCGCGACGCGGCGACGATGCATCCACATTACAAGATCGGGAAGGACAGGCTGGGGAAAGACGGGTCGGCGGTGGGGTTTTGCGGCGGTAGGCTTGGTCTGATGCAGAGCGTGCGATGTGGTGGCGCCGCATCACCTGTATTGGGTTTGCATATGAGCCACCGGCTATGTCGGCGAGCAAGCCGCCATGACAGCCTCCAGCTCGCCCACATAAGCCAGCAGCACGTTGTGCTGCATCATTAGCGCTAAAGCTGCATCGGCATTGCGCAGCAGCAGAATGTCGGCAAGCGTATCCACGTGCGGCCGTGCCGGCATGACGGCGACACAGGGCACTGGCACAGGGATCTTCACCTCTACTGTGCGAACCACCGGCTCCGTTTGCGCGGGTACCGTCGAACAACCCGCACTACAGACCAGCACGAGCAGCATCAAAGGTCGCATCGCAAGTCTCCGGGCGGGTGGTCTGAATGATGGTGTGCAGCACACGATTGCGTTCAAGCAATGCTTGCGTCGCGTCCTGTGCCGTCTTCAGGGCATCGGCACCCTTTTGCTGACGCAAGTGCGCCTCGGTCCGCCATTGATCGATCGCGCGATTCTGCGTGTCGATCGCGTCCTGCAGGACGAGCACATTCGCTCGAAGCGTGGCACGGTCTGCGGTCATTGCGGCCAAGTCGCGCTGCGCATCATCACGTTGCCGGCGCGCCTCGTTGCGTTGGCCTACGACCAGCACACTGATCAACAAAAGCACCAGACAAACCGCCACGACGAGCTTGGAAGCGAGCGTCATTGCCTTGCTCCCGCGCAGTGTTCATACAGTGAGGCCAACGTGGTCGCATAGCCGACCAGGTCCTCGCCGACACCGAGCTGCGGCAAAGGCGGACAAGGCGTCTTCGCCGCACACCCCGCCAGCAACAAGGACAGGATCAGACCCCTCATTGCATCCCCTCCGAGATCGTCCGATTGGTCTGCTGGATGGCAGCATTCAAAGCCTTGCGCGCCGACTCCGGCACGTTCGGCCGTGACGACACCGCGGCTGCGGTCGCCCCCGCCACCTGCGCCGCAGCCGCCGCCTGGCGCGACGCCCGCACGGACGTCTTGGCCGCAGATTCCGACGTTCGAGCCGCCGTGTTGGTAGAGGCCATCAGCGCTTCCAAACGCACCGACATCCACGCCAGTTGATCCTCCTTGCTAATGAGCAAGGCATCCGTCGCCGTCTGCAGACGGCCGATCTCCGCCTGATGATCCGCGCGCTGCAAAGCCAGCACATCGTCCGCCCGCAAGGCCGCGATCGAATACCCCGCCAGCCCACCACCGCCGGCGATCAACACCAGCAACAAAAAACCTTCCACTGCGTGCGCAATGCGACGAAACCGATCGCCGTGCCCACGCAGCCAATCAAGAGTGTTGGGCATGCTTGAGCACATCCATAAGTTGGGCGATCTGCGCCTCAAGCGCACGAACGCGTTCCTGCAGCAAGCGCACCTGATCGGTCAGTGTCTCCACCCGAACCTGTTGCGCCCCCTGCTCCCTCACAGCCGCATTGCGTTCCGTGAACGCATCATCGGCCCGTTGATTCGCCGTCTTCAGCGCGTCTCTGAGATCTTTGATGGTGTCATCCTTGTCATCGAGCAGCTTGTAAAGCTGCGCGAACGAACCGACCGCGCCAGCCGCTTCCGCGTCCGCCACCCGGTCATTGCGCCAAACCTTTCGGAATGCCCAGACGGCGCTGGCGATAGCGGTGGCAATCCCACCCAACACGCCTCCCGCCGCACCAAGCGCCTGCCAGTCATCCGGTGTTTGCATCACATCTCCATGGTTCCTCCGGCACGCAGGTAGAAGCCCTGCAAGGTGGCAATGCCATGCTCGTACTGGCCATAGCCGGCGCCAGGAAGACTGGCCCAGATATTCCGGCACTTGCTGACTGCCAAGCTAAAACGACCCGCGAGAATGTCGTCGACCGCGCGGCGCTCCTTGATCTGCTGGAGGGCGATGCGGTCCTGGTTGATGGGGGAAAAGTCTTTCAAGTTAAGTTGCTTGCTATAGGCATCCCAGTACCTGGCGAGGAGCTGGTAGCGACCTGCTGCGGTGGACTTGATGCCCAGGCGCGGAAGGTCGACCAGTACTCGGGGGTGAGTGGCGTAGCTGGTGAAGCGGGTGCGGCCTACGAGTTGGTCGTAGCCGTCGTCGCGGGTGGTGGGGGAGTTGCTTGTTCCCTCGGAGAAAGCAAGCATGTCGAGGAATGGCAGCAGGTTCGATCCGCCTGCTTCCTGTTGAGTGATGCGCGGCATGGATCTCCAGACGAAAAAAAACCGCCAGGTGGCGGGATCAAGGGGTTGTCGGTAGCGGTGGCTGGCAGCCGGGCCGGGTCCCCTATTCGGATCGGGCTGACATACGTGGCGACTATGGCGATATCCGGCAATACGAGTTCCATCCTTCGTTAATGCGCACATACCGAATGCCACGGCGCCGGCAAAACACTGCTGGCCGCGCATGTGGAATGCCGATCCCGTGCTCAGGCCTGTACTGGGACGCTCAGCAGGTGACCGGCCAGCTATTCGATCCACTGTCCCAGGCCGCACCGTGCGCAGTCGCATGCACAACCTACATGCCAACCACCGGGAAGCTCAGGACCTGGGCGCGGAAGCCGTAGGCTGGATTGCGACAGAGCCAGAACCCCCGGGCGAGATATCGCAGCCAGGCCGACGCCTGGAAGTCGGTCGGCGTCTTGCTGGCGAACGCGGTGAAGTTGCCGATGAACAAACCATCGATGCGCCGGAGCTCGGCCAGCATCGGCGAACACCAAACTTTATCTAGTGGGCAATCGTGAGTCTGGCCCCAGCGCGGCAGGTCGCCCTGCATTGTGATCGGGTCCTCGGCGGCGAACGCGAACAGTGCCAGGCAACCAAGTCAGCAGCACTGCGCCGATCTACGCTGCTGAATAAGGCACGTGCCGAAGCACGGACAGGGCCGAGGCAACGCGGTTCATTGGAGTAGCTCCAGGGTGTGAAGGATAGCGACCAAAGCAGCAAAGGTCGGCTCAAGCGCGCAGCCGGCCTTCAGCTCGTCGAAGTACCAGTGACACCTCGCCCAGACCAAAGAGCGCCAAGCGCGAACGCTCGACCCTCGGCCTGGAAGCGCGGCATGGCCGGCTCCTCAGCGTACCCGACGACCGTCTTGAAGTCATCGTAGTCGCGCGCCTGCGCTGCCGCATCCATGTGCTCCTGCACGAGGCGCTGGAGCTCCAGAGCCTTGTCGTCAAGGGTAGGCGCAGTGGCGGCCTGCGCAGCCAGGAACGCGATTTCCTCATCGGGCGTCATGTGCCGCAGATCACCATCGATCATGCGCTTAAGGCTCATTTACGGTATCCGTAAGAGCAGAGGCGGCCAAGGTTGCTAATGCCCCCTTGGATCATCTTGAGGGTGATGCCTCGTATCAGAGACGAGTCCAGAGAAGAATTTCCTGCTGAAGAAAAGGTGACAGGCTGGATGCCTTGATTCTGTTGGGCGTTTATTGCGCCCTCGCAAGTGTAGGCCGCTTGTCCGGCCCCATTAACCGGAATCACGACCTTGAATGCTCCCCATTGAAGCCCGCCTGTCATGCTTATTTGCGGGCTGAGGTAGAACTTGTCGACATTAAGGTTGGCCCCGTCCTGTCGATTACTGTTATACCCAAATCCGTTGCGCGCCGAGTTGTAGGTCGCTGACACCACGTCCCCAGCGCCATCACGAAAGGTCATGCCCACGTTGCTTGGCTGGGTGCCCCACAGTCCCTCGACGCGCAGCTCGATGCTCGAAAATTCAGGGTCGTCAAACCCGGCTGTTATCGCGATGGTCGCGACACCAGATGCGCTACTGGTCTCCGCGACTTTGACGACGGTGGCACGTCCTATAGTTTTCCAGTCAATCGCCCCCGTGCAGATCAGCTCAACCGACTCACCCGGATATACGCGGATAGACGAATATCCATTAATAGTTTGTCCGGTTGCGGCATTTATGGTGACAGCCGTGGACCCTACTGACACGAATCTAACGGTGAAGCCCGTGCTCACCGAGGCGACAGCCGGCATCGTGATCGCACCGGAGAATAGGCGAAGCATCGAGCCTTCGTCGGCCGAGGTGACGGTGTAGTTGGAGACGGCCTTATACGGGCTGACGCCGTTGGATTTCCACGCCGACCAGATGCCGGAGCTGCGCGTGCGGATCCATGCGTAAGCGGTACCGGGCACCCATACCTCTTGAAGCACGATTGCTGCGTTAGCGTACTTGCTAACGCGCGCGAGGAACGTGCTGTCAGCCGAGGGCGGGTTGGCAATGCTCGCGTTCGTGAAGCGATAGAGACCGACCGCAGTCAGGGCATTGAAGTCTGTGACCGTCGCCATTAACTGCCCCGAGGCGGAAGTCCCGATATTGGCCGAGTTCCACGCATCCCATGCGTTCAGGCCGATGAAGCCGTACCGAGTGTAGTGCCCGCCATTGTTGGTGCGCACGATGTGCATGATAAGGTCGCCGTTCGCAGTCCCTGTCGGATAGACGACCACGTCGACAAGATAGAAGGGCGCACCGGACCCGCTCTCTGGCCCGTCCGCGCTGTTCGACGTCCCGCAGAAAGTGCCATTGGCCTTCAGTTCGTTGAAGGCGAAATTTGTCGGCAAGAGGGTGCGTCCCGCGCCACCAGAGGGCTTCGCGTTCACCTCGTTGATGGCCGCCACGAGGTTGTCTTTATGGACAGTCGTGAGCGAGCCAATGGGGCCAGCCTTACCATCGACATAATCCTTGGGAGCGAGCAACGCCAGCGCCTCGCTCAGGCCCTGGACGTCGCCGATTGTCGCGTCCGGCGTTGCCTGCGGCGCGGCGTCCCAGGCCGCGCCGTTGAAGCGCCACCGCTTGCCGTTGAACTCGTACTCTTGGCCCACTGCGGGGCTTGCGGGGAAGCTGAGTGCCATTCTTTTTTCCTATCAGATGACGTCGCGCGCGGTCAGGCCGTTGACCTGGAACCATGCGTCGACATTGGGTGCGGTGGCCGTGCTCGACTGCTGAAAGATCGGAAGGCACTTGGCCGCGCCGGCCGGGGCGACCGTTTGTACGTAGAACGTCCCGGACTCGGCGGCCAGGCCAGGCGTGCCCACCAGCCACTCGAACTTCACCTGGGTGTCGTCGGCGGCGCTCCACACAAGAGCCATCAGGCCGTTGAAGGTGCCGCCCTGCGAGTCGTCGAAGGCCGACTCGATGCAGCCCACAAAGTCGTAGGCGTGGCCAGGGGTGACGGGGAAGTCCGGGATGCCGATGTTGCCGTCGTTCGGGGCCGCGCCTGCTGGTCGGGTGATGCGCTGCCACCGGCCTTTCGGCGCGCCGGCCACCAAGCTGCCGCCGTGGTTGTTCCACGAGTACAGGCCCTGCGCCACGCCGGGCGTACCGCTGTCCCCGGTGAAGCAGCCACGCGTCATCAGGTTCGACGAGTCCAGATCCGTCGCGGTGATGAGCGGTGCGCCATCCTGGGGAACGCCGACGAACAGCTTGTCGGCGAGCGCGTATTTGGCGATCGTCGCCGCGCCCTTGTTCGTCGGGTGCGTGCCATCGGTGGTGAGCGCCGCGGGGATAGCCCCGGTGGCCGGGTCCACCAAGGCCGAGAACGCGTCGAGCAGGGGAAAGCCGCGGCACGTGCGCAGCCCGTGGAGGTGGGCGTTCCAGCGACAGATTCGCGGCAGGCTACCAGGGATGTCGCCACGCGGGGGCACCGTCCATAGAATCGGCAGGATGCCGGCACCGACCAGGGTCGCGCACATACGCTCGACTGCCTGGAAGCCGGCGTCCACTGTAGCGTCGTCGAAGTAGTTATTGCTGCCTGCCGCGATCACGCACGACCTCGGCGGCGGGTCCATCGCGAGAACAAGGGGGATCAAGTCTGCCTCGATCTGCTGGGCCGTCTTGCCGCCGATGGCAAAGGTCTCACGGCGGCGGTAGAGCTGGTGGGAGAAGAAGCAAAGCCGGGTGAGCCAGTCGCCCTTTTCGCTGTATCCGTAAGCGGTGATGCTATCGCCAACAGCGGTGATGCCCACCGCGTCCATACGCCCGCCGCCCTTCCCCCCAACCACCACGCCCGGAATGCGCTCGACCCAGCCGCTGGCCCCGGCCCCGACGGTGTAGGTATAGCTGACACCCGTCGTGGTATTGAGCCACTGGTCGCCGGCTTTCGGGCTCGCGGGCGTCTCGGCGGAAGCCGTCTCGTAGCCGGCAGCGGCGGCCGCAAGTGCGGCGTTCAGCCCGGGCATGTCGTCCATCGCTCCGGTGTAGGCCAGCGGAGCAAGCGCCTCACGCAGCACCGCGATGGCAGTGACGGCGGTACCGGTAGGATCAGCGCCAACCGCCACAGCATTGAGCGGGACATCGCCAGCATTGTCCGGGCTAACGCCCGCAACAGTTTTCACCTGGCCGGCGGCGGCAAGCGCCAGCTGCAGGCCAGGTATGTTGGTAATGCCCAACGCGATGTCGCCCTCGACGGCCATCACGCCATTTACGCTGTTGGCGGTTCCAGTGCCGTCCCCGTCTGCACCGCGGCCGCCTCGCAGGTCAGTGGCTTCTGCTGGCGTCGCAACGATGCCCGTGGCCCCGACATAGCCGACAGCGGGCATCGTGCCAACACCACCAGACCACGAGACGATGCGCTGGACACGGCGATCGCCGTCGATGACGTTCGCGATTGCCGGCGTCCATCCATTCCCGTGTTCCTCGACCAGAGCCAGGATCGCTGCTGCTGCCTCGACATGGCCCTCGACTGCATCTGCTGCAGCGAGCGCATCGACGGCGCCCTGGACGGCCTCGCCACGCGCCGTGAGCACGGTTGCGCGGTCGGCTGCCGTTGCCTGTGCGTCCGACTCCGTGAGCAGGGCTTTCGATGTCGCCGTGCCGACCGCAGTGACTGCTTCGCCGCGGGCGGTTTCCGTCGCCTGACGATCGGCGGCTGTCGCCAGCGCATCCGCGGCGGTCAATGCTGCTTTGTCTGTCGCGGTGCCGGCTGCAGTTACGGCGCTTTCGCGAGCTGCGCTGGTGGCCTGTAGGTCGCCGGCCGTGGCCAGACGGTCAGCGGCGGTCTGCTCGGCCTTCGCGGTTGCAGTCCCTGCAGCCGTGGTTGCTTCGCCAGCGCGTGCCTCGGCCTGCTCTCGGAAGGCATCAGAAGCGGACGCGGCGGCCGTAGCCTTTTCAACCTCCGTAGCGACCGACGTAAGCGCAGCGCCTGATGCCACGCTGAGCGATACAAGCGCCTCAGCAGAGGCGGTGCCAATCGAATCGATCCCATCGGACACCTGATCGCCAATGGAGGTCGTACCGCCAGCAACGATCTGCGATACAGCCGCTCGGTCCTGCGCCGTTGCATCGGCGGCAGCCGTGGCGGCAATGCGGGCAGTCTCCACGATCGCACTGTTGTCCACCACCTGCTGACGAACTTCCTCCACCTCAGTCGCTTTCTCAGTCGCCACCAGTCCAGCGGCTACCGCAACTACGCTGTATTCCTCAGCTTGATCGCGCGCGATGAACGTTTCATCGCGCGCGGCTTCAGCTTGGCTGATCACTTCGGCAGCGCCATCAACTGCGCTCAGCACCGATGCGTCCAGCTCATTAAGCTTCCTGACAGCATCCGGGCCTTTCATGCCGGTATAAAAGCGTCCCATCTACCACCCCTGAATCGAAATTTTCTTGGAATAGGCGAGCGTGCGCGCAGCAATAACGCCGCTGGCCGCCAAACCTCCGTAGATCATGTGATCTTGTTCGAGCAGCGCGTCGGCATTGCCCGGAAAGACGCTGACGAAGACTTTGCGGCCGCCACTCGTGCCTCGCATGATCTGCATGACACGCGCGCGGTCCTGCGCATCAAGCCATTCCAGATCCAGCTCCATTTCGTCGTACTGCGGACCACGATCGGCACGAAGGTCACCGGAGTCAGCCCGGGTGGACGTGCTCATGTCGGCGATATTCACGGCCAAGCCGTATGAAGCGTTGCGCTCTGGTTCCCAATAGGCGCCGGCCACGATGCGAGCGCAGTCGATATAGCCGGCGGGGTTCTCGGAATCAGACAGTTCGATTTCCAAGCGACGAGCGGCCACGTGTTCGAACCAAACGGCTGTCTTGCTTGCACCTCCATATGCGAAGGCGTTTGCGTTGAGCGGTTGGGTCCAGTCCCACAAGTCCAACAGTGCGCCAGGGCACGCGTAGACAGTGCCGCTATCGGCCAGCATGCTGCCGCCTACCTGTGCGTCGTAGGCGCGTACTCGAATAGTCGCCATCGGCGACAGATTGGTCGCAGGCAGCGCGATGGCGCCGATGCTCTCCACGCTGGGCCAAGTCAACGTATAGGTGACGGTGGTACCAGCAGACCGATGTGCAGCGCCCTTGATGTCTGATTGCATAAGGGCCGCGATGAGCGGCCCTGCTGTGGTGCTCGCCACGACCGTGGCCCGGTCGGCCGCGTTGTCGTGTATCAAGCGCAGGTTAGGCATCGGCTGCCCCCTGCTCAGCGACAACCGGCGTGAGTGCGAATCCGATGTAGGACAGTTGCGCATTGAGTACGGCCAGCACCTCAGGCGTGAGATCGGACGCAATGATCGGTTGTTGTTGCTGCATCGGATGACCGAGTTGCTGGCCTGCGTCGTCCGTGATGACCTGGATCGACGTCATCATGATCGGAAAAGCCTGCGCGCCCTGGAGCGAGTTAGGAATGTTGATGTTGATACCGGAAAGCATGACGTTGCGTTGCATGGATTTGTCCTAGTTGAAGGTAATGGTGACGGCGCGGTCGCCGCCGCCATCGTCAAAGATGGCCCTGTGGCTACCCTTGCGAAGAAAGTTGTTGAAGCCAGCCCCGCTGACGGAGGAAAAGGCGTAGAGGTTTTCGCACTTCAGATCCCACGACGCCGTGATGGAGCCGCCACTGATGTTGCCGCCGTTGGTGTTCAATGATCGGCATGAGATATCTGTTGCACCGACACTTTGCAGGCTCGAGTAGCCCGCGACGGTGAGGCTGTTTCGGCTGTAGAGGTGAGCGGCGCTGACATCGTTGTTGGCGTAGACGTTTGCGAACGAAGTAGCCCCGGAGACGTACAAATTGACTGTTCTGACGTCGTTGTTTGCCGTGACGTTGTTACTTGCCGTGAGGTCCCTCGTGTTGATGACAGCGTTCGGCGAAAAAATGTCTTTC
>Ga0308163_10000155_pt1 | contig 189113 bp, 160 predicted proteins | sample PhyTR1_FD_201037 | JGI IMG/M metagenome (GOLD analysis project Ga0308163, IMG submission 201037) | Phyllosphere microbial communities from UC Gill Tract Community Farm, Albany, California, United States - DLSLT.R1 | ecosystem: Host-associated > Plants > Phyllosphere > Unclassified | place... | reverse complement strand
GGAAGGTATTGCCCGTCAACCGGAAGCAGCCTCTAAAATTCAAACTGCGATGTTGATCGCTGCTGCATTCGTTGAAGCAGTTGCTCTTTTCGCGGTAGTAGTTGCATTAGTGTAACTAAAAATGGTAATGTACTTTGTAGGATTGCTACAAAGTACATTCTATTATTTAAGAAATAAAGATTTACATATATATATAATTAGATGGAATTATTAGTACCGGAAATTGGTTTAGTTATTTTTCAAACGATAGCGTTCCTATTGTTGATGTTCATTTTGGCTAAGTTTGCCTGGAAACCTATTCTGGGAGCAATTAAAGAACGTGAGCACACAATCGATGAAGCTTTAAACAAAGCTGAACTGGCAAAACAGGAAATGGTACGTTTAGCAGCTCAGAATGCAGAATCAATGAAAGAAGCACGTGCTGAAAGAGATCTGATCCTGAAAGAAGCAAAAACATTGAAAGACGCAATCGTTAATGAGGCTAAACAACAGGCTCATACCGAAGGCGCTAAATTAATTGAAAAAGCAAGGATTGAAATTGAAAACCAAAAGAAAGCTGCCTTAGCTGAATTGAAAAATCAGGTTTCAACATTGTCATTAGATATTGCAGAACGTGTATTGCGTACGCAGTTAGCGGATAAAGCGAAGCAGCAGGAATTGGTTGCAGACCTTTTGAAAGATGTTGAACTGAACTAATCGCTTGCCACCCAAATTAAATAAAAATGTCAGAAAATAAAGCAGGATCGAGATACGCGAAGTCATTAATTGATCTCTCAACAGAACAAAATGTGCTGGAGGAAATTAAAAAAGACATGGTGCTAATTGAGCAGGTTATTGATCAAAACAGTGAGCTGGAAGCTATCCTTCAAAACCCTGTTATTCCTTTGGATAAAAAGTCTTCGATCTTAGTAGATATCTTCGGTAAAAGCGTTCATGCCATTACTGTTTCGTATCTGAAACTAGTGGTAAGCAAAGGAAGAGCTTCTATTTTATTTGATACTACAAAGGCATTCATCAGACTCTACAATGAGATAAAAGGTATTGTTACTGCTGAGGTTACTTCTGCAACAGCGTTAACGGAGGCCAACAAAACTGAGATTGTAGCGATGGTGAAAAAACAGACCGGCGCAAACGAGGTTTCCATCAACGAAAAAGTAAATGAAAAGCTGATTGGTGGTTTTATCCTTAAGGTGGGCGACAGACAATTTGATGCCAGTATTTCTGGTAGCTTGAACAAATTAAAAAAGGAACTTAGCCACGGTGTAGCTTAAGTCAATTTATATACTGAATTACAAAAGAAATAATATAAAATTATGGTAGAGGTAAGACCAGACGAAGTATCGGCAATTATCAGACAACAATTGTCGGGCTTTAAATCAGAAGCCGAACTTGAAGAAGTTGGTACCGTATTACAAGTGGGTGATGGTATTGCCCGTGTTTATGGTTTGACTAAAGTTCAATCAGGTGAGCTAGTTGAATTTGAAAACGGCTTGCAGGGTATTGTTTTAAACCTTGAAGAAGATAATGTAGGTGTGGTTCTATTAGGCCCTTCTACTTCTATCAAAGAAGGTGATACCATTAAACGTACCAAAAAAATTGCCTCTATCCAGGTTGGTGAAGGTATGTTGGGTCGTGTAGTGAATACACTTGGCCAGCCTATCGATGGTAAAGGTCCGATCGTTGGTCAGACCTATGAGATGCCGATTGAGCGTAAAGCTCCGGGTGTTATCTACCGTCAGCCAGTTAATGAGCCATTACAGACTGGTATCAAAGCTATCGATGCGATGATCCCTATCGGTCGTGGTCAGCGTGAGTTGGTTATTGGTGACCGTCAGACAGGTAAATCTGCTGTTTGTATCGATACCATCATCAATCAAAAAGAATTTTATGAAGCAGGTAACCCTGTTTTATGTATATATGTTGCCTGCGGTCAGAAAGCAAGTACTGTAGCTAACGTTGTTCGTACCCTTGAAGAAAACGGTGCAATGGCTTATACAGTAGTTGTTTCAGCTTCTGCTGCAGATCCTGCTCCATTACAGTTTTATGCTCCTTTTGCTGGTGCAGCAATTGGTGAGTACTTCCGTGATACAGGTCGCCCTGCATTGATCGTTTATGATGATCTTTCAAAACAAGCTGTGGCTTACCGTGAGGTTTCCCTGTTATTACGTCGCCCACCGGGACGTGAAGCATATCCTGGAGACGTTTTCTACCTGCACAGTCGTTTATTAGAGCGTGCTGCAAAAATCAATGCCAACGACGAGATCGCTAAAAACATGAACGATCTTCCGGAATCATTGAAAGGTATCGTTAAAGGTGGCGGTTCATTAACAGCACTTCCAATTATCGAAACTCAGGCTGGTGACGTTTCTGCTTATATCCCTACGAACGTAATCTCAATTACTGACGGACAGATATTCTTAGAATCTAACTTGTTCAACGCAGGTGTTCGTCCGGCAATTAACGTTGGTATCTCTGTATCACGTGTTGGTGGTAACGCACAGATCAAATCAATGAAAAAAGTATCTGGTACGTTGAAATTGGATCAGGCTCAATACCGTGAGTTAGAGGCTTTCTCTAAATTTGGTTCTGACCTTGATGCAGCTACAAAATCTGTATTGGATAAAGGTTCAAGAAACGTGGAGATCCTTAAACAAGGACAATTCTCTCCAATGACTGTAGAGAAACAGGTTGCTATCATTTACATTGGTACTAAAAACCTGATGCGTTCAGTTCCTGTAAACCAGGTAAGAGCTTTTGAAGCTGAATATTTACAACAACTTGAATTGCGTCATCCTCAAACTTTAGCTGCTTTAAAAGCTGGTAAACTGGATGATGAAATTACATCAGTATTAGAGACTGTAGCTAAAGAACTAACAGCGAAATACTAATTACACAGGAAGAAGAAGATTAAAAAAGAATGGCTAATTTAAAAGAAGTAAGAATTCGTATATCATCGGTGCAGTCTACACAGCAGATTACCAAAGCCATGAAAATGGTTTCGGCAGCAAAGCTGAAGCGCGCAACGAATGCTATTGTACAGTTACGTCCGTATGCTACGAAGCTTAAAGAGATCTTAGGAAATCTTTCTGCCAACCTGGAAGGATCTTCATCTCCATATATTGAGGAACGCGAACCCAATAAGGTCCTGATTGTAGTGGTATCTTCAAACCGTGGTCTGGCTGGTGCTTTTAACATGAACGTGATTAAAGTAACCAATAACCTGATCGCTGATAAATATAGCCAGCAGTACAAAAACGGTAATGTAAGCATCTTATCTATCGGTAAGAAATCTCAGGATTTCTACGAGAAGAGAGGTTATAACATCGTTGGAAATAACAACGGAATATACTCGGAACTTACTTTTGAAAACGTTACCAAAATCACTGATGCGATTATGGACGGCTTCAAAAAAGGTGAGTACGACAGGGTAGAATTGGTTTATAACCGTTTCAAAAATGCCGCTGTACAGATCCTTACTACTGAGCAGTTATTGCCATTGCCAAAAACTGAAGGCGCAGCAGATCAGGTTGCAGCAACTAAAGAAGAGGTAAAACACCATCAGATCGATTATATCCTGGAGCCTTCGCAAGAAGAGATTGTTAAGGAATTAATTCCTAAATCAATCAAAATCCAGTTGTATAAAGCCGTATTGGACTCTCACGCAGCAGAACATGGGGCGAGGATGACATCAATGGACAAAGCGACTGAAAATGCCGGAGACCTGCTGAAAGCCTTAAAACTTTCTTACAACCAGGCCCGTCAGGCTGCGATCACAACCGAGTTATCGGAGATCGTAAGTGGTGCCGCTGCCCTCAACGGATAGTCGTAATTCAAAAACACCATAACGAAAGCCGTCTCACAAATATTTGTGAGGCGGCTTTTTGCATTTGGCAGGATGTTAGGCTCCTGGAGGCGCAATTAGAAAGGGGAAAAAACAAGTTAGAGGCTTTAAGTTCAGACCGAGGTAATAACAAATTAACTGGGTTACAATCAGGTATTGGACTAGGATGAAAAACGCTTGATGTCCGAGTTTTATCCGAGTTTCATGCGTCTTTTATGCGTTTTTCATCCGCGATTATGCGCTTTTCTTCATTAGCTGTTTATTCTTGCTGTTGAGTCAGAATAATGCCTTATTTTGAGAGTTGAATCAAATTTTTGCAGGGAAGAGCTATTTGTAGCTAATTTTGGGCGTCGGCTCTCCATCTGCTACCTGTGCTGATGTGCAGCTGTGTTAGCCTAAGACGTTATTAGAGAAATAATTCTGCACTTATCATGCGGATTTTGTTGAAATAATATTAATTTTGCGAGGTAAATTAAAAAGAGAACAAATGGAGCAAGCACCAAAACACAATACTAAAAGCATGCAGAATGCAAATGAAACTTCAATATATAAATTATTGATCGCAGGTGTCCTTGTATGTCTTGTAGGTGTTTACCTGCGTTTCGCAATGGATTCAATGATATTATCACTGGTTTCCTGGATCATTTTATTTATCGGTACATTTATTTGCTTCAAGGCTGTATTCAAGATTCTGGGATCTTAATACACAATAAACATTCAAAAAAGCCTTCAGTAGCTAATGCTGCTGAAGGCTTTTTTGTGCCTGTTATTTTATTCTTTTCTGGTTGTCCTTTACAAATGAATCCCAGCCGGAATATGATTTCCCACCTCCGCTGGTAGATACCTTCTGGAAAGAATGACATACGGCCACTGCAAGTCCGTCTGTGGCATCTAAAAACTCAGGCGTCTCTTTGAAATTGAGCAGACGCTGCAGCATTGCCGCTACCTGCTCTTTTCCCGCACTACCGTTTCCTGTAATGGATTGTTTGATCTTTCTTGGCGCATATTCTGTAATCGGGATATCCCTCGACAGGGCGGCGGCCATAGCTATTCCCTGTGCTCTTCCCAATTTAAGCATTACCTGTATGTTTTTTCCATAAAATGGGGCCTCCAATGCCATCACATCTGGTTTGTATTCATCTACCAGGGCTACGGTCTTAGAAAAGATCCTTTGCAGCTTCAGAAAATGATCGTCCATATGGTCCATCTTTACCACACCCATTGCAATTAGCTCAATCTTATTGCCGCGCTCCAATATCACTCCATAACCCATTATGGCAGTGCCAGGGTCTATGCCCATGATCACCCTTTCCTTTTTTCCGACCAACATAGAACAATATTAAGCATATTTGCATGAAATAAATGCAAGGACAAATTGATATCCAAATATAAAAGTATATTCTCCGGTCTGCTGAAAGTGGCGATTGTTGCTTTTGCTTTCTGGTTCATTTACAAAAAGCTTTCCGCGAATACCAATTTAAAAGATTTTAGCAACCTGCTGTCGGGAATCTCCCGTCAGGAGATTTTTGCAGTGATGTCTGTCGTAGTTTTACTCATGCTGGTTAATTGGGGACTGGAAGCGGTGAAATGGCGCCGGTTGTTAAGCAATATTGAAAGAATCAGTCTCTGGAAATCGGTGGAGTCGGTTTTTTGCGGACTAACATGGGCAGTGTTTACGCCAAACAGAATTGGGGAATATGGCGGCAGGGTGTTTTTCTTATCGCCAAAAAGGAGAATTATTGGCGTGGTTGCCATGGCTGTAGGTAACATCGGGCAGATGGTGCTGACCAATATCTTCGGCGCAATTGCGCTGTGGTTTTTCATCTATCGTTTTATGCACCTGGATTATCGGCTTAATTATGCCTTGATGATTTTGTCTGCGATGTTCTGCCTGTTTTTCATTATCTTCTATTTCAATATTCGCTGGCTAAACGGATTGCTTTTATCTGTCAGGTTCACCAGAAAGTATAAGAAATTTTATAGTATTCTTGGTCGCTACAAAAAGAAGGAACTTCTCAGGATATTATTGTTATGTTTTGCCCGTTATCTGGTATTCAGCACCCAGTATTTTGTCCTTTTTTATTGGCTGATTGCCGATATCAGCTACCTGGATATTTTGATGATGGTGTGCATCATGTTTTTTGTCCAGTCTACACTGCCATCACTGGATTTATTTGATATTGGAATCAGAAGCGTAACTGCCTCATATTTTTTTAGCTTTGTCACCCAACAGGATGTTGCTGTAATTGCTTGTACTGCGAGTATCTGGCTTATAAATATTATTATTCCTGCTATATTAGGCTCATATTTTGTCTTTAAACTGAACTTTTTTGGAAATCGTAAACGTCGTTAGTTATCTGTCTGCATTTTTAACTGTTGTTTACCTGCTTGTCGTGGCAGGATTTATCAGAGGCTGGCATAAGTTAGTACCTTTCTTTTATAAGGGTACAAAAGGTACAACCATGGTCTCTATCATTGTTGCTGCCCGTAATGAAGAAGAAAGTATTCATCGTACAATCGAAGCCTTGCTGGCACAGGACTACCATAAGGAATTAACGGAAATCATTTTTATTGACGATCATTCCACAGACCGTACTGCAGAGATCATCCGTTCTTACGCGGGTGTCAAACTGATCATGCTGAATGAAGATCGCGCACTTAACTCTTATAAAAAGAAGGCCATTCAAACGGCAATAGGTATAGCCAAAGGAACGCTGATCATTACTACCGATGCCGACTGTCGCATGGGCAGCAACTGGTTAAATACTATTGTCGCCTGTTATGAAGATAAAGGCTACAAAATGATTTCCTCTCCTGTAGCTTATGATGAGGAAAAAAGTTTTTTTGAAAGGTCTCAGTCCCTTGAGTTTTTATACCTGATAGGCCTTGGTGCTTCCACTATCGGCAACAACCAACCCTCTACCTGCAATGGGGCAAATCTTGCCTATGAGCGCGAGGCTTTTTACGAAGTTGGCGGCTTCCAGGGAATTGATGATCTTGCTTCGGGCGATGATGAATTGCTGTTGCATAAAATTGCGGCACGATATGATAACCAGATTGGCTTTCTCAAAAATGAGGATGCCATTGTTTATACACATGCCAAGCCTAATCTGAGAGAATTTCTACAGCAGCGCAAACGCTGGGCCTCTAAGAGCACACGCTATAAAAACAAGTCTATCATTGTGCTGGGTGTATTTATTTGGTTTTTCAATCTTAGCATTTTATTGAACCTTGTAGTTGGGCTCTTTTTTTTCGCTTTCTTCAAAATCGCGTTAATACAGCTGCTCCTTAAGGTTATCGTTGAATTTATATTTCTGAGTGATGTGACCAGGTTTGCGAAACGGAGAGAATTACTGGTGTTATTGCCGGTTCTCAATGTTTTACATGTGCTCTATATTATCTATATTGGGATTGCCGGCAACTCAGGCAAATATAACTGGAAAGGCAGAATGGTTAAATAATGGAAAACAATCTCAGTCCCTCAAAAAAGATATGGTTAAGGTTTAAAAAAAATAAACCTGCCCTCGGGGGATTAGTATTCATTATACTGTTATTGCTCATGGCCATTTTCGGTTATCTGCTCACACCAGATCAGACGCCAATGGCGAACACGATGCACCTTCAGCTCAGCAATAAAAAGCCGGGGCGAGCTTTTACTTTTTTGGTGGTTAGCAAGAAAGACCATATCAGACAGGTGAATTTTCTTGAAAAAATGCTGTACGGTCAGGAAACCGGAATTAAAAGTATCCCGATCACGGCTTACCGCATTTCCGGGAACCAGTTGCTGGTTAAGGAGTATTTGGGCGACGACGAAACAGCGGCCGAGACCAGTTATCCGATTGGCAGGGATGCCGACCGGTTCATCAAGGAACACATTTACAACAGTACTTTTTGGCTGGGCACTGATGGTTACGGACGGGATTTGCTGAGCAGGCTCATCCTGGGGATCAGGGTTTCACTTTCTGTGGGATTGATCGCTGTAATAATTTCCATGAGCATTGGCCTTAGTCTGGGCGCTTTGGCCGGATATTTTGGCGGAACTACAGATGCTGCCGTCAGCTGGCTGATGAATGTGATCTGGTCGCTCCCCTCATTGCTGCTGGTTATCGCAATTTCCTTTGCGCTGGGTAAAGGCTTCTGGCAAATTTTTATTGCTGTAGGTTTATCTACCTGGGTAGATGTTGCCCGTCTGGTAAGAGGACAGGTGATGGCCATTAAAGAGGCTGAGTTTGTAGAAGCAGCACGCGCTTTGGGATTTCCTACACACCGGATTCTTTTCCGGCATATCCTGCCAAATATTGCCGGGCCGATACTGGTAATTGCATCGGCAAATTTTGCATCAGCCATACTGCTGGAAACAGGTCTGAGCTTTTTAGGATTCGGCGCACAACCGCCAATGCCAAGCTGGGGGAGCATGATCCAGGAAAATTACGGCTATATTGTGATGGACGCCGCTTATCTGGCCATCTTACCAGGACTGGCGATTATGTTAACGGTATATGCTTTCAACCTGATGGCTATTGGGCTTCGGGATGCCTTCGATATCAAATCTCAGAATATTACTGTATAACAATTGGCGATTTTCTTTAAATTTACCGGATGTTACTAAACTGTTTTCAACTGGAGTTTTTAGAAGCTGGTTGTGATGAAGCCGGCAGGGGATGTCTCGCAGGGCCGGTGTTTGCGGCTGCAGTGATTCTGCCAGCGGATTTTGAAGCCGGTGAACTCAACGATTCGAAAAAGCTTACCCATAAACAGCGTGAACTGCTGCGCCCGATTATTGAAAGGGAAGCTGTTGCCTGGGCCGTTGCTGCTGTAGACCATGCAGAGATTGACCAGATCAATATCCTGAATGCTTCCTTTTTGGCGATGCACCGCGCGATAGAGAAGTTAACTGTACAGCCCCGCTACCTCGTTATTGATGGAAACCGCTTCAAAACTTATCCTGATATCCCGCACAGCTGCATTGTGAAAGGTGATGGTAAATACCTTAACATCGCCGCCGCATCGGTATTGGCAAAAACACACCGCGACGAATATATGGACCAGCTTGCGGAACAGTATCCGGTATATCAATGGAAACAAAATAAAGGCTATCCTACCAAAGCGCATCGCTCTGCGGCGCTGGAACATGGCTTAAGTCCTTTTCATCGTCAGACTTTTAACATAAGTTCACCTGATCTTTTTTCGGTTGCAGGAAATGAGCTATAATTTGTATTTTCACCATATTGAAAACTTTAATACTCAGCAACAGGGTTCCATTTCCTCCAAATAGCGGTTATCCGATCGTAGTTTATAACACGATCAAAGGACTGTTAAATCTGGGGGTAGAGATCACTTTGTTTAGTATTAACACGCTTAAACACCGCGTAGATGTAGACGATATCTATGATCCGGTGTTCGACCAGATAAAATTCCACTCTTACGAGTTAGATACCGAAGTAAATTACTGGGACGCCTTTACCAATATTTTCTCCAACGAATCTTATAACGTTTCGCGTTTTTATGATGAAGATGCGGCAAAATTGCTGGAGAGCGTTCTCCGGGAGAATGAATTTGACATTATCCAGTTTGAGGGCCTATATGTTGTTCCCTATCTGGATGTGGTGAAAGACTACAGTAATGCCAAGGTGATTTACCGGGCACATAATATCAATTTTGATGTTTGGGAACGGTTGGCCATTTCTGAACGTTTTACGCCAAGGAGAAAATACCTGCAGTTTCTTGCAAAGCGACTTAAAATATATGAAACGGAGCAGATTAACCGTTTCAACCAGATTTTTGCGATCAGTGAGCCCGACCGCCAGAATATCCTTCAGTTTGGCTGTGAAACATGTCTGGATGTTTTTCCGGTGGCGCTGGACTTCGATAAATATGTGATTGATACCAGGAAGACAAGTTTCCCAACCTTGTTTCACCTGGGTGCGATGGACTGGCGGCCAAATAAAGAAGGCCTGGAATGGTTTATCGAAGAGATCTGGCCGGATATAGAAAAACTCAATAGCGAGCTGCGTTTTTATATTGCGGGGAAAAGCATGCAGGATCATTTTTATGAATACGACTCTGATAACCTGGTGGTAGAAGGGGAGATTTTTGATGCAGTGGAATTTATCAATTCCAAGGCCATTATGATTGTTCCGCTACTGTCTGGCAGTGGGATGCGGGTGAAAATTATTGAGGGCATGGCCATGAAAAAATGTGTGATTGCCACTACCTATGCCGCGGAAGGTTTGAACTATGAAGATGGTAAAGATATTTTGATTGCCAACACAGCTGACGAATTTTACCGCTGTATTCTACAGTGTATAACCCACCCTAACCGCTGGCGCGAAATTGGTGAGAATGCACGTAAAACGGTTGAGCGCGACCATGACCTTCAGATCGTCTCCCGTCGCATGCTGAATGTATATGAGCAGTTAGTAAATGGTTAAAATTTATGTACTTTTGCCGACAAATTAAGCAATAGCGCATGAATAATACCGCATTAACAGATAAACATATTTCATTGGGCGCCAAGATGGTGCCGTTTGCAGGATACAATATGCCTGTTCAATATGAAGGCATCAATGCCGAACATGCTACAGTAAGAAAAGCTGTGGGTGTGTTTGATGTAAGCCATATGGGTGAGTTCATTCTGAAGGGTGAAAATGCACTGGAACTTATTCAAAGGGTGATTAGTAACGATGCCTCCAAATTATATGACGGTAAAGTTCAGTACGCTTACCTGCCTAATGAAGATGGTGGTATTGTAGACGATTTGCTGGTTTATAAAATTGACGAAAAAACATATATGCTGGTTGTCAATGCTTCAAACATAGAGAAGGATTGGAACTGGATCAGTAAATTCAATACCAATGGTGTTGAAATGCATAACATTTCTGATAAAACATCATTATTGGCTGTTCAAGGTCCGAAAGCTGCAGAAGCACTGCAAAGCTTAACGGATATTGACCTGGCGTCGATGGAATATTATACGTTTACCAAAGGTGTGTTTGCCGGTGTGGAAAATGTGGTGGTTTCTGCTACAGGATATACCGGTGCCGGTGGATTTGAAATCTACTGCGACAATGAACATGCAGAAAAAATCTGGGATGCAGTATTTGAAGCGGGTGCCGCTTACAATATCAAACCGATTGGATTGGGTGCGCGTGATACATTAAGATTGGAGATGGGTTTTTGCCTGTACGGTAATGATATTGACGACAGCACTTCGCCAATTGAAGCAGGCTTGGGCTGGGTAACCAAATTCACCAAAAAATTCACAAATTCTGACGCCCTGCTTGCCGAAAAAGAAGCTGGTGTAAAGCGCAAATTAGTTGGTTTCGAAATGATTGACCGTGGTATTCCACGTCATGATTATGAAATTGCTGACGAAGCAGGAAACATCATCGGAAAAGTAAGCTCAGGAACACAATCACCATCGCTGCAAAAAGCTATTGGTATGGGTTATGTGACTAAAGAAAATGCCAAAGAAGGTACTGAGATTTACATCCTTATCCGTAATAATAAAATTAAAGCTAAAGTAGTTAAGTTCCCTTTTTATAAATAATACGCTGCCCTTTCCCCTGATATGCAAAGAAAAATAGAAGTTTGCCTTACACCCGCGCTCATTGATTTATATGCTATTGAAGAAAGCATAGTTGTAGTGATAGATATTTTGAGGGCTACCTCATCCATGGTTTATGGAATAGATAATGGCGCCAAGGCAATTATTCCGGTAGCACAGGTAGAAGATTGCCTGGCTTATGCAGATAAAGGGTATTTGCTGGCAGCAGAACGAAATGGGGAAGTAGTAGAAGGATATAACTTCGGTAATTCCCCATTTTCTTATACCAAAGAAAAAGTAGCAGGCAAAACGGTGGTGCTTACTACCACTAATGGTACAAAGGCCTTGCATCTGGCAAGAAAACGTGCCAGCAAGGTTGTGATTGGCTCATTCCTGAATTTACAATCGCTATGCGACTGGTTAAAAACACAGGATAACAATGTTTTGCTGCTTTGCGCAGGATGGAAAGACCAGTTTAATCTGGAAGACACGATTTTTGCGGGTGCAGTTATTGAGCAGCTGCGCAGTTCTTTTACGCATTATGACGATGCAAGTGTTGCCGCAGAGGATTTATACGCGATGGCTAAGAAAGACCTCAGGGCATATGTAGGTAAATCTGCACACAGCGCGAGGATGACGACACTCAATATTGAGGAGGACATTAATTTTTGTCTGCAGCTGAATGTTTGCGAGGCTATTCCAGTGCTGGAAGGTGATGACCTGGTAGCACTGAAAAAATAGCTCAGGGCAATGTGTTGTTCAGCAACTGACTGATCTGAACGTTATTTTTGATGGTTTTGAGCGCTTCTTCGTAAGCCAGCCAGTAAATGGTTTCTGCCTTTTTCATATCAAAGGTGCTGATTTCGCCCATTCCCTTTGGTTCGATCAGAATGTTGCAGAAGGCGGCTTTCTGCTCCATATCTTTGTTTACTGTCATTAATCCCGCCCTGCCCATCAGGGAGGTGATATTGGTGATGCTACTTACTGGTTTAAGGTGGTTGCAGGAAGAGCCAATAATAAAATCACAGTTGTTCAGCAGTGGTTCTACAGGGAAGTTATTTAAAATTCCCCCGTCAACATACATCTGTCCGTCAATCATGATGGGTCTGAATATACCCGGAATGCAGCAGGAAGCCTGAATGGCCCTGATTAGCGGCCCTTTCGAAAAATAAACCAGGTTGCCCTCACTAAAATTGGTTGCGGTGATGGTAAGCGGGATTTTGAGGTTTTCAATTTTATCTTCCGGGAAAAAGGTTTTGAGCAGGTTGGAGGTATGTTCTATGCTCACCAGTCCAAGTGAGCCTACAGCAGGGCGGATGAAGCGAAGCAATCTGGTTTTCATGAAGATATCAAGACCTTCTTCAGGATCTATGCCTGAGGCGTAAAAAGCACCAACGATAGAGCCGGCACTGGTGCCACTGATATGGCTGATTTTGATGCCTGCATTGATTAATGCTTTTAGCACACCCAGGTGGGCAATCCCCCTGATCCCTCCTCCGGATAATACAATTCCAACTTTCTTCATGTATGCTGTCTTTTACATTTTCGGTTTATATTTTGCGCCATTCAAGATCTTTTGGGCATCCTGTTCGGCCATCAGCTGCTGTAAGGTAACATCGGAATTTTCTTTCATATATTTTCTTACAATCTGCCAGCCTGTCCATATCCCTAACTTTGGGGCCGACTCATTCTTTTCTCCCAGTCCCGGTGTAAAAGGGGCTTCGCTCAGGTACATCTGTATTTTCTGGTAGTCTGTTTCAAAAAGCAGGTTATTTTCCATAAAGTACGCCCAGATATCACCTTCAAAGCTTTTGCACCAGCCAAGCTGTTTTTCTGTATAGCCTATTTTTACGGCATCACTCATTTTCTCGTCGAGTACCTGGTCCATAAAGTATAGGATTTTGCCATTCTCAATCATCTTTGCCAGCATCGAATGGTTCTCGTCTTTTTGAGGAAACAGCTCTTCCCGGGCATAGGTTTCTGTGATACGTGGCACCACATATTCTGGCGAAAACCTCCTGGATAAATATTGCGGTACACTTTTAACTATGGCCTTATAAAATCTGCTGTCCTTTCCCAGAAACATATCCAGGCCAATACCCATGTAATCATCACCTATGGGCGTTTGTACTGAGAAGCCGGAAATGAAGGCAATAAACTTTGGCACTTTGGCCTCCGGATAATAATATTTGATGTATTTAAATGTTTGCGTAAGGTCCTTTTCTATGGGAGCCATGTTTTTAAATACACTGTCTGCATCATGACTTAAATCCGTAAAAGCCTGGTCTTTGTACAAAGTGGTTAAAATTTCTTCGTTACTATAACTGGGATCGCCAACCATCCTATGAACATAGTCGTCATAAAAAAAAGGATATTTTTTTTGCAGCAACTGATCCGTCTCCGGGATGCCTTTTTGCTTACCGGCAAAGAGATCCCGGTCAAATCTTTCTACTTTAATCTCTAGCTTAATATCTTCCACATCAGGCTTATTACTCTGTTTACAGGAAAAAAATAGGGCTACACACAGAAAAATTAGATAAATTTGGGAATGTTTTACGTTATCAATCATTGTTAACAAATATAAGCAGAACAGGGAATTTTATCATAAGTCATATGCCTAAAATATGCATAGGCTGCTGATAAGTTCTCCACCCATTTAAATAATAAATTATAATGAAAAAGATACTTACCGCGATACTCTTGTTAATGATCAGCACTACTATTGGATTTGCTCAAAACGGACCTGAACCTTATTATGGCTTTAGGCTGGGACTGGCGGCACATCCAACAATTGGCTGGGTAAAACCAGAAACAGGAAAAAGCAATGGGGTAAACCTTGGCTTTTCATATGGCCTGCTGGCAGATTTCAACTTCGCGGAAAACTACAGTTTCTCTACTGGTCTAACCATTACTACTATCAATGGGAAAAGTACAGAGATTAATCCAAGTCCTTATTATGATGCGACAGCCTATCCGAATGCTACTGCATACGACTTAAAATATATGCTGCAGTATGTGGAAATCCCCTTAACGGTGAAACTGAAAACAGAGAAAATTGGTGACGTGCGCTGGTATGGACAGTTCGGCTTGTCTAACGATTTTAATATTGGTGCCAGACAGGATGTACGTGTTGAAGGGCGACTGATTGCCGATGATATTGCCGCACGCAAGAACATCAATTTTTACCGTGCCGGCCTTATTGTGGGTGCAGGGGTAGAATATGATATCGCGAGAAATACGAGCTTCACTACAGGATTAACATTCAACAATGGCTTTACGGATATTTCCGACGATAAAAACAGAAAAGTACGTAACCATTACTTAGGCATTAATTTCGGGGTTTTCTTTTAACAGATCATGAGGATAGCATTAGCGCAGCTCAATTATCACATTGGTAATTTCGAGAGCAATACAAAAAAGATAATCGATCATATTACAGCCGCAAAAGATCAGGGCGCAGATCTGGTGGTATTTGCAGAACTGGCGGTGTGCGGATATCCGCCACGCGATTTTCTGGAATTTGAAGAGTTTATCACCCTGTGTGATCAGGCCGTGAAAGAAATTGCAGCACACAGCAAAGGTATTGCCTGTATTGTGGGCTCGCCAGTGAAAAATGACGCGGTGGCAGGTAAAGACTTGTATAATGCCGCTTATTTTATCGAAGACGGAGAGATCAAAAGTATCGTGAAGAAGGCTTTATTGCCAAACTACGACGTTTTTGATGAGTACCGCTACTTTGAACCGGCAAATCAGTTTGACTGTATTGACTATAAAGGTACCCGGATTGCGCTCACAATTTGTGAGGATTTGTGGAATATCAATAACAACCCGCTATATGTTTCGAATCCGATGGATGTGCTGATCAGTCAGCAGCCTGATGTGATGATTAACATTGCGGCTTCGCCATTTTCTTATCAGCATGATGATGAACGCCGGACAGTGCTTTCTGGAAATGCCAAAAAATACGGCCTCCCATTATTGTATGTAAACCAGGTAGGGGCGCAGACGGAAATTATTTTTGACGGTGGCTCGATGGTTTACGATAAAGAGGGCACACTGCTGGATGAAATGGCTTATTTTAAAGAGCATTTAAAGGTCTATACACTCTCCGGAAGGCAAATTGAGGGTTACGGTCAGCTGGCTCATGTTCCGGTTCCTGACATCGCTCAGATTCATGACGCCCTGGTACTGGGAATTAAGGACTATTTCAGTAAGTCAGGTTTCTCAAAAGCTGTACTAGGTTTATCTGGAGGTATTGATTCGGCAATTGTATGTGCCCTGGCCTGTCGCGCGCTGGGACCAGAGAATGTGATGGCGGTATTGATGCCCTCAAAATATTCTTCTGACCATTCCATAAAAGATGCGATGGACCTGGTAGAAAATTTTGGCTGTAAGCATCAGGTTATTCCCATTAAAGATGCTGCTGATGCGCTGGACAGTATGATGGCCCCGGCATTTGAAGGATTGCCATTTAACCTTACTGAAGAGAATATCCAGGCGAGGATTAGGGGCGTTGTGGTGATGGCCATGTCCAATAAGTTTGGCTATATCTTACTGAATACTTCCAATAAAAGCGAATGTGCAGTAGGTTACGGCACTTTATATGGAGATATGTGTGGTGCGATAGGCGTGATTGGCGATGTTTATAAAACGCAGATTTATGCCCTGGCACACTATATCAATAAAGACGGAGAAGTGATTCCTGAAAATACGATTGTAAAACCACCGTCGGCAGAACTCAGACCCGGACAAAAGGACTCTGATTCGCTGCCTGATTATGATACTTTAGATGCTATATTATATCAGTTTATTGAATTAAAGCAGAGTTCCAAAGCGATCATCGCTCAGGGCTTTGATGAAGAACTGGTTAGAAGAATCATGAAAATGGTGAATGCGGCAGAGTTTAAACGTTACCAGACGCCACCAATCCTGAGGGTCTCCCCAAAAGCTTTTGGAATGGGACGCAGGATGCCGATTGTAGGTAAATACCTGTCATAGAAAACGAAAACGCCGGCTAACTTAGTTAACTGGCATTTTCTTTTTGATAAAGCTATAATAGGGGATGAAAAGTGCCAGAATAATCCCAATAATAGAGAGTACCTGTGCAAGAATGTCGCCACTTTTTACATATCCGGTAAGTTGATCATTGAGGTTGATATCCATTTTAAGGGCGTTTCGTGTCCACCATGCTGATTTTTTCACCACATCACCCCTTTGGTTGATAAAACCTGAGATACCTGTGTTAGCAGACCTTACTACCCATCTGCGGCTTTCTATTGCCCTCAGTTTCGCGTATAAAAAATGCTGATCTTTTCCAGTTGTATTTCCCCACCAGCCGTCGTTGGTAATGATGGCAATAAATTGTGCACCGTTTTTAACGGATTCGCCAATCCAGCCTCCCCATAGCGATTCGTAACAGATTACTGGCGCGACACCAACGCCGCTTTGCGAATAGAATACGCCAGGGTCATCCTGCCATCCCCATCCGGAAACTGTTCCGCCAAGACCGGCAAATACCGGTGCCAGAAATGACAGGGTTTTTGGAAAAGGCATTTTTTCTACACCCGGTACTAATTTCGACTTATGGTAAAACTGGACGTTTGCAGAATTTTCTACCTGAAGTGCAGAATTGAAGTTATCATAAAAGCGACCGCTATTGGGATCCAGTTTTGCTGAAAGCGTTTTTTGGTCGTCGTAGAATTTTACACTTTCGATTCCGGTAATCAGCGTACCATTTTTGTACTTGTTTAGAAAGAGCTGCAGGGCAGAAAATTCTGCGGTGCTGCGGATCCTATCCTCGTCGGCATAACTCGGTATAGCAGTTTCTGGCCAGATAAAATATTCCGTATTCACCTGTGCCACTGAGTCAGATAATTTTGTCAGTGTTTTCAGCTGTTCAGCAGGGGGGATGCCACCCATCTTATCGTAAGGATCGATATTGGGTTGAACGGTCACCACATTTACCGGCATAATTTTTTCTTTGTAGCCGTAATATTTGACCAGCGAGATTCCCGCAGGAATCACCAAAAATATCAGCCATGCCAGTGCGGGCCTTATTTTGAGATAACCAGATTGGCTGCGGTAACTTTTGTAGGCCTCAAAAGCGAGGATATTGCTTACGATTATCCATACCGATCCACCATACACCCCGGTGGTTTCATACCATTGCGCCAGCTGATGCATACCGGCCAGTCCGTTACCCAATGTCATCCATGGAAAGGCGAGATCCCAGGTAGCATGCAGGTATTCCATTCCTATCCAGAAACATACCAAAGCCAGGTAGGCCAGGTTTTTACGGCCATCCAGCGTTCTAAAGCGGTAATAAAGCCAGAACGCAAAAGTCATCAGTAAGGCACCCAATCCGTATGGGATCAAGGAGATAAAAAAGGCTACTACAGCATTATTGTAAGCACTGATGGCATTATAGACCCAGTAAATACAAGCGGTGTTCCAGACCAGGAACGTTAATCCTGCCGTAAGGAATACCTTTTTGCCGGTTTTCTTTTCCTTTTTAAGGATGATTTCGTCAAGGGCTATGAGTAAAGGTACCAGCCCGATCAGGAGCAAGGGAGCGGTAACAATATGCGGTGGCCAGGCTAGCCATAATAAGAATGCACTTATCAGGGCAAGCAATAAGGGGTGTTTGACTTTCATGATCAGGATTTGGAACTAGAAACTATCTAAGATATCGGCTTTTTTAGCTTCATACTCTTCCAGTGTGATCAGTTGTTTATCGTACAGCGTTTTCAACTTTCTGAGTTTAAGCGTAGTTTCATCTTCCTGTTCTGGCGCTGGCTCAACAAAGGCTGGTACAGCTGCTGGTATTTCGATCGCAGTAACTTCCTGAACGGGTAGCTCAAGTGTTGCTGGTGGCTGCTGTGTACGCCTGTCCTCCTGCGCACGTCTGTCTTCCTGTTCCGTTAAGCGGATCTGCTCTTTAAAAGCCTCCAGCTGCTCATATGCTGCCTGGTATAGCTTGCGGGCCTGCACTTTTGGGATGTATTCTGTGATGATATTTTCTCCATGCTGCGGTACGCAGATAAACTTTGATCCGAAAATCTCCTCTTTAAAAGATACTTCTTTGATAGTTTTCCATGAGATATCTTTGAAATTCATTGTGATGCCAAAATTGGCAGGCACACAATAGAAGATACGCTTGTTACTCACGGCAATACAATCAGGCAGCAGGTTCACCGCCGGTCTTTTTTGCACCGCCAGATAAATCAGCTCCTCGTTGGTACTTAACATGTCATTCAGCTTACCCAAAACCTTTTCTACTGCTTTGGGATCCTGCTCGTCATTTAAAAATCTATCAATTAATATCATTTTTTTTATCTTTTTATGCCTGATGAAAATTAGTCCTTTTCATAACTGCGTTTCTCTTTTTTAACTTCTTCTCTGCCAGCAACACAAATTACGAATTCGCCCTTTAATATATTGTTTTCGAAATGTGATTTTATTGATGCCAATGTGCCTCTGACAGTTTCTTCATAAAGTTTTGTCAGCTCCCTGCTTACCGAGGCCTGTCTTTCTTCGCCAAAAAACTGTGCAAATTCTTCCAGCGTTTTCAATAACCGATGGGGGCTTTCATAGAGTATGATGGTCCGCTCTTCTTCTGCAAGTTTTTTCATCCGGGTTTGCCTTCCTTTTTTTACCGGAAGAAAGCCTTCAAATACAAATGCATCGGTAGGCAAACCAGAATTAACCAGAGCGGGTACAAAAGCTGTGGCACCTGGTAAACATTCAACTGGCAGGTCGTGTTTCAACACTTCCCTAACCAGAAAAAAACCAGGGTCAGAGATAGCAGGGGTGCCTGCGTCAGAAATCAGGGCCACGTTTTTTCCCTCATTCAAAAACTTAATAATTTCCGAGGTGGCTTTATGTTCGTTATGCTGATGATGAGAATATGCCTTTTTGTCAATGCCAAAATGTTTTAACAAAGGGGCACTTGTACGTGTATCTTCGGCCAGAATAATATCGACTTCTTTCAATACGCGGACAGCTCTGAAGGTCATGTCCTCCAGGTTTCCGATAGGTGTAGGCACCAGAAATAGTTTACCGCCCATAGTATTCTCCAAACTCTTCTTATATTTGTTAAAAAAATTAAATAATGCTGCAAGTTAACTATATCCGTGAAAATAGAGAGAAAGTTTTAGAACGCTTAAGTGTCCGCAACTTCAAACAGCCTGAGCTGGTGGATGAAATCATCAATTTTGATGAAGAACGCAGACAGACTCAAACTTCGCTGGATAACTTATCTGCCATTGCAAATGCGAACGCCAAGCAGGTTGGGGAGCTGATGCGTAATGGTAAAAAAGAAGAAGCCGAAGTAATTAAAGCGCAGACTGCTGCGAATAAAGAGCAAATCAAAACTTTATCTGTGCAATTGGCTACAGCAGAGCTGCATTTGTATAATGCGCTGGTGCAACTTCCAAATTTACCGGGCGAGCAAGTGCCTGCAGGTGCTACACCAGAGGAAAATGAAGTTGTGCTTTTAGATGGTGCCCCTGCTGAACTGCATGCAAAGGCATTATCGCATTGGGAGCTGACTGCAAAATATGATATTATAGATTTTGAACTGGGTACTAAGATTACCGGTGCTGGTTTCCCTGTGTATAAAGGCAAGGGTGCACGTTTACAGCGTGCCCTGATCAATTTCTTTTTGGACCGTGCTACTGCTGCAGGATACAGAGAGATGCAGGTGCCATTGATGGTGAACGAAGCTTCTGGTTTTGGTACCGGACAATTGCCGGATAAAGAAGGTCAGATGTACCATTCTACAGTAGATAACCTTTATTTAATCCCAACAGCAGAGGTTCCGGTGACGAACCTTTACCGTGATGTGATCTTGAAGGAAGAAGAGCTGCCCGTTAAAAATACAGCTTACACCCCATGTTTCCGTCGCGAGGCTGGATCATATGGTGCCCATGTACGTGGTTTAAACCGTTTACATCAGTTTGATAAGGTAGAGTTGGTACAGGTTGTTCATCCGGAAAAATCTTACGAGGTCCTGGAAGAAATGAGTGCTTATGTTCAGGGTTTGTTGAAAGAGCTAGGTTTACATTTCCGCGTATTGCGGTTATGTGGTGGCGATATGGGTTTTGTATCGGCCATGACCTATGATATGGAAGTGTGGAGTGCCGCGCAACAACGCTGGCTGGAAGTATCGTCAGTATCTAACTTCGAAGCTTACCAGGCGAACCGTCTGAAACTTAGGTTTAAAGGAGCAACAGGAAAAACACAGCTTGCGCATACCCTCAATGGCAGTGCTTTGGCGCTTCCGCGTATCGTGGCGGCTATTCTGGAGAACTACCAGACGGGAGATGGAATAAATATTCCCGAAGTGCTTATCCCATATACAGGCTTCGATAAGATCGATTAGATATTACCATAAAAAAGGGGCTGATCATTTTTACAATGGTCAGCCCCTTTTATATTTAAAATGATTCTGGAATTATAAGATCAGGATCAATAATAAGATAATGATGATAATTGCACCAACTGAAAGATAAACACCTCCACCCATTGCACGAGCTTGTTTTTTCATCTCTCTAAGCTCTTTACGCAATTCTTTTCTCTCAGATTTTGACAAATTAGATTTGTCCATTGCTTTGATCTCTTCAACGCGGTTAACGATTCTATCAAGCTTCACTTTTTGTTCTGCTGTCATTTCAACTTTGTCTTTAGTTGTAGCTGCTGAAACAGTGTTAACGCTAAGACCTAACATAAAGATTAGTGCGAAAGAGTAAATTAGTTTTTTCATGATTTTTGGATTTAAATTTTAGGATCTGTATTGTACCTAGCCAAATAACAAAAAACCTACCAAAAGTTTTGGCAGGTTTTTCTGAATCTTAATAATCGTTGATTTTGAGCTTTTTAAGGCCGGTTTGACACAGTTGTGCAGCAGAACCTATGGATATTATTGTCCACTCTTGTAGTCGTTATTTGATTTCAAATACGGTATTCATCACATAATTCAGTTTGATTTTTTTAAAATCTATGGCTGGTGCAGCGGCAGATTCATCGGCCACAGCGCTTCTCATCATCATGTTTACCCTATAAACTGGCTGAGGGTATGTTTCATTGTTGATCTCCTGTATATCAATTACGCTACCCAACTGATTGCCTAAAGCTTCTACTAGGTAAGTTGCTTTAGCTTTAGCAGCCTGCAGTGCTTTAATCTTAAGTTCTTTTTTCAATACCTCAATTTTAGAGTAATCATATCCATCGATATTGGTATAAGCCACTCCTTTTGGATCAACCGCACCAATGATTGCATTCCATTTATTCAGGTCAGTTACTTTCAGACGATACTGTTTGCTCACCAGAAAGTCCGGGTTTTTCTTTTTCTCGCCGGCAGTATTGTAGCCCGAAAGGTTATCAATGGTAAGGTTTTCTTTTGCAATTCCTGCACTTTGGATAGCGTTGTATAGCTGAGTTTCCAGGTCAGTGATTTCTACTTTCTTTTTGCTGTTGCCATCTTTCAGGTATTCTTTCAAAGAGATGTTGATGTAAATGATATCTGGCGTTACTTCTGTTTCGGCACTGCCGCTCACAGTTATTTTTTTACGCAGGTCTACTTGTTGGGCCATGGCACTTAAACTGAATAAGGCAACGAAGGCGAGTGCTAATAAATTTTTCATAGTCGTGTATTTTATTTGTGTGTATACAGGATAGATGTAAAAACTATACCATTTCCATACGTATCCAAAAGAAATTTTATTTTTTATCAGTATAACGTTTTCTTTCAGCATTTTAAGGTGTTGGGTGAAATAAAAAATCCCGGGCAAAAAAAAACGCCTGCTAATTGCCAGGCGTATTTCTTAATCTCTTTGGTTAGTCTTCCACCATTTCGTTGTTTGGACCAATTTCTTCTTTCACATCTTCCTTAAAATAACTTTTCTGAAAGATCAGGATAGCGATTACACCTACCGAAATTGCAGCGTCAGCAACATTAAAGACCGGTCTGAAGAAGATGTAATCTTCGCCACCCCAGATAGGCACCCACTTGGGGAATATACCTTCCAGAATTGGGAAGTAGAACATATCTACAACTTTACCGTGGAACAATGTAGCGTAGCCATACGCTTTTCCGTAAACTACAGAGTCAATGATGTTTCCAAGCGCACCGGCAAAGATGAGGGCCACATTGAGGATCAGCCCGCGGTGATATTTATGCTGGATCAGGTGGTGCAACCCGTAGCCGATACCTGCAACAGCGCCAATTCTGAACAGGGATAAAGCTAGCTTTCCAAATTCGCCTCCGAATTCCATACCGAAAGCCATACCGTTGTTTTCAGTAAAGTGAATAATGAACCAGTTACCAATGATCTTGAATTCTTGTCCGATAAACATATGTGTTTTCACCCAAGTCTTTAAGGCCTGATCGGCAAGCAATACCAGAAAAATTATAATCAAAGGTTTAGTGTAGCCTTTCATTATGCCTGCTTCAGTTTAGCTTCCATACTTAAAGTAGCATGAGGTACCGCACGCAGACGTTCTTTCTGAATCAGTTTACCGGTTTCACGGCAAATACCGTAAGTTTTGTTTTCAATACGTACCAATGCAGCCTCCAGGTTGTCAATGAACTTTTTCTGACGTGCCGCCAATTGGTTCAACTGCTCCTTTTCCATCGTTGCCGAGCCATCTTCCAATGTTTTGTAGGTGCCTGAAGTGTCTTCAGTACCATTTGAATTTGGACTGCTCAAAGAATTTGTTAAATCAAGAAATTCCTCTCTGGCCATACGAAGCTTACCTTGGATCAGCTCTTTGAATTCTTGAAGCTCATTATCTGAGTAACGTGTTTTTGTAGGGTTTTCCATAATTTATTATTGTTGTGCAATCAAAATTTGTAGTTCAACATCATCGATTACTATTTTATTTCCTTTGTCTAATGCTGGCACGAGGTTAATCTCGTCAGCTAAAATTTCTGCGCAAATGTAGGCTTTATTTCGCGCTACTGCACCTTCGATTAAATTATCGTTTTGTAAATTAACTGTGATGCGATCGGTCACTTCAAAATTGAGCTCTTTCCGCAGGTTCTGAATCCTGTTGATCAGTTCTCTTGACAATCCTTCTTCTTTCAGTTCATCTGTGATGGTTACGTCCAGTGCAACTGTTAAGCTGCCCAGGTTTGTTACCTGCCATCCCGGAATGTCTTCTGCAATGATCTCTACATCTTCCAGCAATATAATATAATCAGTACCAGGCACAGTATAACTGCCATCTGCCTCAAATTTACTCAACTCTTCCTGACTCATATTGCTAACTGCAGCGGCAACCGACTTCATGTCTTTGCCCACCTTTGGTCCTAATGCTTTAAAGTTAGGTTTAATCTTCTTTTTGATGAACCCGGCTGTGTCCGTAATATACTCAATATTCTTAATATTGGTTTCCGACAAAATGATTTCTTTAACCAGCTCAACCCGTTCTGCGAAAACTTTATCCAATACCGGTACCAGAATTTTAGCCAATGGCTGACGTACATTGATGCCCGATTTTTTTCTTAAGGACAGTACCATTGATGATATATCCTGTGCCAGGTGCATACGTTCGTTCAGCTCCTCGTCTACCAGCGAGGTATCGCCTTCTTTCCATAAACTCAGGTGTACTGATTGCTCAGCATCCTTTTTGTTGATGGTCAAGTTCTGGTACAACCAGTCGGCAAAAAACGGTGATACCGGAGACATCAATTTAGCCACACTGATTAAGCAGGTGTATAATGTTTCGTAGGCAGCTTTTTTATCAGCCGTCATTTCACCTTTCCAGAAGCGGCGGCGCGACAGGCGGATATACCAGTTACTCAAATGCTCATCCACAAAGGACTGTATAGCCCGCGTTGCTTTAGTAGGCTCATAAGTATTGTAGCTCTCGTCTACTTCATTGATCAGGTTTTGCAACAGCGATAAAATCCAGCGATCCAGCTCGCTGCGGTCTTTTACCGGTGTTTCGTTGTTTTCATCAATCTCAAACTGATCGATGTTGGCATACAGTGCAAAAAATGCATAGGTATTATATAGCGTGCCGAAAAACTTGCGTCTCACTTCATCGATGCCGTCCGTATTAAACTTAAGGTTGTCCCATGGGGATGCGTTGCTGATCATATACCAGCGGGTAGCATCGGCACTATACGTATCTATCGTATGGAAAGGATCAACACCATTACCAAGGCGTTTAGACATTTTGTTACCGTTTTTATCCAGTACCAATCCGTTCGAAACCACATTTTTATAGGCTATTCCTTTATTCCCAACGCGCTCATTGATCGCTTTGATCTCATCGCTGGTTTCGCTAAGCATAACCGCAATGGCATGCAGCGTGAAAAACCAGCCACGTGTCTGATCAACTCCCTCGGCGATAAAATCTGCAGGGTAGGCATTTTCAAATTCTTCTTTATTTTCAAAAGGGAAGTGCCACTGGGCATATGGCATCGCTCCGCTGTCAAACCAAACGTCGATCAGATCCAGCTCACGGGTCATTTTTTCTCCTTTTGAGGAAGTAAGGATGACATCATCAACAAAAGGACGGTGCATGTCTTTCAGCTCAAATGAGGCCTCCATAAAACCTGCGTCAACAGACTTTTTGATCTCTGCGTTAAGCTCTGCGATAGAGCCGATGCATTTTTCTTCTGTGCCGTCTGCTGTTCTCCAGATGGGAAGTGGTGTGCCCCAATAGCGTGAACGCGACAGGTTCCAGTCCACCAGATTTTCCAGCCAGTTGCCAAAACGCCCGGTACCTGTAGCTTCAGGTTTCCAGTTGATCGTTTTGTTCAGGGCTACCATTTTCTCTTTTACAGCAGTAGTTCTGATAAACCAGCTGTCCAGCGGATAATACAACACGGGTTTGTCAGTTCTCCAGCAATGTGGATAACTGTGTTCATATTTCTTTACGTCGAAAGCTTTGTTTTCTTCCTTCAGTTTGATGGCAATCAGCACATCTGTAGGTTTGAAATCTGCAGCTTTGCGCTCTTCATCGCTATAGTATTCTTCTTTCACATAGTATCCTGCAAAATCAGTAACCTCATCCACAAATTTCCCCTGTTTGTTAACCAGCGGAAGTTCGTTGCCCTGATCATCTTTAACCATTACCGACGGTATACCGCTTTCTTTGGAAACCCGGAAATCGTCCGCTCCAAATACCGCAGCGATGTGAACGATACCAGTTCCATCTTCCGTAGTCACATAATCTGCCGGAATAACGCGGAAAGCTTTTTCCTGCAGCTCAGCGCTGGTTACGTAGTCCATCAGCTGATGGTAACGCAGACCCACCAATTCCTTACCGGTAAATTCGGCAGTAATTTTCCATGGGACGAGTTTATCGCCGCCTTTATAGTCGTCAAAAGAAAGGTTTTCAGCATCGCTTTTGAAATGTTTGCCAACCAGGTCTTTTGCAAGCACCACATTCACCGGAAGGAAAGTGTACTGGTTAAATGTTTTGATTTTTACATAGCTGATCTTCTCTCCAACGGCCAATGCACCATTTGAAGGCAATGTCCATGGCGTAGTGGTCCAGGCGATGATAGCAGTATCTTCAGTGTCATTATCAAAAAGAACCGGCATCAGCGCATGCTGCTGGTCTTTTTTGAGGAAAAACTGCGCTGTAATTGAGGTGTCTTTCAGCATCTTGTAGGTGCCGGGCTGATTCAGTTCATGTGAACTTAAACCTGTTCCTGCTGCCGGAGAGTAGGGTTGTACGGTATAACCTTTGTACAAAAGTCCTTTCTCATGGAAGGTCTTCAGGATCCACCAAAGCGACTCAATATATTCATTTTCATAAGTGATATAAGGTTTCTCCAGGTCTACCCAATAACCCATCTTTTCAGTAAGGTCGTTCCATATATCGGTATAACGCATTACCTCTTCGCGGCATGCGGCATTATATTCTTCAACAGTAATTTTGGTTCCTATGTCTACTTTCGTGATGCCAAGCTTCTTTTCTACAGCCAGCTCAATTGGCAAGCCGTGTGTATCCCAGCCGCCTTTACGTTTCACCTGGAATCCTTTAAGTGTTTTGTATCGGCAAAAGATGTCTTTGATTGCGCGGGCCATAACATGGTGAATACCAGGCATGCCATTAGCAGAAGGAGGGCCTTCGTAAAAAGTAAATGGGTTTGATTTTGACCGCGTAGAAATGCTTTTTTCAAAGATGTTTTCCGCTTTCCAAAAGTCCAGTATCTCTTTACCTATTTTAGGTAGTTCTAATTGTTTAAATTCCCTATACATCAATCCAGTATCTTAAAAAAATAAGGATGCAAAGTTACGGATTAAGAATGAAAAATAGTAGAGATGGGAGCAAATACATTGATCATCAAAAACTTAAATTGGTTTGATTTTTGATGTCTCTATTGCAAAACTGAAATTAACCTCATAAACTCCGGATCATGATCAAAGCTATGAAACTCCAAAAAGCGCTGCTGGCGATTATTCTAGGCGTAATCGCGCTGGTAGTGTACCTGATTCTCAATGGAAATGACATTGAATGGAGCAATTATATCCTGGAAGCATCTGGACTATTCCTGATCTTAGGTGCACTCCTTTTTCTTTACCCGATCTTGTTCGCCAGAAAAGATAAAGAAGGATGTGTAGAACTGGATCCAGAAGTGCCCGTGATTGAAAGTTCTGAATTGGGCGAAAAGTAAAACACACACATAAAACCTGATTGATGGGGCAGATTTTTTATTCTGCCCCATTTTCTTTTGCTTACTGTCTAGTCATTCTTACAAAGTATACCGGGCCTGCGCTATTTTTCTCCTGCGCCTGCAATTTCACCGTCACACTTTTTTTACCCCTGGTCAGTTCTGCCGGAATTGGATAGGTGATGTCGTAAAAGCGACTTTCCTTATACTTGTTTAGGTCTTCGGTGGCTATATTTTTGCCGTCTACCAGTACGTCAAATTTTCTGCCCCTGTTATCCATTCCCCAGTAGGAGGCAATAAGGGCATTCTCTGCTTTGCCATCTACTTTCATAGTAAAGGTGACTGAACCACCGTTATGGGCTATGCGGAACTTCTTGTTGTGATCTTGCCCGGTTTCTGTATTTTCACCAGTAAAATTATGGTCTCTTTCTGGTTGCATCTCCCCAACGCGCAATACATCAATGGTGCGTTCTTCCAATTCGCGTTCTTTCTTTTTGTCTTCTTCGTAGATTTTTTGCTGAACAACCCATTTTTCTGGAGTAAATACATCCCAGTATACGGTATAATGTTCGTCCTGTTCTTCATTAAAGGCCGCGAGGCGAACGGTAGCGGGGCGTGCTGCATTATTAGTCGTCTCAAATAACATCGATTTTTTGTCCACCAGCTTGATCCACTTAGCAGGGTCATGCTCTGCAGTTACAAATACAGGGATGCCCTTTATCGGATCAGGCTCAATCTTGCCTAGTTTTCCGGAGAGTAATGCCGGTCCGTAAAAAATCGCCCTGCGGTTTGGATTGTCTGGCATAGCCTGGGTATAAAGCGTAGATGGGACAGAGAGTACAATTTTATCGTTGTTTTTCCAGCTGCGCTCAACCAACAGGTAACCGTCGCTTCCTGTCGATGCCGGCACTGCTTTGCCGTTGATGGTGATGATCACTTGCTGTGCCCAGTTTGGCTTGCGGAAACGAATTGGGAATTTACTGGTTTTTTTGGCCGTCACCGTAAAGGTCACTGAGTCTGTTGCCGGGATCAGCCCTTCCTGCCTGATCTCCACGCCTTTTTCTTTCCAGGTTAACACCGATGGGATGAAGAGGTTAACGTATAAACTGCCATCTTTTCCTTTGAAATAAATACTCTCTCCATATTTAACGTGGTTTTCCATTCCAGAGCCCACGCAACAGGTAAAAGTGTTCCATTCATCACTAAATTCTTTTTTGCCACCCATTCTCAGCGGAACAAAGTAGCACATCATACCTGTTGTATGATTCTGTGAGGATAGAATATGGTTGTACAAACCTTTCTCATAGTAATCCATTAATTCTGCATTGGGGTTTAAAGCAAACAAGTGTCTGGTAAGCTTTAACATGTTGTAAGTGTTGCAGGTTTCCGTGGTATTGTCTGTCAACTTATCATTCAGCTTTCCTGGTTCTCCAAGGTACTCGTAATTGCTGTTACCACCGGTTGCGTAGGAATGGTCTTTGACGACTGTTTCCCAGAAAAACCGCGCAATGGCAAGGTCTTTAGCGTTTCCGGTAACCTCATAACGTCTTGCGGCACCAATAACCTTTGGAATTTGTGTATTGGAATGCCTTCCCGGAAGGATGTCTTTCTGGTGTGCCAGGGAATCAAGAATCACGCGGTCGTGGAACCGATAGGAGAGATCCAGGTATTTTTTATCCCCTGTGATGGCGTAGGTGTTTACCAGCACATCATTCATTCCACCATACTCGCAAAGCATCATCTTCTGCATATTGGCATCACTGAGGTCTTTGATCACCACACCTGTCCAGTCGGACATCCTTTTGTTGATCTCCAGTGCCTTGTTGTTATTGCAATACAGGTAAGCATCCAATAGTCCTGCCATGGTTTTATGAACGGTATACCATGGCGACCAAACGCCGTTTAAGTCGAAACCCCTGGATTTAATTTCGCCTTTGGCTACTTCCGACCAAAGCCTGTCTTCTTCTGGAATCGCGCCTACATACCCTGTTTTTCTGGCTTTCTGGCATTCTTCCAGCTCATCTACGATGTAATTTACACGCTTCAGAAATTCTTCATTTCCGGTAGATGCATACAGCATGGAACAGGCAGAAAGGTAATGGCCAAGGGAATGCCCTGCCAGAGACGAGTCTTCCCATCCCCCGTATTTTTTTCCTTTCGCGGTTAAACCAGAATGCAATCTGAATTCGGCCAGCAGGCGATCTGGATTAATCAGCAATAAGTATTTTGCGTCGGCATCCATCGCCCTGGTAAAAGGACTGGGTAATAACCTGACAGCATTTAGGTCAAATGCATATGCTTTAATATCAACCAAAGGCTTCACCTTTATTTTTTCGCCTTTTTCATCAGGGACATAAGATTGTGCATGTGTAGCTGAAGCGGTAAGCGCTGCAGTGAGCAGAAGAATCCATTTTTTCATAATTTAAAGTTAGGGGAAGCGGAGAGGATATTTTTTCAGATTTTAGCTATTATCGGCACTTTTTTATCCCATAATAGAAAGTCCGGAGTTAATATCCTGCAATAACAAGTTAAGATATTACTGATAATTTGATATTATATAGTTAACTTGTGTTTGTTTAAAGAGAAAAAGACAAATCATCCGATCCGGCCAGGTAAAATGGGCGGAGAATAAACAAAATATATGTTTGCAAAAGAAGTTTATCAGCAGAGAAGAAATGCCCTCAAAAAAACTGTAGGCTCAGGCATAATTCTCCTTCCGGGGAATGAAGAGAGTAGTATGAGTTACAAAGACAACCTCTATCCCTTTCGTCAGGATAGCTGCTTTCTCTACTTTACGGGTATTGACCGGCCGGGTTTGTGTTTCATACTGGACATCGACAATGATCAGGAAATTCTGTTTGGAGATGAGGCCACGGTAGATGATGTTATCTGGACGGGTCCGCAGCAGCCAGTGGCCGAAGAGGCAGAACGCGCAGGAATTGCTTTTGTGAGGACGCGCACTGAAGTGGAAAATGCTTTAAGAGGCAATAGGGTAGTTCATTTTTTGCCACCTTACCGGCCAGAAACTTCGCTTAAACTGGTGGCATGGGGACAGCATGGGGATCCTTCTGTTCCGCTCATCAAGGCGATCGTTGCACAGCGCGCTGTGAAAAGTCCGGAAGAGGTGGAACAGATAGAGCAGGCGGTAGCTACCAGTGTGTTGATGCACCAGAAGGCGATGGAAATTGCGCGACCGGGTTTAACAGAACAATATATCGCCGGACAGCTGCAGGCGCTTGCCATTGAAAAAGGCGGAAATTTGTCTTTCCCCAGTATAGTGACCGTAAATGGCCAGATTTTGCATAACCATGCAAGCAGTAATGTATTGAAGTCTGGTCAGATGGTGTTATGCGACAGCGGTGCGGAAAATTCAATGCATTATGCGGGCGACCTTACGCGGACTTTTCCGGTAGATGATACTTTCTCTCCCGTTCAGGAAGAAGTATATGAAATTGTACTTCGCGCGCAGCAGAAAGCGGCACAATCCTTAAAGCCGGGTATCTTATTTAAAGATGTTCATATCATCGCCTGCGAGGAGCTTGCTGAGGGTTTAAAATCAATTGGCCTGATGAAGGGCGATGTGAAGCAGGCTGTAGCTGAAGGGGCACATACCTTATTTTTTCAATGTGGCCTGGGCCATATGATGGGACTTGATGTGCATGATATGGAAAACCTTGGCGAAGAATATGTAGGTTATACGGAAGATCTCAAAAAAAGCAAAGCCTTTGGATTAAAGTCTTTACGCCTGGGCCGGAGCCTTGAAGAGGGCTTTGTGGTTACGGTGGAACCAGGACTTTATTTTATCCCTGAGCTGATCGACTTATGGTCGGCCGAGCAAAAACATGCCAGCTTTATTAACTACGATAAAGTAAAGCAGTTCAGGCACTTCGGCGGGATCAGGATCGAAGAAGATTTTCTGGTAACCGCTGCGGGAAGTCGCTTGTTGGGCCCTCCATTGGCGAAAACGATCAATGAATTGTATGCTTAAGAGAGATTGCAATTGTTAAAATTGAACTGATATGCGGTAATTTATAGTTAAAATCCGGTTTGTTCATCCTCTATTTTTGAAAGAAAAAACATAGTGTATGAATAAAGATTTTTGGGCAGGTGTATTCCCTGCAATCACCACAAAATTTACATCAGAAGAAGAACTTGATTTGCCCGCATGTAATAAAGGGATAGAAGCGCAATTGGAAGCTGGGGTTGACGGTATCGTTATCGGTGGCTCATTAGGTGAAGCCAGTACCTTAACGGAAGAAGAAAAATTTATATTGCTGGCAGAGACCATCAAAACAGTAGCAGGCAGGGTGCCAGTAATTTTCAGTATCGCCGAGCAGGGAACAAAAGTTGCGGTTTCTCATGCAAAAAAAGCAGAGGAGCTGGGTGCATCGGGATTAATGATTCTTCCGCCGCTGCGTTATTATGCTTCTGCAGAGGAGACTGTTGCCTATTTTTCAGAGATCGCAAAAAGTACAAGCCTGCCGATTATGATCTATAATAATCCGGTAGACTATAAAATTCATGTCACGCTGGAGATGTTTGCCGAGCTGGAACAGTACGCCAATATTGTAGCGGTAAAGGAATCTACACGCGACATCAGTAACGTTACCCGGATGTTAAATCGTTTTGGCAAACGTTTCAAAATATTTACCGGTGTAGACCCGCTGGCGCTGGAGAGTATTGTTGCCGGTGCGGATGGCTGGATTGCAGGTTTGGTGGATGCTTTTCCAAAAGAAACAGTGGCCATCTTCAGACTGGTAAAAGCTGGAAGGATTGATGAGGCTATTGCCATTAACCGCTGGTTTATGCCTTTGCTGGATCTCGATATTCATCCCAAGCTGGTACAATATATCAAACTTGCGGAAGCTGCTACAGGCACCGGAACGGAAAACGTACGTGCACCACGTTTAAAGCTGACGGGTAAAGAACGCGAAAGTGTACTGAAAGTAATCAATGACGCATTGGCCGTAAGACCAGCATTGCCTGAGGGCAGCTGGGGACTGGCAAAAATATAACCCTACCAATATGAATGGACATAACCTAATCGGAAATCAATATGCAGTGGCTATTACCACTGCTTTTGGGGCAATTGATGCGGCAACTGGAGAATTGCTGGAAGGTGATTTTTACCCCGCCGGGAAAGAAGATGTCGATACAGCGATGGCACTTGCCGTACAGGCCTTTCCGGTTTACAAAAATATAGACAAGGATCGTAAAGCTGCGTTTTTACGTGCTATAGCGAATGAAATACTGGAGCTGGGAGACACACTTATTGAACGTGCCTGTGCAGAAAGCGGATTGCCCGCCGGAAGGATTCAAGGCGAACGGGGAAGGACTGTCGGGCAGTTAAACTTATTTGCAGATCTTGTAGCCGAAGGCTCATGGGTTGAAGCCATTATTGATAGTGAACAGCCAGAGCGGCAGCCGGCTCCAAGACCGGATATCCGCAGAATGCTGGTGCCGCTGGGTCCGGTAGTGGTTTTTGGGGCGAGCAATTTCCCGCTGGCATTTTCTGTTGCTGGCGGTGATACCGTATCTGCGCTGGCAGCTGGCTGCCCGGTGATTGTGAAAGCACATGCTGCCCACCCGGGAACAAGCGCCCTGGTGGCTTCGGCCATAGCGAAAGCGGTTTTGGCAACGGGAATGCCTGAAGGGGTATTCTCTATGTTATTTGACAGCGGTTACGAAGTGGGTGCCCTGCTGGTCAAACATCCAAAAACTAAAGCCGTTACTTTTACAGGTTCATTTAAGGGAGGAATGGCGCTTAGCAAACTTGCTGCCGAACGCCCGGTGCCCGTACCTGTATTCGCAGAAATGGGAAGTATCAATCCGGTATTATTACTTCCTGAAGCACTAGAGTTACGGGCAGAAGCTATCGCAGCGCAATATGCTGCGTCCATCACGATGGGAGCGGGACAATTTTGTACCAATCCGGGTTTACTGCTTGGTATTGCTTCGTCTGGATTAACGCGTTTCAAAGAGGGGCTGAAAGATAAAATTTCAGAAATATCTTCATCAACAATGCTTACTAAAGGGATTTGTGATAACTATCATAGCCTTTCTTCGGCACTTTTGAAAGAAAAGGAGGTAAGTCTGCTGGTAAAATCGGAGTTCTCCACAGAAGGAGTCAGTAACCAGGCGCTAGCTACTGTTGCGGAGGTTTCGGCAAAGGTTTTTTTAGAAAACCCCAGCCTTAAAGAAGAAATTTTTGGCCCCTGGTCTTTGTTGGTGGTAGCGGAAAACCCGGCAGAACTGGAAGCTGTGCTGCACTTTATTGGCGGCCAGCTCACCGTATCGGTCATGGCCGAAGATTCAGACCTGGAGGCTTTTAGTGGCTTATTTGATGCGGCGGAAGACATAACAGGGCGGATTCTGCTCAACGGGGTGCCAACAGGTGTTGAGGTTTGCGCGGCGATGCAGCATGGCGGACCATTTCCAGCGACAAGCGACAGTCGTTTCACTTCTGTAGGAACCACTGCTATACGCCGTTTTGTGCGGCCCTTAAGCTGGCAGAACTGGGACAAGAAATTATTACCAGCGGCTTTACAGGATGGCAATCCATTAAATATCTGGAGAATGGTAGATCAAACGATGACCAAATAATCATATGGCAAGTAAAACTTTTTTTTGTATTGATGCACATACTTGCGGAAATCCCGTGAGACTGGTAGCTGGCGGCGGACCAAACCTTAGCGGGGCTACCATGAGTGAAAAAAGACAACATTTTCTCAAAGAATACGACTGGATCAGGCAAGGGCTGATGTATGAGCCGCGGGGCCATGATATGATGTCGGGCAGTATCCTCTATCCGCCCCATGATCCGGAAAACGATGTCGCGGTACTGTTTATCGAAACAAGTGGCTGTTTGCCCATGTGCGGCCATGGCACTATAGGTACCATTACCATCGCCATAGAGGAGGGGCTTATCCTGCCTAAAGTTCCAGGAGTTGTAAGGATGGAAGCCCCCGCAGGACTGGTCAATATTGAATATCAGCAGGAAAACGAGAAAGTATCGTCGGTGAAACTCACTAACGTAGCCTCTTATCTTGATGCTGAAGGGCTGACGGTAGAATGTCCGGATCTCGGTACCCTTACTTTTGATGTGGCCTATGGAGGTAATTTTTATGCAATTGTTGATCCTCAGCCTAATTTTAAGGGGATTGATAATTATGCTGCCGACCAGTTGATCTCCTGGAGCAGGGAAATTCGTAAGCGTATCAATGCGGCTTATAGTTTTGTACATCCTGAAAATCCTACGATAAAAGACTGCACCCATATTTTATGGGCCGGGGAAACCAAGTCGGCCGATGCCACCGCACGAAACGCTGTTTTTTATGGGGACAAGGCCATTGACCGTTCACCTTGTGGAACCGGAACATCGGCCCGCATGGCACAATGGTTTGCCAAAGGCAAGTTGAAAAAAGGCGATGTGTTTATTCATGAAAGCATCATCGGCAGTAAGTTCACTGGCAGAGTGGAGGATGTGGTTGACCTGCATGGAAAACAGGCCATTATTCCAAGCATTGAAGGCTGGGCAAGGGTTTATGGTTACAATACCATCAAAATTGACGATGATGATCCCTATGCAAAAGGGTTTCAGGTACTTTAAATAAGACATAAATTATAGATTGATAAATGGGAAAAGCTATTATTATAGGTGCCGGAATCATCGGCCTCAGCACTGCATATTATCTTCAGCAATCTGGCTGGGACGTTACGGTGCTGGATAAAGGGGATCTTTCTGACAATTGTTCTTATGGCAATGCGGGAATGATTGTTCCCAGTCACTTTGTCCCGCTGGCTGCACCCGGAATGCTTGAAAAGGGTATCAAATGGATGTTCGACAGTAAAAGTCCTTTTTATGTCCGTCCTTCGCTAAACCCAGACCTTATCCGCTGGGGTTTAAAATTCATGAAAAGCGCCAATGCAGGCCATGCAGATAGGTCTGCTCTCCCCTTACGGGATATCTCTCTGCTGAGCAAAAGTTTGTATTCGTCCATAACAAAGGAAATCGGCGATTTTGAGTTAACGAATAACGGGATTTTGATGTTATTTAAAACGGAAAAAGTAGGAGAGGAGGAATTGCATGTTGCAGAACAAGCCAGAAACTTAGGACTGGATGTAGCTTCATTGAGCGCAGCAGAAGCTCAGCAGTTGCAGCCGGATTTACAGCTTGATGTGCTGGGTGCCGTCCATTATCGCTGTGATGCGCATCTGAACCCAAATCGTCTCCTTCAACTGCTCAAAGATAAGCTGGTAGCGTCTGGAGTTAAGATAATCAGTAATGCAGCGGTTACGGGCATTACTAAAGAGGTTGGAAAAATTGTAGGTGTTGTTGCTGGCGGGATAGCCTATACCGCAGATCAGTATATCCTTTCCGGAGGCTCCTGGTCGCCGGAAATAGCTAAACAGGCAGGTTTCCCTATCCCATTGATGCCCGGTAAGGGTTACTCCTTTATGGTGAACGCTGACAAACAGAACATGCATATAGCGGCTTTACTTTGTGAAGCGAAGGTATCAGTTACGCCAATGAACGGTAAGATACGCTTTGGCGGAACAATGGAAATTGATAAGATAAACAGCCGGATTAACATGAACAGGGTGGAGGGAATTACAACATCGATCCCCAAATACCTTCCTGATTTTCGTCCGGATGTTCCTGCTGCCAGCGATATCTGGTTTGGTTTCAGGCCTTGTTCTCCCGATGGCTTACCTTATATAGGGAGAAGCAAGTCGCTGGAAAATCTGACGGTAGCCACGGGACATGGAATGATGGGCATAAGTCTGGGTCCCGGAACCGGAAAACTGGTAGCTGAGCTGATCAACGGCGAGGCGCTTTCTATGGATATTAAGCCGTTTTCGCCTGATAGGTACCGATAAGCGGCGATTCCTTCATAAAATTAATAAACGTCATAATGATAATTAATTTGTCATTGATGTTCGGTTTATGTATATTTAATTTATGAAGGTTTTGCCATTTACTATACCTGTTTCGCACGATCGTACAATTATTGTTCAGGAGGAAGAAATACCGCATTTCTACACTTACCTGCACCGCCACAAAGAGATTCAGCTCACCTGGATACAGGAGGGAGAGGGAACCCTGGTTACCGGAATGAATATGCATTTGTTTCGGGCTGGGGAGATTTACCTTTTTGGTGCCAACATGCCGCATGTATTTAAAAGCGACCCGAGTTATTTTGGACCTGACAGCACCAGGAAAATCCGTACCCTTACGGTATTTTTTAACCCCAATGATAAACTTTCAGCGTTATTCGACCTTCCGGAAATGAAAGCGGTACAGGCTTTTCTGGAAGAATATGATTGCGGACTCAAAGTTCCACAACAGTTATTTCCAGATATTTCGGGCAGGTTGCAGGGTTTACTCAATGCAGAAGGTATAGATCAGCTCATGCAATTCCTGCAGCTTCTTAAAACACTAAGCAGTGTAAAAGGCCTGGACCCTCTAACGGTCAACTCATTTCCCCGTTCTATCAATGATAACGAAGGGATGCGTGTGGCCTCGATTTACAATTACATTATTCAGAATTACAGCAAGGCCATCACCTTAGAGGAGGTTGCAGAGCAGGCTTATATGACACCCCACGCATTTTGCCGTTACTTTAAAAAACACACCCGTTATACCCTGGTTAGCTTTCTGAACAAGGTACGCATTAACGAAGCCTGCAAATTACTGATGAGCGGTTCTCCGAATGGTATTGCCGCAATTGCCTATAGCTGCGGTTTCAACAGCATCACAAATTTCAACAGGGTCTTTAAGTCGATCACCGGTAAATGCCCGCGAACCTATAAGGATCAATACTGATCTGATCAGTTAAATTTGGTCAAGTATTGACTAATATGTGAATACTTTCAGTCGGCTATCCTTCTAATTTTGAGATAAACAAAACCTAGGAATGGACCAGCAAAAAACGTCATTTAAATCTTCTTTAGGCCTGATCGATGCAACGATGCTTGTTGCGGGCAGTATGATAGGCTCGGGTATCTTCATTGTAAGTGCAGACATCGTTAGAAATGTTGGAGGTTCAGGATGGTTACTTTTTGTCTGGATTATAACAGGATTCATGACTTTGGCTGCCGCATTGAGTTACGGAGAGTTGAGCGCTATGTTTCCCAAAGCCGGTGGCCAGTATGTTTACCTCAAGGAAGCATACAATCCTCTGGTGAGTTTTTTATATGGCTGGAGTTTTTTTACCGTGATACAAACGGCTACCATTGCCGCAGTGGGCGTGGCCTTTGCCAAGTTTACAGCATATATTTTTCCTCAGATTAGTGAAGATCTGGTGTTTGCCGACCTGGGCTTTATTACTATTTCCCCTGCTCAGCTGCTTTCGGTTGCAGTGATTATTTTTCTCACCTACCTCAATACCAGAGGGGTAAAGAGCGGGAAGCTGATACAGACTACCTTTACTATTGTCAAGATTCTCAGTATTGCGGGTTTGATACTCTTTGGCTTCTGGGCATTAAAAATTGAAATATGGAAAGCAAACTGGAGCAATGCCTGGGATCTGGGTCGGCTGCTGCCTTCCGGTAAAACGCAAGGTTATTCCCTTGTACCTGCTCTTGGCGCTATTGCCGCAGCAATGGTTGGTTCTATATTTAGCAGCGATTCATGGCATAATGTGACTTTCATCGCCGGGGAAGTTAAAAACCCCAAACGCAATATTGGGCTGAGCTTGTTTTTGGGAACGCTAATCGTTACAATCATTTATGTGGCGGCAAATGTAATGTATACTGGTGTGCTTACTTTACCCCAGATTGCTACTGCGGAGAAGGATAGGGTTGCGGTTGCTGCTTCTCATGTTATTTTTGGGAATGGCGGAACGATAATTATTGCCGTGATGATCATGATTTCTACCTTCGGCTGTAATAACGGGTTAATAATGGCAGGGGCAAGGGTATATTATTCAATGTCGAAGGACGGATTGTTTTTTAAGCAGGCAGCGGCCTTAAACCGGAACGCTGTGCCTGGTTTTGCACTTTGGGTGCAGTGTGTTTTTGCTTGTCTATGGTGTTTTAGTGGCAAATATGGCGACTTACTGGATATGATTTCCTTTGTGGTAGTTGGGTTTTACATGCTCACGATCTTCGGGATTTTTATCCTCAGAAAGAAAAGACCTTTAGCCGAGCGTCCCTATAAAGCCATAGGTTATCCCGTTCTGCCAATCATTTACATTTTGATGGGTCTGGCCTTTTGTCTTTTGCTCATCTTCTATAAACCAAAGTTCACCTGGCCGGGTTTGATTATCACCATGATTGGGATACCTGTATATTATCTCATCCGTTCCTCGGGCTCCCGGGTCGAGGCTGCGGGAGAAAATGAAGATGCTTAGCGTTGCTGTCACATAAAAATTACAGAAATTTTTGGTATAACATCTTTGGTTTCTGAGACTGCAGCGCTGATTGTTGGGTGGAAAATTTTGATTTACAGTATAGTATGTTTAATAATTGAGTTGATTGGTTTGTTTTATAAGCGAAAATTATTTAACTTGTATATGGCTGTTTACTATGGAATGGAGGTCGTTAATTAACATTCTATAGGTAAAACACCGTAACATCAACCAAAATAAACACTATGAAAACAAAAATTAAGTTACCCCTGAAAAGGGCAGCATTTGCTATGCTCAGTTTTACACTTTTATGCGCTGCAGCCTGCAAGAAAAATGAAAAGACGGCTTTAGACGCAAATCCCCTCGCCAACAATGTTAATAAGTCCAATGCGATTGGAACTGCCGGCCCTAAAGGCGTATGTTATGTAGAGGTGAATAATTACAACCTCTACAATGTGGCCAAGTACAGTCTTACCAATGGCAGTCCATTGTTTGACATCGGGATAATTTTTGCCGCGAACATCAATTACAACACCAGCACACAAACCGCCCAGCTCTTTTTTAATACGCAGGTAACCAATGTGCTGAACAACAGGAATACCTATATCAAGCCATTGCAGGACAGAGGGATCAAGGTTTTGTTATCTATATTAGGTAACCATCAGGGGGCAGGCTTTACCAATTTCACCAGTCAGGCCGCTGCACAGGCATTTGCGCAGCAACTGGCCAATGCCGTAACAACCTATGGTCTTGACGGGATAGATTTCGACGATGAATACTCAGATTATGGAAATAACGGTACAGGGCAGCCGAACGACAGCTCCTTTGTTTATCTGGTAACAGCATTGCGTGCTTTGATGCCTAACAAGATTATCTCCTTTTATTATTACGGACCGGCTGCCAGTCGACTTTCTTACAATGGAGTAACTGTTGGTTCTAAAATAGATTACAGCTGGAACGCTATCTATGGAACTTATTCAGTTCCCAATGTTGCTGGCTTAGCCAAAAGTAACCTCGGCCCTGCGGCCATCAATATTGCATCAACAAGTGTGAATACGGCTACGAATTTAGCCACGCAGACAGTAAATAACGGATATGGTATTTACTTGTACTATAACCTCACCAATGCAGATACGCATACTTATCTCTCCAGTATTTCCAATGCCTTATATGGTTTCAACACCGTATACAATTAGATTTTACCCTTTTTACCATCCCGTAAAGGATGCCATTGCTTAAGCTGGTACCCTTTGCGGGATGGTAAAATCATATTGACCTGTTTTGTTATTCTTACGCTCCGCCAACAATCGGATGGTTGTTTATGGCTTATTTAGCTGCAACTTTGCAGGCACAATGAAAAATAATGAAAGATTAAAAGGAGCAATCATTGTTGCTCTTGGCGCCATAAGCTACGGTATTCTGGCAACAATCGTTAAATACTGCAACCAGCAAGGTTTTCATACCGCAACACTCACTTTTCTGCAATACGTTATCGGGGCTGTTTTTCTGATGGTTTACCCATTCCTGTCAAGAGGAAAAGAAATGACTAAAATAGCCGTAACTCCCAAGTCTAAAATCAAACTGATAGCTTTTGGTCTGTCTATGGGTGTAACCAGTTCGTTGTATTATCTGTCCATCCAGTTTATACCCGTATCGATGGGAATTATTCTGCTCATGCAATGTATCTGGATGAGTGTGCTGCTGGAGACCCTGATCCTTAAAACTAAGGTTGAGGCAGTCAAAGTGATGTCTACCATATTAGTGATTGGAGGGACATTGCTGGCAACAAATATTATTTTTGAATCTGCTGCTATCAACTGGTGGGGTATTCTGCTAGGACTCGGTGCGGCACTAAGTTATACCATTACCCTATTTGCCTCCAGCCATATTGAGTTAAAAATTCCCGGCGTATTGAGGAGTAAATACCTGGTAATGGGCGGATTGATAGCCACAGTTATTTTTTGGAATACCGATATTATTTGTGGTATGAATAGTTTTTCCTTGTTAAAATGGGGGCTCATTCTTGGCGTGTTTGGTACAATTATTCCGCCGCTGCTATTCACCAAAGGTATTCCCATGACCGGAATTGGTCTCGGCGGGATCATTGCTGCGATAGAAATTCCGGTATCCATCAGCTCTGCCGCATTTATTCTGCACGAAAGTGTGACTGGATGGCAATGGCTGGGAGTTGTGATCATTATTTGCTCGGTGATTGTTGCCAACCTGAAAAGTGTAAGGACGGCATAAATCCATTTGTTCTTAAACAAAAAGAGGATGTCCTGTTAATCGGGACATCCTCTTTTTTATTTACAGATTTTGTGTTTACCAGAATTTCACATACAATGCAGCGATAATCATCAAGGTTAAAATGATCAATGCCATCGTTGAAGGTTTCACTTTGAACATTTCTTTGTCTAGTTCGAAAGCTTTAGGATTCACTTTAGGTCCCGCTAAACTCATGGCAACCATAATTAACATCGTGAAAGCGAATGATAATCCCATACAGATATGGAATGGAATCTCCCATCCGCCGTTTCCGTTTGGATAAGCGGTGTAAAGGATAGTTTCATGGCCCATCAGCGCAGGCGCAAATTCATTGAAGAATACGGAGAAAAGAAATCCTGCCAGTACACCCGCAATTGCTGCGGCACCGGTAGTCCTTTTCCAGAACATCCCCAGGAAAAACATAGCGAATACTCCGGGACTGATAAACCCGGTATATTTCTGTATGTAGGTAAAACCACCCACACCACCTATGCCCAGTAAATCATTCCAGGTAAACAGTACAGCGAGTACAAGCCCGAATACTACTGTTGCCCTTCCAACAAAAACCAGGTTTTTCTCGTCTGAATCTTTCTTGAAATATTTAGAGTATACATCCAGGGTAAAGATTGTGGAGATACTATTTACTTTCCCAGCCAGTGAAGCTACAATTGCTGCAGTAAGCGCCGCTACCGATAGACCTTTCAATCCTGTAGGAAGGAATGTTAGTACTGCTGAATAAGCACCATCTTTTCCACCTATCAATTGTGGTAAATGTCCGCCTTTGTATAAAACATAAGCAGCAATACCTGGCAGCATCACGATTACCGGCATCAGTAATTTTAACAAACCGGCAAACAGGATACCTGTTCTGGCAGTATGTAAATCGGCACCCAATGCCCGCTGTGTGATATATTGGTTACAGCCCCAGTAGTTTAGGTTGATAATCCAGATACCAGCCAGATAAGACATCAGACCCGGAAAGGTCAGGTATTTGCTGATCTCATTTTGTGTTGAGGTTGCAGTTGGCCTTGGAATAATCATCTTGAAATGATCCGGGGCCTGGTCTATCAGTACCTGGAAGCCAGCCAGGGCATTACTGCCTACGCCAAATTTCTCACCTACAACCGTCAGCGCGATATAGGTGGTCACCAATCCGCCGAAAATAAGTACCCCCACCTGAATCACGTCTGTATAGGCTACTACTTTCATCCCGCCCAGCGAGATAAACAGCGCGAAGACAGCAAGGCCGATCATGATGATGTGCAGGTATTCGCCGCCCGTTAAACCATTGATCGCTACCGCACCCAAATAAAGGATGGAAGTAAGGTTTACAAAAACATAGAGGAACAGCCAAAAGATTGCCATGATTAAGGCTACAGATTCATTGTACCTCGTTTTTAAAAACTGAGGCATGGTATAAATCTTGTTCTTCAGGTATACAGGAATAAACCACACGGCTACGATAATCAGGGCAATGGCAGCAATCCATTCATAAGCTGCTACGGCCACACCGAGGAAAAAGCCTTCGCCACTCATCCCGATAAATTGCTCAGCGGAAATGTTGGAAGCAATCAGCGATGCCCCGATGGCCCACCAGGTTAAGGTACCTTCGGCCAGAAAGAATGCTTTTGCATCGTGCTCCCCTCTCTTGCGTTTGTGATATATTGAGTATCCATACAGGGATACAACCAGGAAGTAGATGATAAAAACTACATAGTCTGTAGTCGCTAAGCTATTGGTCATAATTTTATATTTGGTTATAATTTTTTAGCGATTTAATGCTTATTCAACTGATAATACACTTCGTTCCACTTTAACTCATTACGTAGCTGGTTTATGGTAGTATTATTATCAATGGCAACATACTCAATTCCTGCGATATCTGCAAAATCTGTGAGGTGTTCTGCAGTTAAATTCTGACTATAGCAGGTATGGTGTGCCCCACCAGCGTAAATCCATGCAGCACATCCTGTTTTCATGTCAGGCTGCGGTTTCCATAACACTCTTGCAACAGGAAGTTTAGGCAGTTCTTTTTTCTCCTCTACGCCATCAACAATGTTTACGAGCATACGGAATCTGTTGCCCATATCAACAATAGATGCGTTTAATGCAGGTCCGTTTTCAGCATCAAAGATCAATCTTACCGGATCTGCTTTGCCTCCAATTCCAAGTGGATGGATTTCACATTTTACCGGTCCTTTGGCGAGGGAAGCATCTACTTCCAACATGTGTGAGCCTAATACGAAGGAGTTATTGGGCTCAAAATGATAGGTATAGTCTTCCATGAAGGCATTGGCACCTTCAAGTCCGCTGCCGATCACTTTCATGGTTCTTACCAAAGCAGCAGTCTTCCAGTCGCCCTCTCCTGCAAATCCGTAACCATCACTCATTAATCGTTGCACGGCAATGCCCGGAAGCTGACTCATCCCGTATAAATCTTCAAAAGTATCCGAGAAGCCTTTAAAGTTTCCGTTCTTCAGGAAATTGCGAAGGCCGATCTCAATTTTTGCTGCTTCTCTCAATGAGGCATGTTGTGCGCCACCTTTGATTAGTGTTTCAGCCAGGATATAGGTATCAGCGTATTCTTTCACCAGTCTGTCGATATCAGCATCTGCAGTTTGATTGATCACCGATACCAGATCGCCGATGCCATAGGTGTTAACAGAATATCCAAATTTAATCTCTGCTTCTACCTTATCACCCTCGGTTACGGCAACATTACGCATATTATCGCCAAAACGTGCAAACTTGGCCCCCTGCAGGTCAAACCATCCCGCGGCAGCGCGAAGCCAGGTGTTCACACTTTCCAATACCTGCGGATCTTCCCAATGTCCGGCAACAACCTTTCTGTTGATACGCATCCTGGAAACGATGAAACCAAATTCACGGTCGCCATGTGCACTTTGGTTAAGGTTCATAAAATCCATATCCATGGTACTCCAAGGAATATCGCGGTTAAATTGTGTATGTAAATGAAGCAGAGGTTTCTGCAGGACCTTTAATCCGCCAATCCACATTTTTGCAGGTGAAAAAGTATGCATCCAGGCAATAATACCGATGCAGTTTGTAGTTTGGTTGGCCTCCTGGCAAACGGCATAAATCTCTTCTGCGGTTTTTACGGTTGGTTTAAACACTATTTTTACGGGGATCTGAGGAGCATCGTTTAGCGCTCTTGCAATTTGCTGAGAGTGGTCGGCAACTTGTCTCAATGTTTCTTCTCCGTATAAATGCTGGCTTCCGGTAATGAACCAGGCTTCTAATTGTTTTAGGTTGGTTGTCATAGTTTTTGTTTATTGACCGTAATAGGAATCCACACCGTGTTTCCTCTCGTAATGTTTCTGAATTAATGCATCTTTCATTGGGCGTACTTCCTTGTTGATCTGCTTGGTAAGGAATGCCATTTTTGCCAGTTCTTCTACAACCGCGCTATTGTAAACCGCTTTATCTGCTGTTTTGCCCCAGGTAAATGGTGCATGATTTCCCACAAGGATCATTTCTACATCGCTATAGCTAAGACCTTGTTCCTTTAAATGGTCTATGATTTGAAATCCTGTTTCATACTCATAATTGCCTTTTATTTTATCGTCACTCATCGGCGGGGCGCAGGGAACCGCAGCTGTAGTATGATCTGCATGGGTGGTTCCATATACCGGGATAGCTTTTAATGATTGCGCCCAGGCGGTGCCATAGGTAGAATGTGTATGTACAATTCCACCTATTTCTTCCCAGTGTTTGTAGAGCACGGCATGGGTTTTAGTATCTGATGAAGGCCTTAAATCGCCCTCCACGGTATTTCCATCAAAATCTACGATAACCATGTTTTCCGGTGATAAATCCTCATAAGGCACACCGCTGGGCTTTATGGCAAATACTTTATTTTCACGATCTGCCGCACTGGCATTTCCAAAGGTAAACAGCACCAGTCCCAATTTTGGAAGCTGCATATTTGCTGCGTATGCCTTTTCTCTGATCTCCTGATATTTATTATTCATAATGATATTTTGTAGGATGAATTAGTGGGCAGTATGTTGCTCAATGTATCCGCCCAGTGCTTTATATTGCGGGTATCGTGCGGCATAATAAGCTACATTGTCTGCTATAGGCTCATAGGTAGCGTCAAAACCACTTCCCATGCCTTTCATCGCCTCTTCTACTGTCGGATAAACCCCTCCGGCTACGGCTGCAAAAATTGCGGCACCTAAAGCGCAGGTATGTTCAAACTGATGAATTCGTATCGGCATGTTCAACACGTCGGCCATCATTTGCATGATATACGGCGACTTTTTAGCCACTCCGCCAATTCCTATGATTCCTTTTACAGGGATGCCTTCAGCAATAAAACGGTCCACAATATTTTTAGCGCCAAAACAAGTAGCTTCTGCAAGTGCTCTGAATAGTCTTGGTGCATCTGTACCCAGGTCAAGATTGCTCAGTGCACCTTTTAATTCCTGATTCGCATCAGGTGTTCTCCGGCCATTAAACCAGTCGATACCCAATTCATCATCTTCATTTTTTGGCAATAGTGCTGCCTGTTTGCTCAACTGTGGAATAATCTGTGCGATCAGTTCTTCTTCGAGCGCTTTTGCTGTTGCGGCGTCTATTAACTGCGTTTGCTGTAATAGATTTTTTAGCGGCCATGACAGTATATTTTTAAACCAGGCATAGGTATCACCAAAAGCCGACTGGCCCGCTTCGAGACCCATCATTCCGGGAATAACGGAACCATTTACCTGGCCGCAGATGCCTTTAATCAGCTTTCCGTTGATGTCTGTAGTAGGTGCAACAAGAATATCGCAGGTGGATGTTCCCATTACTTTGCTCAGGTGATAAGGTTCAATTTGTCCGCCTACAGCACCCATATGTGCATCAAAAGCGCCAACGCCAACGGCTACTGTTGTACTTAGACCCAGTTTTTCCGCCCATTCCTCACTCAGGTAGCCGGCAACTTCATCAGATGTATAAGTTTCTTTAAATAAACGTGAGGTAAAACCATCCAGCAGGGGATCCAGACTAGTGAAAAACTCATTCGGCGGAAGTCCGCCAAACTCTTCCGACCAAAGCGCTTTATGCCCTGCAGCACAGCGGCTGCGTTTCATTTCTTTACAGGATGTTCCTCCTGTCAGCAGAAAAGGAATCCAGTCACAGTGTTCTACCCAGGAATAACAAGCCGCACGTACTTTTTCATCCGTACGTAAAGTCCTTAATAGTTTTGCCCAGAACCACTCAGAAGAATAGATCCCGCCGCAGTAGTCCAGATAGTTGATGTCAGATTGGAGTGCATGGGCATTAATCTGCGCCGCTTCCTTTACCGCGGTATGGTCCTTCCAAAGCACAAACATCGCATGCGGGTTGTCCTTAAATTCTGGCAGTAAGGCCAACGGGGTTCCTGCTTCATTGACGGCGACCGGGGTGGAGCCTGTAGTGTCCACAGCAATCGCTTTGACATCTGCTGCAGCAACTTTGTCGCCAGCTTTCTGCAGACACTCCCTGATGGTAAATGTTAAACCTTCTGTATAGTCTAAAGGATGCTGCCTGAACATATTTGCGGCAGGATCACAAAATAAACCCTTTTGCCAACGCGGGTAGTTGAAAACGGAAGAAGAGATCTCCTCACCATTATTGGCGTCGACAAGAACTGAGCGGACAGAATCTGACCCATAATCCACTCCGATAACGTATATATTTGGCTTCATAGAATAAATAAATGTCTAATTAACGTTTATTTATTTATTAAATGAAACTTTTTTTGAAATTTTAACAATTAATAAAATAAGTGGCTTATGTAATTGATTTTAAAGGCGCAGCGATGCCCGTCCTAAGCTGGAGAGCTTAAGCTCTTAATTAAAAATGTAGCGCTTAAAATTAGCCTGAGAATTCTAGCTGATTAAATTCTCAGGATTAGGAATGAAATTTAGGAAAGCCTGAAATTTAGCTTTGTATTTTTTCTTGTCCAGTTTAAAATAGAAAGCACCCTTTTTAGAGTTCGATTTGTCTTTTTCTTCCAGCTTGATGAGCAAGCCAGTGGACGTTAGTTTTCTGATAAAGTTCCTGTTGTCTATTTTGGTATTGTACACCCCTTCGTATAAACTCTGCAGCTGCGGAATGGTAAACTTTCTTGGCAGCAGTTCAAACAACAAAGGGTGTAAGGCTGCTTTATACCTGATTTTCTGTTTGGCGGCTTCCACCATATCCCCATGGTCAAAAACCAACTGAGGCATTTCACTTACCAAAAACCATTCGGCATGGTACCTGTCGCTCAGCTGTGTCTCATATTTATGGATATCGATCAAGGCAAAATAGGCAACGGACACAATACGCTCCATCGGATCCCTCATCGGACTTCCAAAAGTCTGCAGTTGTTCAAGATATACGCCGGTGAGTCCGGTTAGCTGCAGCAAGATCTTATTTGCTGCTTCGTCAATTCCTTCATTCTCCTGAATAAAACCTCCCATCAGACTCCACTTGCCTTTTTCTGGTTCAAATCCTCTTTTGATAAGCAGGATTTTCAGGTTTTCTCCATCAAATCCAAAAATAATGCAGTCTACTGCAAGCAGCATTTTTGTTTCTGTTGTATAATCAATCATTAAACGTGTATTAGTTCAGCGCGTGCACGAATATAGGAAGATTTTGTAGTGCAGAATAATAAGATTAATATTAATCGTGACTTTGACGTTTAATATAATTTTGTCTACTTTGGCTTTAACTAATATAAACTGTAATAGACAATTATGAAAATTCATCAAAACTTTTTCCTTGCCGCATTATTTGTGTCAGGGATCATGGCTGCCTGCAATTCTTCGCAGGCACCTAAAAACACTGAGCAAGGTGAGCAAATCACTGACAGTTCATCAATAAGCGGACTTTCGCCACAGCTTCCGGACAGTAATGCCTTTAAAGGTGTAGCAGATGGAAAACAAATTCACTTATATACCTTAACCAATAAGAGCGGGGAGCAGGCCGCGATTACCAATTTTGGCGGCAGGATTGTATCCTTGCTGGTTCCTGATCAAACGGACAAGCTAACAGATGTGGTGCTGGGCCATGATAACATAAAAGACTATCAGCGCAAGGAGGAATTCTTTTTTGGTGCCTTGATAGGACGTTATGGAAATAGAATTGCCAAAGGAAAATTTACGCTCGATGGTAAATCGTGTCAGCTGGATATAAATGATGGGAAAAACACCCTTCATGGTGGCTTTAATGGGTTTCATAAAAAAGTATGGGAAGCGAAACAGCCTGATGGCCATACTTTGGAGCTTACTTATGTTTCCAAAGATGGCGAAGGAGGTTATCCCGGAACGCTTACCGCTAAGGTTACCTATACACTGGAAGATGATCATTCCCTGAAAATTGCCTATGAAGCTACAACCGATAAGACTACCATTGTTAACTTAACAAACCATGCCTATTTTAACCTGAATGGCCCGGGGGATAAAACCATCACCGACCATTTGCTGCAACTGGAAGCCGATGAATATACACCTGTGGATGTTACGCTGATCCCGACAGGAAAATTAGAAAAGGTAGCGGGCACGCCTTTTGATTTTACCAAGGCGAAGCTGATCGGCGCGCAGATCAATGACAGCAATGCACAGCTGAAAAATGGTGGCGGATATGACCATAACTGGGTATTGAGAAAAGGTACAGGCTTACGTAAAGCAGCTACGGTGAGTAGTACCAAGACAGGTATTGTGATGGAAGTACTTACCGAAGAACCTGGAATCCAGTTTTACAGCGGAAATTTCCTGACTGATAAGATGAATTATGGAAAAGGTGGCGCCACTTATGGCTACCGTTCTGCCTTTTGCCTGGAGACACAGCATTTTCCGGATTCTCCAAACCAATCTGCTTTCCCTTCTACAGTATTAAAACCGGGGACAACCTACCATAGCAGTTCCGTTTATAAATTTTCTGTCAAAAAGTAGGATTAAAACAAACAAATTCTCCAATCTGACCTTATTTAATAATCATTAAATATTTTACAATGGATTCAAAAAATAATATAGAAGAGCTGGCAATAAACACGGTACGTACCTTATCAATTGATGCAGTACAAAAAGCAAATTCCGGTCATCCGGGAATGCCAATGGGCGCGGCGCCAATGGGGCATGTACTTTTCGCTCATTATATGAATTATAACCCTAAAAACCCGGATTGGGCAAACAGGGATAGATTTATTTTATCTGCCGGCCACGGTTGTATGCTGCAATACAGTCTGCTGCACCTAACCGGTTATGACGTTTCAATCGACGATTTAAAGAATTTCCGACAGTTGCACAGCAAGACAGCTGGCCACCCGGAATATGGGTTGATAGACGGAGTGGACGTTACTACCGGTCCCCTTGGTCAGGGTTTTGCCAATGGTATCGGCTTTGCCATTGCCCAAAAACATCTTGCGGCAAGATATAACCGCCCGGGATTCGACCTGTTCGATTATAAAATCTATGCGATTTGCAGCGATGGAGATATGATGGAAGGTGTTACTTCTGAAGCGGCTTCGCTGGCCGGTCACCTGGAGCTCGGCAACCTGATTTACCTTTATGATGATAACCATATTTCCATTGAAGGAAGTACTGATATTGCCTTCAACGAAGATGTTGCGAAACGTTTTGAAGCCTATAACTGGCATGTTCAAACCATTGAGGATGGGAATGACATCACCGCAATCATCAACGCAGTACGTAATGCAAAGGCAGAAACCCAAAAACCTTCACTGATCAAAGTGCGTACGCAGATTGCATTTGGAAGTCCGAATAAAGTAAATACCGCCGGTTCACATGGATCGCCATTGGGTGCAGATGAAATCAAACTGGTTAAAGAATTTTTCGGGTTTGACCCTGAGCAGTCCTTCCATGTACCTGCCGAAGTAGATGAATTTTATCAGGCAGCGGGTAAAAAAGGTACTGACGCCAATCAGAAATGGGATGAGCTTTTTGCACAATACAAAGAGAAATTCCCTGAGCTTGCCGCAGAATATGAACGTGCACAAAGCGGTGAACTGCCCGAAAACTGGAAAGATGCCCTGCCTGTATTTGCTCCGTCGAAAGATAAAATGGCTACCCGCCAGGCATCGGGAAAAGTTCTCAACGCAATTGCCGGCAGCCTTCCGGGATTAATAGGTGGAGCTGCAGATTTGGCGCCATCGACAGAAACAAACTTAAAAGAATACAACTCTTTCACTTCTGAGGACCGGGCTGGTCGCAATTTCCACTTCGGTATCCGCGAACACGCGATGGGTTCTGCATTAGTGGGAATGGCATTAACAAAAGGGGTTATTCCTTTTGGGGCTACCTTTTTAATGTTCTCAGAATATATGCGTCCGCCAATCCGTTTGGCTGCCATCATGAAAATCCGTCCCATCTTTGTGTATACACACGATAGTATCGGACTGGGAGAAGATGGAACAACACATCAGCCAGTGGAGCAACTGATTTCACTGCGCTCAATTCCAAATATCACGGTCATCCGTCCGGCAGATGCCAATGAAACTGCCCAGGCATGGCGCGTGGCATTAGAGCACAAAGACGGTCCGGTAGTGTTAGTTTTCACCAGACAGGGATTGCCTGTGCTTGATCAGGATAAATATGGCAAAGCTGAAGGACTGGAGAAAGGTGCTTACATTTTATCTGAAGCAGAAGGAACGCCAGAATTGATTCTGATTGCGACAGGTTCTGAAGTGGCACTGGTTCTTGATGCACAAGCTAAGCTTAAAGAATCGGGCATTGCGGCACGTGTGGTAAGTATGCCATCGTGGGAGCTGTTCGAAAAGCAGGATGCTTCCTACAAAGAAGAAGTATTCCCAAAATCGATCAGAAAAAGATTAGCTGTAGAAACAGGATCTCCCCTGGGATGGCATAAATATGTAACCGACGAAGGTGATATTATTGCGATGCATACTTTTGGCGAATCTGCGCCAGCAGACGAGTTATACAAAGAATTTGGATTCACTACCGACAATGTAGTGGGTAAAGCTAAAGCTTTGTTGGGTAAATAAACCATCTCAAAACATGAAAAAGGGGATTCAGCTAATGTTGAATCCCCTTTTTTATGTATAAAGTGAAGGTAGGCCTGGCAAATTTAGATTTGCTTCAATGACTGTTTAATTCACGTCGAACCATAATTTGGTGGTCAGCGCATCTGCTCCCTGATTGGCAACAGCAGCCTTATAGTTATTTTGGTTGAGTGATTGCTCCGTTCCCGGGTAGATAAACCTAACAGGGATTTTTCCGCTTAACGAGCCCGCAACCGCAGGTGTAAGCACCGGATAATCCAATCTTCTCCATTCTGCAAATGCTTCCAGCCCTTGTCCAAATAAGGCAATCCACTTTTGATTACCGATGGACTTTTTATAATTGCTTGCATCATACTGTACCGCAGGCAAGGCTTGATAAGCAGCGATAGCCGTGGTAGAAATTCCATATTGCGCTAATGAAGCCGCAACGGCGTCATTGTAAAGCGTCACGGCGTTTTCACCTGTCAAGCCTCTGGCAGCTGCCTCAGCACGGTCAAATAATACCTCAGCATAGCTAATGATTACTGCCGGAGCGGTAGGTGCAATAAAATAAGCCCCTGGTTTAGATGTACTGGTTAGTCCCAGATTTGCAGCGTCTCCGGTAAGTAATCCGTTTGGAACACCGGTATACAATTGTGTTGCCGCAGCTTTGCTGGCGTAAATCGGCAGTCGTGGATCGTTTAAAGCAACCAGCTGATCAACCATTGTCTTGCTGATCCTGTAATCATCCCTGGTATCGAAGAGATTGCTGATTGGATTTTGGTTTGGTGATGCTTTATAGTTTAGCTGTGCATTTTCAGTATTGGCACTAATATAAGTACCTCCTTCAGTCTGTATTGCAGCTATAACCTGTCTCGCAAGCTCAGGTTCACGGTCGGCAATGCGCAGGGCGATACGTAAACGGAGCGAGTTGGCTAGTTTTTTCCATGAAGCGATAGTGTTTGCATAGATGATATCACCAGCAATGGCCTTGCCGCTAGCATCAAGCGCATCCTGTGCTGTTTTAAGATCCGCTAAAATACCCAGGTAAACCGTGCGTTGCGAATCATATTTTGGCAATAAATAAGCGTCAATATTGGCAGCCTCAGTGTAAGGAACATCGCCGTATGCATCAGTCAACAAAGTAAAAATCCATGAGCGTAATACTAAGGCTACACCTTTGTAATTTGGGTTTGCCTGTGCATCCGCCAGTTTAATGAGCTGATTCAGGTTAACGATGCCCTTGCTGTAACTGATAGACCAGAGGTCCTGGAAATCTGTATTGGCAAAAATATACCTGTCTGGATCGGTATATTGTATTTTGGCCCAGTGCTGTACAAAAAGCAGGCTCGAATTCATATTGTTGGTTGTACCCCAGTAGGTGTCTGATGTTGCTTTTATAGCTGCAGTCAATAAATAATCTGGTTGTGCCGTCGCTGAGGCATTTGGATTCACATTACTGGAATCCAGTTCCTTTTTGCAGGAAACGCTGGTCAATAGTAAAAGTCCGGCTAACAGCGTATATATATAATTGATCTTCATGATTTTAGAATTTAAGGTTGATGTTGAAACCGAAGGTACGTACGCCCGGAAGAGTTAAATCTTCCAAACCTTGCCCGTTGCCTGTGTTAAAGGCTGTTTCTGGATCAATGTTTGGCACTTCTTTGTGAATAATCAGCAGGTTTCTGCCCACAACAGAAACTGTTGCACTTTGTAGCCCTGTAGATTTGATCCATGCTTCTGGCAGGGTATAACCTAATTTTATCTCTCTCAGTTTTACGTAGGTAGCACTGTAAACAAATGCTTCATCCGCATTGGTAAAACCTTTATAATACTGCTGAGAAGGTAAAATGGTACTGTTCGCTGTACCATCTGCCAGAACGCCTTTAAAGATCATCCCGTCATCATAAACTGTTGCATTTCCGGGCGCTGTTCCGCCTGCGGCAATCTGTACTGCCTTGGCACTTGTAACATTGCCTGGGTAATAATAGCTGATACCGCCATTTTCTGTACCACGGCCCGGAAGGGTTGAGGCCAGTACTCCGGTATAAGTTCCGGTACGGTTGGTATTGGAGTAAATTTTTCCGCCAACATGCGCATCTACCAATACACTTAGGTTGATGTTTTTGTAAGCGAAATTATTGGTGATCCCACCCTGCCAGTCTGGAGTGAATTTTCCAAGAACCTGTTTCGAAGCGCTGATTGTTGGCGTACCGTCGGCTTTTACAATGATATCTCCGGCAGCATTTCTAACAAAAGCTGTCCCGAATAGTGTTCCATAGGGCTGTCCGACAGTTGCCAATACCTGCACAGTTCTGTTTGTTCCCAGCACAAAACTCTGGATATCCTGGTAAAGCGACTTAACCCTGCTTCGGTTGGAAGAAAAGTTTGTGGTCACCTCCCAGCTAAAATCTTTCGTTTTTATTGGGGTAAAGCCCAGTTGAGCCTCAATACCTTTGTTGTTGATTGTTCCGCCATTTACCAGTTTCTGGCTGTAACCTGTAGAGGTACTTACATCAAGGTTCAGGATCTGGTTAATACTGTTCGTATTGTAAACACTCAGGTCAAAACGAAGTTTATTTTTGAATAAACCAAGCTCCACACCCGCCTCTGTAGAAGTAGTGGTCTCTGGTTTAAGATCGGCATTCAGGTTAATCGCATTTGCATATTGCTGCGGATTGCCATCAAATGGTGCGATAAAACCATAGGTGTTTATCAATTGATATGGCGTAGCATCTTTACCTACTTTAGACCATCCGCCACGTAGTTTGGCGAAACTCAGGAAATCACTTTTAATATCAAAAGCCTCCGTAAGGATAAAACTTCCGTTCACAGAAGGGTAGAAATAGGAGCGGTTAGCTGTCGGCAGGGTAGACGACCAGTCGTTTCTGCTCGTTAAGTTTAAATAAGCGTAGTTTCTGAAACCTAATTGTGCGGAAGCAAAAGCACTGTAGATCTTCTGTTTGCTATAGATGTTTGACGAGATCAATGGATCGCGTGAATTACTTAAGGTATACAGGCCGCTTACTGCCAGTTTAGGCGCCAGCTGATTGTTGTTCTCAAAAGTTGTAGTGCGGATGTTACCTCCCGCAAGTACGCTTAAGTTAAAGTCGTCATTGAGCTGTTTGGTATAATCCAGTCTTCCCTCAGTATTGTTCTCATTGAAGGTATAAGCATCTTCTTCATAAGAACCAAATGGTGTTCCGTTTGTACCATAGGCTACCCTTATTTTCCGGCGATCAGTGTAATAGTCGTTACCCGTTCTAAAATTTGCAGACAGGCCTTCAAAGATTTTGTAATTCAACTCTACGGAGCCGATAAAACGGTTGCGAACCTGACTTACGGTGTTTTCGTAAGCTACAAAATAAGGGTTGCTGTAATAACTGTTGTTCCAGTTGATGTTGTTTCCATTAGCATCCTGGTAGTCTTTTAACTCATTAACGTCAACCTGACGACCAAACCAGGTAAACTGAAGCATGGTACTGGTTGCTCTTTTACCTCCTGATCCAGGAAGGTTGGCTGCATCAGTTTTAACATAGTTGGCAAAAGTGTTCAAGGTTAACTTCGGCGTAATCCTGTAACTCGAGCTAAACAGGAATGAGTTTTTTCCTTGTGATGAATTTGGAACAACCCCTTTTTGGTCGAGGTTATTGTAGGAAAGACGGAAGTCATATTTATCATTGGATCCTGAAAACGAAATACCATTGTTCAAGGTACGGCCAGTTTCGAAAAAGTCGCGCACGTTATTTGGATGAGCTACAAATGGAACCGCAACGCCATTCGAGTTAAATTGAGGCAGCAATCTTCCGTCTAAACGCGGGCCCCAGCTTTCGTCTACGCCATCGTTTAATCCGCCACCTTTTCCGTCTACATAGCTAAATTTACCATTGGTACCTTGTCCGTATGAATTCTGGTAATCTGGTAAGATTAATAAGTTGGAGAACGAAGTGTTCGAGTTTACGGCAATGCCTAATCCTTTGGTATTTTTTCCGTTTTTAGTCGTGATCAATACTACCCCCGCTGCGGCGCGTGAACCATAAAGTGCAGCGGCATTTGGGCCCTTCAACACACTCATGGTTTCGATATCCTCGGCGTTGATATCTGATATCGTGTTCGCGAAATCCCGGGATCCTGCCGTTCCCAGATTCTGGGTGTTATCTACAGGCACACCATTGATCACGAACAGCGGCTGGTTGTTTCCAGATATCGAAGTTTCTCCCCGAATGATGATCCTTGAAGATCCCATGTCACCCTGACTGTTGGTCACCTGCACACCGGCAATTTTTCCCGAGAATGCATTTACAAGGTTGGTCTCTTTGGCCTCAGAAAGATCTTTGGCTTTCAATTCCTGTACGGCATAACCGAGTGATTTCTTCTCCTTCGGGATATTTAATGCTGTAACAACTACTTCATTAAGCGCATTCTGTGCTTCCTCGAGCTGAATATTAAGGCTGGTCTGACCGGCAAGTTTAATTTCCTGCGCAGTATAACCTATGGCTACAATTCTGATTTTATCGTCTGCCTTGGCCTGAACGCTGAACTGTCCGTTTCCGTTAGTCTGCGTGCCCGAAGCACCATTAACAGTGATGCTAACGCCCGGGATAGGCTGACCGGTAGATTTTTCGGTTACCACACCGGTGATTTTCACAGACTGTGCAAATACAGTCTGGGTAATAAAGAAGGGCAATAGGATCCCTAATACAAGTTTGTAAACTTTGAACATGTTTGTTAAATTAAACTCAGGTATTTACTAAGGCTAACTGCCTGTAAAGCTGAATAATCATAGAAAATTGATTAACACTGCTGTGAAGGTGGCGATGTCGCTACTAGCCACAACAACCAGAATTGCAGGTTTTCATGCCATGCTCCGAATGTAAAGCTGTATTCGCTTGCGGGGTAGTAAAAATTGTTTTCATTGTGCTACGTGTATAATATTTTGGTTTGCTCTGAAATTTTTGTTCTTCGCTCTTCCTTTTTGCTGGAAGGCATTGTTTTACTTATACGGAAATTCTAGGGGAAAGGATGATATAGTAACTCTTGAGGAGTTATCTGATCGCTTATCTTTTCCGCTTAAAATTGGATAGGAGTTAGCACCTTTTACCTTTGATGGTAGAGGTTGCCAAGACATCTCAGGGCCTGTCCCTCAGTCTTTCTGGATAAGTAAATTCAATGAACATCTGTTTTCTGCTGCAAATATAGCAATAATCTAGTAATCCTATAGTATTAATTTTTATTCTATAACAGGATAATAAAATCAACAGAAAACATCGACGGAATCAAATCCTCAATTTAATGATAAAGAAGTCGTATTAAGTTCAGAAAAATCAATATTCTAGACTATTGTCTCTTAAAGTTTTTGGTTTTAACCCTATTTTTGCTAAATATTTTAATTTGAGTCATGTAAATGATATGATTATGTTAAAATAATTCCGAAAAATATAAATAATTCAAATTTATATACCTTAAAGTAATTTAAAGCCCATTTTTATTGATAATATTTGGGTTTTTATGTCAGAAAAATGATCATTTCTTAAATTAATTATAAAAATTACTTGTTTTAGGGGCTACTTTTCTATTATATTGTGAAATAATAACTATTAAAACCTAAATTCTATGAAACAAAAATTACTTGTCATTTTTGTCTTTGTGCTCATTGCCATCCGGGTAAATGCACAAGACAAAACTGTTACTGGTACAGTAACATCCAAATCTGACGGACTTCCGCTCCCTGGAGCCACAATCAGAGTAAGCGGTGCAAAGCAGGGCGCACAAACTAACGCTAACGGAAAATTCTCCATCTCTGTTCCTGGTAGTGCCACAACTGTAGAAGTGTCATCTATCGGTTTTGTCTCTCAACGCATCACTATTCCAGCATCCAACGTCGTTACTGTGGTGATGTCTGATGATTCACAGCAATTGGAGCAGGTTGTGGTAACAGCCCTTGGTATCTCAAGAAAAAAGAATGAATTACCATTCGCCGCTCAGGAAGTTAAGGCTGAAGATATCACGCGTACCAGGGATAATAATCTGGTCAACTCACTTGGTGGTAAAGTATCAGGTCTGGATATCAAAAGAAGCAATGCCATGGGCGGGTCTACCAATATCGTTATACGCGGTTCAAAATCAATCAGTGGCAATAACCAGGCGCTGTTTGTAGTGGACGGTGTTCCCGTAAGTAATGCTACGGCAAATACTGCAGACCAGCAAAATGGAAAAGCGGGATATGACTATGGAAATGCAGCAGCAGATATCAATCCTGATGATGTTGCCTCGATGACGGTACTTAAAGGTGCTGCGGCTACTGCGTTATATGGTTCACGTGCTTCCAATGGGGTGATCATTATTACCACTAAAAAAGGTGCTAAAGGTGCTACCAATATCACAGTAAACAGTGGTGTAACCTTTGGCAAAATCGATAAATCAACCTTCATGAGTTATCAGAAAGAATATGGTCAGGGATATACTACTCCGCTGACAGACGGCGCCGGCAATACTGTTCCGACACCAGGGTTCTGGTACCGCAATGTATTTGGTGATGGAAACGTAATGACTTCTCAATTTACTTCAGATGCATCTTACGGACCGAGGTTTGATCCCAACCTGTTGGTTTATCAATGGGCATCACTCGATCCTACTTCACCAACTTACAGACAGGCAACGCCATGGGTGGCAGCAGCAAATGACCCTTCAAGTTTCTATGAAACTGCCGTTACCTCAAACCAAAGTGTAAGCATTGATGGCGGTAGCGAAAAAGGAACTTTTAAAGTTGGCTATACCAGGGTTGACGAAAAAGGTGTGCTTCCAAATAGTAAAATCACTAAAAACCTGTTCAATCTTGGGGGAACTTATGCCATTTCAGATAAATTGATGGTAGCTTCTTCTGTAAACTATTCAGGAATAAATGGTCTCGGCCGCTATGGTACAGGATACAGTGGATTAAACCCCAATCAGGGTTTCCGTCAGTGGTGGAATGTTGGTGCTGATATCAAAGAACTGGAAGATGCCTATAACAGAACAGGTAAAAACATCACCTGGAACTGGGCCGACATAACCGGTAGAAGCCCGATTTATGCTGATAACCCTTATTTTGCCCGTTACAAGAATTATGCTACCGATACCAGAGATCACTTTTTTGGTAATGCCAGTTTAAGCTATAAAATAACCGACTGGCTCGATGTATTGGGACGTGTATCGCACGATGCTACATTTGACTTACAGGAAGAACGTATCGCCGTAGGTGCAACCGGAGTGCCAGCTTATAAGCGTAACAACGGAACATTCTCTGAAAGTAACTACGACCTTTTGGTGAATTTCAACAAAAATATTAGCAAAGACATCTCATTCAAGGGATTACTAGGTTCTAACTTAAGACGGAGTACCCTTACCAATATCAGTGCAAAAACCAATGCCGGATTGGTGATCGCAGATTTATACTCGCTGTCTAACTCCGTAAGCCCTATTGAAGCTCCTGTAGAATTATACGAAAGAAGAGCGGTGGATGGCTACTTTGCCAGCACATCTTTTGGCTACAAGGACCTAGTGTTTTTAGACGCTACACTAAGAAGAGACCAGTCTACTACACTTGCAACCAATAAAAATGCATTCTGGTATCCTTCGGTTGCGGGTAGTTTTGTATTCTCCAATGTGCTAAAAGACCTCAACTGGTTATCTTACGGTAAAGTGAGAGTAAACTACGCTGAAGTAGGTGGTGATGCCCCTCCATTGAGCGTTTACGATACTTATGCTAAACCTACAGCTTTTGGATCTATTCCGATGTTCTCGCTGGCCGATATCAAAAACAATGCAGATCTCAGACCAGAGCGTACTAAAAGTATTGAGGCTGGTTTGGAAACCGCTTTCATGAAAAACCGCTTCGGATTTGACGTTACTTTTTATAAGACAAACACTATTGATCAGATCACTCCTGTACCGGTAACTACCGCAACGGGTTATCTGAAAGTATATGTAAATGCCGGTGAGGTAGAAAATAAAGGTGTAGAGCTTTCTGCATTCGTTATTCCTGTTAAAACAAGAGATTTCTCGTGGACAATGAACCTTAACTGGACCCGTAACCGCAACAAAGTACTTTCGCTATATCAAGATGTACAAAACATTGAGCTAAATACCCAAAGCTTATCTGGTGCGGTGACTTATAACGCTGCAATTGGTCAGCCTTACGGCGTGATCAGAGGTACAAACTTTGTTTATAAAGACGGCCAGCCGGTGGTAAGTGCTGACGGTTATTACGTAGCTACAGCGAGCTCGTCAGAAATCATTGGTGATCCGAATGCAGACTGGATGGGTGGTATTGGAAACACTTTCAAATACAAGAATCTGGCCTTAAACTTCCTGATCGATATCCGTAAAGGCGGAGACCTTTGGACACTGGATCAATGGTATGGTAAAGGAACCGGTATGACTCCTGAAACTGCCGGATTAAATGACCTTGGCAACCCTGTCAGAGCTTCTTTAGCTGCTGGAGGTGGTATCATTTTACCGGGAGTTCTGGCAGATGGTACTCCTAATACTAAACGTATCGATGTATCTACATCAGCAAAATCGGCTTATGGATATCCTAATAATCCACCACGTGCTTCAGAGATCTATGACGCAGGTTATGTAAAATTAAGAGAAGTAGCTTTAAGCTATTCACTGCCTGAAAAATGGGTGAACAAAATCCGTCCATTTAAAGGAATCGACGTTTCATTGTTAGGCCGTAACCTATGGATCATTCATAAAAACGTTCCTTATGCAGATCCTGAAGATGGATTAAGTGCAGGTAACGTTCAGGGATACCAGAGTGGTGCATATCCTGCTGTCAGAACTGTAGGTTTCAATGTTAAATTTAAATTATAAGTCAACGATTATGAAAAAAATATATACCATTCTGATCGCAGCGGTCTTCTTGAGCTCCTGCGCAAAGAATCTCGAAGAATACAACGTCGACCAGAAAAAAGCGAATGAAGTACCTGCAGCTACGCTCTTTACTGCAGCACAAAAAAGTTTTGCAGATGTAATTACAAGTCCGAGTGTAAACACCAACGTGTTCCGCTTTTATGTACAGTACTGGACTACTACAGAATACCTGGATGAACCCAGATACAACTTATTATCAAGAACTTTGCCGCAGGCCTTTTGGTCGGCCATCTACAAAGATGTACTGATAGACCTTAAAGATGCAAAACGTTTGGTAACTGCCGACGCTACGCTCACTGATGACGTTAGAGCTAATCGTCTCGGTGAAATCGAAGTCATGGAGGTACTTGCATGGTCTACCCTGGTAAACACTTTTGGTAATATTCCTTACAGTGAGGCCTTAGATGTTGCCAACGTTCAGCCTAAATATGACGACGCTGCAACAATCTATAGCGACCTGCTGGTTCGTCTGGATGCTGCACTGGCGAAATTTAAACCTGCCGCAGCTGGCTTTGGTACAGCAGATTTACTGTATGGTAGTTCAGCAACTGGCGTAGCGCAATGGGTTAAATTTGGTAACTCCCTGAAACTAAGAATGGGACTTACCCTGGTGGATAAAGATGCAGCAACAGCAAAAACTACCATCGAGGCTGCGGCACCAAATGTGTTTGCCAGTGCGGCAGATAATGCACGCTTCCCCTACACCTCAATTTCACCGAATAATAACCCGATTTCGACAGCTGCGAATGCCGCTTTAACCTCTAGAAAGGATTATATCGGCGCTAAGCCGTTCATTGATAAATTGAATGAACTGGCAGATCCACGCAGAGCTGGTTTCTTTACCACAGTAGGTGGCGCCTATATTGGCGGATTCTATGGTTTCCCTAATTCTTATGCAAACTACTCTACGATGTCTACAAGAGTGGCCGCACTAGACTTCGAAGCGTTATTGATGGACTATCCCGAAACAGAGTTTGCGCTGGCAGAAGCGGCAAGCAGAGGTTTTGTAGTTCCGGGAACTGCAGAGCAGCATTATAACAATGCGGTAACCGCTTCTGTGGTTTATTGGGGCGGTACAACAGCGCAGGCCGCAACTTATCTTGCCCGACCTGACGTAGCATTTACTATTGCTTCAGCAGATTATAAAGAATCGATTGGTATCCAAAAATGGATTGCTTTATACAATAGAGGCTATGACAGCTGGATTGAATGGAGAAGACTGGATTTTCCTAAACTTCTGCCACCAAGTAATGCAACGGCGCCTCCGGGTGAAAGCGTTTCTATCGCTTTAAATATCCCTGTGCGTTTGATTTATCCAATCAACGAGCAAACTTTGAATAAAGGTAAACGCGATGAAGCAGCAAGTGCTATAGGTGGTGATCTGGTAACTACCAAAATATTCTGGGACGTTAACTGATAAAAGCTAAGCTAAAACAGATAGGGCCGGGAGAATAGTATTCACCGGCCCTTTATATTTGCTCAGCCTATCAGATTTTCTGCTGCGCTTTGATCTCCAGATAGCGGTTTACCACATTTACCGTTAGCTTATCCGGTGGCGTAAGAATGCTTAGTATCCCATGTTTGGCCAGTTCTTTTACCATTAGTTTTTTCTCGTAGGCAAACTTGTCCGCAATAGTCTTGATGTAAATCCCTTCAACGTCTTTCGCCGGACTTTCGGTCAATGTTTTCAGTGATGTATTCTCAAAAATGATAATCATCAGCAAGTGAAACTTTGCCATTCGTTTTAGAAAAGGAAGTTGGCGTTGCAGGGCAGACATGGTTTCAAAATTAGTGAAATAAATAACCAGGCTCCGTTGTTTTAACACCTTATGGATCGTATTGTGTAAGGCTTCGATATTGGTCTCCAAATAGCGGGTTTTCTCTTTGTAAAGTACCTCCATTATTTTTCCCAGGTGAGCAGGCCTGCGTTCTGCCGCAATCACGCTGCCTGTTTTTTCAGCGATAGTGATCAGCCCCGCTTTATCTTCCTTCATCAGCGCAATATTGGAGAGCACCAAACTGGCATTGATTGCATAATCCAGTAAGCTCAAGCCATCAAACGGCATTCTCATTACCCTCGACTTATCAATTACACAGTAAACATGCTGGGCTTTCTCATCAATATAGGAATTTACCATTAGCTCACCTTTGCGTGCCGTCGCCTTCCAGTTTACAGAGCGGTAGTCATCACCCTGTACATAGGTTTTAACCTGCTCAAATTCCAGGCTATGGCCAATGCGTCTGATTTTCTTGATACCCATATCACTCAGCCTGTTCGAGGCAGCCATCAGTTCGTATTTACGCAGCTGCAGAAAAGAGGGATAAACCGGAATAGTGACATCCTTGTCAAAACTAAATCGTCTGCTCACTAAGCCCAGTGGAGAAGTCACGTAAACACGCACGGCGCCAAAAGAATATTCTCCTCTTTTGGTAGGACGCAATGTATAACTGATAATCTTGTGTTCACCGGGTTTCAGTTCAGCCTTAAACCAAAGGTCTCTTTTCTGGAACTGGAAGGGAATCTCATCGATCACCCCGATACGGATTCCAAAAGCGTAGAAACTCTCCAGGTAAAGTTTGATCTCATTTTCATCGCCATTGCTCAGCCGCTCTGGCAGCTGGCGGCGTACAAATACAGCACGCTCAGTTCTGTACAGTAGAAATAGATCCGCTATGATTAAGAAGATTAATGCCCAAAAGCAGATATAAGGAAGAACCCCCAGCCAGGGAACAAAAAAGCTCACTAAAAACAAAGACACACAAATCCCTATCCCCACAAAAAGTGGCTGGCTGAGGAAAAGGTCCTGGTAATATTTCTTAAATAAAGATTTCAATGGCGTGGCTTTTTACCTGGGTATCTCAATTTTCTGAATAATTTGAGCAACAACATCTGAAGTACTTAATCCTTCCATTTCTCTGTCCGGAGTAAGCATAATGCGGTGCGCCAATACAGGCGAGGCAACTTTGATAATGTCCTCAGGAGTTACAAAATCTCTGCCCTCCATCGCTGCAATAGCTTTTGCGCTGTTCACTATAGCCAGAGATGCACGTGGCGAAGCTCCTAAATAAAGCGACTTGTTGTTTCTTGTTTCATGCACAATTTTGGCCACATATTCAATCAGTTTAGGCTCCACATGCAGCGATTTGATTAAAGCGCGGCAGGCAACAATTTGTTCGATACTCAACACCGCCTTCACCTCATTTAGTGCATCTTCCAGTTTATGCTGATGCTGGTTTTGCAGTATCAATACCTCTTCTTCCAGGGTGGGATAGCCAATTTCTATCTTAAACAGAAAACGGTCCAACTGCGCTTCCGGCAATCTGTATGTCCCTTCATGCTCTACCGGGTTTTGCGTGGCCAGGATCATAAAGGGTTCTTCCATTTGATAGCGGTGACCTTCTACTGTGATCTGGCGCTCTTCCATTACCTCAAACAATGCCGATTGTGTTTTGGCCGGTGCACGGTTAATCTCATCAATCAGAATAATATGGCCAAAAACCGGACCTTTTCTATATTCAAATGCTGAAGTTCTAGGATCAAAAACTGCCGTACCAATTACATCAGAAGGCATCAGGTCTGGCGTAAACTGAATACGCGAAAATGAAGCGTCTATACTTTTTGCAACCAGCTTTGCACTCAAAGTTTTTGCCACTCCGGGAACACCTTCTATAAGAATATGTCCGTCTGCCAGCAGTCCGGCGATCAGGAAATTGATGGTTTCCTTCTGGCCAACAATAATACTGCCCAGGGTGGCCCTGATTTGCTCAACAGCAAGATTTAGTTGGCTAAGGTCGGTTCTTTGATGAAATATTTCCTGTTCCATAATTTAATGCGCTTGTAAATGAAATTTCTCGATAAGTTTATTCAGGTCGATCAGCTGCTGGTCGGTCACCTTTCCGCGCTGATCTAACTCATTTATTTTATTGAATAGCTGATGTATGATCTGCTCGCTCACACCCGATTTTGCAATCAGGACTTCTGCTAGTTCGACATCTGTATGTGGTGTTTTTAATCGGTAGGTGGACCTGATAAACTCCAGAAAATAGCTGATTTTCTTTTGGGCAATATCGCGGTTATCCCGCTGCTGATAATACACCCTCCCCACCACTTTAACAAAATCTACCGATGAGTTACGCAAGGGTTCTACTACGGGGATAATCCGCTGGCGGCGTTTCATCTCAAACAAAACAAAAAACACAATACTTAATATGGTGATAAAATAAGCCCAGCGTAGTGCATCATGTTCAAAAATCACATGCAGGGGCGATAGGTTTCTGCCCTTTTTGGCCTGGTAATTATCGATAATTAAAGTCTGTGGCACAGGAAGCTGGGATAATGCCTTTTCTGCGTAGGATGCGCCTTGCCGACTCAACAGACCATAATTGGTAAACAGCTGCGGATTGGGGGTCAAATAAAGTGAGCCCTTGCCAATGTCATACCTGATAAAATTGGCATCACCATTTTCATTTTTCCCCAATACAGTCGCCCTCGCCGTATCAACTTTGCTGAAATAGCGACTGGCTATGCCTTTGTCGAAATAATAACTCGGTTCACCTTTAAAGGCCTGGTTCACAAAATAGATTGAAACGTCCTGATCCCCGTAAATTGTAGCAGTCCTGATTTCCAATTCCAGATTCTCGCTCAGCCTTTCTCCCGGATCGTAGGCCGCGATGAATACGTTGTTACCTTCTTCAACGAATTTAATCAACTCCCGGTAGTCGGGTTTATCCAGATGTAACGTTCCTCTTATAAAAAGATAACTGCTATTGCTGCGGCCCTGATTAAATAATGTATTGTAAATCGACTTCTCTGAGCTTTTTACGGTAGCCTTAGGGAAAATACTCGGTAGTTCTTCCCGAAGGATATAGTTGCCAAAAGGGATTTTATCCTCCCAGCCGAAAGTCACCGTCCAGTCTGTAGGTGTTTCTTTATAATACTGTGCAAGCAGATAGGCCACCAGCAATAATGCGCTTCCAATCAGATATAACCTTAAACCCTTCATGATTTTGCCGGGTTAAACTGATCGAAAAGTGATTTTATGTCGGCGAAATTTTCCTGGTCGATATAAAATTCCCCATACCAAACGTATTCAAATTGTAGCGTCAGCGATTTAAACAAACGTTTTTTATCCAAATCCTTAAGTTCATCAATATAGTTTTGGTTCGTTTTCTCCGGCTGCCAGTCAATCAGCTGCCTGTCGCTCAACTTTTTTAGCGCATTCAGGTATAATAGCCGCACCGCAAGCCTGTAATTTTTGCCATTAATCGCATGCGTCAGCTCCTCATTAAAATCTATCTGGTGAATGTTTTCCAGCGATTCATGATAAGGCACTTCAACAGCTTTAGACTTACCAAAAATAATTCTCAGATCCAAACCCGCAATTTTGATCAGCAGAAAGATAACCCATGCAGCCAGTGTTCCAATGGCAACATATTTAAAAATGGCGCCGGAATAACTACCCTTGCTAACTTGCTTACCACTGAACAACTTGCTTAGCCAGCGCCAGAACCTATTCCATAGGTCCATGTCTACCGATTTCACATCATCATATATAAAGTCGGGCATTTTCCGGTAACGCGCAATCTTTTTATGATCAAAATGCCTCAGGTTAAGCTTCGCCGAGTCGACCCGCAGCAGCCCTTTTTTTTGCGCATCGGCAGTACCCATCGCCATAGAAGCGTTTACGCCGGTGGTAAAAAACAAGAAAAGCACGACAAGGAACTTATACATCCTAATATTCTTCGTTGCTTAGTCCCTCTTTCTTTTGCCCCATCTGGCTCAGTCTGTCCATCAATCCTGTATTATCTTTATGTTCAACCAGGTTAAAATAACACAAGGTAGCACCAACCAGCGGAATGATCATAAATACCTGCGCAAGCGCCTGCATAATGGAAGAGAAAATAATTGTACCCGTACTCAGTGTATGTGTGGCTGACGTAAAGGCACTAAAAAAAGTAACCGCTATTGCAGGCAGCGAAGTAAATGTAGTGGCGGCGTAGGTAATAATCCAGATGATAAATATGGCACCGGCCGATGTCCAGTACTCACCTTTTAACAAATTAAAAGAACGGCTAAAAGAATAGGAGAGGCTCGCATTTTCCATGATCATCACCGGGAAAAATATAGACATCGCCGGAAAAACATAAATGCCGGGGATCAGGCAGCATAAAAAGCAGACCAGCAGAAAAATGCTCACCACAACAGAACTGCTCAGCACCCGCATGTAATAGTATTTGAAATATGCCCAAACCTCTTCTACCGTAGGGGCAATGTTTCCTTTTTCAATGTACAGCACAATATAGCCTAAAATAGAAACCGTCATCGCGCTATAATTTAGCAGTCCAAAAGCAAAAACCAGCAAGTATTGGAAAGTGAACATGCGGGCAAAAACCCGACCGCTGTCATACTGACCTGCAGTTGCAATTAGTTTTTGACTACTGATCTGCTGCATAATGGTACTTCCCACCGTGGCGAGCACAAAAAATCCGCATAAATAAATGAACACCCTTAATAGCGGTTTAAGGTTTTGTCTGATAAACATAAAGGTATCGTTGATGATATCCCCAAATTCCCGATGTTTTTTAAATTCTACTGGTGCTGATGTTTGCTGCATGAGTTTGATTGCGTTTTGACCGTTTTAACGGATAAAGTATTACATACCAAATGATAAAATATAATGAGCCCCCAAGAATGCTGATGCTCAGTAACAAGGGCATTGCCGTGTGTCGGGTTACAAATCCTTCCAGGAAAGCTGCGATGATCAATATGGGAACAACGCCCAGGGCTATCTTAGTGCCATCCTTTGCACTTTTTTTGAAAGCCTGAAGCCGGGTATAGGTTTTTGGGAATAACAGACCATGGCCCAAAACCAGTCCTGCCCCCCCGGCAATGATAATCGCCGAAATTTCCAGCGTGCCATGGATCCAGATCACCAGAACAGAGTCTATCCCTAAGCCTTTGCTAAAGAAATAATATTCAAAAGAACCCAGCATAATGCCGTTTCTTAAGAGATAATAGAGCGTCCCGACAGAAATAAAAATACCACTCACAAAAGTGAGGAATGATACATATATATTATTGGCAGCAATCGAGAAAAACATCGGTGTTTCTCCCTGCGATTTATAAACGCCGAATGGATCGCCCTTCGCAATATTTTCATTGGTCATATCCACATAACTGTCGCCCATAATCAGCCGCACAAAGCTATCGTCATATTTTGCCGAGAGGGCGCCAATCAGCGACGACACCAAAAAAAATAAAAATGCATAAAGCAGCTGTCTGCGGTACTGGAAAAATAAATCAGGAACCTCGGCCTTCCAGAACGCAGCAAAGCGGTTACTATCTTCCTTTTTATTTTTGTAAATGGATTGGTGAAGCGTTGATGCCAAGTCATTTAGATAAGACGTGGTCTTGGAATTTGGGTAAAATGTTTTCGCGTAGGAGAGGTCGTTCGTGATGTCAATAAAACGGTCTGCAATTTCATCTGGATGGCTTGTTTTCAGCTCCTCATAGGCTTTCCATTTCCCTGAATTCTGTTTTACAAACAACGCTTCTCTCATAATAATTGTAATGATCCGTTTTTTTTCTGTAAAATAGGGACAAAAATCAATTATACAATAATAAATTAATCTCTGTATTATACCCGGTTCTATGGAAACAATAAAAGTTAACACCAGTCAGCATGTAGATATTGATTACCCAGTTGCTGGTTTAGGGGAAAGAATAGCTGCAAGATTAATTGATCTTGGCTTTTTTATAGCCCTGTCTTTTTTGTTGTTGATGCTTTTTGCCATCCCCGGCTTGAGTAAAAATAACATTGTCGCCGGTGGCATAGCGATATTCTATGCGGTATGTTATGTTTTTTATAACCTGATCTGCGAGATCTTTATGGACGGACAAAGTGCCGGAAAGCGGATTATGAAAATTAAAGTCATTAGCATCGATGGGGGACAGGCAAGTCTGGGTCAATATTTTATCAGATGGTTATTCAGATTGGTAGATTTTGTACTCTCCAGCCAGCTAGCAGGGGTTATCTGTGTTGCCATTTCTGCAAAAAAACAAAGGATAGGAGACATTGTAGCAGGCACAGCAGTAATCAAAACTGTTGCGCGTACAAATTTTAATCATATCGCTTTTCATCCCGTTGAGGAAGATTATGTTCCATATTTCGAGAATGCAAATGTGTTAAGTGATAGTGATGTTGAATTGATTCATGAAGTGCTGACTACCTATTACAAAACCGGAAATGTCATGCTGCTATACACAGCATCACTCAAGGTTGCCGAGTTGCTTTCATTTAAATTACCTGAAGAGGAGCATCGGGTATATTTTCTGGAAACAGTGGTTAAGGATTATAAACACCTTACCTCAATGGTTTAGCCTGTTAAAAATTAGCTCGTAGAAATTAATCTGAATTAGCCGGCAAAAAAAAATATGCCGCTTCCATAGGTGGAAACGGCATATAAATCACAAGGATTTTGACGGCGTCTACGCTTAATTCTGCGTAACAAATTGTCTTGTTCCTGCTTTATAATAAAGTTCTGCAAGGGTCTTTTGATATCCTGAAATCATACTTTCCCGTTTGATCTTCATGTCAATCAATTTAGACTCTCGGCTATTGATCAAAAATAGCGTGCTTTCTCCCAGTTCAAACTTCTGGTTTTCTCCTTTTACCAGCGTCTGCTGATTGCTGATGCTTTGCACCTGTACAGCCAGCTGTGCAGAATAGGCAGAAAGATCGTTATAGGAAGCAAAAATGTTGTTCCTGATTTCACGTCCCGATTGCTGAAGATCGTAATCCAGCTCCCGTTGTTTGATCTTCACTTCTCTCAATTTACCGCGCTCTGCCCGTAAAAACAGCGGAAAGGCAAACTCAACACCCAGTTTATAATTACTCCAGTTGAAGTCGTAATAATCCGGTACATAACCGCCAAAACTCGTCCGGCTGGAAATCAGTGTACCTGTAACGTTCAGTTTTGGCTTAAGCATCTCCTGGCGGTAACTTCTTTCAATGGCCAGCTGTCCGCTTTTGCTGCGTAATTTCACCAATTCCGGATGCTGATTGGCAGCCTGGCCAACCAGAGTGTCCAGTAAAGATTGATTAGGCCGCGCAATATTCTCGTTGATATTCTCTGGCACAGCATTGGTAGGCAATTCAAGCGGATCTCCCTTTTCGTTCCATAGGTGGTTGGACAAGATCAAACGTGCATTTTGCAATTCAATCTTTGTCTTTGCCTGCTGTATAATACGTTCCTGAACAGTGATATAGGCCTCTACAGAGTCAATCGTGGGTTTATCGCCAATAGCCGTCTGACGACTTAATGCCTTAAACCTGCGCTCGGCAAGATCAACACCCTCATTTACCAGTGCAAGCTGACGGTGGGCATAGTACCAGTTCCAGTAATCCTTAACAACCGCATACCATGCCGCGTTAATTTGTTTTAGCTGCTCCGCTTCGGCATATTGCACCATTATTTTCGACTGCCTCAATGTACTGCGTCGTGCATCAATTATAAATCCTTGTCCCAATGGGATGCTCAGCCCCACACCAGAAAGTCCGTCGTTAGATGTACGTGTCTGCGGGTTGGTATACTCCCCAACGCTGCGGTCGTAGCCAACTTTCAAATCCGCACCTGCTAACCATAGCGGTATTTTGAGCTCACTGTTCCAATTGTTATAGTATTCCGTATCACCAAATAGCTTCCGGTTAAAACCGGCTTTTAGTGCTGGATCAAAATAACCCTGCGATTGAAGTACATTTGCCCTTGCCGATTCACTGAGCAGGGCCGCCTGTTTTACTACAGGGTGATACCTGAAAACCAGCATTTGCAGGTCTTCGAGCGCAAATACCTTGGTGGTATCAGTAGGTGCATTGGTCTGAGCGATACTATTTGTAGTTGTAAGCAGTGCCAGTATGAGCAGCACTGCGACAGGAAATCTCCTGAAATTTATCTTCATCTGATCACCTCCATATTTAGCTTTTCTTCTCTTTGCTCTCAGCAGTTGGTTCTTTATCCAAACTTGGCGGGAAACCGTTAAGCTGACGCCAGATTTCGTACCATAGTGGCACCGATCTCAGGATAATTCGTCCGTAAACGCCAGAACCTTGTCGCAATTGCGCTGGCCATGGTTCATCTTTTGTCGGAACCGGACTCATCTGCCTAACCAGCAATCTGTATTTTCCGCCGGTACTGCTTACACGGTCAATTGCAGAAACTTTACCTGCAAAAGTTCCCACTGCAACCGATGGCCAGCCAGAAAACTGTACTGAAGGCCATCCTTCAAATTGCAAACGCACGTCGCTCGTATCCAAAATCAATGGCACATCCATCGCACTAACATACAGCTCTGCCGCTATCAAAGGTGATTTTGGCTGTAGTGTAGCAACAGATTCACCTTCCTTGATATTTTCACCGATACCTGCTTTCATCGTTTTCACCACAAAACCATCCTGTGGAGCCCTTACAATGTAAAGGCCACGTCTGATATTGATATTGGAAATATCATTTCTCAGCTTCGCAATTTCTCCCTGGGCACTCGCTCTGCTCGAGACAGCAGAGCTCATATCCGACTGTGCTTTTGCCAGTGACTCCTGATATTTTGCCCTGATGTTGTCCAGTTCAATACTGGCGTTCAGCAGGTTCTGCGTCGAATTGCCCAGTTTGTTTTGCTGGCCGATAACCTTTGCATTATCTTCCTGCAGCTTAAGGCGTCGTGTTTCGATATCTGTTAATGAAAACAGCCCATTTTTATAACCTGCTTCATAACGTTCCAGACGTACTTTAGTGGTTTCATAGAACTTCTGAACCGCAAGCAGCTCTGCACTGTCAATACTCACATAGTTTTGTGCCTGTCTTACTTTATTTTCCGCAGCACTAAGCTGATAGCGCAATCCATTGCCCATCGCTTTGATTTGGGCGGTAGTGGCATCCATCTTCTGTGCCGCCGCAGTCTCACTACCACGTTTAGCATCCAGCTGCTCATTCAGTCGCGCCGGCAATTCGGGGTCAAAATAAGACTGACTGGTTTCAGAGATAACCAGGATGGTATCACCTTTTTTAACTTCCTGACCCTCGCGTACTGCCCAGTGTTCAATACGACCGCCAATCTGGTTTTGTACCGTTTGTGGCCTGTCTTCTGGTCTCAGTGCCGTTACTGTTCCACGACCAGGGATAGTCTGCCTGTATGGAAGCAATAACAATATGATAAACAAAATAAGCACTACCAGCATTATGCGTCCTAAAATTTTAGGGCCTTTGGCCGAAATAAACTTTCTGTTTGACTGGCGGCTTAGTTCTTCCCAGTTTTTGATCTGGGCTAAATTATTACTCATCTTAGCCATGTGTTGTATCTCCTTCTTCCAGTTCCAGATCCGTTACCACAGCAAGTTTTTCGCTACCGGTGATCATGTCAAAAACAGTATTTAAATTCGTCATCAATTTTTCAATGGCATAGCTAATCTGTACAATGATTACTTCCGCGGCTACAAATTGCCCGAAAGTCATCTGACGCTCCACAACAAAGTAAGAGCCCAGGAGCAGCAACGCACCCATCAATATCGTACGCATGGCTACGGCGCTAACAAAAAACCTTCTCAATACACTAAAGTGATCGTTACGTGCCTGAATGTAATGCGCCGTAATTTCATCGGTGCGGGTAACCACCTCATCGCGTTTAACCTCGTTATGGCGATAATTTTCCAGATCTCCGGCTACTTCTTCCAGATATGCCACTACCTCATATTTATACTCCGACTCGTCGATACTTGTCGATACCCCTTGTCGGTAATACAATACCAGCACCAGTATGATGCAAATCAGCACAAATATGCCGAAGGCCATAAACACAGGGTGATAAAACGAGAGCAGGATCACACTGAAAAATATCAGCACTGCTGCAGCTACAATATCAACCAATAATTTTGTCAGTCCTTTTTGTATGGTAAGGATATCAAAAAAACGGTTCACCAGCTCTGCTGGGTTCTCACCTTCCAGGGCTTGTTTTTTTATTCGTGGCAAGCGATAGGCAAATTCAATAGATGCCTTAGCAAAAATCTTCTGCTCAATCACCTCCACCAACGTCAGCTGACCAATCAGGAGCGATCCTCCGATTACAATCCCGATCAGGATAACGGCAATAAGAATATAGGTAGAGCTATACATGGCGCCGTTAGATAAAAGGTTGAAAACAGCACTCGTACCTAATGGTAGCGTGAGCCCAATCAATCCGCTCAACATGGCGTAGATATAGATGTAGTTTATAGTAGATCGTTCGTAATGCAATATACGTACGAGCCTTTGCCAGGGCGTTGGCGCACCGACACTGTGATGTTTCTTCATTTCAATGAAATAATAAATGGATGTTATTAATGGATCGTATGGTATTCACCGATACGATATTTGACGGCGTGTTTAATTTAACTCAGCAGTCCCATCAAGTACTCCAGGCCATATTTTTTGATCAGTCGCTCCTCAGCAGCTTATCTCAAAATTAACATGGGAATTATGCCAATCCGCATAGGATAGGGTGGGACCTGTAAGTTAAATTAACCCAATAAATCGGGAGGCGGGGTGGGCACCGTTTTTAAAGGGTGACTGCCTATTTGCATTTTGTAAGAATAAATACTGAGAGGTAAGCGGCTTACCCATATCAGGTGACCCTGATCTATCGAGAAAAAGACACAGGTTAAGAGTTTTTTCTCATTTTTATCAAGTGCCTCTTCCTTGGCGTCTTTACCTTCTTCTACGTTTTTTTCAACAGCAAAAGAATTAGCAGAGGGTGAGAAATGAGAAACATAAAAGGCACACACTTTCAGGAGCATCATAAAAAGTAATGCTACACCAAAAATGTTTTTTAACAAATTTTTCCTTAATACGTTCATCATCATTCGCCGCTAATATAAAGAATAATTTTTCTTGGTAGGTAGGTTTGGGCGATCAAAGCTACACCTAATGAGGTGAAGATGTGTTTTCTATGATATTTCTAGTACCGTTTTTAGCCTTCCTATTATTTCATTCGCAGCAGATCCATGATATGACCCCTGCATATGACAGCCGACTCCTTCTACAAAATCCTCATTGTCTAAAACACTTCCAATTTCTTCACGAAGATATTCCAGAACTTGTTCAGGTGCATTTGAAAGTTGGTGTTCGAAATCATGGCATTGCTCCAGCACATAAACAATATCTTCAAAATCATGGCTTGCGCGAAAATTTGCCTTCCCCCGGGATTTGAAAGCTTCCCATTTCGATGCAAGGAAGTATGGAAGGCTAAATATCTGGACAGTTGTTTCTAGCCCGCATAACTGACCAGCTCAACAACTACATCTACGTCTTCTGTTGGCCTTACGTCTTCTGCCGCTTCGGGATAAGTAGCGTAAAATGCAACTGTTGCCCCGCCGACAAAGACGAATGGGCGGTCTAAGCCTTTCAGGAGTCGCGATACGTCTCTAATTCTAGCAATGTGCTCATACATTTTTAATTATCCTTTCCAATTCTTTAACAGCGACCTCTTTTTCTCTAACCCTTCCAATACGCATTACATCCAATAAAGCAAGCAACTGATAAAGTTGTCCGTCAGTCTGCACTGCTTCAATAGCCCCGGGATACAATGGGTTAATACTTCCACCACGCACTTTTCCTTTGGCAAACGGCCAGACAAGCTGTTCTTTTGATACAAATTTACCTGCCATAAACGGTGAAGACCAGGCGGTGGCTATTCCAGCTGTAGTTGGCCCCTTTACGGCCGGAAATACATATGGTAAGCCATGGGAAATAAACTCCAATAATGTATCCTTCATCACCTTCCGTTTAGTTCCGTCAATTAATCCTGCTATAGATGATCTCTGTAAAGAGTAGCCAACTTCTGCCGGACTTATATTTACTGCCTTTGCGATGTCTTTATTTAACCAGTTTTTCTCCGATACGCTTATTTTTAGCAGCACAGCCAAGTCCTGGGGACGCATTCCGTTGTGTACCATCATGATATAAAGATAAAACCATACAAATTCACGATTCATGAATTGTGAATTTGTATGGTTTTATCTTATAAGTAACCAAACATATAATCGCAATAGGATTGATATTCATCCTCGATAGGTCCTGTGAATTCAAAATGTTTCAGGATAGCAACTGATAGCGATAATGCTTGTTGGGCGTTCGTAACAGAGAACGTGAATTTATAACCATGTAAAATAACAGCGCTGTATTTTTAATCGCTGCTAGGCAAGATTTGGCATTGAGCCACATGATTCCAGGAAAAGGTGAAAATAGGTAATAAAAAAAATGGACAACTTCGTTTCATCAAAGTTGTCCATTCGGTGTGGGAAATGAGGGGTTCGAACCCCCGACCCCCTCGGTGTAAACGAGGTGCTCTGAACCAGCTGAGCTAATTTCCCTTTGGTTTTTGCCTTTTTAAAACAGCAGGCTTGCTGTGATTTCAAATAAAAACCCTTAAATATGGTATGAAGGGTTGTTTGGTGGGAAATGAGGGGTTCGAACCCCCGACCCCCTCGGTGTAAACGAGGTGCTCTGAACCAGCTGAGCTAATTTCCCTTTTTTTATTCACTCTTTTGCCCTAAAGCCAGCTGAGTAAGCCGTTCCCTGTTGTTGGGAGTGCAAATATACACCTCTAATTCAAAACTCCAAAACTTTTCTAAAATTTTTATGATAAGACATCTTCCAATACCTGATGCGATTTTATTTCTCCAAATGATGCAGTGTGTAAGGTGTAGTATACCAGTATTTTATCCAGTAACAATCTCCGGGTAGCATTGTCGATTTTTATTTCAGCTATTTTTTCAAAAGGAGTCGTAAATAAAGAAATAAACAGCTCAGCCTCCCTTTTAGCGATGAAATTGGCATGAACAGGGTGTAGCGATTTAAACTCGCCCTCCTGCAGGTCAAAATAACTCTGGTCGCTTTTGGTCTGCGTGCTCGGTGCAAATCCCAGAAAGCGCGACAGCTTCAGGAGAAAGGCCAGGTGAAAATTAGCCCCGGCATCATCCGTCTCATCAAACCACGATACCGCATTGAATATATAATCGAATATGTTCTCATCCTCATGTTGCTGACGGATGCTTTTATACAACACCTCATTCAAAAACATGATGATCGTACTTTTAATAATATCATAAGGAATAGTCCGGAATACCGGCGATGGGCGCAGTTCCGAAATCCGCTGGATACTGGAATTTGCTTTATAGTAAACCACCATGTCTACCAGGTGCAGCGGCTGCAGCATATTCATCCTGATTTTTGCTTTTGGCCGTTTCACGCCATTGACCATGTAAGACTGTATGCCAAATTTAGCCGTAAAAATCTGCACGACTACACTGCTCTCGCTATATAATGTTGTCTTCAATACAATGCCCCGCGTTTTATGCAGCATAGCCGATAAATTTAGGAATGAAAATAATCGATCCGGTAAACAAAGCGATGATCGCAGCAACTAAAACTGCCCCCGCCGCAATGTCTTTCACCTTTCCTGCAACAGCATTATATTCGGGCGACACCAGGTCAACCAGCAGTTCTATCGCTGTATTCAATAATTCTGCAACCAGCACCAGCCCAACGGTTAACACCAAGGCCAGCCATTCCGATGAAGATAGTTTGAAATACCAGCCAGCAGTCCCTGCAAGCAGCAACGCCACCAGGTGAATCCTGAAGTTCAGCTGTGTTTTTATGGTATAAATAATTCCGGATAATGCATATCCAAAACTTTTTATTAATCTTCGCATATTATTTATTGAATGCCTCAAACATATAAATTAAAACTAATATTTGATTTATAACCGTATTTAATCGATTTTTTACCTTACCAACACAATTATTCGCTCACTAAACAGTTTATTTGCGTATTGGATATACTATGCAATAACTACAGGACGATACAAATTTAAATCAGATATATAATCAAATATGGAAACCAGTACTACCGTTAAAAAAACAAGCTCCGTTATTCCGCTTATTACCATGACCTTCCTTTTCTTCATGTGGGGTTTTATCACCTGCATGAACGATATTTTAATTCCGCACCTTAAAGAGCTGTTCAAATTAACATTCCTGCAATCAATGCTGGTACAATTTGCATTCTTTGGCGCTTACTTTATCGGGTCACTCATCTATTTCCTCATCTCTTATGCTAAAGGAGACCCTATTAACAAAGTTGGATATAAAAAAGGAATTATCGCAGGGATTATCCTCTCCGCCGTTGGCTGCTGCCTCTTTTATCCTGCAGCAAGTCTGTCCATTTATGGTGTATTTCTTGCCGCTTTATTTGTGCTCGGTTTAGGCTTCACTATCCTGCAGATCACTGCAAATGCCTATGTAACTTTATTGGGTTCAGAGGAAAGTGCTTCCAGCCGTTTAAACCTTACACAGGCTTTTAACTCTTTCGGAACCACCATTGCACCGGTTTTAGGCGGGCACCTGATCTTTACGCTGTTTGTTGAGAACGGTAAAGTAACCGCAGATTCTACACGTATCCCTTACCTTATTTTTGCAGGTATCCTTGTTTTTCTTGCGATCATCATCAGCAGGGTGAAACTTCCTTCTTTCAGTTCAGAAGAGTCTGATGAAAAAGGTCTGGGTGCATTGAAATTCCCTCAGTTAAGAATGGGAATCCTCGGGATCTTCTGTTATGTAGGTGCCGAAGTAGGTATCGGAAGTTTACTGATCGCTTTTATGGCACAGGAAGACATCATGAACCTGCCCGAAGCAGTGAGTAAAAACTACCTGGCTTTATATTGGGGTGGTGCCATGATCGGAAGATTTTTAGGCGCAATTTCATTGAGTAACCTGGATCAGGTAAAAAAATTGATCTACATGGTGCTGGCAGCTGCTGCCGTTTATCTGGTAGTATTCAGTATTGTGGAACTAAGCTTTGCACAGACTAGTTTCTTCATCATCTTTATTGTACTTAATATCATCGCTTTTGTGATCGGAAAATCTGCTCCGGCACGTACGCTGGTACTGTTTGCGGGAGTAAACATCGCCTTGCTGCTGATCTCTGTTTTCAGCAAAGGAAGTATGGCACTTTATCCAATTTTAGGTATCGGTTTGTTTAACTCAATCATGTTCTCTAACATTTATACACTCGCAATTTCAGGTCTGGGCAAATATGTAAGCCAGGGCTCATCATTGTTGGTAATGGCAATTCTGGGTGGTGCACTTGTTCCATTGATCCAGGGTGCTATGGCAGATTCTATCGGTATCCAGAGCTCTTTCTTCCTGCCAGCCGCATGTTACCTGTATATTCTAATATTCGGGGTGTATTGCATGAAAAGGATTAAAGTTTCATTCGATCAGCCAATCAGAACTAATCACTAAAAAATTATAATCTTTAACGAGGCGCTGCTCAGAAATGTTCAGCGCCTTTTTTGTTGCGCTGATTTTTTGCGCACAGTAATCGCTTTTGGTGTGCTAATGCGCCATTGTAAATTAATTGTCACACCTGCCCAAACTCAAACTTATCGGCTCATGCAGCTGTTATATATATGTTTTAACATTTAATTATACAGTGGAACAAATCAGTGAGCCTTTGCAAGCTGATTCCACAGAATTTACAATATATTATTATGAAAAGTTTAGAGAATAAAGTGGCAATTGTCACCGGTGCAAGTTCAGGAATTGGAGAAGCCATTGCACTTACATTTGCCGCAGAAGGCGCAAAAGTTGTTGTGTCAGACATCAATGAAGAAGGTGGAAATAAAGTTGTAGCGCAAATAAAAAGCAATGGGGGCGAGGCCATTTTTATTAAGGCCGATACATCAAAAGCTGAAGATAACGAGCAACTGGTTGCGGAAACGGTGAAACAGTTTGGTGCCTTACACATCGCTGTAAATAATGCCGGTATCGGCGGTCCCGCAGCGCTTACGGCAGATTACGAAATCGAAGCCTGGAACAAGGTAATCGACATTAACCTTTCAGGAGTATTTTTCGGCCTTAAGTATCAGATTCCACAGATTATAGCCAATGGCGGTGGAAGCATCATCAATATGGCTTCTGTCTTAGGGCAGGTGGGTACTAAATATTCTCCTGCTTATGTTGCCGCTAAACATGGTGTAGTGGGTTTAACAAAAGCTTCTGCGCTGGAATATGCTGATCAGAAAATAAGAATTAACTCAGTGGGGCCGGGTTATATCAAAACACCGCTGCTGATCAAAAGTCTTAATGAGGAACAGATGGACGACCTGGTACAAAAACACCCGATCGGACGTTTAGGTGAGTCGCAGGAAATTGCTGAACTGGTACTTTGGTTGGCATCGGATAAGGCTTCTTTTGTTACCGGAAGTTATTATGCCGCCGAAGGTGGATTTTTGGCGCAATAGCAGCTGGTCCTATAATTCGCGCATAAAGCCGATATTCTATCAATTAACGCTTACCTTTGAGGTAAGCGTTAATATATGTCTGTTGAAAAACAAATCCTGCATCCCCGCAATCTTCACCGTTCGCGGTACGATTTTCCAAAACTGATTGAAAGCTACCCTCCACTGGGCGCTTTTGTATTTGTAAATCCCTATGGCGATCAGTCTGTAGACTTTTCTAACCCTGAAGCGGTAAAAACACTCAATGCAGCCTTACTGAAATACTTCTATGGAATTGCACACTGGGATATTCCAGCGAATTACCTTTGTCCGCCTATACCCGGCAGAGCCGATTATATACATTACCTGGCAGACCTGCTTGCCGGCATAAACGGAAATGTGATTCCCCGCGGAAATTCCGTAAAAGTGCTTGATATCGGCGTGGGCGCAAATTGTATCTACCCGATCATTGGGCATCAATCCTACGGGTGGCAATTTGTGGGCTCAGATATCGACAAAAAAGCTATTGCTTCTGCAACTAATATTGCGGCGATCAATCCCGACTTAAAAAACCAGCTCAGCTTTCGGTTGCAGCACCATCCAACAAACCTGTTCAAAGGCATTGTCAAACCTGGTGAATTGTTTGATCTTACCTTGTGTAACCCGCCATTCCATAGCTCAGCAGAAGAGGCCAGAATGGGCTCCCAGCGTAAGGTGAGAAACCTCGGCAAGCAAAAAGGAAAAGATACCCTGCTAAATTTTGGCGGCCAGCATGCCGAACTCTGGTGTGCAGGAGGGGAAGCAGAGTTTATCCGCAAAATGATCGCAGAGAGTGTACAGATCAGTAGCCAATGCTGCTGGTTTACCAGCCTCGTGTCCAAAAGCTCCAACCTTCCGATGGTTTATTATGCACTGGAAAAGGCAGGAGTGGCAACAGTGAAAACTATAGACATGGCTCAGGGACAGAAACAGAGCCGCTTTGTGGCCTGGACTTTTCTGTCGGGCGACCAATTGAAAGATTGGGGTAAAAAGAGATGGACGCTCAGCTAGTCCTGATTTTAAAAGAAAAAAATATCTAACTTTAAAACATGATCTATAAACCCACTTATCAGGCGGCGCATATTATTGCTCCAAAGGTTGAGACTATCTTTGCCAGGCATATTGATGCTGCCAGGGAAAGTGGAGAAGAAGATCTGGCTCCCTTGCCTTCAACAGCGGTTGTAGAGGCAATTCTCGACGCTACTTTCTGGGCCAGTCTCAGGAAGGAAGAAGGACATTCCCCAAAAATTTCTCTTGCATTTTTACCGCCGTCACAGGCAGGCAAGCCACTTTTATTTAAACAGCGACTGCCATTATCGCCCGCAGCTTTAGTGAAAATTGCACCGGGAGTAGAGCGCGCGGGAATCCATCTGGGTGTGTGGCAGGAAGAAGGTGAACTTTTTATCTGGGGCAGCACTACCAGTATTCCTAACTACTGTTTTGTGGTGGATGTATCTGAGCCAGCCTTGCTGGTCATCAAACACCGTCGTATTTACGGTTTTGGCAAGTTTACCAATATCGCCGTGTTAAAAGGCGATCAGATAAAGATAGTTGACGGAAACAGTGCCAGGCTTCCGGATTGTCCGCCAATGTTACTTTCCCTGTTAGACCTAACCGCTCCATCTTATTGGAATGATACAGTGAATGTTCTGATCCAGTTAGCTGTTTCTATGCGCTCCCATCAGCGTGGCGGTACTTTACTTGTGGTGCCAAATGGCAGCAGCACCTGGCTGCAGTCGATCATCAAACCTATACAGTATGCTATACAGCCTGCCTTTTGCGGACTGTCCAATTTACTCCGTCAGGACCGTAAAGAAGCCAGTCAGATCTTTTGGCAAACGGCCCTGAGAAGAGAAGTTGATCATCTGGCGGGCTTAACAGCAGTGGATGGGGCTACTATCATCAGCAATGAATGTGAGCTTCTGGCTTTCGGCGCCAAAATTGGCCGGGCAAAGGGCAAAGATCTGATCGAAGAATTGTCGTTTGTTGAACCTATTGCCGGCGGCGGTGCTGTTTTATTGCATCCTGCAAAAGTTGGTGGCACCCGGCATTTGTCCGCAGCACAGTTTGTCCACGATCAAAATGATGCCATTGCCCTCGTTGCCTCACAGGATGGACACTTCACCATTTACTCCTGGTCGCCTGTTCAGCAGCGCGTACAGGCACATCGTATTGATACCTTACTGTTATAAATCCGACTGCTACGCGATTCCAAAAGGCATAAAAAAAGCACCAGCTGCAAAGCTGATGCTAAAAATTAATCTATATTTAGTTCTTTTGATTTATGCAAACATGATTGTACCTGCAATCGCAGTAGCGAAAAGTAGAAACATCACAATTCTATCCACATTTATCCATTGTTTTTTGGTTAATGCTTTCTGTTGTCTTACGCGTTCGACCCTGGCGCCGGCGTAGGTGGGGAAGATGGGGTTAAGTTTGATTAGCATAGATAATGTTTTTAATAGGTATGCTAAATCTAGTACAAACCCTGCGCCAAAAAAAGGGTCAGATGGCCAAAAGTTCGTATTTTCTGATTTCTCTACCCAAATTCATGATCTTGTTACAGAAAATCTTCATAGCTAAGCTTTTACTCTCCCAGCCCATCAATAAATGTACTATTTTACCGACGATTTCCGTAAAACACTGTTCTTTTTTCCATATGAAAAATAGATCGCCATACCTATTGCCAGCCAGACGATTAACCTTAACCAGGTCTCCCATGGCATAAAAACCATCATGCCCAGACAAGTGAGTATTCCCAGGATCGGAATGAGCGGTACAAAAGGCACTTTAAAAGGACGTTCTGCCTTAGGATCTGTCTTTCTCAGGATCAGGATACCCGCGCAAACCATTAGAAATGCAAGCAATGTACCGATGCTCGTCATCTCACCAACTACAGTAATGGGAACAAAAGCGGCGAAGAGTGCAATGAACAGACAAAGCAATATATTCGATTTATAGGGTGTCTTGAATTTGGGATGAATGTCCGAAAATACTTTTGGCAATAAGCCATCGCGGCTGATGGAATAGAACATCCGCGACTGCGCCATCAGGTCGATCAGAATTACCGAAGTATAACCAATCAGGATCGCCAGAATAATAGCCTGACTCAACCAGGCGAATGGCGTTTTTTCTATCGCTATCGCAACCGGGGCACCACTGCCGGCAAATTCTTTATAGTTCGCCAGTCCCGTCATCACGTGGCCAAACAGACCAAAAAGCACTGTACACACAAGCAGTGAACCCAAAATTCCGATAGGTAAGTCGCGCGATGGTTTTTTTGTTTCCTGTGCAGAAGCCGCTACGGCATCAAAGCCGATGAATACAAAAAATACCAGTGCCGCACCGCGCAAAACGCCACTCCAGCCAAAATGGCCAAACTCACCGGTATTCTGCGGGATATAAGGTTTATAGTTGGCCGGATCAATATACTGCCAGCCTAAAGCGATAAATACCAATACTACACCTACTTTTAAAAAGACAATAATTCCATTGACAATGGCAGAACCTTTGGTTCCGCGGATTACCACAAGCGTCATTAAAATTACAATCAGGGCACCCGGGATATTAATCCATCCATGCACAATTGTGCCGTCACTCAGTTTTGCTGTTTCAAAAGGAGAAAGCGTAAGTTGCGCAGGCAGGTAGATATGAAAAGAAGCTAAAAAGCGCGTGAGGTATTGCGACCAGCTGATGGCCACTGTAGCACATCCTACAGAATATTCCAATACCAGGTCCCATCCAATTATCCAGGCAAAAAACTCGCCCATTGTGGCATATGAATAGGTATAGGCACTTCCCGCTACGGGGATCATGGAAGCAAATTCAGCATAACATAAGGCTGCAAATCCACAGCCCAGTGCGGCCACCAGAAAGGAAAGCGTAACTGCCGGACCAGAATAATTGGCCGCTGCGAGCCCGGTGATAGAGAATAATCCGGCACCAAGTGTAAGGCCTACCCCGATAAGTATCAGGTTTACCGGCCCAAGCGTCCTTTTTAACGATTGGTCAGAATTTTCTGCGGCCTCAGCTTTAATGATGTCAATAGATTTTTTTAACATAAAATCTTTTTTTTTAGGTGCTGCAAAAGTAGGCTAATGTTCTCATTAATTCCTACTGTTTTTGTAGTCATAAAATATAGATCCGTATAAAAACCATCTAATTCTCAAAACCTTTCGTTGTGTAGAACCACGACAATAAAATAAATACGCTGAAAATGAGATAATTATATATTTATATAGTACTATGTATTGCATATTACTATATAAAACACATAACTTTGAATTATGATAGCAGAAAATACACAAACACAAATGCGGAAAGGCATACTCGAATATTGTGTGCTCCTGATTATTGCCAGAGGGGAAATCTACGCGTCCGATATAATTGCAGAATTAAAGTCGGCGAAACTGCTGGTGGTAGAGGGGACACTTTATCCATTGCTTACCAGGCTCAAGAACAACGGACTCCTCAATTACAGTTGGGTAGAGTCTACTTCTGGCCCCCCAAGAAAATATTATACCCTAACGCCACTGGGCACATCAATCCTTGAACAGCTCGATGGTACCTGGGAAGAATTATCATTTGCAATAACGCAATCTAAAAAAACGAACTCATGAAGAAGACCCTAAACATAAACATCGGCAATTCTATCATTCATATAGAAGAAGATGCCTATGAGTTGCTGACCGGCTACCTGATCGAAGTAAAACAGCACTTTGGAAAAAGCGCCGACGACTTTGAAATTGTTAGCGATATTGAAAACCGTATCGCCGAAATGTTCAGAGAGATGCTTGTGTCGCAGCAAAAACAAGTTATCGAACTCGAAGATGTGGAGGTTGTGATCGGCTTGATGGGTTCCGTAAAAGATTTTGAGAACGACTCCGAAGAAGAACCTTCAGCAAACTATAGCAATGCACAATATGGTGCTTTTGGCGAACGCAAGATTTACCGCGATACAGAAGAGGCCATGGTTGCCGGTGTTTGTGCCGGTTTAAGCCACTACTTAAAAATGGACGTGAGCATCCTTAGAATCCTGACTGTGCTTACCGTTTTCCTTGGCGGCTCCGGATTCCTGGCTTATTTCATTCTATGGATAAGCATTCCAAAAGCTACGTCAAGATCTGAAAGAATGGCCATGAAAGGTGAAACCGCAAACCTGCAGGGCTTCAAAAGAAATTTTGAAGAAGAACTTTCCAACCTGCGGGATAACCTGAGAAATGCAAACGACCAGTTAAAGCCTCTTGTAAAACAGTCGGGGAACTTTATCTCTGAATTTATAGAGGTCCTTGGTGGCTTTATGCGTGGCGCCGGAAAAACTATTGTTAAAATTATCGCCATCCTGATCGTTTGTTTCGGCTCAATGATCTTCCTTGGCTTTTTTATCAGCCTCGCTGCAATACTTGGTTTCTGGGATGCGGCCACAACACAAATTTTCCCGCTCAGCATCGTTGATCAGTCTTATTTTACAGTATTTATGCTCGCCATATTTATTGTGGGTGTGATACCCGTGCTGGCCCTGATCCTGTTCTCTATCCGCGTAGCATTTAATACCCCGGCTATCAATAAAATGTTCTCTTACGGATTATTGCTGATCTGGTTAGGCGGACTCTCCCTGGGTATTTTTTACGTCGCAAAAACGGTGACTGAATTTAAGGAGGATGCAGAGTTTACCCAAAATATCCCTGTTAAAGCTTATCCGACGTATCGCCTGGAAATGAACAGGTCGCGCTTTTTCAGCAAAGAAGATAGTATTCGCTATCAGCTCAACTCAGCGGATTACGCCGGTAAGGTTATCCAGAATGACCATGACGGGCCCTTTAACATTCCTAAAAATGTAAGCATCAGGATTGAACGAAGTGAAAATAGCATTCCCTCAATAGTTGAAAGCTACCGTTCACAGGGGATAAACTTCGAGACCGCACTTTTCCACGCCAAGAACATTCAGTATGACTTTTCACAGCAAGATTCGGTGCTTAAGTTTAGTCCTGAGCTGCACCTCAAAAAGAAAACCAACTGGCGTGATCAGCGCATTCAGTTACTGCTCAAAATCCCGGTAGGTGCGAAGTTGGTAATTGATAGAAGACTGGACCGTTATCTGCAGGATTTCTCCCTGTGGGACTGTAGCCACGAGGAAAACGAAAACGATGAGCAGTACTATGGAATCATGACTGAAGAAGGCTTGAAATGCCAGTTTGAAAAGAAACAGTCAGAAAATTAGTTAATCATATTGGGCAGCAACTTCAAACGCTGCTGCCCGAATATGATTTTATTTTACGGTATAGCGGTATACAAAACGGCCAACATTACCATTTATATCTACGCCTTCAATCACAGCGCGGTAAGTTCCTTTACCATCAGCATTGTAAAATTCCAATACTGTGTCGCCTGTAGCATTAGTCACAATTTTAGGGTTCCAATAAATCGTACTTCTCAAATCGTTACCTGTGTAAGACGATGTTTGCGTAACATATTTTGGTGCATAAAATTCTCTCACCTTAGTATATCCTTTTGGCGTAAACTTCAGCATATTGTTCTGTGGCATCATCTTTTTCAAGTCCGCGAGGCTGATGTTCGATTTTTCTACTTTTTTAGTGTTAATCACGATGATACCGGCACACTGGTAAGTTTTAAATACCAATCCCAGCTGATCCTGTAAAAATATCTCTACTGATTCTACATCTGCCGGTGCAACGCTGCTGATCGATACAACATCAACGGCATTTCCATTGATAAATACCTGCACAGGCGTTCTGTCTCCCTGCATATAACTTCTCGTTACATAAAACTTATCCGTATCGAAAGTGATACCAGCCAGCGTAGATTTTAAACACATCAACAGGTCGTTACAGCCCTGTAATTGTTCGCCATTTACCTGGTGGTCGGGCATCATGCTTAGTCCTGTTAAGGCAATATGGTCAGCGTGACTTGGCTTTTTAACCGTCGCACCTTTAATTTTCACCTCTTTCAGCGTACGCAGGTTGCTGTATTGTTTTTTACTGTTGTCGAGGTAACTCGATAAGCTGCTGTCTATGTTCACCACTTCGGTAGCCAAATTTGGATTGCTCGTTACTTCCGGAAATGGAGCATTGTCCAGCATAATCATCATGTTGTTCCCTGCGGCATTATATTTAGCGTTGATCAGCAGTTCTGTACCATCTTCAAAGGTTAAGTTAGGGAACGCAAAAAGACCCATGTTTGTAGTCAGTGTTTCCGAAGATACCCTTGTTCCCGGTGCCGTGAGGCGCAAAGCTCCTTTTTTAACAGGCATCCCCGTCCGGTCTCTCAATGTTCCGGTAACCGTAATTCCTTGCTCAGGCATATAACTTGTTGTCGGCATTTTTCCTGTAAGGATCTCCTTATATGAAAAACGACGGTATCCCTGGGTAAGCATCAGCACGTCAAGTTCGGCCATCTTTTTATCGTCGGTCTTCATGAAGTAATAGTTAGGACGCTCCACAAATCCCTGAAGATCCGAAGTCAGCAGCAATGAGCTCATGATTGTTGTTTCCGTAGATTCATCTACCGGCACCTTTTGCAGGTCTGTCACACTTAACGAAAAATTACCTGCTACAAACTGCGCAGAGTCTTTGGCAGAAATCGTCATTTTAACTTTTTGCCTTTGTTTATAGGCTGGGAGGTCTGATTTTAAGGTCAGGTTCATTCCCTTTTTATGCAATACAAATACCAGACGCTCGCTGATTGGTTCTCCTGTGGCAGAGAACAAAGTCATTTGTATAATTCCCGATGGAAATTTATCGGTAGGTATTTTTGCCGATGTTACCTGTGTCTGCATTTTCGATTGCGCCGCATAATATATCCTGCCGCCGTTTTGCGCTACGATGTAAATATTCTTACCCTGGTTTTGCTGGAAATAGGTGTCGTTGGCAACAATTTTAAAATTGATAAGCGATGCAGTAGGGCTCGCCTGTATCGAAACGCCAGATTCTGACGCCTTTGGCAGGTCGAAGCTTTTCTTAGTACCATCTTTAAAGGTAATATTCGCCTTATAGTTTTTGCCGCTCTCGGCGTTCAGGTAAAAGGAGCCCATGCCCAAATGGCTCGAGGTAAAAGTGGTGATCTGGTTTCCACCATCATCGGTAACCGTACCTGTTGCATCTATACCGAGGCCATTTTTCTTCAATGCCTTAAAAGCAATTTGTGTAGGAACACCTTTGATCAGTTCGCCACCTTCAGGAAAAAACTGAACGTCGTTATTACCCACCGCAGGTTTAAGCAGGAAGCTTGATTTCACAATTTCCTGGTCGGCCATCGTCATCTCGGTCAGCAAATCCCCCTTGGTAATCATCTCATTTTTCTTCGGCGTGATGCTGATCCGCAGGATACCGTTCTGGTCGGTCGTGCCCTTGCCTTTACTCACCACCTCGTAATTGGACATCACACTCCAGTTGACAGTTCTGCCGCTGGCGGGTATTTTATCCATATTCTTAAACTGGATTTTTGCGTCTATGGTCTGGCTTTTTTCACTCTGTGTAGTATTGTACTGAATATTGGTAATCAGCTTTTTGTCAATCGCCTCACCAATGGTAAGGGTCTTTGTGAAAAAGTAATCCGGACTGTTGTTAAACATCCACACCGTATAAGCCCTCACATAATAATTATCCTGCTTAAAATTAACCATATCCAGCTCCAGACTGCCATAGGCTACACTGTTGGTAACCGGCAGCTTTATAGATTTTACAATGGAATCACGACTGTTGATCACATCCATATACACCACCTTGCTCAGTGGCGAAGGAACATTCTGGTCAAAAGTCAGGTAGGCTTTAAAGAACATCGTATCGGCAACACTATAATAAGGTTTATCAAAATGGACGTAAACCTTTTCTGAGGGATACTGGTCTGCAATAATCTTGGATTTACTCAGGATATTGCTAAGAATTGCGGTGTCTTGCTGTGCCGAGGCACTAAAATTAAGCGTAAAACAGAGTATAATGAATGCAAATGATAATTTTATGTAATTCATGTGATCTTATAATGCGGGATTTAATGTGCTAATATATTGATTTAAGCGCGCCAATCTTAATGTTGATTAAAGCTTTAACATATTTTGACATTTAAAACGAATTAGAATACCGGGTATAAAAAAAGGGAACCATGAATCCATGGCTCCCTTTTAAATAAGGCAAATCTGCCTAGTTAAATTCAATTACAAATTGTGATAACGGGGTACGAACCTTTTTAAGGTTTACCAACCAGTCGCCTTCTGTTGCTCTGTAACCCAATGGCAAAATCGTTACACTGCGAAGGCCTCTTTCTCTTAAGCCCAGTAAAGCATCCAGTTCATCACTGTTAAAACCTTCCATTGGCGTAGCATCTACCTCAAGGGCCGCAGCTTCGGCGATAGCCATACCAAAACCAATATAGGCTTGTTTTGCGGCATGAATAAAGTTTACTTCTTCAGGTCTGGTCACATAGTTGCCAGTTAACTGCACTTCGTAATCTGATGGTGTTTCATCCGGCAGTCCGCGTTCTTTGGCGGCGTTTGAAAACACAGACCTGATGCGTTCTTCGGTATAGTTATCCCAGGCCGCAAAAACCAATAGGTGTGATGCCGCAGTAATCTGAGGCTGACCATAAGCAATCGGAAGGATTTTTTCTTTCAGCTCAGGGTTAGTAATTACGATCACCCTAAATGGCTGTAGTCCAGATGAAGTAGGTGCCAAATGTGCAGCCTCGATAATCTGGTCTACTTTTTCCTGGGGAACTGCCTGTCCGCTCATTTTCTTTGTCGCGTAACGCCACTTTAATGCATCAATTATACTCATGATCTATTTTTTTAAATTCCTGAAATTTGATAGTGATAAATAAAATAACACTGTTAACAAATGTAACGACGGCAGTCCACGTTGCCGAATATAAAAATCGATTTTACTTTGATATGATCAAGGATATAGGCCTGAAAAAAAAATGTGATTTTTTTGGATAACGTCATTTTAATGTTTAAAATCGTTGGTTATTATGCAAGCATAGGATTTAACATTTCTAAAACCCAAACCTATCCGGATTGTTATAAAAAAAGAACAGGATATTAGTTAAATTTAGTTCTAAGCATAGTGATGCATTTTTTTGACTAACCAAATATTATGAAAAAGATTTTACTCAGTATTCTTCTGGCTGCGCCAATCTTAGGATATTCACAATCCTTTCAGGTCAATCTTCAGGGACAGAAACAAACCGCAATGGGCGGTGCCGGAACAGGGGTGGCCCTGGATGAGGCGGCCGTATTTTTTAACCCCGGGGCCGTCTCCTTTCTAAAACAGAATGGCGTGCAGGCAGGGATATCGCCCTTATTTCTCAAAACGGCCTTCCGGGAAAATGGCTCTAACATCACCGAGCACAATAAAAATAATATTGCTACACCAGCGATGGGATACGCAGTTTTTGGTTCACCAGCAAACCGGCTGCGCTTTGGCTTAGGGGTATACACTCCATTTGGCGGTGCCATGCACTGGAAAGAAGACTGGACAGGAAAATATACCGTTACCTCCCTGGACCTGCATGCCATTTATGTACAGCCAACACTGAGTTATAAGATCACCGATCAGATCGGTATCGGTGCCGGACTGGTCTATTCCAATGGAAAAGTTGACCTGAGACGTGCGGTGCCTATCACACTGGCAAATGGCCAGTCGGCTACCGCTCAGCTGAAGGGCACCACGCATGATTTTGGATGGAATGCCGGTATTTATGTAGAAACCATTTCCGGAGTTTCGATCGGTGTAACCCACCGTTCGCAGGTAAACGCGCAAGTAAAAGAGGGTGATGCGAATTTCACCGTACCCGATGCACTGGCCAGTGGCTTTCCAACAAAGTTCAATGCTACCTTGCCTTTGCCGGCAACCACTTCCATCGGATTTGGAATCTATCCTTCGGATAAAACCACCATCGCACTTGATGTGAACTGGGTGCACTGGAACAAATACAAAGAACTGGCGTTCGACTACGACAACAATGCCAGGATTCCTGATACCCGTTCTCCGCGCAACTATCATGACGCTGCGGCATTACGACTGGGTGTCCAGAACCAGACTACTTCACGCTTAGCGCTTAGGGCGGGTGTAGGATATGCCTTTACCCCGGTAAGCGAAGGTTATGTCACTCCCGAAGTGCCCGATGCTGATCGTTTACTTCTCAGTGCAGGTTTGGGTTACAAAGCTTCTGAGCGTTTCAGTGTTGATTTCTCCTTCCTCTATGAAAACGTGAAGAAAAGAAACGAAACGAATCTTGAAACTGGCCTCAGTGGTGAGTTTAAAACACTGGTATATATCCCGGGTATCTCTTTATCCTATAAATGGTAGTTAATCTTTCAGAAAAATATTATGAATTCTCAATCCATATTTAAAAGCATACTGGCTATTGCGGTGGTTGCTACGGCAGTATCCTGCAAACCAGAATTTAAAGACGTAACGCCTTCAAAAGGAACGGCAGATTTCTCAAGGTATATTGCTGTTGGAAACTCGCTGACGGCCGGTTACGCAGACGGTGGCCTGTACCTCGAAGGACAGCAAAATTCCTATCCAGAGATGCTGGCCGGACAAATGAAAGCTGTTGGCGGCGGGGAGTTTTTCACTCCTTTTTTTAACGCCAACCAGGCGGATGGCTCGGGTTATAAAAAACTGACAGGGTTTACCAATGGAAGTCCGGTTATTGGTGATGTACCACAACAGGCGGTGAGGGGACAAATCACTGTACCCGATTTCGGCAACGTGGTGCTCTTTACCAAATACACGGGCGACATTAATAATTATGGTGTTCCGGGCATCAAATTGGGTTTAATCACCTATGCACCCTATGGAAACCTGAACGGATTTTTTGAGCGTATGCTTCCGGGCGCGGCACCTACCAATACCACTACTTACCTTGATTTTGTGACTTCCAAACCATGGACCTTTTTTAGTATGTGGTTAGGAAATAACGATATCCTCGGTTATGCTACCACAGGTGGTGCCTCAGCAGCAGAACAGCCAACACCTAAAGCAACTTTTGCAGCGCTTTACAATGTTGCCGCTACAAAATTAACCTCCACAGGCGCTAAAGGTGTGGTAGGTACTATCCCCGATATCTTAAGTACGCCACTTTTTACCACAGTGAATGTGGATACCTTATTGAAACGCGTGCGGGTGGCTGCACCAACGGTAAATGCTTTGTTCATCAGAACAGGTGCTGGTGCAGTAAGGGCAGCAACATTGCAGGATTATTTTCTGCTCACCATCAGTACTGCCAATGTTATTGGTGTTCCCACCAACGGTGTGCCTTATGGTCTAAGTCCGCTTAACCCAATCGAAAGCAAATGGGTGATCGACCCGGGAGAGGCGGCAATCATCAACGATTATGTTGCTACCTATAACGCAACGATTAAATCTGTTGCTGAATCTAAAGGTCTGGCCGTGATGGATGCCTATGCAATCCTGAAAGAATATGGCGCTGGAAAAGCGGTGAACGGGGTAGAGGTAAGCAATAAGTTTATTACCGGCAACCTTTTCTCACTTGATGGGGTCCATCTTACACCCTTCGGTTATGCGATTGTGGCAAACGAATTCATTAAGTCTATCAATGGCAAATATGGATCAAGTATCCCAATTGTAGACATTACCAAATACAGGACGGTTAAATTCCCATAAATAAAAAGGGGGGCGATAATTCGCCCCCCTTTTTGTATTTAAGGAATCATAAACCGAGAGTGTCCTAGTGTTTCAATTTTGCTTTAAACACTTTCTCGAGCTTCTCCATTTTGGGCAATATCACCAGTCTGCAGTACGGCTGATTGGCATTCTTGTTGAAATAATTCTGGTGGTAATTTTCTGCTACATAAAAAGGAACAGCCTTAGTGATTTCTGTTACCACTGGTTTACCAAGCGCATTGGTTTTATTCAACTCCACTTTATAGTGTTCCGCCGCAGTTTTTTGTTCCGGTGAATGGTAAAAAACAACAGAACGGTATTGTGTACCAACATCAGCTCCCTGACGGTTTAACGTTGTTGGATCATGACTTTTCCAGAATACTTCCAGCAGTTCATCATAAGAGATCTTTGTTGGGTCGTATGTCAGTTCAATCACTTCCGCATGTCCCGTAGTTCCTGTGCATACATCTTCATAAGAAGGATTGGCAATAACCCCACCTTCAAATCCGGATTTTACTGCAGATACCCCATCCAGACGCTGAAAAATAGCCTCCGAGCACCAGAAACAGCCCATTCCAAATGTAGCTTTCTGTAGTTTTTCCTGCTGCGCATTTGCAGTGGAAAGGGATAACACCATTAAAACAATAATTGATAGGTATTTCATTTGGCTTAATTTATGTGTGAATTTATGTGTGTTTGAATGAATAAACGTAGCCAGGCAGGGCGCAGATGTATAAAAAAGCCGCCAGAACCTAAATTGACAGTGTACTGATAAACGATTGTGGGTCTAAAGAAATGTGGATAACTTAAAATATTGTAGTTGAGTGTGATAATTCCTATTATTGTTAATAATCGGAGTTTATCCACAATTGTTCTCTAATTTGTATTAATATTTAAAAATAAGCATTAACTATGTCTACACCTTATATTCCAACGCTCGATCTTGGTTCTTATATCGATGGAACAGAGCAGCAGCGTAAAAAATTTTCTGACGAACTGGGCAGAGCATTTAATGACTCCGGTTTTGTAACGATCACCAATCATGGCTTAAGTCAGGAATTGATCGATAGGTTATACCAGAACATTCAGGCAATGTTCTCTCTTCCTACCGATCAGAAAAAACAATATGAAAAGCCTGAGCTTGCCGGTCAGCGTGGTTATACCAGTGCCGGAAAAGAAACTGCAAAAGGCGCAAAAACTGCTGATCTTAAAGAATTCTGGCAGATTGGCCAGACCGTTACTGATGGCGACCCGATCAAATTTCAGTATCCCGACAATGAGTTTTTAGCGGAGATTCCTGAATTCAATGAAATCACCAACGAAGTGTACCAGAAACTGGAAAGTAACGGCAAGCATCTGTTAAGGGCAATTGCCACTTACCTGAAACTGCCAATTGATTATTTTGATGGACACGTACATAACGGGAACTCAATTTTAAGGGGGATACATTATTTCCCGATCGAAGATCCTGATGCTTTGCCAGATGATGCGGTACGTGCGGGTGCACATGAAGATATCAACCTGATCACTTTGTTGATCGGCGCAAGTGCGGATGGACTGGAAGTATTAACCAGAGCTGATGAATGGTTGCCTATTAAGGCTCATCATTCTGATATTGTGGTAAATGTTGGTGATATGCTGCAGCGTTTAACAAACAACAAGCTGCGTTCAACAACACACAGGGTAGTAAACCCGCCGCGTGAACTGATGAAAACCTCACGTTTCTCTGTGCCATTTTTCCTTCACCCGCGTTCGGAAATGGACTTAACCAGCCTGGATTCTTGTATAGATGAAGACCACCCTAAGTTATATTCAGATATGACTGCCGGTGAATATCTTGATGAGCGTTTAAGAGAGATCGGATTGAAAAAATAAAAGATTGTTTTTGATAAAGGGTAGCCCAATCGGCTGCCCTTTATTATTTTATGAAAATACCATGTCTGCTTTTATTCTTCTGCTGACAGCGTAATCGTTCCTGCATATAAACTGTCAGACTGCCTGCTTCGGTCTACGGCAACAAAAGCGATGTAAAGGTGGAACGTTTTGGTCTTAGCACCCATAAGAATCTTTATGGTGTCTTCTCCGGCAGATCTAAACTGCCCGGGGTTGGTTTGATAAGCAAAGTTGTTCTCAATATCATAGGCTAACAACATTACCTGATCCCTTGGGTTCCCGCCTATCATCTCTTTATCCCAGCTAAATTTTAATATATTATTGCCCGGATATGAAACTGCAACATTGTCTGTGCAGGGTAGCGTACCCGCACTCACTTTAACCTTTGCAGGGTTGATGTTCAAATTCGGCTGCTCCCCATCAAAAGCATTCAGCAAAAGATAGGAAAGTGCTGATGTAAAACCCTGACTTGTGCGGGTATGGTTTTTAAATCCCTCTCTTACAAATGCGAGTATCGGTTTGAGCCATAATTGAGCAGTTTTAAACTTGCTACGGTTGGCGAGCTCCGGCTCACTCACCTTTTTTGTTCGTTTTTTATAAGAACCTTTAATATAATTAGTGCCTCTTCTGGAAGATCCGTGTGCTTTGCCAATTTTGCCTCTGAAAGGTCCGTTGACTCCATTGTGATACGTTGCCATAATTGTTGATTTATAGCTTATAAACAGTTGTATATCAGTATAGTTTAAAATAAAATTATTTACGTAATAAATACGTTAGGCACGCGTATAAACTACGTGGGGCTTTTGTGATTTACGCGAGTTTTATCCGAGTATTATGCGTCTTTCATCCGCAGTTGATGTGACATTGTGCAGCTTTCTATTACTCCTCATTTTACCAGGAATATCTTTCCGGCTATTCCGAAGGAATCAAATCGTTGGCTAAAATCAAGGGACAAATGAATTAAGTCTGAAAGATTCGCTCTCCTGGAGCAATCAGAAAAATTGAGTTTAAAAAACAAAAGGGACTCATTTTCATGAATCCCTTTTGTTTTAAGGAGCCTTCTATCGGGATCGAACCAATGACCTACTGATTACAAGTCAGTTGCTCTACCAGCTGAGCTAAGAAGGCTTTGAAAGCGGTTATTTCGCTAACCGGGTGCAATTATAAAAGAATTGTGGCGGAATACAAAATATTTTTTTCAAATAATGCCGCTTCAATTTATATCAGCCTGTTTTATAGTGCTAAAAATAATTTTATAATCCTTTGTCTATCGCTTTATTGATTACATCCTGGATTCGGGAGCGGATTCCCATTTTCACCAGTTTGTCGGTCACAGTCGGATTAACCCGGTTGGATAGAAACACGTAAACAAGTCCGCGTGATGGATCTACCCAAACAGCAGTTCCGGTATAACCCGTATGTCCGAAGGTTTCTGAGGAGGCTGTAGATGATGGATATTTTTTACCCAGGTCCGGGTCCCAGCGGTCAAAACCATAACCCCTGCGACTAACGCTGGATTGTCTGGCGGAGAAAGTAGTTACCGTTTGTGGTTTGAAGTATTCCTGACCGCCATAAGTACCTTTGTTCAACAACATCTGGTACATAATGGCCATGTCGTTTGAACTGGCGAACAGACCGGCATGTCCGGAAACCCCGCCTGCAAGTGCTGCACCCTGATCATGTACATAACCAACCAACAGCGTTTTTCTGAAATAAGTATCATTCTCCGTGGGAATAATCTGCTCCCGGGTGAAGCGGTCGCGCGGCAAAAATCCCGCGGTCTGCATCCCCAGCGGGGCATAAAAATTCTCCTGAACATACGTATTCAGCGGTTCTCCGCTCACTTGTTCCACAATATCCTTCATCACATACATGCTGATATCGCTATACACATATTTACCCCTTGTACGGATAGGTGCGTTCAACATCCTTGACCACATCACCTCTTTAAAATAATCCTTTCTTAAAAAATAACCATCTGCTACCTTCGTCGGGAAGGCTACTGAAGAATCAGGACTATGGTCGCCTGCCTTCAATGCATCATGAAAAGGGATATAAGGAATAAAGCCTGCCTGGTGTAACATCACCTCCCTCACCTGGATATCGCTCATTGGCGTATTTCTGGCCATCGCAATATAAGTGCTGATCGTAGTATCCAGCCTCATTTTGTTTTGTTCCGTCAGGCGCATCACCGCAGGGGTAGTGGCCGTAATTTTGGTAACAGAAGCCAGGTCAAAAATGTCACTCACTTTATCCGGAGCCCCGCCATAAGTATGAGAACCATAGGCTTTGTTAAAAATCACCTTTCCGTCTTTCGCTACCAGCACCACCATTCCCGGTGCTGCATGTGCATTGATGGCTTCGGCGGTGATGTTGTCAATTTCACGGAGGTTATCGGCGTTTACTCCGGCATCCTCAGGAAGCGTATATTTCAAACGTGTTGCCTTGGTTGTAAAACCTGCGCCTGCAGTATACTTCGTGGAAATATTCCCGCTGAGTGTATTGCCGGCGGCAATACCGCCAAAAATAATCTGTGGAACCAATGCCGCCGAAGCAGGCGTGTTTTGCTGGCACCATACAATAGGCGCGGCAATGCTGTCAAATGCCACCAGACTGCTCTGATCACCATAAAGTGCAATAATTACCGGCTTTACTTTGCTAATAGAAGTGATAAAATTCATGTAGCGGGCATTGATCACCTGCTGGTCCGAAATCGAAATGATTACCGTATTGTAGTATTTTAAATCGTCTTCCAGTTTATATAAAGCTTTGGAATCCTCATAAGGACTCGCGGCGAAGGGCGTAACTTTTGCGTATTTGTTCAGCAGACTGTCAGACACCGCCTGGAAGCTAAAACCCAGGTTTACGGAAGCAATATTTTTTTTATCCAGGGCAGTTAAGGGTACCAGGTTAGACTGGTTATTCAGCAATACTGTACGCTGTAAAATAGTGTTATTAGTTTTCAGCAAATCTTCATTTTTCTGGTGGTTCTGCGCGCAGGCACTGAGGCTGAAGATGGCAACGATGCAAACCGTAAAGGTCTGCACAAGGTTACGTTTTATCATAAATTCTTTTAAATCATTCAAAACGATAAAGATATAAAAAACCGTATGGGGGCAGAGTCATTAAAAGGTCTTTATAATCAAAAGATTTATGTATAAGGCTTATTTTCGTTAAATTAGCAACCTTTACGAAGGAGATAAATGTCAGATATAATACAACTTTTACCCGAGAATGTTGCCAATCAAATTGCTGCCGGAGAGGTAGTTCAGCGGCCTGCGTCGGCAGTAAAAGAGTTGCTGGAAAATGCCATTGATGCTGGGGCGAATAAAATACAACTTATCCTGAAAGATGCCGGAAAAGCATTGATTCAGGTCATAGATAATGGCTGTGGGATGAGCGTTACAGATGCACGTATGTGCTTTGAGCGCCATGCAACGTCAAAAGTGCGCAAGGCGGAAGATCTTTTTGCCATCCGTACCATGGGATTTCGCGGAGAGGCCATGGCTTCTATTGCCGCAATTGCGCAGGTGGAACTTAAAACCCGCCGCCATGAGGATGAGCTGGGTACGCTCATTGAAATTGAAGGTGCTACTGTTACCAGGCAAGAAGTTATTGCCACTGCCGAAGGAACAAGCCTCTGTATCAAAAACCTGTTTTACAATACACCTGCAAGGCGTAACTTTTTAAAGAGCAATCCCGCAGAGATGAAGCATATCCTCGATGAGTTTCAGCGGGTATCATTGGCCAATCCGGCTATTGCTTTTAGTTTGCACCATGATGGTGCGGAGATATTCCGCCTGCCATCATCTGCTTTAAAACAACGCATTGTGCATTTGTTTGGCAACAATTACAACGAAAGGCTGATTCCTGTAGAAGAAGAAACTACCATTATCAACCTTAAAGGATTTATCGGCAAGCCACAGTTTGCCAAGAAAACCCGCGGAGAGCAGTTCTTTTTTGTGAACAACAGGTTTATCAAAGATGCTTATCTTAACCATGCGGTGAACAAAGCATATGAAGAATTGCTTACCGATGAGAACTTTCCGCTGTATGTGCTGTTTATAGATATTGATCCGTCAAAGATTGATGTTAATGTGCATCCTACAAAAACAGAGATCAAATACCTGGACGAAAAATCAATTTATGCGATTATTCATTCGGCAGTGAAAAGGTCGCTGGGCAGGTTTAACATCAGTCCGACTATAGATTTTGACCAGGAAACGGCTTTCAGCGGGATGATCAGCAATAAATCGCTGGATGAAATTGTACCGCCAAGTATCAGCTTTAACCCTGATTTTAATCCTTTTAGTGAGGACAAAACTACTGAAAAACCATCTGTTGGTGGTTTTAGCAATGGAGGAGCCTACAGGGAAAAACAAACGAGCACTAAAAATTGGGGTTCCTTATATGAAATCTCCAATCACCAGCCCGTAGAGCAGGTAGAAATGCAGCTTCCCGGCAATGGCCCTGAAGCAAAATATGCACCTGTGCAAAAACAGTTGATGCAGCTGCACAACAAGTACATTCTTTCGCAGATTAAATCTGGCCTGATGCTGATTGACCAGCAGGCGGCACATGAAAGAATTTTATATGAGCGCTTTAGCCTGCATCTGGAAGATCGCAAAGGCGCTTCACAGCAAAGCCTGTTCCCGCAAACGGTAACACTGAGCCCTAATGATTATGAGCTGGCAAAAGGTATGTTAGACGACATCAAGAGCCTGGGTTTTGAAGTACGTGAGTTTGGAAAGAACACCCTCGTTATTGAAGGCATTCCGGTAGATCTTGGCAGCAACCAGGTGAACGAAACGCAGCTGTTTGAACACCTGATCGAGGGATTTAAAAACTCGCAGCAAGAGCTGAAGCTGGATAAAAGAGATGCCCTGGCGCGAAGTATGGCAAGAAACAGTGCCATCAAAAGCGGGGTGGTGCTCGGACAGGAAGAAATGAACATGCTGATAGAACAATTATTTGCCTGCAAGGCACCTAATTTTAGTATCAGTGGGAAACCGGTAATCCAGACAATGTCCTTGTCTGAGCTGGACAAAAAATTTGATAAATAAAGAAGATGAACAATATTTATATACCACCGGTAGTTAAAAACCTGCTGATTATCAACGTGCTGTTTTTTATCGCCAAGTATATTTTTGAATCGAAAGGCATACAGCTGGAATTTTACCTGGGGGCGATGTATTTCGACTCGCCGTTATTTAAAATCTGGCAGCCGATCACCTACATGTTTATGCATGGAGGTTTTACGCATATTTTATTCAACATGTTTGCCCTGTATTCCTTTGGCTCGGTCATAGAAGGCCGATGGGGGGCAAAACGTTTCCTCAATTTTTACCTGATCACAGGGCTGGGGGCGCTGGCATTGCAATGGGCGGTACAGGCAGTTGAAGTATATGGGATTACAGGTTCAGTCCTTAATCCAGGCGCAGTAACAATTGATATTGTAAAGGGCATCGCTTCGCTGAACCTCAATGGCATTTCATCTGAGCAGGGAAATACGCTGCTGGGCATTTATTCCGGTCCGATGGTTGGTGCCTCGGGTGCTATATTTGGCTTGCTGGTAGCTTTCGGCATGCTTTATCCGGATGCAGAGTTATATATCATGTTTATTCCAGTACCGGTTAAGGCAAAATATATCATACCTATTTATATTTTGATAGAATTAAGTTTAGGTGTGGCACAGTTCCAGGGCGATTCTATTGCCCATTACGCTCACTTAGGTGGTGCATTAATTGGATTTATCCTCGTTAGGCTCTGGAGGCATAAAAATACTTTTTACGACTATTATGACTAAGAATAACTTTTTAGAAGAACTAAAATTCAAGGTTTTCCGCTCCGGAAACCCGGTATTCTTTTATATAGGAATCAATACCATCGTGTTTGTTGCGGTGGCCTTATTTGGTGTCACTTATTTTCTGGCAGGTAATACCAGTGTGCGTTTTATGGATTACATGCGTGAATACGTAGCTTTCCCGGCAGCACTGGAACGCTTTCCATTTCGTTTTTATACCCTGCTGACCTATCAGTTTTTTCACGACGGTATTTTTCATGTGCTGTTTAATATGTTATGGTTATACTGGATCGGCAATATCTTGCTGGACTTTATCAAACCGCGTCAGTTTCACTTTATCTACCTGGTGGGTGGTGTGTTTGGGGGGCTGGTATTTGCCCTGGCCTATAATGTATTTCCGCCATTTGCCCAGAGCCTTCCCTATGCAACGGTAATTGGTTCCTCGGCCTCGGTGATGGCTATAGCAGTAGCAACTACTGTGTTACTGCCCGATTATACGATGAGCCTGATGCTGATTGGCAGCATTAAGTTGCGGTATATCATCTTATTTTATATTGTGATTGATGTAATCAGTATTGCCTCTACCAATGCAGGCGGAAGTTTTGCCCATCTTGGCGGGGCTTTATTTGGACTGATATACATTAAATTATTGCAGAATGGGAGCGACTGGAGCAAGTTGTTTCAGCGTAAACCCAAGTTAAAAGTAGTAAAAAATGATGCGCCGAAAGCTTCGGCAAAAACCAAAAAAAACGGTGTAGACCAGAAAGAAGTTGATACGATACTGGATAAAATTTCTAAGTCCGGTTATGATAAACTAAGTAAAGAAGAGAAAGAGACCCTGTTTAAGGCGAGCAAAGATTAATGGAGAAACGGAAAACCACATTTTTTGGGAAAGTATTGCTGCTGATTGCTGCGGTATTGGCATTCACGCTGATATTGGGCATCCTGGCGGGAAAAACTGATCCGAGAAGTTTCATCCTTCTGGCATTTTTTGGACTTGCTTATCCCTTCCTTCTGTTATTGAATGTGATCATGGTAGTGATCTGGCTGCTGCGCAACAAGCTGATTTATGCGCTGGCGACTGTTGCCATCATCCTTTTAGGCTGGCATGCGCTAATTGCTACTGTAGGATTTATCGGGGAGGCCGGCGAGGGTCCAAAGCCGGCGAGCGACCTGGTGAGGATGATGACCTATAATGTGCATAGTTTCAAGCCTTATGGCGAAGACAGCAACGAAGCGGTGAAACAGCAAATGCTGGCGGTGGTTAGAAAAGAAGATCCTGATGTGGTTTGCTTTCAGGAGTATTATTCAAGGCGTAAAGGTTCTTTCAATATCAACGACAGCCTGAAAAGGATGTTGAAAACCTCAAACAACTTTTTTGTGCCCACCTCAGAAAATAATTATGAAGCCATGGGGCAGGCGATTTTTACCCGATACCCGATTGTAGCTAAAGGAACAATCGCCTTTGGAGACGCCACTGCCGGAAACTCGGCGATATGGATTGATATCAAAGTAAAGGGAAAACAGGTGCGGGTATATAATGTGCACCTGCAGTCGATATCATTTGATAAGCAAGATTATAACTACCTGGATAAGGTTACCAAAAAAATGGATGCCGAATTAACGCCGTCGAAAAGGATACTGGGGATGCTCAAAAGGGCCTTTATCAAGCGCAGTGCACAGGTAGACATCATGAAAGCACATATGGCCACCTGTAAAACGCCATTTTTGATCGCAGGGGATTTTAATGATACCCCGGCTTCTTATGCCGTTACCCAGCTCACCAAATCACTGAACAATACCTTTGTGGCAGAAGGAACCGGTCTGGGCAGAACCTATAACGGTAAGTTCCCTAATTTTCAAATCGACTATATATCTGTCACCAAAACTATCAAAGTGATTAACCACAGGATTATCGAGGCTAAATTATCGGATCATTTTCCTGTAAGAAGTGACTTAAGGATCAATTAATATACCTGCAAATTTCTAACTTTGTCAGCCCGCTGATAAAACCCTGGCGGCTTTTAAAATAAAACAGATAAAATGGAGAACGGCTTACAGCTCTACAACACCCTTTCACGCAAAAAGGAAAACTTTGAACCCCTGAACGGAACCCACGTGGGTATGTACGTTTGCGGGCCTACTGTTTACAGTGATGTGCATTTGGGTAACTGCCGTACTTTTATCTCTTTTGACTTGATTTTCAGGTACCTGAAGCACCTGGGTTTTAAAGTACGCTATGTACGTAACATCACCGATGCCGGCCACTTAGAGGGCGATAGGGATGAAGGCGACGATAAATTTGCTAAAAGAGCCAAACTTGAGCAGCTGGAACCGATGGAGATTGTACAGAAATATACCCTGGGTTTCCATGATGTATTGCGCATGTTTAATACGCTTCCTCCAAGTATTGAGCCTACGGCTACAGGCCATATCATCGAACAGATTGAGATGATCAAAGAGATTATCGCCAACGGTTATGCTTATGAAGCCAATGGAACGGTATACTTTGATGTAGAAAAATATAACAAAACTTATAATTATACCATATTAACCAACCGCAATCTGGAAGACATGATGGCCAATACCAGGGAACTTGGTGGTCAGGATGAAAAACGCGGTAGACTGGACTTTGCGCTTTGGATCAAAGCGAAGCCGGAAACGCTGATGCGCTGGCCATCGCCATGGGGCGTAGGTTTTCCGGGCTGGCATATTGAATGCTCGGCCATGAGCGCCAAATACCTGGGCGAAGAATTTGATATTCATGGTGGCGGAATGGACCTTGCAGCAACACACCATACCAACGAAATTGCACAGTCTGAGGCTTGCTACCATAAACATCCGGCAAAATACTGGATGCACACCAATATGCTTACGGTCAACGGGTCACGTATGTCCAAAACCGCGGGTAATGGCTTTATGCCGCTGCAGTTGTTTAGTGGCGACCATCCCTTGCTGAAAAAGGGATACAGCCCGATGACGGTGAAATTCTTCATGTTACAGGCGCACTATCGCAGTACGCTGGATTTTTCTAACGATGCACTTGATGCTTCAGAAAAAGGCTTTAGAAGGTTAATGAGTGCTCTTGGCTTATTGGAGAAGATTTCCCCTTCGGCCACGTGTGATTTTGAAATTGCACCAATCAGGGCCAACTGTGTGAAGGCGATGAATGACGACTTCAACAGTCCGGTGGTTATTGCAGAACTGTTTGAGGCGGCGCGAATTATCAACGTTATCTATGATGGTAAAGGAAAAATCAACGCAGAAGAACTTGATGCACTGAAACAGCTGATGCAGGACTTTGTCTATGACATTTTCGGGTTAAAGGATGAAGAGAGTTCAAACCTTGAACTTAATTCTGTCCTGAACATGGTCATCGACATCCGCAAAAGCGCCAAAGAGAACAAAGACTATGCTACTTCTGATAAAATCCGTGTAGGCTTGCAGGAGATTGGCATCCAGCTGAAAGATAGCAAAGAAGGTACTACCTGGAACAAAGCTTAAGACGAATACCAACCAAATCTTTATATTATTACTATTTTCAGCACATGATCAATAAACTTATTTGCACGCTAACCGCTGCAATGATAACTGTTGGAGCTTTTGCCCAGCGCAGCGATGGTACCACACAATCACTGGTTAAAGCAGAACAGGAATTTTCTGAAGCCGCTGCCAGTCGCGGGGAAAAATCAGCTTTTCACTCATACAGCGCTTCCAATGCGCTTTTGTTCAGGCCCAACCCGGTAAATGTTAAAACTTATTTTGCCAGTAAGGATGAAGATAAAGGCTTAAGCTGGGCACCTGCCTATGCACAGGTTTCGCGGAGTGGCGACTGGGGATTTACCACAGGCGGTTATACGCATGAGGGTACAGAGAAAACCTACGGACAATACCTTTCTGTATGGAAAGCGGTTGGTGCTAAATGGGAGCTGGTGCTTGATATGGGCAACAGTCACAGTAAACCATTGCGTACGGTAAAAACCAATTTTGTTGAGCCCAAAGATTATTTCAAACCAAAGTTTGCTGGCCCTAAACAAATGGCTGCCGCGAAAGATGTGATCTTAACCACAGAAAAAACGCTGAATGCCATGTTAAAATCTTACGGGATGGGTGCTTTTGGCGGATTCCTGAACACAGACTCCAGACTTTCTTTTCCTGGTTATGAACCGGTAATTGGTAAGGATAAAATTGTAGGTTTTTACAATAGCGTATTCAGCAAAATCACACTTAAAACAACACAGGTAGACAGGGCTTCGGGTGGCGATCTTGCCTATACTTATGGCCTGGCAACTATTGATTACAGAACTGATCTGAGAGAAAGTTTCCACTATATCTTTATCTACGAGCGTCAGGCAGATCATAACTGGAACCTGATCCAGCAAATATATACGCCTGCAGAACGGTAGTTATCCGGCAGCAAAAAAGGGTTTCCAGATTCATTTCCGGAAACCCTTTTTTATTATCATACCCGGGTAGTATATAGGCTACCCATCTTGTAACGCGGCTCATTTTAACCTTTTAATTCAACAACAATGAAGAAAAGTATAGTATTGCTCCTGACCATTTTATTGGCTATAAACGTACAAGCACAGGATTTTGATAAACAGGGCAACAGAGGAGCCCGGGGATTAGCACCTGAAAATACAATCGAAGGCATGTTAAGGGCACTGGATTTGGGTGCAACTACAATAGGTATGAATGTGGTGATCTCTAAAGATAGTCAGGTTGTGTTATCCCACGAACCCTACTTTAACAATGAAATTAGTCTTACTCCTGCCGGAAAAGACATCTCCCTTAAGCAGGAGCAAAGTTATAACATGTACCAGATGGACTATGCGCAGATCAGGAAGTTTGATGTAGGCAGCAAGGTACACAAGCGTTTTCCGGGACAACAGAAGTATGAAGCCTATAAACCTTTGTTAACTGAGGTGATTGATGCTGTAGAAGCCTATGTGAAGCTGCATAAACTGCCAAAGCCAACCTATGGTATTGAGATCAAAACGGTACGCAAGGGCGATGGCATATTTCACCCCGAACCAGCGGAGTTTTCACAGCTGGTCATGGACGTGGTTAATGCGAAAAAGATGGCTAAAAGAACCATCATCCAGGCCTTTGACATCAGGTCACTGCAATACGTGCATGAGAAATATCCGAAAGTAAAAACAGCATTAATGATTGATGAAAAGGTTGATTTTGAAAATAACATCGCAGACCTTGGCTTTAATCCCACAGTTTACAGTCCTTATGCAGTATTGGTAGGTAAAGGTTTAGTAGACCGCTGCCATGCTGCAGGAATAAAAATTGTTCCCTGGACAGTGAATAGCCTTAAAGACATGAATTATATGGTAGGTTTGGGCGTAGATGGGATCATTACTGATTTCCCGAACTTGTTCAGCAAACTGGAATTGCCAGCTAAAAAGAAATAAACAATCTTGTTTCCATGCCTGCGGGGGCAGACAGTAATTGGTTTAGAATAGATTTCTGATGATCTTTTCTATAGATAATCCTTCTGCCTCGGCACGGTAGTTTCTCACGATACGGTGGCGCAGAATAGCTTCTGCCACCGCCTGTACATCTTCAATGTCCGGAGAATACTTTCCGGATATCGCCGCGTGACATTTGGCACCCAGAATCAGGAACTGCGATGCCCTTGGTCCTGCGCCCCAGTTTACATACTGGTTCACTTCTGCGGTTGCCAGGTCTGATCCGGGACGGGTTTTGCCGGTTAATTTAACGGCATATTCCAATACATTATCGGTTACCGGAATTGTGCGGATCAGCTGCTGAAAGTACTGAATCTGATCTGCATTGATCAGTTTCTTCAGTTTAACGGTTTCTCCGCTTGTCGAGTTTTTAACTATCGTCAATTCATCAGCAAAACTTGGGTAAGTCAACTGGATATTGAACATGAAACGATCGAGCTGAGCTTCTGGCAGGGGATAGGTTCCTTCCTGCTCAATAGGATTTTGTGTCGCTAATACGAAGAAAGGCTTTGGTAGTACATGACGGTGTCCGGCAGCAGTAACAGCTTTCTCCTGCATCGCCTCTAAAAGTGCGGCCTGTGTTTTAGGGGGAGTTCTGTTGATTTCATCTGCCAGTACTATATTAGAAAAGACAGGGCCTTTAATAAATTTAAAAGTCCTGTCTTCGCCTAAGATCTCTGCACCGATGATATCACCCGGCATTAGGTCCGGCGTAAATTGTATGCGGTTAAAGTTAAGGTCCAGCACATCCGCTACGGTCTGTACCAGTAATGTTTTTGCCAGTCCGGGAACGCCTACCAGCAAACAATGTCCGTTGCTAAAAATGGCGACCAGTACTGCTTTTACGGCTTCATCCTGTCCGATAACGACTTTACCAATCTCATTTTTAATATCATTATAAGATTTGTGGAGGGCATCAACTGCCGCAATGTCGTTAGGGTAAGTCATAGATTTCTATTTTGAGGCCGTCGGCATAGGTTTAGTCCATAATTTCAGTTCATCACACGACTGATAATCGGAATCAATTCGAATATAGGTATTCTCTCTCCTTTTCTCGAACCACTCACTCATCACACGGTTGCTTTTTTGCTCCTGTGCTTTTTCTTTGAACTTTGTATAATCCTGGTCTAAGTTTCCTTTGTGCGGAGCAATTTTAGATTTCAAAATCACGATCTTATAACCTTCTTTTCCATCCTGGGCAGTGAAAGGTGTTGGTCTTGACACTTCGCCAACCTTCATTGTATCTACCACCAAAAATACTTTTGGGTCTAATTTATCTGCCGGAATGAATGTTGTTCTGGCTGTTTGGTTATCTGCATAAAGGATCATTCCTCCATTGTACTTTGATTCTTTATCTGCCGAGTATAGTGATGCTGCAGAAGAAAAGCTGATTTTATCGGTCAGGATATTATTATAAATACTATCCGCATGCAGTTTAGCACGGTCTAAGGCCTGTGGCGTAGTTTGCGGGCGAATCAGGATATGGCGCGCATGTACCTGTTCTCCGCGTCGTTCTACAACCTGCAGGATGTGGAAACCAAATTCTGTTTCAAATACCGGAGAAATCTCTCCTGGCTTTAATTTAAAGGCATAAGCTGTAAATTCTTTCGCCATCATGGTACGGTCAAAGAAACCCAGGTCGCCACCCTCTGGTGCAGATCCCGGATCTTCAGAATATGTTTTAGACAGGAAGCCGAAATCTTCACCACTTTTCACCCTCAGCCTGATGGCATCCAGCTTATCGTAGAAACGTTGTTTTTCTGCTTTAGTCAACTCCGGGTGGATAACAATTTCACCTACTTCATATTCTGCAGGGATATCTGGCAGACTATCTTTTTTATAGGTGTTGTAATATTGCTGCACTTCTGAAGGGGTAACGCTTACTTTTTCGGTTATTGTTCCCTGCATTTTATTGGCCTGGAGCTGATCTTTAACATCAGGTCTCAGCTCATCTTTGTATTGAAGAACAGAACGGTTTAAGAACTCTTCCAGTTTATCCTGACCACCGGCACGCTGAATCTGGTAGCGCATTCTTCTGTCCAGCTCATCATCAACCTGTTTGTCGTCTACCATTACCGAGTCAATCTCCGCCTGTTGTTTCAGCAGGTGCTGAACAAGCATTTGCTGCATGATCTGGCACTTCACCTGCTCATTTGCAGGGTTCCCTGAATTGAGGTACATCACGTATTGCTGATTCAATTCAGACAACAAGATCACTTCACTTCCAAGGACAGCTATCACTTTGTCTACGCTTTGTTTTGGTTGCGCCTTAACGGTGAAAAACAAGAAGAGCAATCCGCTTGCCATCAATAAAACTTTCTTCATTATACTATTTTCAATTATATTTTATTTGCAAATTTACTATAATTCAGCAATTTGTATGCTGTATTATCTGGCCAGTCTGCTTAGTGCAGGCTGATCAATGGTTATTTTATATTTATTTCTCAGCGAGGTTACCCAGTCGCACTCCATTTTCCGCTGATAGTCTGCCGCCACCTGTTCTTTAATCTCTTCAAAAGAGTGGTTCGCATAACTTTCCGGATGTGCCTGATAATAGGCAAACATCGTATTCTCATCATCTTCTACCTTATTCCAAATCTTATCCTGCGAGATGTTAAACAGCAAAAGTGCTTCTTTGTATTCGTTGATGACCAGCGAATAGTCTGCCTTCTGCGCCTCTGCGGGTATCGCTGCCAACAGCGCTTTCTGATAAGTAGCTACTTCGGTTAAATAGGTGCTGTCTTTATCCAGACCGGCTTCCAGTGCATCTTCTACTTTGAGTTTGAAGTCTATGTAAATATTTATAAAAGAGATCAGGTCGCTTAGAGCGGGTTTTGGACTGTCCGGACGATGTTTTTTATAAATCCACACAAATTCTTTCTGACTGACAGGCTTGCCATTTACGATAGCAACGCTTTGTGCGACAGTGCTGAAATAAAAAAAACAAAGAATAATAATACAGTAGGTTTTTCTCACGAAAGATGTGCTATGGTATTTTTAAGGTATAAAAGTAACAATTTAAGGCACGATAACAGGATATTTAACTAATTTTAACACAAAAATTATTATCCAAAAACACAGGATTCATGGCTGTACAATTAACCGCTGGCGCCGCAGCACTCCGTCTATTTTTTACCGAGGATATTTATCTTGTTGATGGCGAAGAACCAGCTGCAGTGAAGCCCTTTGAAGGAATACAAGCCCAGGCACAGCCTGTCTTGACAGCAGCGCAGCCTGAAACTCCTGCTGCTTCTGCCTTGGAAGATGCGCGGCCTGCTTCTCCTATTGCTCCTGTTACTCCTGCTAATCCTATTACTCCCGCTCCTTCGGTTGCCAAGTTGAAACCAGTGATTACTGCAGAATTTAAATATCTGGGGAAAAACCAGAAAAATGTGCTGATCCTGGTTAACGACGCGCAGCATGAGGTAAGCACTGAACAGGGCAGGGAATTGTTGAGAAAGCTGGTGAAGGCGATAGACCTGACGGCAAACGATTTTGCATTGCTCAACTACTCTGGCTATAAGGGTACAGATTTTAGCACCCTAAGCACTTATTTTTCAAGTAAACTGGTATTGATGTTTGGTGTAAATCCTGCGGAGATTGGTTTACACGATTTGCCACAACATGAAATTAGCGTCCACAATACCATTCAACTGGTTTATACCACTAACCTGGATGAACTTGCAGCAGATCAGCAGGGTAAAAAAGTACTGTGGGGTAGCCTTCAAAAATTAAAATAACATGAGACAATTGGTATTTGCCACAAATAATCAGCATAAAACTACAGAAGTGAGCAGCTTGCTTGCCGGTCAATATGAAGTATTAAACCTGAAGGATATTGGCTGCGATGTGGATATCCCTGAAACAGCAGACAGCTTCGCTGGGAATGCGGCCTTGAAAACAAGCTATGTGGTGGGACATTATCAGCTGGATTGTTTTGCCGACGACAGCGGACTTGAAGTTGAAGCGTTGAACAATGAACCTGGAATTTATTCGGCACGTTATTCTGGCGGCAGGGGGGATGCTGCTAATTTACAGTTGGTGCTGCAAAAACTGGAGGGTGTAACCAACAGGACAGCGCAGTTCAAAACCGTAGTTTCTCTTTTTCAGGATGGTGAACAGCACTTTTTTGAAGGAACTATTCGTGGCAAAATCAGAACAGCGCCATCAGGCGAGAGCGGCTTTGGTTATGATCCAATCTTTCAGCCTGATGGATATGAGGTAACTTTTGCTGAGATGACCATGGCAGAGAAAAACCAGATCAGCCACCGGGCCATTGCTATGGCTAAACTTATTGCATTTTTAAAGGAGAAGTCTGTTTAGACAGCGAATCTGCTTTTTTCATTAGTCCCGGCAGTGCTTTTTTTACCGTATCAATAACCTTCGCCGGGATTTTATCCTGCAGGTTTAAGGAGTCTGCCGCATCTTTAAGTTGCTTTATTGTCCCCGCAGGAACTTTACCAGGGCTAACTATGCCAGCAGGTATTTTGTCTGTAGTAGTAGTAACTGTGCCCGCAGGAACTTTACCCGTGTTCACTTTTCCTGCGGCAGGCAGCGCTCCCTTAACGGCTGGTTTTGCACCAGATTTCACAGGTGTTTTTGTGCCGGTTTTACTTGTTTTTGCTGGTGTTTTGGCTTTTGCAGCAACCTTCGGATTAGTTACATCACGTTTAGATCTCGGCCTGATTTCCGGTTTCCAGATAAAGCCGGTCAGGATCACGTCTTCTTTCAGGTCGGCCACCGGCGTTGTTGCGCCTTCTACATTTTTTATCGGTACTACATCATCCAGCTCCCCATTTTTAAACAGCACTTTAATCCGGCTACTGATGGTCTGGTTCATTTTGTCGTAGCTCTTTTTGTCTTCTGTTTTTGTAAAATACACACTTTCGGCATTGCCATCTACGTACATGCTGTTCAGCTTTCCTTCTTTGAAAAATCCGGTAATCATTTTCCCTTTAATCTGGTTAAACTTAGCGGAATCCGTATCTACGTTTACCGAAAAGGCATTCTGGATTACCTGAATGGAATTTAACTTTTTGTTTCTCAGTTGCAGATAAATTGTGTCGCCGGTCTGCTGTGTCCCCTCCGACCAGATAATCGGATTCCGGTACCAGCGTAAAGTAGAATCTGCGCTGGTATAAAACAGGGAATCTGCTTTAGCCTGCATGTTGGATTTGAAAACATTCACATGGTGGTAGGCTTTAATGCTTCGCGTAGTTATGGTATCCAGCGGATTTACCGGCAGGCTATCTTTTGCCGCAGGTTTTTTTAGTCCGAGCTGTTTAACCGCGCCTTTTGCTACAGTTTTTTTTGCATCTGCCGAAGTTTTGAGGCTATCGTTTTTTGATGAATCAGCTGTAATGGCACGCTTATTTTTTTTGGGCACAACTGTAGAATCCAATGCCTTTCCATTGGCCCGTTTGAGCAGTGAATCTGCATTTTTAGGTATTATAACAGCCTTTTTTTGCAGACTGTCTGTTTTCAAACTATCCTTGCCAACACCAGGCAACGGAGGTTGATCATCTTTTCCTCCCTTTTTTGGTGCAGCGGCTTTTCCGGGAGGGTTTTTAGCTGCCGCTGGATTTCCACCCGGCTGCTGACCTGCAGCGCCAGGTTTTGCGACTGCCTTACCTTTCGCTGCTGCTTTATCGTCCCGCACTTCTTCGCCCAGCTCATTGTCTTTTTTTATCGCGGGGCCTTTGATAAGTTTCAGACTTTTTTGAAGTACCATCTGTGTTTCCAGCGTATCGGCACCCAGCCATAAACTATCTGGCTGCTTTACATCCTTCACCATCATCGAATCATTGGTGCCCATACCCGCATAGGCATTTTTGGTCACCAGGGTGCGCTGGTCTTTTTTGTAGTAAAACGCAAGTTGCCCACGCATCACCATTTTGTCTGTCGTATCCCGAAAAGTAATGTTTCTTACGGCTTTTCCATAACCTGCAATGCCGTCATAATATAAACTGTCACCCTTCAACGATCTGCTGCCAGAAGTGTAAAGGTTTTTTTTACCGAAATAGGCATAAGTAGTTTTGGTATTGTAAGCGCCGTTTTCCGTATAGAGATTGCCGTCTTTTTCTTTGATATTGGTAGGGCCATAAAAATAAGCCCAGTTGCTGAAGGTATTGTAGCGCAGCGTATCCGATTTTATCGTGCTCTGCTCTGTCACTACGAGAACGTTGTAGCGAAAATAAGCGTCCCGGCTATTGGCGAAATAATAACCGTTTTTACTGGTAATGGTGGCATCTTTATTTACAATTTTTCCGCCATCTACATAAGTTCCGATTTTGGGCACCATGTCATAGTCCAATATGTTGGTAGTCAGTACCGAGGTTTTATCCACCAGTCGTACATTGCTCGTTAAATGCGCCAACTTGGCATTCCCATCATAAGTGAGCCGGTCTGAATAGATATTGATCGTGTCTGCCTGGTTGATGTGTACGTTATCAAAGGCTTCAAAGTAATTTTTGGCGGTATAAAAGACAGCACTATCACATGTGAGAATCGCATTGTCTTGCCTGAATGTGGGTTTCCTTAAATAGGTAATATCTGTTTTAGTTACAATCCTGCTGCGTTCAGAACTTTGAAGGATAATCTTAGTTTTCTGCTGTGCCTGTAGCGATAATACGCACAATAATAGCAATGAAAATGCCGCAAAGCTTTTTCCTGCGGTATAGAGAAACGCGCTCATGAACCTTTTATGCAGTGTTGAGAACGAAGATAATTTAATAGGAGTGTGTATTTTTTGCACAATACAAAGTTAGTTTTTTGCTTCCCATAATCATGGGCATAAATCTCTTTTTTATAAGTAAGTTTGATTGATGTTACCCTTAGAAAGCTTCAAACAATATATACGTCAAAATGAACTGTTTAGTGCGGGCCATAAAATTTTACTGGCAGTAAGCGGGGGGAAGGATTCTATACTGATGGCGCATCTTTTCAAAGCCTCGGGATTTGACTTTGGGATGGCACATTGCAACTTCGGATTAAGGGGCACGGAATCACAACGTGATGAACATTTTGTACGTACGCTTGCCGCTGTTTTGGAAGTGCCTTGTTATGTGACACATTTTGAGACCAAGGCTTACGCCGCTGAACACTCTATTTCCACCCAGATGGCCGCCCGGGATTTGCGCTACCTTTGGTTTGAAGAATTGCGGATAGCCCATCAGTTTGACCGTATTGCGGTAGCCCATCACCAGGATGATGCAGTAGAAACGGTATTGTTAAATCTGGTTAGGGGAACGGGTATCGCAGGCTTGCATGGCATCCTTCCAAAAAGAGGAAACCTGATCCGGCCGCTGCTTTTTTTGTCGCGCGCGGAGATAGAGGAGCTGATTACTGCCGGGTCGATAGACTTTGTTGAAGACAGCTCTAATTTGAGCAGCACCTATGCGCGCAACAAAATCAGGCTGGAGGTAATTCCGAAACTCAGGGAGATTAACCCGAATCTTGATGAAACCTTTGCGCAAAACATCAGGCGCTTTACGGAGACCGAAATGGTGCTGCAGGACAAAATTGCTGCTGTGCGGCAAGAGCTTTGTCAGCAAAAAGGTGACACGGTATATCTCGCGATAGATAAAATCAAACAGCTTCAACCGGCAAATTTACTATTGTCAGAGCTGCTGAAAGACTATCACTTTACTACTGCCGTTACTGAAGAAGTTCTGCATTCGCTGGACAAACAGAGTGGTACATCATTTTACAGTGCCACGCATCGCCTTACGATCAACAGAGAGCAGGTGCTGATCACTGCAATTTCAGCACAGGCTGATGGTTTTAGCGTCATCCATCCATCGGACAGCAGTGTAAATCTGCATGGGCAACGCCTTGAAATTAATATTTCGGACAGCGTGGGTTTTGAAAATAATGCCTCAAAGGCATTTGTCGACCATGAGCAACTGATTTTTCCACTGATTGTGCGGACCTGGCAGGCGGGGGACCGCTTTATGCCTTTGGGGATGAAAACCTTTAAAAAACTCAGTGATTTTTTTATCGACCAGAAGGTGCCGCTACCCGAAAAAGAAAAGGTGCCTGTGCTTATTAATGGCAATGGTGAGGTGATCTGGATAGTGGGACTGAGGCAGGATAACAGATATAAAGTGACGGCTACAACAAAAAAAGTCGCTATATTCGAACAGAAATTTATTTAGATGAGCAATATAAAATACGCATTTCTGGAGAAACAATATATTGGTCGCGACTATATCAGGATCTGTATCAGGTTGTTGATGGCAGCTTTCTGTTTTGGTGCCTATGTATATGAGCGGGACCGCGATAGAACACAGGATTTGTTTCTGGTTGTTGGTTTCGGGATCATCGGGATTTCTATTATCCTGCTCTTTATGATCCAGTACAAAACGATCATTCATAATAAAAGTATGATCATCGACGGCTTGTGGACCGCTAAAAAAGTTAAGATTGACCTGAACAGCGTAGTGAAGGTTAGGAAAGATACCTATAGTAATTACCTGTTTAATAACCCGGTATATAACCTGCACCGTAAAGGAAGCATCCGTTTCTATTCTTCGGGCAAGGATGCCGTTGTGCTTACAGACAGGGACGGACTTGAATATTATATCGGAACACAGCGTCCGAATGAGTTATATCTGGTAATCCAGGCAGAAATGGCCAGCTAAATTTGGTGTAGAAGAAATAATTGCAATTGCGTAACATAAAGCTCGTTTTTAGTGTTGTAATTTGTAATTGTATCAATAGTCTGATATAAGACATTATAGAATCTATATTAATGAAGATAGGTATTGTTTGTTACCCTACTTTTGGTGGTAGCGGTGTTGTGGCTACAGAGTTAGGAAAGGCACTGGCCGATGAAGGACATCAGGTTCACTTTATTACCTACAGTCAGCCTGCGCGGTTGGACTTTTTCTCTGCTAATCTTTATTATCACGAAGTATCCGTAAGGGATTATCCCCTGTTTGATTACGCTCCATATGAATCTGCGCTTGCCAGTAAACTGGTAGATGTAGTGAGATTTGAGAAACTGGATATTCTTCACGTTCACTATGCCATTCCACATGCATCGGCAGCCTTTATGGCCAAGCAGATCCTGGAAACCTATGGTATCCATATTCCTTTTGTAACTACCCTGCACGGGACAGATATCACCCTGGTGGGTAAAGATCCAACGTATAAACCTGTGGTTACGTTTTCCATCAACAAATCTGATGGCGTTACTACCGTATCGGCCGATCTGAAAGAAGATACGAAGAACCATTTTGATATCACTACAGAGATTGAAGTGATCCCTAATTTTATTGATTTTAGTCGTTTTACGGCTAAACCGAAAGATCATTTCAAAAAGGCAATTGCGCCGAATAACGAGCGTATTTTGATACATACGTCAAACTTCAGGAAAGTGAAACGCACGTCTGACGTGATTAAGATGTTTAAGCTGATTCTGGAGAAAATACCTTCCAAGCTGTTAATGGTGGGAGATGGGCCAGACCGTGCAAACAATGAAATGTTGTGCAGGGACCTGGGCATTTGCGATCATGTAAGATTTTTAGGTAAACAGGATGCCATCGAAGAAATCTTATCTGTATCTGATTTATTCCTTATGCCATCTGAGACGGAGAGTTTTGGATTGGCAGCATTGGAAGCCATGGCCTGCAGGGTTCCTATCATTACTTCTAATGCTGGCGGATTGCCGGAGTTGAATGTAGATGGGTTTTGCGGTTATATGAGCAATGTGGGTGATGTTGAAGATATGGCTGCCAAAGCGGTTTCTATCCTTGAAAACGATGATGTGCTGAATACGTTTAAAGCCAATGCTTTTACCAGGGCTCAGGATTTTGACCTTAAGAAGATCCTGCCACATTATATTAACCTTTATAACGCAGTAATTGCCAAACATCCGGCTCATGAGTCGGGCTTAATTGGGGTTAGCGAATAATCTTTTTGAGATAGGGGAATTTCCTCATAAAAAAATCCCCGGCGACCTTCTTGGATGCCGGGGATTTTTTATGTGTTATGCTTTTATGATCAAACAAGCCTGACCGCCCTTAAGCTTATCCTTTAGGCACAAATACAAAACATACTGGTGCGCCAAGGCTAACCTTTTTGCCGCTATCTTTGAGCAAGCCAGTTGATGCATCACGCTCAAAAATCACGATGTTATCACTGTTTTGATTTCCCGCCAGCAGCCATTTGCCACTTGGGTCGATCACAAAGGCCCTTGGACCTTTTCCGCCACTGCTGATCTGCCCCTTTTCGGTAAGTTTGCCATCTGCAGCCACGGCAAATGTGGTGATGGTATTTGCGCTACCTCTGTTGCTGGCATACAAAAATTTCCCATCTGCAGAGAATTGTATGTCAGACGCACCACTTTCACCTTTAAAATCTTTAGCCACCAGGCTAGTCTCCTGAATCTTTTTCAAAGAATCACCCTCGTAGCTAAAAACAGTAAGGTCTGCCTGCATCTCCTGCAGCAGGTAAGCAAACTTACCGCCCGGGCTAAATACGATATGTCTTGGTCCGCTGCCGGCTTTTACACCAATGCTGTCTTTCAGTACCAGGATGTTTTTCGCATCGTCCTTATGGTATTCATATAAGTAAACCTTATCCTCACCAAGGTCGTTACTCACCACATATTTGCCGTCTGGGGTAAAACGTACCATATGTACATGTGCGCTTTCCTGTCTGGCTTTATTGATGCCCGATCCTGTATGCTGAATCACTTGTTTTGCAGCTGTAAGCGCACCGTTTGTCTCTCTGCCATAAACGGAAATATTGCCACTGCTATAATTGGCAATGAGTACATTTTTATCATCAGCGATGATATAACAAGGGTCTTCTCCTTCAGCTTTTTGTTTGTTAAGAAACCCTAATTTGCCGGTGGCCGCGTCAAAGCTGAATGCGCTTACCTCACTTTTTTTTGCGTTTTCATTTACGGCATACACGAATTTTTTATCATCGGTCACCGTCAGGAAGCTGGGGTTGATTACGTTTTTCTCTACACTGGTTTGTGTAAGTTCTGCGGTTTCAGTATTGAAGTTATATGTATAAATGCCTTCGCTTTTTCCCGGGGCGGTATAGGTTCCGATAACCAGGTTATAGTCTTTTTGCATGGTTTGCTGTTTTTGTCCCTGACCCTGGCAGCCAAAAAGGACCGGGATCACTAGATAGAGTAGTTTTTTCATTCGCTGCAAGGGTTTAGGGTTTAACAAAGAAGCCCGCATAATGTTATGCAGGCTTCGAGTATATGCTACTAATATAGCTTTAATTTTATTTAATCAGGTGTTTGATCTGAATCAATTCATGCTCTTCCAGATAACGCCATCTTCCACGTGGAAGGTCTTTTTTGGTTAAGTTTCCATAAACCACGCGGTCTAGTTTCACTACCTCATAACCCAGGTGCTCGAATATCCTGCGGACAATCCTGTTTTTACCACTGTGAATCTGGATACCTATTTCACGTTTAGAACCGCCGGCAACATAAGAAACCGAATCTGGCTTGATGATACCGTCTTCCAGTTCCAATCCGAATTGAATTTTGTTCAGGTCGCCCTGACTCAGACTTTTGCTCAGTTCAACATGATAGATTTTTGTGATACCATTTCTAGGGTGAGAAAGTTTATCAGCAAGGTCACCGTCGTTGGTCATTAATAATAAGCCCGTTGTATTACGGTCTAAACGACCCACCGGATAGATACGCTCTCTGCTGGCTTTTTCTACCAGAGACATCACTGTACGACGTTCCTGAGGATCGTCTGTTGTGGTGATATAATCTTTTGGTTTGTTAAGCACTACGTAAACTTTCTTCTCACGTTTCAGCAATTCGCCATTGTAGCGAACTTCATCCTTCGCAGGATCTACTTTATGTCCCAGTTCAGAAACCGGAATCCCGTTCACAGAAACCACACCTGCTGCAATCAGCTCATCTGCCTTACGGCGTGAACAGATACCAGAGTTAGCGATGTAACGGTTTAAACGGATTTTTCCATCATCAGCGGCGCTGCTTTCTTTTCTGCTACGCATAACCGGTGCGCTTTGCGGACGGTCTTTTGAGAATGGCTTGCCACCAGATAAAAGAGGGTTATCATCTCTTTTTCTAAACGGTCTGCTATCGGTACTTCTTGAGGTATTGCTTTTTTTATTTTCGAATGTTCTGAATGGTCTTTCGCCATCAGTAGCATAGTTGTCTTTTTTTACATAACTACGACTTTCATTTCTCGGCATTTCTTTGGAACTGCCTTCTTTGAATGCCCGTGGTTTGAAACTCGATGGTCCGCCAGAGCTTCTTGGACTCTTAGGTCTGAAGGTACTTCCTTCGCCATCTTTGCCGGCTCTCGGTCTGAAATTGCTGCTGTCACCCTCTCTTGGTTTGAAGCTGCTTCTTTCGCCATCTCTTGCGGGCCTGCCTTTAAAATCTTTAGCATCGCCATCGCGGCCTGCTCTTGGTCTGAAATTGCTGCTGTCGCCTTCTCTTGGTTTAAAGCTGCTTCTTTCACCTTTAGACTCACTATCGCGACCAGCCCTTGGTCTGTAGTTGTCTTTACCTGCACCAGATTTACTCCTATCGTTCCCCTCTTTTCCTTCAAACGAGCTTTTGCCTTTGTACGAACTTCCAGTTCCACTTTGGCTTCTACCTGTTGTGCTTCGGTTTCCCGGATTGGACTTGTCATCCCGACTGTTCCTGTTGTTATTTTTTGTCATGATACGCTGTTAACCACATAATTAATGCGGGGTGCAAATTTAATAAAAATCGTTCAATTCACCTCTTAAAATTTAAATCCTTTGGAAGAATTTAAAATCGTGCTTTATAGGTGTTTAAACAGGATATTTGGCCCTAAATTACGTAATTACTTGATAATTAGCTTTGTAATTTGTAGGTTTGCAAACGTTTTATAAATTATTCACCAAAAAAAGGAGGAAGATGATAAAGAAACACATAATATCATGTTCGGTAATTTTAGGATTACTGGTTATGGCAAAAGTGTTTGCTTACTACATGCCCCAAGCAGCAAAAAGTCAAAAAAAAGAAGTTAGTACCCGCATTAATACCAGTACAAAAAGCATTATTGCTACCATAAAAAAGGCGCCAGTTTCGCTAATGGCCCGATTAAATTTTGCAGAAGAATCTCTACCCCTGGGTGACAGGAAAGTGGAGCGAAAAATGAAAAGAATTCTTGCTGCTCATAGTTACAGTCACCTGCAAACAGATCGCTTGCACCGGATGGCAGAAGAGTGGTTCCCCGTGATCGAACCCATACTTGCCGCTTACGGTATCCCCGACGATTTCAAATATGTTCCCCTGGTAGAATCCGGATTACACGGTGGAATGTCTCCAAAAGGAGCAAATGGCTTCTGGCAGTTTATGCCAGGCACGGCCCGCAGCTACGGATTGAAAGTAAATTCAAAGGTTGACGAACGTAAAAACCTGCGCAAATCTACCATCGCCGCCTGCAAATACATCAAAGAACTCTATGGTACTTTTGATAGCTGGACATTGGTTGCCGCTGCTTATAATGTGGGTGATACGCACATGAAAAAACAGATCAACAGACAAAGCCAGGATAACTACTTCAAAATGAAACTTAACCGTGAAACTGGTGGTTATGTTTATAAACTCATTTCGATGAAGGAAATCATGAGACACCCGGTACGTTATGGCTACCGCTCACCTAAAAGTGTGCTGGCCTTACATACCACTACAGAATAATGCAATATTGACATGCAAATTGGGCAAGCCAGCAATTATAGCTGGCTTTTTTTGTGGGCCAACATTTTCTAGGTCTGCTGAGGCCGCTTGAGGGCACTTTTCTAATGATAAAATTTTTAGCATTTTTGTGGCTGAAAATTTGCTGTCTCTATTTCAAAGCAGCAATAGCGTTATAAATATATATGAGCAAAAATACCATCGACCTGGGCGAGCAAAAAGATGTTGAAGTATACGGTGCCAGGGTCCACAACCTTAAAAATATAGATATCTCTTTTCCCCGCAACCAGCTTGTTGTAATTACCGGATTAAGCGGCAGCGGAAAGTCATCGCTGGCATTTGATACAATCTATGCCGAAGGGCAGCGCCGCTACATGGAAACTTTTAGTGCCTATTCCCGCCAGTTTATGGGCGGCATGGAGCGTCCGGATGTGGACAAAGTTTCGGGCCTGAGCCCTGTTATCGCTATTGAGCAAAAAACAACCAGCAAAAACCCACGATCTACGGTAGGCACCATCACTGAAATCTATGATTTTATGAGGTTGCTGTTCGCGCGTACTGCCGATGCTTTCTCTTACAATACAGGAGAGAAAATGGAACGCATGAGCGAAGACCAGATTCTGGATAATATATATGGCAAATATGACGGGATGGCTGTAAATATCCTCGCCCCGGTGGTGAAAGGTAGAAAGGGCCATTACCGCGAGTTATTTGAACAAATCCGCAAACAGGGATTTATTAAGGTACGTATCGACGGCGAGATACAGGATATGACGCCAAAGATGCAGGTAGACCGCTATAAAATCCATGATATTGAGATTGTGGTAGACCGTTTGCTGATTGATCGTAAAGATCATAAACGTTTGATTGATTCCGTGCAGGCAGCGATGCGTTTAGGTAAAGGCATTATTAAAATCAGTGATAAGGAAAATAACGTCTCTCACTTCAGTAAGTTCCTGATGTGCCCGACTACGGGTATCTCTTACGATGAGCCACAGCCAAACAGTTTTTCATTTAACTCTCCCTATGGAGCCTGTGAAACCTGTGACGGACTGGGTTATATCTTTGTGGTGGACAAAGAGTCGGTAATGCCTAACCTGAAGCTTAGCATTATGAATGGCGGTTTGGCACCACTTGGTGAATACAGGGATATCTGGGTGTTCCAGGTGATTAAGGCAGTAGCCAAAAAATATAGCTTTTCATTGTCTACCCCGCTGGAAAAATTGAGCGAAGAGCATATCGGTATCCTCCTTAACGGTAGTCCGGAGTTGATTTCTGTTGCCGTGGAATACAACAAATGGAACGTACAGAATTACCAGATCACCTTTGACGGGATCATCAAATTGCTGGAAGAGCAGAACGAGAAAAAAGGAGAAGGTGCCGTTGATGATATGGAAACCTTCCGCAAGCTTAAAACCTGCCCGACCTGTAATGGTGCAAGATTGAAAAAAGAAAGCCTTCACTTTAAAGTTGCAGGTAAAAACATATTTGAACTGGCAGAGCAAGACATCAGCAGCCTTAAGGCTTGGTTTGTGGATGTGGAGAGCCGTTTAACGGAGCGCCAGAATACTATTGCCAGAGAGATTTTAAAAGAGATCCGCATCAGATTAGGCTTCCTGTCAGATGTAGGCTTAAACTATCTCTCGCTGGACCGTACCGCGAGAACCTTATCTGGTGGTGAGGCACAGCGGATTCGTTTAGCTACACAGATCGGTTCTCAGTTGATGAACGTGATGTATATTCTGGATGAACCTAGTATCGGGCTTCACCAGCGCGACAATGAGCGCCTGATTGGGGCACTCAAAAACCTGCGCGATCTGGGCAATACGGTGTTAGTGGTAGAACACGATAAGGATATGATCCTTGAAGCCGATTATGTGATTGACGTAGGCCCTGCGGCGGGTTTACATGGCGGACAGATTGTTGCACAGGGAAAGCCTGCGGCGATTTTAAAATCCGGTACTTTGACCGCTGCCTACCTGAACGGCAAAAAGGAAATTGCCATCCCTAAAAAGAGAAGAAAAGGAAATGGCCATAAGTTGTCTATTGTAAAGGCCAGCGGACATAACCTGAAAGATGTTTCTGTAGACTTCCCACTGGGTAAATTTATTGCAGTCACCGGAGTTTCTGGCAGTGGAAAATCCAGTTTGATTACAGAGACCTTGTATCCGATCTTAAATCATCACTTTTTCAGGGCTAAAAAACATCCTTTGCCTTATGGCAAAATCAATGGATTAAAAGAAATTGATAAGGTGATTGAGATTGACCAGGCGCCTATCGGCAGAACGCCAAGATCAAACCCTTCTACGTATACAGGTGTTTTCTCAGACATCAGAAACTTATTTGTGCAGCTGCCCGAAGCTAAAATCAGGGGTTATAAACCCGGGCGTTTTTCTTTCAACGTGAAAGGCGGGCGTTGTGAAACCTGTCAGGGTGCGGGAATGAAGGTGATAGAAATGAACTTTTTACCTGATGTACATGTGCCATGTGAAGAATGCGGCGGCAGAAGATACAACAGGGAAACCCTGGAAGTACGTTACCGCGGCAAGTCGATCAGCGATGTGCTGGATATGAGTATCGAAGATGCCTGCGATTTCTTCGAAAATATGCCGGTAATTTACCGCAAGATTAAAACGCTGAAAGATGTTGGTCTGGGTTATATTACCCTGGGGCAATCTTCTACCACCTTATCTGGTGGAGAAGCACAGCGTGTGAAACTGGCTACCGAATTGTCCAAGAAAGATACAGGCAGAACCTTCTACATTTTAGATGAACCCACTACAGGGCTACATTTTGAAGATATCAATGTATTGCTGGGCGTGCTAAACGAGCTGGTGGATAAAGGAAATACAGTGCTGGTGATTGAGCACAACCTGGACGTGGTGAAAGTTGCCGACTGGGTGATAGATTTAGGTGAAGAAGGTGGCGCCGGGGGAGGAAGGATTCTCTTTGAAGGTACGCCTGAAGGACTGATCCAAAATCCAATAAGCCTTACCGGCAAGTTTTTAAAGAAAGAAATGAACGCTTAAAAGAAATGAACGCTTAACTATAATACCTATGAAAAACCTGCTCACTTCAGAACAAATGCATGCAGCAGATGCCTATACAATTAAAGAAACACCCATTGCTGCTATTGAACTGATAGAGGCTGCTTCTACGGCATTTGTGAACGTATTTGCTGAAGAGGTGCCCGACAAGGAAACGGCTATTGCTGTTTTATGTGGCAAAGGTAACAACGGTGCCGATGGTTTGGCCATTGCCAGGCTATTAAAAGATAGTGGGTATACAAAAATATCTGTCCATTTGATCTTGTTTTCTACCAAACAGACGGATGGGTATAAAATTAATCTGGGGCGACTGGAAGACCTCTGGTTCCCAATCAATAAAATCACTGCTGCGGGGGGGGTAAGGGATTTAAAAGCAGATGTGGTTATTGATGCGATATTGGGCTCGGGACTTAATAAACCGCTAACGGGACAATATCTGGAGCTGGTAAACCTGCTCAACGAACTTGAGCGCAAGGTTTACGCAGTAGATGTTCCTACGGGTTTCCCATCGGAGGGGCCGATCTCTGCCAATAATGTTTGCATCAAAACCGATCTGGTGATCTGTTTTGAGCGGCCAAAACTTACGTTTTTCTTTCCGGAATCTGCCGCTGCGCTTCGTCGCTTTTGTGTGGTACCAATCGGTGTTGATCAGCATTTTATCGAAAGTGTGGCATCTTCATATCATTTGGTAGACAGTGCGGCAATCACTGAGTTGATAGCACCCAGAAAGATATTTACACATAAAGGAACTTACGGACATGCACTGATTGTAGCGGGCCAGCAAGATACCATGGGGGCAGCGCTGCTAGCCGCAATGTCTTGTTTACATAGCGGGGCGGGCTTGACTACGGTCTCTATCCCCGAAACCGGACTCACCGCGCTCAATAGCCTGCTTCCTGAAGTGATGTACCTGAATAGGGAAAGCCTGGCAGATATTAAGGCTGAGAAATACAAATCGATTGGTGTAGGGCCAGGACTCGGTACAGATAAAGAGAGCGTAAAATTGCTCGAGCGGCTGATTCAATTACAACATCCTTTAATTATTGATGCTGATGCACTGAATATTCTTTCAGACCGCAAGGATTTATTGGAAGACCTTCCGGCAGACTCCGTACTTACGCCGCATATGAAAGAATTTGATCATCTTTTTGGTGCTCATGAATCGTGGTGGGACCGTTTACAGACGGCCAGGTCAAAAGCCAAAGAATTAAGCTGCATCATCATTTTGAAAAACCAATACACTTTCATTGTGAACCAGGAAGGCAATGTATATATCAACCCTACAGGGAATCCAGCAATGGCACAAGGGGGTATGGGAGACGTTTTAACAGGAATGGTATGTTCTTTCGTTGCGCAGGCTTACACCTCATTAGAAGCAGCATATATCGCCTGTTATCTGCATGGAATGACAGGCGATGAGCTGGCAGCCCATAGTGTAAGTGTTACTGCCTCTGATTTGGCAAAACACCTGTCGATAACGCTAAAAGGATTAATTAAATAGATACACCAGCCATAGCAACCATCTTTTCCATCGTTGGCTGAACACTTCCGCCACGTTTTTCAAGAGTTACTGCAAAGGCTTGCGGAGCGGCAACCTCTTTCATGCTTACTAAAAGCTTCTTTGGTTGTGTTTCAGCGTCGAATACGCCAAGGTCAACAGGTTTTCCATTCACAATGGCCCATAATTGATACTGGTGTTCAGCATCGTTTTTAGGTAAAGCCATCCTGGTATTGTCTACCATCACATGCTGACCGTCTTTATGCCAGTAAACCATCATATTCGCTTGCGGCGAAAGTTTTGTTCCGGCCAGTTTTACCGAAGTCCATGTTGGGTCGCCAGAAATGGAGGCAATTTCCTGAAGGTCTTTATTTTCTTCCTGGATATAATTCACCGTTGCAGCAAACTTTTCCCTGTCAGTACTTAGTGATGCAATTTGATCGTTAGCGCTATTTAACTTGCTATGTGCAGAGTACAAGGCAATCACGCTGATCACTAACAGGCCTGCACATGCGGCAAGAGCAAACTTTAGCGTCCTGATGGTAGCCGTAGCGGTTGTATTTTCAGTAACTATTGCGTTAAGCGGAGCAGCTGGAGTAGCTGCTGCTAAAACTGGCTCAGCAGGGCTGTTTATTATTTCAAAAAGTTGTTTTTCTAGATTAGTTTTTGGTTGAATAGCATGACTCATCGCGTATTGCTCCATGGCAATCTCGATTGCCTCAATTTCCCTTTTTATGGCGGGATTATTGGCCGACATTGCCTCTACTTCATGCTGCTCAGCCTGGGAGAGCTGACCTAAAACGTAAAGTTCGAGTATACCTGATTCGATGTATGCTTCTGTTTCTTCCACTTAATTAAAATGCTTTCTTAATTCCACAACAGCCATCCGGATTCTGGTTTTCACAGTTCCCAATGGTAAATTTAGTTCTTCTGCAGCCTCAACGTGGGTATATCCTTTGAAATATACCATGTTTAACACATCATTGTATTCTGGTTTAAGTGCAGTGACCATGTCTCTTAATCCAAGTGTATCAGCATTGAAGGTAATCTTCCGTTGCGAGTCTATGAAATCTACGTTATTTTCTATGTCTTGGTTTTTTGCGGAGTTGCGAAAATCTTTAGAGCGGAGTTTGTCGATCGCCAGATTGCGGGCGACATTGATCATCCAGGTGAATAAACGGCCTTTACTGCTGTCGTAGCTGTCACCTGAGTTCCAGATCTTTATAAATGTGTCTTGCAGCAGATCTTCTGCTACTTCCTGATGTTGTATGATTCTTGATATTACTCCCAGAAGGGCAGCGGAATACATGTCGTACAGTGCCTGGATTGCAATAGTCTGCTTACCTTTCAGTGCTTGCACCAGGTCTTCTTCAGATAGAGATATTTTTTTAGTCGCTGCCAATGTTTGCTAATATACAGAAAGTCTAACAAGTTCAAACATATTTTGTTTTAACTGAAAGCGAGGTTAAAAGTCGAACAAATGTTTCTCTGCATGGTATGAAGAACGTACCAGCGGTCCGCTTTCTACATATTTAAGTCCTTTTGCTAAGCCTATTTCTTTGTATTTGGCAAACTGGTCAGGATGAATCCAGTCTACCACGGGATGGTGGTTACGCGTAGGCTGTAAATATTGACCCAGGGTAAGGATGTGAACACCATTTGCAACCAGGTCGTCCATCGCCTCCAGAACGTCGTCTTCAGTTTCGCCAAGGCCCAGCATAATACCAGTTTTGGTTCTTAAACCAAACTCAGAAATTCTTTTCAGACATTCCATACTACGGTCATACTTAGCCTGCACACGAACTTGTTTGGTGAGTCTGCGCACAGTTTCTACGTTATGCGACATCACCTCAGGACGTTCTTCGAGTACGCGGTACAGGTTATCCCAGATTCCCCTAAAGTCGGGGATAAGTGTTTCCAGTGTAGTTGTCGGGCTTTCCCTGCGGATCGCCTGTAATGTTTCTGCCCAGATGATTGATCCGCCGTCTTTCAGGTCATCACGATCTACCGAAGTAATTACGCAATGTTTTACCTGCATTAACTTCACAGAATTCGCTACCCGGTTAGGCTCATCGGTATCTACTGCTTTAGGCCTGCCGGTTGCGACAGCGCAGAAAGAGCATGATCTTGTACAGATGTTTCCCAGAATCATGAACGTGGCCGTTCCAGCTCCCCAGCATTCTCCCATATTCGGACAATTGCCGCTTTCGCAAATCGTATGTAGCTTATGTGTATCTACAAGACTGCGTACCTGTGCATATTCTTTACCGACCGGCAGTTTAACCCTAAGCCAGTCCGGCTTACGTTGTTGTACTGTGTTTGCTGAAACAACTGGAAGTTCTATCATATTACAAAGTTAAGCAATAGGTTTGAATTGTTATAAACATCAAATGCTTGTAATTTGTAATGTTATGCTATTGTGGCTGCCAGGTAATAATGGTAAATCATCGCTTTTTAGCTTGACAGGGCAGAAAAATTTACGTTAACTTGTAATAAATACTAGCAAACATGGCAACATCAAAAATAACTTATAACGGAGGGCTGAGAACCAGCTCAGTGCATTTGCGTTCGGGAAATGAAATCATTACCGATGCCCCTGTAGATAATAAAGGTAAAGGCGAGGCTTTTTCTCCGACAGACCTGCTGGCTACCTCGCTGGGAAACTGTATGTTAACAATTATTGGAATAGCAGCAGCTGAACATGGATTTAATATCGATGGAACAACCTGCGAGATCACCAAGATTATGGCAGAGAACCCACGTCGGGTAGCAGAAATTGTTGCTGTGCTTGACTTCCCTGCAAATGACTATGCAGAGAAGCATAAAAAGATTATAGAAAGAGCTGCAAATACCTGTCCGGTATTTTACAGCCTGCATCCCGACTTAAAGAAAACGATTTCCTTTAACTATTAATTGCTTCGGCAACTTCATCAGCGGAGATATCGCTGTGAGAAGCGTCAAGTACGCAATTGCCATCCTTAATTAAAAGGATCTGAGGCGACTCGTGGTGCACCTGAAAGGTTTCAGCAATCTGTGCTGAAATAGCACGGTGGCTGATCAGGTCAAGAAAATATAAATTCGTTTCGGCAGGAATTACTTCCCAGTCCTGTTCGAAACGTCTTTTAGCCATCATACTTACTGAGCAACGGGTGCTGTGTTTGAATATTAAACTATACCCCGCAACTGATTTTATATCGCTGATCTGGTTCAGATCAGTAATGTTTTTCCACTCCATCTTATCTATATCTATTTTGTTTCTAGCCGTTTACTTTCTCCGGCTGCCTTTCGGATACGAGCTGTATGCCGGGCAAACGCGATCTGAGCAAGACTCTAAAACTGTTATGGCAAAAAATACGCCAAGCAATATCATCGCTACTTTTTTCATCCTTTTTGTTCTTTTCTCTGCTAATCTACACTATTTACGAAAAAAAACAAAGCTCCGGATCACACCGTAGCCTTTAGATGTGCCATTTTTATAGCTGTAATCGCTGCTTCATCACCTTTGTTACCATGTACACCGCCAGAACGGTCCAGCGCTTGCTGTAAATCGTTGGTAGTCAACACGCCAAAAATAACAGGTTTACTGTATTTGATACCCACCTGGGTAACACCGTTGGCAACGGCATCACAAATAAAGTCGAAGTGTTTGGTATCACCCTGAATAACACATCCAAGACAGATAACAGCATCAAGTTCATTGTGTTTAGCCAGCAGGATTTCTGCAGCGCCAGTTAATTCAAAACTTCCGGGAACAGGTACGGAAATGATATTTTCTTCTTTAACACCGTGTTTCAGCAAGGTATCGTATGCGCCTTTATATAAACTTCCGGTAACGTCTGCGTTCCATTCAGCTACTGCTATTGCAATTTTATAGTCGCTTCCATCAGGTACAGTAGTATGAGAAAAGTCGGACAGGTTTTTTAAGTGTGTTGCCATGATAGGGTCAAAGGTAAGTATTAACAATAAAAAAAGGCCCGCATAAAATGCAGGCCTTTGTCAAAATATCTTAATGTTTTATTTTCCCTGAGCTGCAGTTGCGCGGGCAATATATTCGTCAATCATTGCCGCTTCCTGGCTTGCAGGGAATTCAGTTTTGATCTTACTGTAGGCATTTACCGCTGCATCAAACTCTTTTTGGTTTTCATACACCAGACCTAATTTTTTAAGGAACATTGGTGATGTAAATTTATTGTTGGATTTATCAGCGGCTTTTTTGTAATACGTAATCGCCTGGCTGTAATCCTTCAGCTCACTGTAAGCATCACCCAGCATACCTAATGCCAATGGATCTGCAACAGGACTTCCTGTTTCGGAGTATTTAGCTAAATATTCTGCTGCTTTTTTGTACTCACCTTTACGTAAATAGATTCCTCCTAAGTACAGGTTCGCTAAGTTTGCAGATTTTGTGTTGTTATATTCATCAGCAATTTTCTCAAATCCAGGATATCCTGAATCTCCGTTGATCGCTTTATTTGCCAGAGAGTCTACCCCAACATATTGTTCTGCTTTGTACATTTTTGCAGATGCTTCCTGGGCTCTATCTTTTAAATATACATTCTGGTACCAAAAGTATATGATCACCAATACGATTACCGCAGCGGCAATGAATAAAAGGCTTTTAGAGTTTTCCTCTAAGAATGAACCTTTTCTAACATTATGATTTACTTCTTTTTCTGTTGTGGACATTTTTTTTAAAAAAATTAAGGATTGCAAAAATACATTTTTCGATTAAAGTATCAACCTCTTTTTTGAGTATTTGAATAAACTTTTTTACAGTGCGCCCAAATAGAACCTACTGTATTTGATGGGGATAGCTTTGCCGGGGAAACAAATCTATATATCGCATCATATTCACAAAGCTAAACGGTAACTTTGACTCCTATTACTATGTGGTTAAAAAACATTACTCTGCTTAATTTTAAGAATTATTCTGACGCGGATTTACGCTTTTCCAAAACCGTAAATGCTTTTGTAGGAAATAATGGCGCCGGGAAAACAAATTTGCTGGACGCGATTCACTATTTGTGCCTCTGCAAAAGCTATTTCAACCCCATCGACAGTCAGCAGATTAAAACCGCCGAGGAATTATTTTTGATCCAGGGGGATTTCGACCGTCAGGAGAAAAATGAAAAGATTACCTGTGGCGTTAAAAAGAACCAGAAAAAACAGTTTAAGCGCAATAAAAAGGAATACGACAAACTGGCGCAGCATATCGGCCTCTTTCCGCTGGTGATGATTTCTCCCTACGACGTAACCATCATTATGGACGGGAGTGAAGAACGCCGGAGGTTTATGGATAACGTGATCTCGCAAACTGATGCGGCCTATCTGGACGAGCTCATTACCTATAACAGGCATTTGCTGAACAGAAACGCGCTGTTAAAACAGATCGCTTTAACCCGTCGCTATGACCCGGCTTTACTGGAAATATTTGATGAGCAGCTGACGGTGTCGGGCAATAAGATATTTGAAAAGAGGAAGCAGTTTATGATTGATTACATCGAACTCTTCAACAAGTATTATCAATTTTTAACCACCGATGCGGAGCAGGTCAGCTTATTTTACCAGTCGCAGCTGAATGAAAGTCCTTTTGAGCTTTTACTCAAGCAATCGGCCGAAAAGGATAAAGTGCTGGAACGTACCACTACAGGTATCCATAAAGACGACCTGATCTTCAGTATCGCAGACATGCCGCTCAAAAAATTCGGCTCACAGGGACAACAGAAATCCTTTCTCATCGCCCTGAAACTGGCGCAGTATGCCTATGTAGAAAAGTACAAAGGTTTTAAACCATTGCTGCTGCTGGACGATATATTTGATAAGCTGGATCAGCACAGGGTGCACAAACTCATGGAAATGGTTTCTCACCAGGACTTTGGACAGATTTTTATCACTGATACGGGTAAAGAAAGAGTGTTAAATATTTTCAGGGAGATCAAAGTTGCAGTAACTTTGTTTGAAGTGACCAACGGAGCGATACACCATGCGTAAACCAAATGATATGACCATGAAGGAAGCCATTACAAAAATGCTTTCCGTATACAGGTTAAGGGGTAAGTTTGATGAAACAGGGGTAGTGGCCATGTGGCCGGAGATTATGGGTACGGCCATTGGAAACAGGACTACCCAGATTTATATTGCACATAAAAAGCTCTTTGTGCGTATAGAATCGTCGGTGATCAAAAATGAACTCCTGATGGTCAGAACCGGCATTATTCAAAAACTGAATGAGCGTGCCGGTTCTGAGGTCATCACCGAGATTGTATTTCTTTAAGGCTAGCCTCTGCCGCCAAAAACTTTGCTGATGATCCAGATCAATAACGCAATCACAAGTACTACGACAATGATAGCTGACCAGAATCCAGCTTTGAATATTCCTTCAACCACTGAGCAACTGGCAAGAGTGGTAGTAAGCAGGGCTATTAATCCTAAGGGTAAGTATTTTTGAATGTTCATAATAGTTTGATTTAATTTATGCTATCACAACAAATTACATGCCCAATGGTTTGCCTGCTGTATTATTTCCCGTTAACTTTAAGTAGTTCTACATCGAAGATCAATGTGCTGTAAGGTGGAATATCCTGACCTGCACCACGTTCTCCATAAGCAAGGTTGTAAGGAATGAAAAACTTATATTTTGCACCCGGCGACATTAACTGCATGCCTTCTGTCCATCCTGGTATTACCCTGTCCAGCGACAAAGAAAGTGGTTCGTTTCTGTCGTAAGAGCTGTCAAACTGTTTGCCGTTTAATAAAGTGCCTTTGTAATGCGCTAATACAGTATCTGTTGCCTTTGGTTTTGCACCGCTGCCCGGCGTGATCACCGTATATTGCAAGCCGCTTGCTGTAGTGATTACTCCCGGGTTCTTTTTGTTCGTTTCCAGGAAAGCTTTTCCTTCGGCCACATTAACCGCATATTTTTGTTCGCTGACAGTTTTGAACAGGTTGCCGATTGCTTTTTGTGCCATGTCCTGTGATAATAGTGTTTGTCCGCCCGCAAATGCATCTTTCAAACCCTTTACTAAAAGATCATAATTTACTGCTTTAAGTCCCCCGCCTTTGAGGCTCGAGGCCATTGATAAGCCAAAAGCATAACTTGCAGAGTCTAGCGTGCTGTTAAATTTAAGTGGTATGGCAGAAGTTTGAACTACTTTTTTTACCGGCGTTTTGGTTTTAGCCTTTGTTTTAGTCTGGGCCATCGCGGTGAATCCGCAAAATGGGAGTAATAGTGCAATAACGAGTTTGTTCATTGTGTGATGTTATTCGGTTGTAGGTTTTAAACAAAATAAGCACCTGAAATGAGGTGCTTATCTATGTAGTTGATTTGCTTTTAACAGCTGAGACTAGAAACGTTCAGCAGCAGTAAAGAAGAAATCTCCTTCGATAGCAGCATTCTCATCAGAGTCAGATCCGTGAACAGCATTTGCTTCGATAGATTGCGCATATTTCTTGCGGATAGTTCCTTCAGCCGCTGCAGCCGGGTTAGTAGCACCGATTAAATTTCTAAAATCTTCGATTGCATTATCTTTCTCCAGGATAGCAGCAACGATAGGACCAGAAGACATGAATTCTACCAAAGCACCATAAAAAGGACGCTCTTTGTGAATTTCATAAAATTTACCAGCAGTTTCCTCAGTAAGTTTTGTGTATTTTAAGGCTATGATTTTGAAACCGGCAGCAGTGATATCGTTAATAATCGCACCGATATGTCCATTTGCTACTGCATCTGGCTTAATCATTGTAAATGTTCTGTTTGTACTCATGTTTCTTTTATTTGTTGTGCAAAACTACATTTTCTAGAGTTAATATTAAACATCAAATATAAAGGAATCATTTACTCATTAAATTCATAGCTTTGCAGCGAAAAATATGCTATCTCTTTCCGAACTAAAATCATTGCTGGCCACGCCGCAAAAAATTGTAATTACCACACACCATAAACCAGATGGGGATGCTATGGGCTCTTCTCTGGGCTTATATGCTTACCTGATCCAGAAAGGACATCATGTAAAAGTTATCACACCAACAGATTATCCTTATTTTCTGCACTGGCTGCCGAATAACTCTGATGTGATGATTTATACTGAAGCTCAGGAGCAATCTGAGCAGCTGGTTGCCGAAGCATCGCTGATATTCTGTCTGGATTTTAATACATTAAGCAGAATCAACGAACTTGGTGAGGTAATCCGTAATGCACCGGGTTATAAAGTGATGATAGACCATCACCTGGATCCTGAAGACTTTGACGATTACAGGCACTGGAGCATTAATGCCTGTGCTGCCGCTCAGCTGGTATACGACTTTATTGTGAACGAGCTGAACGATGGAGAGATGATGACCAAAGATATTGCTACCTGTTTATATACGGGGATCATGACAGATTCGGGCTCGTTCAGGTTCGCGTCGGCAACTTCAAAAGTTTACCGTATTGGTGCCGACCTGATTGACGCGGGTGCGGAGCACTGGCGGATACATCAGCTGGTTTATGACAACGCGACAGAAAACCGTTTGCGCTTTCTGGGGAACTGTCTGACTAATAAGCTGGAAATCATAAGAGAGTTTAATACCGCGATTATCTCAGTAACTGCCGAAGAATTAAAACGCTTTGAAATTGTAACCGGCGATACGGAGGGTATTGTAAATTATGCATTGTCCATCAACGGGATTAAATTAGCAGCTTTTATCATTGAAAGAACTGATAAAGTTAAATTATCTTTGCGTTCTACCGGAGATTTTCCGGCAAATGAAATTTGCAATAAGTATTTTAGCGGCGGCGGGCATAGAAATGCAGCCGGCGGAGTTTCTGAACGTAATCTGGAAGATACAATCAGTTATTTCAAATCAATATTGCCTGAATATAAAACGCAGTTATTACAATAATATATATTTGCAGTATCGCAGCTGGCAAAGCGGCGGTAATAAAGGAACTGAAAACAAAAACAACAGATGAACCTTGCCTTGATGCAGGCGTAATCACAAATGAAAAAACAGTAAACAGAACGATGAAAAAAACATTAGTATTTCTTTTTGCAGCTACACTTGGTTTGGCTGCTTGTAACAATTTTAAAAAAGGACCAGGTGGGTTAATGTACCAGATCCACAAAACTGAAGGAAAAGATAAAATCGTTGAAGGTGATATCATCAAAATCAATGCGGTTCAAAAAACTGAGAAAGATTCAGTAACGAGCAGCACTTATGATATTCAGCAACCAGCAGTATTCCCGGTTTCTAAAAAACAATGGGCAGGAGATATCTCTGATGCGTTGATGTTATTAGCGGAAGGTGACAGTGCAACTTTCAAAATTGACCTGGATTCAATGGCTAAATATTCTAACCAGCCAAAACCAGCTACTCAGAAAGATAAATACATGGTATTTACCGTGAAAATCGAAAAAGTAATGCACAAAGCTGCTGGTGAAGCAGATTCAACTTTCCAGAAAAAAGCTACTGAATTCTTCCAGGCTGATTTCAAAGCTACTGTTGCAAAACATAAAGCTGCTGAAGCAGGAAAAATCAAAAACTTTATTGAAGACAACAAATTGAAAGTACAAACTTCAGCTTCGGGCCTTCAGTATGTGATTACTGCTCCTGGTGATAGCCAAAGAGCTACACCTGCAGATACATTGATGGTGAACTATACAGGTAAATTGCTGACTAAAAAATCTGACGGTAAAGAAAATATTTTCGATACAAGCGTGGAGAAAGTAGCAAAAGAATCAGGTAAATTCAGCCCAATGGCTCAATACGGTCCACGTCCTTTTACTTTAGGCAGAGCAATCCCAGGATTTGACGAAGGTCTTAAACTGATTGGTAAAGGTGGTAAAATTACAATGATCATTCCTTCAGCCCTTGCTTATGGCGAAGGCGGAATGCCTCAGGGTGGTATCACACCATTCTCTCCATTGGCTTTTGATGTAGAGATCACTGACATTAAAAAAGGTACAGCTGCTCCGGCAGCACCTGCAGCACCAGTTGCAGCGCCTACAACAAGATAATCTATCCCCTCTCCAGAGGATGATCAACCCTGTTCGGTTTCGGACAGGGTTTTTTTATTAACTTTGTTTTATGCTGTTAACCGACACCCATACTCATCTTTACTACGAAACCGACGAAGAAAAGCAGGCATTGCTCTTTCAGCGTTGCTTCGATAACCAGGTCCACCGTTTATTCCTGCCTAATGTTGATGTCTCTTCTATCGCCAAAATTGACGATCTGATCAGAAAATACCCTGATAATTGTTTTGCGATGTCTGGTTTACATCCTTGTGATGTAAAGGAAGGATATGAGGCAGTGCTTTCAGAAATCTATCAAAGTATAGCAGGGAGGAAGATTTATGCCATCGGGGAAATAGGTATTGATTTGTATTGGGATAAAACCACCCTTGAGATGCAACAGAAAGCATTCAGGGAGCAAATTAAATGGGCCAAGGAATTGCAGCTCCCAATAGTGATTCACTGTCGTGAGGCCTTTGATGAAGTTTTCGAAGTCCTGGAAGATGAAAAGGGGGCCGACTTACGTGGCATCCTTCATTGTTTTACCGGGAACCTTGAACAGGCACAGAAGACCATAGAACTGGGATTTTATTTAGGTATTGGCGGGGTGGTGACTTACAAAAAGGCTGGCCTCGATGAAGTGTTATCGCATATATCCCTTGAACACCTGGTGCTGGAGACAGATTCTCCCTATCTGGCACCTGTACCTTATCGTGGCAAACCTAATGAAAGCAGCTATTTGGTACATGTAGCTCAAAAAGTTGCTGATATCTACCATATCGATATCGAAGAAGTGGCAGCGGTAACCACCGCCAATTCTGTCAAAATTTTTAATGTCTAACATGCTAATGACTAAAATTCTTATCATTTATACGGGTGGTACCATTGGTATGGTCAACAATCCGCTGACCGGTGCGTTGATTCCTTTCGACTTTGAACAAATCAAACAAAATGTACCTGAACTTGCCCGTTTAAACTACCTGTTGGATGTTCATTCTTTTGATCCCATCCTGGATTCATCAAATATGACACCTGCAGTATGGGCCGAGCTGGCTGGTATCATTGAACACACCTACGATAATTATGATGGTTTTGTGGTATTACATGGCTCGGATACTATGGCTTATACCGCATCGGCATTAAGTTTTATGCTGAAGAACTTATCAAAACCTGTTGTACTGACGGGTTCCCAGCTGCCAATAGGAGAAATCCGTACCGATGCGAAAGAGAACCTGATTACGGCACTGGAAATTGTGGCTACCAAAAACAACGGTTTCCCTATGGTTCCGGAAGTGTGTATTTATTTTGACTACCAGCTGTTCCGTGGCAATAGGGCCATTAAATTCAATTCAGAAAAGTTTGAGGCTTTCCTATCTCCTAACTATCATATTTTGGCGGAAGCAGGTGTCAACTTATCATTTTATAACAATTATATTAAAGAACATCCTGCCGCTAAACTAAAGGTGCAGACTAACTTTAATGCCAATATCGGTGTATTGAAACTGTATCCGGGAATTACCATTCAGGCAGTGCAGGCAATTACACAATCAGCTGCAGAGGCCATTGTGCTGGAAACCTTCGGCTCGGGCAATACAACTACCGCGCAGTGGTTTATCGACAGCTTGCAGGAAGCCCTGGATGGCGGAAAGCTGATTGTAGATATCTCGCAATGTCAGAGTGGCTCCGTTGAACTGGGTAAATATGAAACGAGCAAAAAGCTGCAGCAAATGGGCGTGATTAGTGGTTACGACATGACCTTTGAAGCGACAGTGACTAAACTTATGTATGTAATGGGGCTGGAGCTAAGCTACCAGGCAAAGGTAGAACTCATGGGACAGTCGCTGCGTGGCGAGCTAACGGTTTAAAGTAAAACTTCTGCAATATGGCCCTCCGAAACTTTATTTGACAGGAGCGTTAGGTTATTTTTGCTGATAAGATAGATAAGAATGAAGATAGAGCAAATTTATACAGGTTGTTTGGCGGAAGCGGCTTATTATATAGAAAGTAATGGGGAAGCAGCCATCATTGATCCGTTGCGTGAAGTACAGCCATACCTGAAGAAGGCGGCTCAGGCGGGGGCAACTATCAAATATATCTTTGAAACGCATTTTCATGCAGACTTTGTTTCCGGCCATGTTGATCTGGCGAGGCAGTCGGGTGCGCAGATTATCTACGGACCGACAGCAGTAACCAGCTTCGATTCTCATATTGCCCGGGACGGAGAGGTTTTCCGCATTGGCGAGTTAAGCATTACTACGCTTCATACTCCTGGCCACACTCCAGAGTCTACAACCTATTTATTGAGCGATAAAGAGGGAAAACCTTATTGCATATTCACAGGAGATACACTGTTTATTGGTGATGTGGGCCGACCTGATTTAGTGCAAAAGGGGGCACAAACGATGGAAGATATGGCAGGTACTTTATACGATTCCCTGCAGTCGAAGATCCTGACGCTGGCAGATCATGTACTGGTCTATCCAGCTCACGGTGCGGGATCGGCCTGCGGCAAAAACATGAGCAAGGAAACTTTTGATACCCTTGGGCACCAGAAAGAAGTAAACTACGCGCTAAATGCGAAGGACAGGAATGATTTTATCGCTCAGGTAACGGAGGGGATTTTACCTCCGCCACAGTATTTTGCCAAAAATGCGGCGATCAACAAACAAGGTTATGCCAGCTTCTCCGAAGTACAGGAAAAAGGCTTGGTGCCTATGGAACCCGAAGAATTTGAAGCAACTGTAAATCATGAGGGGGCATTGATTCTGGATACCAGAGATCCTCAGGTATTTGCGAAAGGATTTATTCCTTCGGCAATAAACATTGGTCTGAGCGGACAATTTGCCCCATGGGTAGGTGCGCTGATCACAGATTTACAACAACCCTTGCTGCTGGTTGTGGAAGAGGGTAAAGCCGAAGAGGCCATCACGAGGCTTGCCAGAGTGGGTTACGATCACACTATAGGTTATCTGGAAGGTGGTATCGAAGCATGGAAGTCAGCGGGAAAAGATATTGATATCATCGACTCTATTTCGGTAAAGGACTTTGCAAAGGAGCTCCAGTTGAATCCCGAGTTAAACATCCTTGATGTCCGCAAAAGCGGAGAGTACGAAGGCAGCCATTTAGAGACTACTTTGAGTCGCCCGCTCGACTATATCAACGATTGGACAAACGAGATTAACCCGAAAGCTACGTATTATATACATTGTGCAGGAGGCTACCGTTCGATGGTTGCTGCATCTATTTTGAAAGCCCGTGGTGTAGACAAGGTAATTGATATTGCCGGAGGTTACGCTGCGCTGAAAACAACAGATTTAAAGCGGGTTGATGAAGCTCCGCTCCACAATAATTAACGCGATACAAATGGAAACGTACGATGTACTGATAGTAGGTGCCGGTCCTATAGGGATGGCCTGTGGCATAGAAGCCAAACAAGCCGGTCTCAGTTATGTAATTGTAGATAAAGGTGCACTGGTAAACAGCTTGTACAACTATCCGGTTTTCATGACATTTTTCTCTACCTCACAAAAGCTCGAAATTGGCGGCGTACCTTTTGTGAGCATCAACCCTAAGCCTAACCGCAACGAGGCAATAGAATATTACCGCAGGGTGGCTGAAAAGTTCTCCCTCAACATCAATCTTTTTGAAACAGTACTGAATGTTGCTAAAACATCAGCCGGAGATTTTGAGGTCACAACCTCCAAAAGAACGTACAAAGTAAAAAACGTGGTGATCTCTACCGGCTTTTATGATGTACCGGTTATGATGAATGTGCCGGGCGAAGAATTGCCAAAAGTTAGCCATTATTATAAAGATCCGCATTTGTATGCCTTTCAGCATGTAGTGGTAGTTGGGGCCAACAATTCTGGCGTGGATGCCGCTTTAGAAACATACCGCAAGGGGGCAAACGTTACGCTGGTAATCAGAAGTGCCGATATTGGTCCCCATGTAAAATACTGGGTGCGACCGGATATAGAAAACAGGATCAAAGAAGGCTCAATCAAAGCCTTTTTCAACTCCTCGGTTACAGCAATCAAAGAAGACAGCATTACCATTACAACACCTGAGGGCGAGCGTACAATCGATAATGATTTTGTAATTGCCATGACAGGCTACCAGCCCGATTTCAAAATGCTGGCCAGGCTTGGTGTGGAACTTGCAGGGGAGGGCGCATGCTCACCGGTATATAATCCAGATACCATGGAGACCAGTTTACCAGGTTTATATCTCGCTGGAGTAGTCTGCGGGGGAATGGATACCCATAAATGGTTCATCGAAAACTCCAGAGTACATGCCGGGCAGATATTCAATCATATTGCCGAAAAGCAAAAATTATAAATAGCTGATTAACGCATGCTTTTAGCTGAATTTAGTTAAGTTTGCACACATTATTTTTACTACCTGAATGCCAGGAATAAATCAGATTAAGAAACCCATAGCCGCAGACATAGCTGTCTTTGAAGAAAAATTCAAAGCCTCTATGCATAGTGATGCGCCTTTGCTGGACCGTATAACCCATTATATCGTAAAAAGGAAAGGGAAGCAAATCAGGCCTATGTTTGTTTTTTTTGCAGCGAAACTTTGCGGTGGAATTATTGAGTCTACCCATCGCGGTGCTGCCTTGGTTGAGTTATTACATACGGCGACATTGGTACATGATGATGTGGTAGACAATGCCTATGAGCGCAGGGGGTTCTTTTCCATCAATGCTTTATGGAAGAACAAGATTGCCGTATTGGTGGGCGACTACCTGCTGGCAAAAGGGTTGCTGCTTTCTGTAAATAATAATGAATTTCGTTTGCTGCAGATCGTTTCGGAGGCAGTAAAACAAATGAGCGAGGGCGAGCTGCTTCAAATTGAGAAGGTAAGGAGAATGGATATCAGCGAAGAGTTATACTTTGATGTTATCCGTCAGAAAACAGCTTCCCTGATTGCATCCTGCTGTGCCTGCGGTGCCGCTTCTGCCGGTGCTGATGAGGAAACGGTAGAGAAAATGCGTTTGTTTGGTGAAAAGGTAGGTATCGCCTTCCAGATCAAGGATGATACTTTTGACTTTGGTACTGACGATGTGGGAAAACCACTCGGAATTGATATCAAGGAAAAGAAAGTTACCCTTCCACTGATTTATGCATTAAATCGCGCCGATAAAGCCGAGAAGAAAAAGATCATCAACCTGGTTAAAAATCACAACGATGAACAGCCTAAAATACAGCAGATCATTGATTTTGTGAACAGGCAGCAGGGCGTTCATTATGCGAACGAAAAAATGGCCCAGTATCAGCAGGAGGCTTTTGATATTCTTCATTCCTTTGAAGAAAGTGACGCCAGAACCGGCCTTGAACAGCTGGTTCGTTATACGACGGAGCGTAAAAAGTAAAAATTATCTTCTTTAGTCATTAAATTATGTAATTTTAGTTATCGCATCGTTTGAAGAACTTTCTATTCGCTTAGAAATCTTTTGACCGTGGCTGATTTATCTAAAAACACATTGATGAAATTTCTTTCTACTATTCTTTTTTCGGGATTGGTCGTTGCTGCACATGCACAGGATAACTTTAATAAAGAATTCAACCAGATCAATACTGAAGTTCAGGCAAATTCCAAAGCTTACAGTACACTGCAATATGCGACAGAAAAACTGGGCCACCGCTTAACGGGCTCTGCAAACGGGGCGAAAGCAGAAGAACATGTATACAATCTTTTAAAATCTTATGGATACGAGGTAAAGTATCAGCCTTTTGAAGTAGAAAGCTGGAGCCGCCTGACCAATGAAACCAAGATAGGCAGTGCTGCTGGCAATTTGCAGCTTGTGAAATCAGTTACACTTGCCCATTCTCCTGTTAAAGCATCCGTTGCTGCTGAAGTTGTGGATATGGGAAACGGACTGGAAGAAGATTACACTAAAAACGACGGAAAGGTAAAAGGAAAAATAGCCCTGATATACTTAGGAGTTTTGCCGGGTTCGCCAGAAGGGACTCCAACATTGCACCGTTCAGAGAAAACGGCTATCGCTACCAAACATGGTGCAGTAGGCGTAATCATTATCAACGGGGTTAAAGGCGGGGTTTTGCTTACCGGTACGGCATCGGTAACCGGAAAATTAATACCGGTACCTGCGGTTTGTATTGGCCTGGAAGATGGAATGGCGGTAAAAAAACAGCTTTCATCGGGACCGCAGTTCGCAAGCTTAAACATGACTAACTTTTCTGGAATGATCAAAGCGCGGAATGTAATAGCTACCCTAAAGGGCAGTGAATTGCCAAAAGAAAAGATTGTAGTTGGCGGCCACCTGGATAGCTGGGACCTGGCTACCGGAGCCATAGACAATGGCATCGGATCTTTCGCTGTTATTGATATGGCCAGAACATTTAAGGTGTTGAAGTTGAAAACCAAACGTACAGTTGAGTTTGTGCTTTTTATGGGTGAAGAACAAGGCTTGCTGGGATCAAAAGCTTATATCAGCGCTGCGGAAAAAGATAAAAACCTTGACCAGGTGAAGTTTATGCTCAACTATGATATGACGAATGATCCTAAAGGTTTTTCTACGAGCCGCGCTGAGATGGAAACATTGTTTAAGAGCTGGGGCAGTGAGATCACAAAAATTGATACAGGTTTTAAAAATATATTCAGCGCCGGAGCCGGTTTGCACAGCGATCATCAGCCATTTATGCTTCACGGTATTCCTACTGGTGGCGGAACAGGCGGTGAGCTGCCTAATGCGTCGGGAAAATTTTATCACTCTGACGGTGATCAGTTCAGCCTGGTGGATGAGCAGCAATTGAAAAACACCGTAAGGTATAGCGCTATGCTTGTAGATGCGCTGGCAAATACGCCTGAGATTCCTGTATCAAGACAGTCTGATAGCAGTCTCAAAGCTTTTCTAATTGAAAACAAGTTAGAATTGCCGTTGAAGATTGCAGGCGAGTGGAAGTGGAATGACTAATACAAAATTCAAGAGCTACGTAGATGCGTAATATTAATATAAAGGAACTGGCGAAAGCATTGAATTTGTCAACGTCTACTGTTTCCAGGGCTTTCAGGGATAACAGTGATATCAGTAAAGAAACCAAGGACAAAATTCTTGCTGCGGCAAAGGAGCTTAATTACCAGCCAAACCATTATGCCAGCAATTTAAGGGAACAGCGCAGTAAGACTATTGCGGTGATTGTTCCTGAGCTGGCGAATAACTTTTTCTCGCAGGCGATTCATGGTATTGAACGTATAGCGAGGGACAAGGGATATCATATCTTAATCTATGCTACGGAAGATGATTATGAGAAAGAGGTATCGTTTATCAGGCATTTACACAACGGACGTGCCGACGGTATCATTATGTCTGTGTCAGGTGAGTCCAACGACCATAATTACCTCAATGAACTGAGTCAGAAAAGGCTGCCCCTAGTTTTTTTCGACAGGGTATACGAGGATATTATCACGCCGCGTGTGATCAGCAATGACTACGACAGCAGTTTTTCTGCTACGCGTCATTTGATCAAACAGGGATGCCGTCGTGTGGCCTATCTGGTAATCAACAAGAACCTGTCTATTGGAAAGACAAGGATGCAGGGCTATCTTGATGCCCTGGAAAAATATGGAATTCCTTACGATGATCAGCTGGTAGTAGACTGTACCAACAGCTATAAACAAAACAGTGTGATCTTGAAAGATATGTTAAGTCGCTTGAAACCCGATGGCGTATTTACTTCGGTTGAGCGTCTCGCTTTCGCCACTTATTATGCGTGTTACGACCTGGAAATTTCCATCCCCGGGCAGGTAAAAGTTGTAGGTTTCTCGAGTCTAGAAATTGCGCCATTACTTAATCCATCACTCACCACTGTTACCCAGCCGGCGACTAAAATTGGTGTCGAAGCGGCTACACTTTTGTTCAAAATGCTGGAGCATCCGGAGGAGGTGAATATCAACGAAAAGGTGGTGCTGGACTCCAAATTAATCAAGCGAAATTCGACCGCAAAAGCCGGCGAAAAACTCATCAGATCTGAGGCTTAAAATCAACTCATTTTTTTAAAAAATTTCCCCGGATTTCTGAAAATACGCAGAATGCGGGTGAATTTTACTGACTATAGGTATAGTGAAAGTCAGTAATTACGGGAACGTTCCCGGTATCGTTCCCGAAGAAGAGGCACTTAGAGGCTTAGTGTAAGATAAACACAATGTATTTTAAATCTATCTGTGTATAAATCTGTAAATCAGCGTTTTGACGGTTGTAAAAATCAATTATTGTAAAATCGACTTTAGAATCTTTGCGTGTTTTTTTGTGATTTTCAGCGATGAAATATTGTCAGAAAAAATATTTTGATATAAAATTTTGAATTATGGGAGTCTGATGTACTTTTACCAACAGTGGTGATATACACTATTATAGTACCAAATATATAACCTAAAACGAGTCCTAAATATGAGAGTATTTTACGTGATGAGGCTAGCAATAATGCTGGTCCTGACACTCACAGCATTTGCCGTTCAGGCACAAACCGGAGCTGTAACCGGTAAGATTATTGATGAAACCGGATTGGGTCTTCCCGGGGTTTCAGTTCAAATCAAAAGTCAGGGTAAAACTTCGAGTACAGATGAAAACGGAAGCTTCAGGATAACAGGAGTAGCGAATGGCAACGTTACGCTAACCGCTAGTTATATTGGCTACCGGACGATGGACATTGCTGTAACCGTAAAAGGAAACACAGTAGCCAACTTTTCTTTAGTACCTGATGCACAAAACTTAAACGAAGTTGTTGTTATCGGTTACGGTACGGCCCAGAAAAAAGATCTGACAGGATCAATTACTACAGTTGGCGCTAAAGAATTCCAGTCTGGAAACATCACCAGTCCGGAACAGCTGATTGCAGGTAAAGTGGCAGGGGTAACTATCACTTCCAATGGCGGTTCTCCGGGTGCTGGAAGTACCATTCGCGTTAGGGGAGGTGCTTCACTCAATGCGAGTAACGACCCACTGATTGTGGTGGACGGTGTACCTTTCGGCAGTAACTTACTACCGGGCGCAACAAACAGCAATGTAATTGCAGGGGTATCCAATCCATTGAGTTTAATCAACCCAAATGACATTGAGACCTTTACTATTTTAAAAGACGCAAACGCTACTGCGATTTATGGTTCCAGGGCATCAAATGGTGTAATCCTGATTACTACCAAAAAAGGTAAATCCGGCGCACCGGTAATCAATTTCAGTTCTGTAAACTCTTACGCTACTGTTGCTAAAAAAGTTGATGTGCTTTCTGCAGATCAGATCCGTGCTTATGTGAATGCCAATGGCAACGACACACAGAAAGCTTTACTTGGAACTGCCAACACTGACTGGCAGGATGTTATTTATGATAACGCTTTTACAACAGACAATAACCTGAGCATGTCTGGAAGTTTCAAAGGATTGCCTTATCGTGTTTCTGGTGGTTTCCTTGATCAGAAAGGATTATTGCTTACGGATAGGCTGCAAAGGGCTTCGGGTGGTTTAAGCCTTAGCCCAAGTTTCTTTGACAATCATTTGAAAGTAGACCTGAACCTGAAAGGTACACTCAGCGAATCCCGCTTTGCAAATCAGGGTGCTGTAGGTGCAGCCATTCAATTTGACCCAACGCAGCCGGTATATGCCAATAACCCTTATGGCGGTTACTTTGAGTGGGTAGGTTCTACCGGACAGCTGAATCCAAATGCGCCACGAAATCCACTGGGATTAATTGAGCAAAAAAGCGATAATGGTAAAGCCAACAGAAGTTTTGGTAACCTGAAACTCGATTACTCTTTCCATTTCTTACCTGAATTGCATGCAAATGCCAATGTAGGTTACGATATCTCTAAAGGTTATGGCAGAACTTTCGTACCTGCCAATGCTGCACAGAGTTTTGCTACCTCTGGTACAGCAACACAATATGCTTCTTATCAGAACAATAAAGTGGCTGAGTTTTATTTAAACTATGCCAAAGACCTAAAGGGTATCAACAGTAACATTAATGCAACTGCTGGTTACGGTTATTATGATAACTCTACTACAACCAATAACTTCACCAGTTATAATGCATTAGGGACAGTAATCAGTACACCGATATTTCCATTCGATGTGCAGCAAAACAGATTGCTTTCTTATTACGGCCGTGTAGTTTATACCCTTGCCGACAAATACATTTTATCTGGTACGATGCGTGCTGATGCTTCATCTAAATTCAGTGAAGCAGGTCGCTGGGGTTATTTTCCATCTGCAGCATTTACCTGGAGAGCTATTGATGAGTCTTTCCTGAAAGACAGCAAAGTGTTCTCAGACCTGAAATTCAGATTGAGTTATGGTATTACAGGACAACAAGACGGTATTGCCAACTATAGCTACCTGCCAAACTATTACAACAGTAACAATGAGCAGCAGTATTATATCGGCGGTCAATATTTGCACTTTTATACACCAATCGCTTACGACAAAAACCTGAAATGGGAAACTTCGGAGACCTATAATGCCGGTTTGGATTATGGATTCTTTAAAGGTCGTGTTTACGGTAGCGTAGATGTTTATTACAAAAAAACCAAAGACCTGTTAAGTACAGTTCCAATTCCGGTTGGTACCAACTTTAGCAACCTGTTGCTTACTAACGTAGGTAACATGGAAAACAAAGGTATTGAGGCCAGCATCAATGTTTCGCTGATTAAATCTGATGATGTGAACTGGGATATGGGCTTCAATGCAACCTACAACAAAAATAAGGTGACTAATCTTTCCCTGAACCCGGATCCGAACTACAAAATTGGAGCAGGTGATATTACAGGTGCAACGGGTACTACTTTAAAATGGAATGCTGCAGGTTACAATCCGGGATCTTTCCTGGTTTACAAACAGGTTTATGGTCCTAGCGGTGCACCAATTGAAGGTGTATATGACGATATCAACAGAGATGGTATTGTAAATGACCAGGACAGATATTTCTATAAATCGCCACAGCCAACAGTAATTCTGGGTTACACTACTTCATTCAGTTATAAAAAATGGACAGTGAGCACTGTACTTCGTGCAAACTTTGGTAACTACATTTATGATAACGTTGGATCTAACTTTGGATTGGCCAGAAACGTGTTAAGCCCTGCAGGACTGATCAACAATGCGTCGACTTCACTGTATGCTACTAACTTCACCGCTAACCAGTTCCTGAGTGATTATTATATCCGCAATGCCTCGTTCCTGAAAATGGATAATGCTGGTCTTGTTTATAACGTTGGACGCATCTCTCCAAAATCTGCCACTACGCTGCGCTTCACCGCCAACGTACAGAATGTTTTTGTGATCTCAGACTACAAAGGTATCGACCCTGAAAATTCTTTGGGGATTGATTATAACCTGTATCCGAGACCACGCACTTACAGTCTTGGTGTTAATGTTGGATTTTAATATTTATAATTTAAAAGAACATGAGAAATCTATCTAAAATATTTACTGCAGCCATGATCGTGGCGGCGCTCTCGTCTTGCCAAAAAGACCTGAACCTTACTCCAACAAATGACATTACCGCTGATGTTGCTTATAGCACACCAGAGGGATATAAACAAGTTCTTGCAAAAGTATATGCCAGTTATGCAACTACCAGCGGAGCGGGATCCGATAAAAGTGATCTGGGCGGCATCGATGCAGGTACTTCTGATTTCCTGAGACTGTACTGGAATGCACAGGAATTAACTACCGACGAAGGTCTGTGTGTATGGAATGATCAGGGGGTTTATGATTTGAATTACCTTACCTTCTCTTCGGATAACGTTATTCTGAGAGGTTTATATACCAGAAGTTTGTATCAGATTACTGTGGCAAATGAGTTTCTTCGCGAGAGCACTCCTGAGAAACTGGCTTCACGTAATATTAGCGGCGGCGATGCTGGCACTATTGCAAAGTACAGATCAGAAGCAAGGTTTTTACGCGCTTATCAGTACTGGGTATTGATGGATCTTTTTGGTAATCCTCCATATATCACTGAGGAAAACCAAATTGGAACTATCTCTCCACAGCAAATTAAACGTGCAGACTTGTTCAAATATGTAGAGTCGGAATTGCTGGCAATTGAGCCGGAATTGGATGTGACCAATCAATATGGAAGAGCCACAAGGGGAGCTGCGGATATGTTACTGTCGCGTTTATATCTGAATGCAAACGTTTATACTGGTACTGCCAAAAATACTGAAGCCATTACCTATGCAAACAAAGTAATTAACGGAGGTTATTCCTTGCTTCCAGCTTACAAGAACTTGTTCTTAGCGGACAATGATCAGGCAAATACTGAAACCATTCTTTCGATTAACTACGATGGAAACTTTACCCAGAACTTTGGTGGAACAACTTTTATCATCAATGCTTCGATCAATAGCGATATGGACCCTGCGAGCTTTGGTGTGCCAAATGGCGGATGGGGTGGTCTCCATGCAAGTTCTACCTTGCCAGCCATGTTTGGTTCTGCAACGGCAACGGATTCGCGCTATATGTTCTTTGGCGATAAAGCTGCAAATGACGACATCGGTGTATTTACTGACGGACTGCGTGTAACTAAATTCAAAAATAAAACCAAAGCAGGTGTTACAGCATCTTCTACCAACGGAACCTTCAGTTCAGTAGATTTTCCGTTGTTCCGTTTGCCAGAAGCTTACCTGAATTTTGCGGAAGCCGTATTGCGTGGTGGTGCTGGTGGTACTACTGCTGAAGCGGTAAATTACGTTAATCTTCTGCGCGCTCGTGCTTATGGCAACACTTCGGGAAATGTTTCGACAATAAACCTCGACTTCATCCTGGCTGAGAGAGCAAGAGAATTTTACTGGGAAGCGCAAAGACGTACAGATTTGGTACGTTTCGGTAAGTTTACCGATGCTTCTTACCTATGGCCATTCAAAGGTGGCAGCAGGGCAGGTAGTGGTATTGCCGCTACGAGAAGTATCTTCCCGTTACCCTCGGCAGATGTTATTGCTAATACCAACCTCACTCAGAATCCTGGTTATTAATAAGAAATTGTAATTGATATGAAATCATTATATATAAAAGTACTGACCTTTAGTATGTTCGTACTATTGTTCAGCTCCTGCAAAAAGGACGAAACTAAAATCGTTGCAGACAATGGCACGGCACCTGCCCTGACGACTACAGCTGCAGCGGGAACGCTCGTGTTGACGGAAGAGAATGCAGAAGCTAATATTGTTGCTTTCAACTGGACTACGTCGACCTTTGGATTTGACGGTAATGTGGTGAGCTACACCTTGCAGCTGGGCGTTGCCGGGAAGAATTTTGCTCGCCCGGTAAGCGTATCCCTTGGTTCGGCATTAACTACAAGCATGACAGTGGCTACGTTGAACAGCCTTGTTAACCAACTCAGTCTCAAAAATGGTGCAGATGGCAAAGTAGAGGTGAGGATCAAGGCGGAGATCAGTGCAAATTATACCCCTGCCTATTCGAACGTTATACCTTTAACTGTAAATCCGTACCAGATCATTATCGACTATCCATCTTTATGGGTTCCGGGAGCATATCAGAACTGGACTCCACCAACTGCAGCTAAGATTTCCTCAGTTGATGACAACAAGATGTATGAAGGGTACATTTACTTTGCAGATGCTTCAGAATTCAAATTCACTCCTGAACCAAACTGGGATAATGATTACGGAAGCAATACAGGAACTGACCTGGTTTACAAAGGCGGAGGTAACTTAAAAGTGACTTCTCCTGGATATTATCTGATCAAAGCAAATACTAATGCGCTTACCTGGTCGGCCATCAAAACAACCTGGTCAGTTTTAGGCAGCGCCTTAAATGCCGAAACACCGTTGACCTATGACCCTGCAACTAAAGTATGGACAGTTACAAAAACTCTAGCTGCAGGTACGCTTAAATTCCGTGCAAACGGAGCCGATACCATTAACTTTGGTAGTGCAGAAGAAGCCAACGGCAAACTTGTTCAGAATGGAGTAGCGATTCCGGTAACGGAAGCTGGGACTTACCTGATTACCTTCAACGTAAGCATTCCGGGCAACTATGTTTATAGCCTCGAAAAACAATAACAATACACACACTGAATGTCCTGATGTAAATCAGGACATTTTTTATAACCAGCTGATCTAATATAATTTTATGATGAAGAGACTCACGATTATACTGCTTGTCCTCCTTTCAGCGGACGTATGGGCACAATCTAAATTTGACCATGTAGAACCGATGTTCTGGTGGGCCGGAATGAAAAATCCCAAATTGCAGCTGCTCATCCACGGCAAGAATATTGGCGGTTATACGGCAGCATTAAACTATGCGGGCGTAAAACTGATAGAAACCCATAAGGTTGAAAATCCCAATTACCTGTTTATAGACCTGGAGATAGCGGCGGATGCCAAAGCGGGGAAATTTCCGATAACGTTTTCGGAAAACGGAAAGAAGACAGCGGTATACACCTATGAGCTTAAAACAAGAGATGCTTCGGCATCGCGTATCCAGGGGGTAACTAATAAAGACTTTATTTACCTGTTGATGCCAGACCGTTTCTCTAACGGTGACAAAAAAAATGACGTGGTGAAATCAATGGCTGAGACCTCTTTACACCGTGATTCTATGTATTCCCGTCATGGCGGTGATATCCAGGGTGTGATCAATCACCTGGATTATCTAAAAGAACTAGGGGTAACTACCGTATGGATGACACCTGAAATTGAAAATGATATGGTCAAGGCATCTTATCATGGATATGCAGCTACAGATCATTATCAGATTGATGCCCGTTACGGCACCAATGCATTATACAAAACTTATGTAGAAAAAGCACATGGCAAAGGTCTGAAGGTAATCAAGGACATCGTTCACAACCATATGGGAACAGGACACTGGTTTTTTAAAGACATGCCGATGAAAGACTGGGTAAACCAATGGCCGGAATACACCCAAACAAGTTACCGCGATGAGCCGGTGATGGATATCCATGCCGCTGCTGCAGATCGTAAAAAAACACTGGACGGCTGGTTTGTAACGAGCATGCCCGATTTTAATGAGACAAACCCATACGTGCAAAACTACCTGATACAAAATCATATCTGGTGGATTGAGTATGCAGGTATTGACGGGTTAAGGTTAGATACCTATGCCTATAATGACCCGGAATTTATGGCCGACTGGGCAACGAAGCTTAAAGCGGAATTCCCAAGGCTTTCCATCTTTGGTGAGACACTGGTAAATTCAGTACCGGCACAGGCCTATTTTACACAGGGCAATACTGTTAACAGGGGTTTAGACACTCAACTGCCCGGCATCACCGATAACATGATGAAAGGCGCTATCTACGAAGCGCTGAATGGCAAGTCTGGCTGGACAGATGGGATTTTCAGGTTGTACAATATCGTTTCTCAGGATTTCCTTTACCAGGATGCAACAAGAAACGTAATCTTCTGGGATAACCATGATATGCACCGGTTTTATTCCGTTATCAATGAAGATATGGATAAATACAAATCGGGCATGGCCCTGTTGCTAACCATGCGTGGTATCCCACAGTTATATTATGGCACAGAGATCCTGATGAAAAATTTTTCTGATCCTGATGGATTGGTGCGTTCTGATTTTCCGGGTGGATGGGCTGGCGACAAAAGCAATAAGTTTACTGCTGCAGGACGTACTGCACAAGAAAATGAAGCTTTTACTTATGTGAGCAAGCTGGCAAACTACAGAAAAAATAATCCTGCATTACAGACAGGTAAAATGATTCAGTATGTTCCGGAAGATGGAATATATGTATATTTTAGAACTGCCAACACGGGAGGTAAAACGGTGATGATCATCCTGAATGGGGAGGACAAAGCCAAAACATTGACTACAGACAGATTTGCCGAGCAATTGAGCGCTGGCAGCTCGCTGACCAACGTGCTGAGCGGAACAAAACTTGATAACATGAAAACGATCAGTGTTCCCGCTAAGACAACACTGGTACTTGAACTGAACTAATTATTTACGCAGCCGCGTAGGGATAGATAAAATATAAAAGATGGATAATAAGAATATAGCCTGCCTGTTTGATTTGGATGGCGTATTGGTTGATACAGCGGTATATCACTATCAGGCATGGAAAAAGCTGGCGAACTCCTTAGGCTTTGATTTTAGTCACGCACAGAATGAGCAGTTGAAAGGCGTAAACCGCATGCGTTCTCTGGATATGATATTAGCATGGGGCGAGGTGACTAAAAGCACTGAAGAAAAAGAAGAATTGGCTACCTTAAAAAATTCATGGTATGTAGACATGATCAGTAAAATGTCGGCCTCTGAAGTATTGCCAGGATCATTGGAACTGCTGGTAGCGCTGAAAGAACGTCGGATAAAAATCGCCCTTGGATCTGCCAGTAAAAACTCGGGACTTATTTTGGAAAGAACCAACCTTGCACATTTCTTTGATGCCATTGTTGACGGAAATTCTGTTACGAGTTCCAAACCAGACCCGGAAGTATTTTTGAAAGGAGCAGAAATGTTAGACACTGCCGCAACGGACTGTATCGTTTTTGAAGATGCCTCAGCCGGTGTCCAGGCTGCCATTGCAGCTAAAATGAAGGTAGTAGGTGTTGGTGATGCCGAGAATTTACCTGGCGCCAACGTGATCGTCAAAGATCTCTCAGGTATTACAGTTGACGAACTTATCGCACTAAAGCTAAGATTGTCGGCATCAAATTAAGCAGCATATTAATAAACACAGCGTACATTAAGATGAAGAACTATATACAAGCAGAAGCCTGGAATATTATAGAGGAAGGTTTTGATCCTCATTTGAACAAAATATCTGAAAGCCTTTTCAGTTTAGGAAACGGCCGTATGGGACAGCGCGCCAACTTTGAAGAAACTTACTCTGGGGAAAGTTTGCAGGGTAACTATGTGGCTGGTGTTTATTATCCGGATAAAACCCGCGTAGGATGGTGGAAAAACGGGTATCCTGAATATTTTGCCAAAGTGTTAAATGCGGCAAACTGGATGAACCTAAGCATACAGCTTGATGGGGAAGAGTTAGACCTTAGCCAGTGTAAAGTGTCCGATTTTAAGCGTATCCTGAATATGAAGGAAGGTTACCTGGAGCGGAATTTTACTGCTGAACTGGCTTCGGGAAAACAAGTGAAAGTTAAGGCGAAACGTTTCTTTAGCATTGCCAATGATGAGGTTGCTGCCTTGCATTATCAGTTGGTGCCGCTTAATTTCTCTGGACGGCTAAGCCTGATTTCGGCGGTAGACGGAGACGTTAAGAACCAGGATTCAAATTATGATGAGAAGTTTTGGGATGAAGTAAGCCGTGAGCAAAATGGCAGCGGACTTTTCCTGACCATGCGTACCAAAAAAACAGCTTTTGATGTAATTACGGGTGCAAAAACATTAATTTATAGAGATCAGACTGCTGTTGAGATTAAACCAGCAGATACTGTAAAAGATAAGTACCTTTCTGAGATTACATCAATGGACATCTCTGCCGGGGAAGTAATAGATATCTATAAAATTGCAACCAACCTGTCTTCGCAGAATTATGCTGCTGAAGAATTGTTGCAGCGGGCAGTTGAGGTGCTCGACGCCGCTGTTGCGAAGGGATTTGATGCCTTACTAAAAGAACAGGCAGCAGCCTGGGCTACGAAATGGGAAGAGGGTGATATTATTATTGAAGGTGATGTGGCTGCCCAGCAGGCAATCCGCTTTAATATCTTTCAGCTAAACCAGACCTATACTGGTAAAGATGCCCGTTTAAACATAGGTCCTAAAGGCTTTACCGGCGAAAAATATGGAGGTTCCACTTATTGGGATACTGAAGCTTATTGTATACCGTTTTATCTCTCTACCGCGCCTCAGGAAGTATCCAGAAATCTGCTGGTTTACCGCTATAAACACCTGGAGCGGGCTATAGAAAACGCAGAAAAACTTGGATTTAACAAGGGTGCTGCGCTTTATCCAATGGTGACGATGAACGGGGAGGAATGCCATAATGAGTGGGAAATTACCTTCGAAGAGATCCATAGAAATGGAGCTATTGCTTTTGCGATTTTTAACTATATCCGTTATACCGGTGACCATTCTTATTTGAAAGAATATGGTCTGGAAGTATTGATTGGAATTGCCAGGTTCTGGAAGCAGCGTGTCAACTGGAGCGAAGCCAGACAGCAGTATGTAATGCTGGGTGTTACCGGTCCTAATGAATATGAAAACAACGTAAACAACAACTGGTATACCAATACGCTGGCTGCATGGTGTTTGAAATATGCCATGGAAGCCGCTGAAATTGTGAAGCAGGATGACTTGGCTCAATATCAGCAGATCGTATCAAAAACTGCGCTGCAGGAAGATGAAGAGTTTGCAGACTGGAAAGCTATAGCAGAAAACATTTACCTTCCTTATGATGAGGAAAAGGGGGTGTTTTTACAGCAGGATGGCTTTTTGGATAAAGAGCAGCAGCTGGTAGAAGACCTTCCGGCATCAGAACGTCCGCTAAACCAAAAATGGAGCTGGGACCGTATTCTACGTTCTGTATTTATTAAACAGGCGGATGTATTGCAGGGGATGTATTTTTTTGAAGATAATTACGACATGGAATCGCTGCGCAGGAATTTCGATTTCTATGAATCGCGCACGGTGCATGAAAGTTCTTTATCACCATGTGTACATAGTATTTTGGCCGCCAAGTTAAACGATGGTGCCCGGGCCTATGAATTTTACCTGCGTACTTCCCGTTTAGATCTTGATGATTACAACAATGATACGGAGGATGGCTTGCATATCACATCGATGGCTGGCACCTGGATGAGCATTGTGGAGGGATTTGCCGGAATGAGGGTACGTGAAGACAGACTTTCATTCAAACCATTTTTACCTGAACAGTGGACTTCATTCTCTTTCAATATCGGATTCAGGGGCATTCAGTTGAAGATTACGATCAATAAAGATGAGATTACAATTGTCAATCCTGCAAAAGAGTTACTGGACATTAATATCTTTAGCCAATTACATCAGGTTCCGGAAGGTGAAACTGTGATTGCTTATACAGGATTAGCAGTATGAGAATTCCAGGCCGGATCGTTGTTCTAATTGTTTTACTGATTGCAGGATTTATGGACGTTGCTTTGGCTCAGAATAAAAAGATAATGATATATCAGCTGTTACCGCGGTTATTTGGTAATAAGCTGCAGCATAATGTCCACTATGGGACGATTGAAGAAAATGGCAGCGGCAAGTTTGCGGATATTGATGACCGTGCCCTCGATGGCATAAAAGAGCTGGGTACTACACATGTGTGGTTTACCGGGGTCATTTCACATGCTACGCTGACGGATTATAGTAAAAACGGATTACCGGCGAACAATGCGAATGTGGTGAAAGGCAGGGCGGGATCTCCTTACGCGGTTAGGGATTACTATGATGTAGACCCCGACCTGGCAAATGATGTTGAGCGCCGGATGGAGGAGTTCGAAGCGCTGATCAAAAGAAGTCATGCGAAAGGACTCAAGGTGATTATCGATTTTGTACCCAATCATGTAGCCCGTCAGTATCAGTCGAAGATGAAACCTGAGGGTGTTAAAGACTTTGGCGCGGGTGACGAGGTTGACAAAGCTTTTAGTCCGGCTAATGACTATTATTATATTCCGGGGCAAGACTTTGTTGTTCCGGCACCTAAAACAGCGCAACATAGCTCTTTATCGGCTTTGCTGCAGGAAAGATACCAGGAATCGCCAGCCAAAGCCACTGGGAATAACGTGTTTTCTGAAAGACCATCTATAGACGACTGGTTCGAAACTATTAAACTCAATTATGGAGTTGACTATCAAAATCACTCCGCAGAGCATTTTAGTCCGGCGCCAGAAGTATGGCTTAAAATGCGTGATATTCTGGTGTTCTGGACAAAAAAAGGGGTAGACGGTTTTCGCTGTGATATGGCGGAGATGGTTCCACTTGCATTTTGGAATTGGGTAATTCCTGAAGTGAAAAAGACGAACAAAGATTTAGTGTTTATAGGGGAAGCTTATGATCCATCCACCTACCACGCTTTTCTTACTACCGGAAAATTCGACTACCTGTATGATAAAGTAGGACTTTATGATGGTTTGAAAAAGTTGATCCGCAGTGAAGATCAGGCCAACGTTGACGATATACGCAGGGTTTGGCAGCATGAAAGTGCTGGTTTTGGCGACCGCATGTTGCGTTTTCTGGAAAATCATGATGAGGAACGTATTGCTTCTGCGGGGTTTGCCGGCAGAGCGGAACTGGCATTGCCAGCAATGGTGGTATCGGCAACCTTATCTGGTGGTCCTGTGATGACCTATTTTGGTCAGGAAGTTGGCGAGCCAGCCCATGGAGCCGAAGGTTTTGGCGGCGAGGATAACCGTACCTCAATTTTTGATTATTGGGGTGTGCCGGAACATCAGAAATGGATGAATGGCGGAAAATTTGATGGTGGTGGGCTTAGGACGGAACAAAAAGCGCTGCGGGATTACTATGTGCGTTTGCTTAAACTGGCAGGATCGGCCGATGCGATAGCCAACGGAGAACTGTGGGAAATCCCCTCTGGTGGGAATATGAACCCTAAAATGTATGGTTATGTGCGTTATACCGGCAGTCAGCGGTTGCTGATCCTCGTAAACTTTGACCGTCATTACCGTATGGAAAGTCAGGTGCAAATACCAGCACATATCTTAAAGAATAAACCGGTGACTGAGGTGAAAGACAAGCTGTCTGACCTTCAGCTTCATACTATTAAAGACAATACAATACCTGTTTGGGTATTGCCCATGAGTGCCCAGATTCTGGAATTCTAGGCGATATCCCTTCTAACCAGATAACTTTTATATGGAACAAAACCTTGCTGCTGCGGCTAAGCCCAGATTATCGAATTTCCAGATTTTTAACCTGAGTGCCGGTTTTTTCGGCATCCAGTTTGGATTTGCCCTGCAAAATGGTAATGCTTCGCGGATCTTGCAAACCTTTGGTGCCGATGTGGAACACCTATCTCTGTTTTGGCTCGCAGCACCCTTGACGGGCATGATTGTACAACCAATCATTGGCTATTACAGTGATCGTACCTGGAACCGCTTTGGTCGCAGACGGCCGTATTTTTTGGTTGGTGCCATCCTTACAGCGATTGCCCTTATTCTAATGCCCAATTCGGGGGCGATGGCCAGCTTTCTTCCCCCAATTATTATCGGGGCCGGGATGCTGATGATTATGGATGCCTCCATCAATGTGGCGATGGAACCCTTCAGGGCTTTAGTGGGGGATAAACTACCCGAAAGCCAGCGCAGCTTTGGCTTTTCTATGCAGACTTTTCTGATCGGTGCCGGAGCTATTTCAGGCTCATGGCTTCCCTACATATTTTCTGAATACCTGGGTGTATCCAAAGTGGCTGCCGCGGGACAGGTGCCAGCAAACGTCATTTATTCTTTTTATGCCGGGGCCGCGATTCTGCTGAGTGCCATTCTGTGGACTGTGCTCAATACCAAAGAATATCCGCCAGAAGAAATGGCGCTATACCACGCTGGTGAACCCGAAACCGAAGAGCAAAAAGGATTGCTATCTATCCTTTCTGATTTTTCCAATATGCCACTTACCATGAAACAACTGGGACTGGTTCAGTTCTTCAGCTGGTTTGCACTTTTTTCGATGTGGGTATTTACCACACCTGCCATCGCGCAGCATATTTACAAAGTTCTCCCTGGAGATACCTCCTCGGTAAAATTTGCCGATGCAGGAAACTGGGTGGCATTTTTATTTGGAATTTACAATGGCGTGTCTGCGATCTATGCGCTGATTTTACCCGCGCTAGCGCGTGCAACTAGTCGTAAAATTGCCCATGCTTTTTCTTTGCTGGCAGGTGGTGCGGGGTTACTGTCCATTTATTTCATCAGCAATCCTGATTACCTGATCATTTCCATGATTGGTGTTGGCCTGGCATGGGGAAGTATTTTATCCATGCCCTATGCGATTCTTTCAAGTGCTATCCCTGCCCGCAAAATGGGCGTGTATATGGGAATTTTCAATTTCTTTATCACCATGCCGCAGATTATAAACGGGATTTTCGGGGGAATGATTGTAAAACAGTTTTATAACGGTGAGGCCATCTATGCGATTGTGCTGGCAGGTATATTTATGATTTTAGGGGCCATTTCAGTGCTGTATATCCAGAATCATAAAGAAAGTGTGTAAGCTGAGGCTGACTGAGGTTGAAATTTTATAGTAATATTTTAAATGGGTTACTAAATTTTCTAATCTTATATTGATCTTTAAGGTAAAATCTCGAATCAGCTAAAAAATGAAGAAACTTTTTACTTTAACCGTTGCCGGATTATGTGTGTTAGGCCACGCAGATGCACAAAAACTTAAACCGGCGCAGATTCTGCCGCAGAAAGCAGATACAACTATCAACAAAGAGGTAAACTCGCGCAAGATTGTTCCCGAGAGTGTGGTAGTAACCAACCATCAGGTTACGATCAAGGGGCAGCGGGTTTCCTATAAAGCCAAGGCCGGCACATTACCAGTTTGGGATGAAAACGGAAAACCTATCGCAGGTCTATTTTATACCTACTACGAACGGTCGGACGTTAAAGACCGCGCCTCGCGGCCCCTGGTAATTTCTTTTAACGGAGGACCAGGTTCTGCATCTGTCTGGATGCACATCGCTTATACCGGTCCGGTAGTGCTCAACATCGACGATGAGGGTTATCCCGTACAACCTTACGGTTACAAAGACAACGAGGCCTCTATATTAGATGTAGCAGATATCGTATACATCGACCCGGTGAATACCGGATACTCCAGAGCGGTGAGCAAAGATATTCCAGGGAGTACTTTTTTTGGCGTTAATGCTGATATCAAGTACCTAGCGGAATGGGTAAATACTTTTGTGACACGCAATGATCGCTGGGCGTCTCCAAAATTCCTGATTGGCGAAAGCTACGGTACCACGCGTGTATCCGGTTTAGCCCTTGAATTGCAAAATTCGCAGTGGATGTATTTGAATGGTGTAATATTGGTATCGCCAACTGAATTGGGCATTACCAGGGGCGGGGCGGTTGATGCAGCCTTGCGCTTGCCTTATTTTGCAGCAACAGCATGGTACCACAAAGCATTAAGCGCCGATTTGCAGGGTAAAGAACTTACGGCCATGCTGCCCGAAGTGGAGCAGTATACCATGAACCAGCTGATTCCTGCATTAAGCAAGGGAAGTCAGCTTAGTGAGGCCGAGAAAAAAGAGATTGCCGCGAAGATGGCCTATTATACCGGGCTCAATGAAAAGGTAATTTTGCAGCATAACCTTGATGTGCCAACGGATTTTTTCTGGAAGGAGCTGTTGCGCGACAAAGGTTATACTGTTGGACGCCTGGACTCGAGATATAAAGGAATTGACCGCCAGGATGCAGGAAACGAACCTGATTATAACGCAGAACTTACTTCATGGCTGCACTCTTTTACACCGGCAATCAATATGTACATCCGTAACGGGCTAAACTATAAAACCGACCTGAAATATAATATGTTTGGTTCGGTACACCCATGGGATAATACTAAAAACCGTACTGCCGAAAACCTGCGCCAGGCAATGGCAGAAAACCCTTACTTGCATTTGATGGTGCAATCGGGATATTTTGATGGGGCATGCGATTATTTTAATGCGAAATACAATCTTTGGCAGATGGACCCGGGTGGGAAATTAAAGGAAAGAATGAGCTGGGAAGGCTATAAAAGCGGGCACATGATGTACCTTAGAAAAGAAGATTTACAAAAGGGAAATGACCATATCAGGGAATTTATCAGTAAATCTTTGCCCAAAAACGGGGTATCTGCGAAATTTTAAATAAAATGACTATTTTTGCCGACTTGCATATGGAACAGATAAAAACATCATTTGATTTTGAAAAGCCGATCGCTGAGTTAATGCAGCAGATTGACAAGGTTAAACAGGTAGCTGATAAAACAAAAGTAGATATGTCTGCTACCCTGGTAGAGCTGGAGGAAAAACTTTCCAAAACTCAAAATGCACTTTATAATAACCTTACAGGTTGGCAGGAAGTTCAATTGTCGCGCCACCCTGAAAGACCGCAGACATTGGATTATATCAGCATGATCTGTGATGATTTCATTGAATTACATGGTGACCGTACGGTAAAAGACGACAAAGCAATCATTGGTGGTTTTGCAACTATTGCTGGTCAGTCTGTAATGATCATTGGACACCAGAAAGGTAAAAACACTAAAGAAAGACAATACCGTAACTTCGGAATGGCCAATCCTGAGGGTTACCGCAAAGCATTGAGACTGATGCGTCTGGCAGAAAAGTTCAATAAACCTGTAATTTCTTTCATCGACACGATGGGTGCTTATCCGGGACTGGAAGCTGAAGAACGTGGACAGGGTGAGGCAATTGCAAGGAACCTTTTGGAGATGTCTGTATTGAAAGTACCTATCGTTTGCTTTATCGTTGGCGAGGGAGCTTCTGGTGGTGCCTTGGGCATCGGCATTGGCGATAAGGTCTATATGCTTGAGCATACCTGGTATTCGGTAATTTCTCCGGAGTCTTGTTCTTCTATTTTATGGAGAAGCTGGGATTTTAAAGAAAAAGCTGCAGAGTGCCTTAAACTTACGTCAACAGATATGTACAAGAACAAACTGATTGATGGCGTAATTAAAGAACCACTAGGCGGTGCACATCAGAACCCAGCATTAATGGGAGAAACCCTGAAAGCACAGATCTTAAAAGATATCAAAGAGCTTGGTAAAGAGAAAACAGATAAAATGATTGCTACCCGTATTGACAAGTTTTGTGCAATGGGTGTAGTGAATGAAGGTTAAAAATCAATATTGCTTTTCCGAAGTGCCAATATTTTGCTGAAGGGCAAAATCTTGAATGTTAGTCAAAGCGATATTTATTTTTCTGGGAGCTGACCGGAATGACGTACAACTGTTACGATGGACATGCTAATGAAGAGATGGTTGGGTGGAGATACCACTGACTATAAACTAGTAAACAAAAAAGGGCTGCGATTTATAAATCGCAGCCCTTTTTTGTTTGGCTCCTATTGATTAGTTGGATTTTCTACATAAAAACACGACTGATATTTAAGTGATCTTCCTGAATATTTATCCAGGAAGATCACTCTTTTTTATTGTCCGGGTTGCTGAGCAAAGTAAACTGAGAACCTCGATTCCAGTCCCTGGAATTGTAAGCCCAGTTTTTCCGCCAGCTTAGTCTGGTTTTGTTCTGTGGCAGTTTTCACCATTTGGTTTAAGAACTGCAGTCCAAGCTGTACATTCTGACCACCAATAAACCTGTTTTTGCTTTTCGCTACATCGGCCAGGTAAGTCAGTTCTTTCTGGATATAATCTGCCGATTTTTCCATCAGCGCATTTGCTTTAGCCGTATCTCCAAGCGCATAAAGGTTCTCTGCAAGGAAGTAAGTTCCCATCATCGAACGCATGCCGTAGAAACGGTCTGGCATTACTTCAAAGTAACGCGCTACTACTTTCTTCGCGTCAGCTACTTTACCTTCTTTAATTAAGCCAGAAATGGTGGTGTTAAAGATATTGTTGAAAATAGAGATATCATCTGAAGACTGCGGATCAAGGTAGCCGGAGTTTTTCACATTTCCCCATTTAAATTTGTTGTACATATTATGGTACATGATATCTGTATTTACCAACTCGCTTCTGCTGGCTGCAGTATCTGCTTTTAATGGCAGTAAACGCATTGCCAGACCTTCAGTGTATAAATAGTTGTCTAAACCATTAAACTGATCTGATGGTACCGTACTCGCAAAGTAAATTGGTCTCTTCCAGTCATTGTGCGCAAGGATATCCAGCATCGCCAATGTTCCTTTAGTCACATAGCCTTTATTGAAGGTCCATTGCATAACTGGTGTAATTTTAGCAGAGTCTGCCGCCTTTACTGTTCCTGTTTTGATTACATCAGCCGGGTTGATGGTGATCTTGAAGTTTTTAGTAGGGATAAAGTTTTCTTTGGTACCATTCTGAAGTGCAATTTTATCATCGTCATCATCAGAAAGAAGCACGTCCATTATATTTTTAAGCTCAACAGAACCTGCTATTTTATAGTCCTGGTAGTACATTACATCTCTTACGCCCTGAACATACTGCGACGGTTTCATGCTGATTGGCAGTGGCTCCGACTCATTTTGTTTACGTTTCATGCCATCAATGTACCAGTCGGTATCAAAAAGACTCAGGTTAACCAAGCGTACATCCGGTCTTACATTTTCTACTTCCTGAATGTACCATAATGGATAAGTATCATTATCACCATAAGTGAACAGGATAGCATTTGGTGCGCAGGACTCCAGATAATCCACTGCAATATCATGTGCTACCAATTTGTTAGAGCGGTCATGATCATCCCATCCTTGGGCACCCATAATTACCGGCGCCGCTAACAATGAAATAACGGTTGCTGCAATGGCACCGCCCTGAGGACTGATCTTTTTAAACACCCAATCCTTGAGTGCAAAGACCCCGAAACCTATCCAGATGGCAAAGGCATAGAAGGACCCCGCATAAGCATAATCCCTTTCTCTCGGCTCCAGTGGTTTCTGGTTCAGGTACAATACAATTGCTAAACCGGTAAAGAAGAAAAGTAATCCTACAATTCCTGCATCCTTTTGATTGCGTTGGAAATGCCATACAGCACCCAGCAAACCGATAATTAATGGAAGGAAGAAGAAACGGTTATAGGCACTATTGTCTACAATTGATGGCGGCAAATGACTTTGGTCGCCCAGCATCATCGCATCAATAGGTTTAACACCACTCAAAAACTGACCCTGGTAAATACCTTCACCTTGTTCATCACTTTGGCGACCTACAAAATTCCACATGAAATAACGCATGTACATATTGCCGATCTGATATTTAAACAGGTAATTGACGTTGTCAAACAGACCCGGAAAATAGCCATCGTCAAAACCCATCAGGCTTTTATATTCATTCACGTGTCTCGGTTCATCGCTATACATCCTTGGGAATACAGTAGTCCTGTCATATTCGTAGTCGGTTTTTTTACCGGCAACCTCATATTTATTTTCACCTTTTCTATAGATGTTTTTACCCTCCTTAAGATTCACTTTTTCAGAGTTATAATTAGGGCCAAAGAGGAGAGGCCTGTCGCCATATTGTTCCCTGTTCAGGTAACTTAAGAAAGAGAATGCGTTATCAGGGTTACTGTTGTTAAGATTTGGGTTTGCTTTAGCCCTGATGATGATCATGGCAAATGAGCAATAACCGAAAATGATTAATACCGTTGACAACAAAGCAAGATTCAGGAATTTTTTCTGGTGCTGGATAGAATAACGGATACCCCATACAAAACCACCAATAAGGAGAATAGCGAAAAAGATTACGCCAGTTCCAAATCCAAGGCCTAGGGTGTTTACGAAGAATAAATCGAAGTAGGCACCAAAAGAGACTACATATTGTATGATACCATATTGAACAAAAGCAAGAATCAGGATACCTACGATGAAGGTCTTAATGATTCCCTTGTTGTCTGGTTTAGGTGTTTTCTTGAAATAATATACAAAAGCAATAGCCGGGATAGTCAGTAAGTTCAGTAAGTGGATACCGATGGACAAGCCCATGATATATGCGATAAACAATAACCAACGGTCTGCACGCGGCTCATCAGCATGTGCTTCCCATTTCAGGATACCCCAGAAAACGATCGCAGTGAAAAGCGATGAAAGGGCATATACCTCAGATTCTACAGCCGAGAACCAGAAACTGTCAGAGAACGTATAAGCCAAAGCCCCAACTGCACCGGCACCCATAATGGTGATGATATCTGTAAGGTTAAGCTCCTGATCTTTTTTAATGACCATTTTTTTAGCCAGGGCGGTAATAGTCCAGAACAGAAACAATATTGTTGCTGCACTTGCCATTGCAGAGCCCACATTCATAAAATAGGCGATCTTGGTGGTATCTCCCATAGCCAGTAACGAAAAGAAGCGTTGTATCATTAAGAATAACGGTGCACCCGGTTGGTGTACTACCTGCATCTTGAACGCTGAAGCTATAAACTCGCCGCAATCCCAGAAACTAACTGAGGGCTCTAAGGTGAGTATATAGGTTATGCTGGCGACGAGAAAACACAGCCATCCTGTAATGTTATTAATTTTTGAGTAGTTCATTTTGTTCTTGAATATAAATTTTGGCTTATAGAAATGCAGCCGAAAATAATCAAATAGATTGACATAAACACATATATGCTTATTGTTTAACTGATATTAACGCTCCAAATGCTGTTTAAAGCTGTTTTCTGAATTATTTTCATTTTTTTTTGTGAAGGATTTGCAATTATCAAAAATCTGCGTAGATTTGCATTCCAATTCAGAGCAACCCTTTGTTGATTTGAATGAAGATTGCCCGATAGTATAAAGGTAGTACAACGGTTTTTGGTACCGTTTGTCTAGGTTCGAATCCTGGTCGGGCAACAAAATAATATTCGGATTGTGATTCAGATTGCAATCCGATTTTTTTTAACCCAGCATTGATACCCGTCTAATCATGCCATTGCAATTTAACCCAGTTAAACTTTTTGCCGGCACCGGTACAGAAGCATTAGCACAAAAGATTGCCGAAAGCTACGGCAAGCCACTTGGGAGTGTATCCCTAAGCAGGTTTAGCGATGGTGAGTTTCAACCCTCATATGATGAATCTGTAAGAGGATGTGACGTATTCCTTATTCAATCGACCTACCAGCCTTCTGATAATTTAATGGAATTGCTATTGATGGTTGATGCCGCGAAGAGAGCTTCAGCGCATTACATCACAGCGATTGTTCCTTATTACGGTCTGGCCAGACAAGACAGGAAAGCTAAGCCGCGTCAGGCTATAGGCGCCAAGTTAGTGGCCAATCTGCTAAAATCTGCCGGTATCCACAGGATCATGACATTGGATCTTCACGCCGCTCAAATCCAGGGATTTTTTGATATTCCTGTTGATCACCTTGACGGGGCCGTGATCTTTGTTCCGTACATTAAGAGCCTGGGTCTGGAAAACCTGACTATCGCTTCACCAGATATTGGTGGTTCATACAGGGCACGTACTTTTGCGAAGTTTTTTAATGCTGAGGTAGTGATTTGCGATAAACGTCGTAAACGTGCCAATGAAATTGAATCCATGTCGATCATTGGAGATGTAGTGGGACTTGATATTGTGCTTATTGACGATATCTGCGATACTGCGGGAACACTGGCGAAAGCAGCAGCGCTGATTATGGAGAAAGGTGCAAAAAGTGTAAGAGCAGTTTGTACGCATCCGGTATTATCCGGTAATGCCTACGAAACTGTAGAAAACTCCTTGTTAACGGAACTTATCGTAACAGATTCTATTCCACTTAAACAGGAGAGTTCAAAAATACGGGTGCTGAGTACGGCCGACCTGTTTGCAAAAGCGATTGCCAATGTAAATGAACACGGATCTATCAGTGACCTGTTTAGAGTTGATTAATATAATAACAATAAAATAAATAATAATTATGAAAACAATCGCAATTAGCGGTTCTCCAAGAGAGAACGTAGGGAAACGCGATGCTAAGGAACTTCGTTACGAAGGTAAGGTTCCTGCAGTATTGTACGGTGGTAAAGAACAAGCACATTTTGCTGTATTAATCACTGATTTGAAAGATGCTATTTACACTCCAGAAACTAGCTTCTTAGAAATTGATATCAATGGTACAAAAACCAAAGCAATCATAAAAGAATTACAATGGCACCCATTAACTGACGTATTATTACACGTTGATTTTCTTCAGTTATTCGACGAAAAAGAAATCGTTATGGAAATCCCTGTTAAACTTACAGGAACTTCTCCAGGTGTTAAAATGGGTGGTAAATTAGTTCAGAAGTTACGTAAACTTCGCGTTAAATCTTTACCTGCAACTATGCCGCAGGAGGTTGAAGTTAGCCTTGCTAAATTAGAAGTTGGTAACTTATTCCGTGTACGTGATCTTGCTAAAGCTGACTACACAGTGACTAATACTCCAGAAGACACTATCGTTTCTGTAATTATGTCAAGAGCGCTTAAACAAGCTGAGCAACAAGCCGGTAAAAAATAAGCTGACCTTTATCAGAATTAAAAATAAGCTGCCCCAAAAAGGCAGCTTATTTTTTTTATATTATCTTTGCCGCCTTACAGCTTAAGGCAATAAACCACCGCTTAGAATAAATCACATCGGCTATAAATGAAATATTTAATTGTAGGATTAGGGAACATCGGACCGGAATATGCCAATACCAGGCACAACATAGGATTTAATATCGCCGATCAGCTGGTCAAAGAATTAGGAGGTTCATTTGAAAACCTCCGTCTCGCTTATTATTCTGAAGTTTCATGGAAAGGCAGAAAGTTACATGTGATTAAACCTACTACTTTTATGAACCTGAGTGGAAAAGCTGTTAATTACTGGATGCGCGACCTTAATATCCCGCTGGAGAATGTATTGGTGATTGTAGATGACCTGGCTATTCCACTAGGTAAATTACGCCTGAAATTGCAGGGAAGCAGCGCAGGGCATAATGGCCTTAAAAGTATCGAGGAGCTGTGTGGTGGACAAGCCTATCCGCGTCTTCGCTTTGGGATCAGTGATAACTTTGCGAAAGGCAGGCAAGCCGATTACGTTCTGGGGCATTTCGACAAAGACGAACAACCCGAACTGCCAGCACTGATTGATAGAAGTGTTGCGCTTATCCAGAGTTTTGTAACTATCGGAGCAGCGCAAACAATGACGGCTTTCAACAAATAGGCTCTTACTCTGGAATTGTACCCTTGCCACTATACTGGCCTATTTTCTGATGTAAAATAGCCAGTTCAAAAGGCTTGCTCAGCACATCATCTGCACCGGCATCAATTGCCGCTTTTTTATCATTCTCCATCACTGCAGCTGAAAAGGTGATCAGCGGAATATCTTTCTTCCCCTTTACGTAATCTTCCCGGATAAGTTTTGTGGCCTCTAAGCCATTCATTACCGGCATAAAGGTGTCCATCAGGATCAGGTCGTAATCATTTTCAGCGAGTTTATCCAGCGCTTCTTTACCGTTTTCTACCACATCTGCAGTAACATTCCAGCCTTTCAGGATTTTTACGATCAGGAATTTGTTAATCGGGTTATCTTCGGCAACCAGTATCCGCACACCTTCAAAAGGCAGCAATTTATCACTGGTCTTTTCATCAGATTCAGTCTGGTTTTCCAATACCTCATACCAGTTGATAAAGCTGAATATGCTTCCCTTTGCTTCTTCACTTTCAACCGTGAGCTCGCCTCCTTTAAGCTGTGCCAGGTTTTTGGCAATGGACAAACCTAATCCGGTACCGCCAAAGTTTAGCGTAGTGCTATCATCTGCTTGCTCGAAAGTTTCAAAAATCTTATCGATTTTATCCTGTGGAATACCAATCCCCGTATCGATAACAGAGAACTTGAGCTGCATGTTGTTCCCTTTTTTATCAAGGATCTCTACTTTAAGCGTAACACTGCCTTCAGTAGTGAATTTTATCGCATTGCCAATCAGGTTCATCAGGATTTGGTTCAGACGCAGCGAATCAGCCATGATACTCTTCGGCAGGCCTTCGTCAAAATTGGTGATCAGTCCAATATTTTTTTCCTTAGCCCGTATGGTTAGCAAGTTAACAACCGACCGGCAGATTGTTACAATGTCTGTTGGTGCACGGTTGATTTTAAACTTTCCAGCTTCGATTTTGGAAAGATCAAGGATATCGTTGATTACACCCAGCAATGAATTCGAAGAAATCTCCAGCAATTCTACCATCTCCCGTTGTTCTTCATTTAAGCCCGTTTGCTCCAGTAGATTTGTAATACCGATAATTCCGTTGATAGGGGTACGGATCTCATGGCTCATATTGGCCAGAAAGTTTTCCTTGATTTTTTTGCCTTGCTCTGCCAGCTCTTTAGCCCTGATTAGTTCTTTCTGATAGGCCTCGAGCTCTTTGTTTTTTCTAACTACCTCCCGCTGGGTGCGCACAAATTGCACAAATGAATCTACCTTTGCCGAGGTCACATAAGGATTTAGCGGTTTATATAGATAATCAACTGCCCCAGTGTTTAAACCTTTAACTGCATATTTTGCATCCGTGGAAATTGCCGTTACAAAAATAACGAGTATGTCTTTGGTTCTCGGATTGCTTTTAAGAATTTCAACAAGCTCAAAGCCGTCCATTTCGGGCATTTGAACATCCACTAACGCAATGGCGATGTCTTTTTCCCAGGCCAGGCGCAGGGCCTCATTAGGTAAAGTTGTAGATATTAAATTTACATCATCTCGTTGTAACAGCGCCTCTAAGGCTATGATGTTTTCGGGTCTGTCATCAACAATAAGAATATTAATTTTTTCCATAATTTGTGTACGCTCCTAATGGAGAAGGCTTAGGCTATTTTCTGATATATATTATTTTTCTGATCGATAACTTTAAATCTGCCGATTTCGGAGCTTCTCAGGGTTTCTTTTGATCCAAGGCATAAAAAGCCAAAATTTGCAAGGCTGTTATAGAAGAGGTTGATGACCTTCTCCTGCAGGTCGGTATTAAAGTAAATGAGGACATTCCGGCAGGAAATCAGCTGAAATTCATTGAATACACCCTCAGAGGCCAGGTTATGTGCCGAAAAAAGTACGTTCTTTTTTAGGGAGTGATTGATGGAGGCAGCACCATAGCCAGCGGTATAATAATCTGAAAGCGTATGCAATGCACCTGTTTTCTGATAATTCTCTGAGTATATTTTCATTTTCTGCAAATCGTAAATTCCATTCTTCGCGAATTCCAAAACGTCAGAATTGATATCTGTGCCATAGAAAAAACTTCTTTCATATAACTTCTCCTCCGCAAAAAGGATAGCAAATGAATACAATTCCTCTCCGGTTGAGCATCCGGCATTCCATACTTTGATCCTTTGATAGGAGCGCAGATAGGGAATCACGTTTGTACTTAACGACTTGTAAAATGCTGGATCTCTGAACATTTCAGTGACGTTTACAGTCACCTCGATCAAGAAGGATTCAAAGTAATCCAGGTCATTAGTAAGTAACGTACGTAAATCGAACAGGTTTAGTTTTTGCAATTGCATAATTCTCGTCACCCGTCTTTTCAGCGATGCCGCAGAATAATTGCTGAAATCAAAACCATGTATGTTCCGGATAAAGGTGGTCAGACTTTTTAGCTCTTCAAAGCTGATCAGTTCTGGTAGTTTTTGTGTCGGTTTTTCCATTTTCTAACTTAGCCATACCCGTAACATTGATAAAAGCTGATCTATATCCACCGGTTTTGCGATATAATCATTTGCTCCTGCTTCAATACATTTTTCCCGGTCATTCTTCATTGCCTTTGCGGTCAAAGCTATGATGGGTAATTTCTTATGGGCTTTGTTCTGGCGGATGAGTTTCATCGCCTCATAGCCATCCATCTCCGGCATCATGATATCCATCAGTACCAGATCGATGCCGGCCGTCTCTTCCAGTTTTTCTATCGCCTCTCTGCCGTTGTTGGCGATAACGATGTTCATTTCATAGACCTGAAGGGCACTCGACAGTGCGAAGATATTTCTCATGTCATCATCAGTGATCAGGATATTTTTACCCTTCAGCACTTTCTCGATGGTAGATACAGTTTTTAGTTTTGCAGCAGTGCTGGTAGGGAAAATCTGTTCTTGCTTTTTGAGTTTGTTCATGAATAAACTCACTTCATCAATCAGGCGGTCGTTAGACTTGTTAGACTTGAGGACCATCGCCTCAGAATATTTCATGATATGCGCAATGTTTTCCTGACTCAGCTCCATTGCGGTATTGATAATTACGGGTACATGCTGAAACTTCTCCTGGGTTTTGATCTTGTCCAGCAGGTCAAAGCCGGAGATATCTGGGAGATTCAAGTCCAGAATGATACAGTCGAAGCTGTTTTTCTCCAGCATTTCGAGAGCTTCCTGTCCGGTAAAGGCCTGTGTAACTTCAATTCCTTTATCTACCAGCTGTTCTTTTACAATCAGGCTCTGCAGTTCGTGGTCTTCAATAAGCAGTACAGACTGGAAATCATAAACAATATGCCCAGAGTTCAGGATTGAAAATGCCTGATCCAGTTCGTCTTTTTCTATAGGTTTTTTTAAGAAACCTATTGCTCCTTCTTTCAATGCACGCTCGCCCTTAATTTCACCGGCAGACATCATGTGCACGGGGATCTGTTTAGTGAGTGGGTTAGCTTTTAAATGCTTCAATACACCCCATCCATCCATAACGGGAAGCATAATATCCAGGATGATAGCATCAGGAAGTAAAGATAATGCCATTTCCAAGGCTATATCTCCACTATGTGCCAGAACGGGATCGAAACCTTTTTCTATGGCATAATCTTTTAAGACATCTGCAAAAACCACATCGTCTTCAACAATAAGCAGGGTTTGTCGGTCTGTCTTGTTTACCGGTACCAGTATTGGTTGAGGAATCAAAGGAACTACAACAGGTTCTGGCGACTGATTTTCTGTTTGCTCGGCGCTAAGGCTGCCCTGTATATTTTCTGCAGGCAGATAAAGCGTAAATGCGCTTCCCTGACCAGGCTCACTCTCTACCTGAATTTCTCCGCCCAGTAGATTAGCCAACTCTTTACTGATGGACAATCCGAGACCTGTACCTCCGTATTTTCTGCTGGTAGTTCCATCTGCCTGTTTGAAGGCTTCAAAAATAAGCTTCTGTTTATCCGCCGGGATGCCGATTCCAGAATCCTTGACGCGGAAGGATACTATTTTACCCGTATTTTCTTTTAGGTGGTCTGAATAATAACTGACCTGTTTATCTGCATTGGTGATCTCCAAATCTATCTGACCGTGCTCCGGAGTGAACTTAAAGGCATTAGACAGGAGGTTTTTGATGATCTGCTCTATCTTGGCTAAATCAGTTGTGATTTTTTCAGGAATACCTTGTCCGATAGCGGTCTGGAAATTAATCTTTTTGCTTTTCGCAATTTCTGTAAAGAGCGATTCCATATTCTGCTTCACTTCCTGAACGCGCGCTGGTTCAATATCCAGATCGATCTTTCCCGATTCAATTTTTGAAAGGTCGAGGATGTCGTTAATCAGCGTCAGCAAGTCGTTCCCTGCATTATGTATCACTCCCGCATATTTCAGCTGCTCCTCGTTAAGGTTATCCGGGCGGTTTTCCTTCAAGATTCTCGCCAGAATCAGGATACTGTTCAACGGTGTACGCAGTTCATGACTCATATTGGCCAGGAATTCCGATTTGTATTTGCTCGAAACTTCCAGCTCTTGTGCCTTGATACTTATGGCTTCCCTCGCTTCATTGATGGATAGGTTCCGTTCCTCCAGCTGGCCGGCTTTCTCTTCCAGTTCTGCATTTGTCTGGCGCAACTCTTCTTGCTGTACCCTCAGTTCTTCCTCAGAGGCCTGTAGTTCCTCAGACTTATGCATCAATTCCTCGTTCGTAGTACGCAATTCTTCCTGCTGACTTTCCAGCTCTTCCGCCTGTTGTTGTGTCTGCATGAACAAGTCGCGCAGTTGCGCCCTCGAGATTGACCGGTTAATCCCTATACCAATAGTTACCGCAATTCTTTCAAAGAAGTAAATCTCAAGTTCTGTTGGCGCTTTAGGAAGCGCTATTTCGAGTACCGCAATAATTTCATCCTCAAAAGGAATAGGTACCAGGATCAGCGTATTTGGCACTGTATTGCCAAGTCCAGAGCTCACCTTAATATAATCTGCTGGAAGATTGTTGATCTGTTTGATCTTTTTCTCCAATGCAGTCTGTCCAACAAGGCCTTCACCCAGTCTGATTTCCTCTGTTTTACCTTTCTTCACTTCAAAAGCATAGGCACCTGTAAGTTTAAGCCTTGCTGTTCTGGAATCCAGCAGATAGATCGCACCAACATTGGCTTCCAGATAATTACACATATCGGTGATTATGCGTGTACAAAGATCATCCAACTCCTGTTCGCCACGCATAGATTCGTTCACAACAGCTGAGCCAGTAAGCATCCAGTTTTTTTGTTCGTTTTCTGAAGAAACTTTTTCGAGTTGTTCGTTGCTTTCCCGTATTTTAACTTCCGTTTTTTTCTGCTCATCAAATGTTCTCTTGATAAAACTCGACAGATACAAAACCAACCCAAGGATAATCAAGGAGCTGATGATCACAATAGCTGTAGATCTTACACCACTCTCTTCTCTTTTTTTAGTTCTTAGAATAAGCAGTTCTTTCTCTGTTTCAATAATCTTATTATTGATCCTTAATATGTTATCTTTATATATCTTCCCTTTATCGGTTAGTATCTTTTGCAGTGCAACCTCTTTGCCGCCTACAGCATTCCCACTGATGATGCCCTGCATGTCGCGTATTTTTAGTTCCGCATAATATTGAAGGGAATCTAACCGACCCTCCTGAGCAGAATTATCTTTTGTGAGCCGTTGCAGTTCTTTAATTTGCGGGATAATTTTATTGGCATTCTGGTTATAAGGGGCGAGATATTTACTTCGCTGGGTGATGACAAAACCCCTTAAACCGGTTTCAGCGTTCAAAAGCCTTACTTTTATCTCCTGAGCTTTGTCTATCACATCATAGGTGTGATTTTCCCATTGTGAATCCCTGTTCATCGACTGGATACTCAGGTAAGACGTAATCGCAGAAATCAGGACAAATAAAAGAGATAAGGTAAACCCTATTAATACTTGTCTTTTGAATGATAGATTAAGCATAGATACATTTAAAATTGTCGGATAATAACTCGTAAAATTTTTGGATTTTTTACAAAATCATGTGACAATAATACAGATAAATATATCGTCCTACGCATATCAGTGCCATAATTTTTTACAAATCATGTACACAATGCGCATAGGTTGGCCCTATGGGGATCAGCTTGTCGGCCACCCAGATTTGGTTTCTATCAAATTTAGTGACGGCACTTTTGGCGATAATAAATGCCCGGTGTGCCCGAATAAATTTTGTTGCCGGAAGCAGTGTTGCCATTTCGCCGATAGGCATTCTGGTGCTCAAAGATTGACTGCTCTTTAAATGTATAAGTGTATAGTTACCGGCGGCCTCAATCAAAGTGATGTCCTCTATAGAAACCTTGATCTGCTGATAACCATCTTTAATAAATATATATCCTGGATCTGCAGTTTCTGCGCTGTTTCTAAGCCGGTACAGTTCTTCCGCTTTATTACAGGCCTGCAAAAACCTGGACAGGGAGAAGGGTTTGAGCAGATAATCCAGTGCATTCAGCTCGAAGCCTTTTACCGCATGTTCTGCATAGGCAGTAGTGAAAATAATTAGCGGGGGATTGCGCAGGCTATCCAGCATATCGATTCCGCTGATATCAGGCATTTTGATATCCAGAAAAATCAGGTCCACCTTATTTGTCTGCAGAAAGGCGAGGGCCTCAAAAGCGTTTGTAAATACAGCCTCAAGTGTAATAAAAGGGACTTTGGAGGCATGCAGTTTTACTATGTCCAGGGCAATCGGCTCATCATCTATCGCAATCGCAATCATTCTTAATCTAGTTTCAACGTTAAATGTACAAAAAACTCCCTGGCATTTTCTCTGATGATGAGCTCATGCTTTTTGGGGTAAAGTAAATTCAACCGTTGTTTCACATTAGGCAGCCCAATTCCGCTCTGCAGTTTTTCTGGATCACCATCTGCCTTTAAATGAATGCTGTTATGTACATCAAAATAGAGTGTATCATCTTTAGTCTGCAGCGTAACTTTGATATGTGAAGGAGACTGCAGACTAATGCCATGTTTAAATGCATTTTCTACGAAAGGAATCAGCAACATCGGAGCGATTTTCATGGCGGTAAAGTGATCCTCTATATCTGTATGTATCAAAATATCAACGCTGGTAGAGGTTCTCAGTTTCTGCAAAGCAATATAATTGTTCAAATATTCAATATCTCTTGTCAGGGATATTTTGTCCTGCAGATTTTCCTGAAGCATAAAACGCATCATATCGCCCAGTTTCTGAATCCCTTCGCCGGTACGTTCAGCGTTTTCCTGCAATGCCGTTCCATACAGCGTATTTAAGGCGTTAAACAAAAAGTGCGGGTTAATCTGTGATTTGAGGAAACCAAGGCTGGCATCCGACTTGCCTAATTCTTTTTTCAGCGTGTTGATCTGTTCATCGGTATCATTCCTTCGTTTATAAATGTACCAGGCCAATGGGGTGCTGATTGCCAGCTGTGCAGCCCAGTGGAATACCATTACAATCGGGAAAAAATCCCTTACCCCGGTAATTAACACGCCAGTGAAACACAATGGCAAAGTAAGAATCAAAGTAATCAGTGCGGCTTTATTATAATAGGTGATGAATTTCTTTTGTTTTTCGATCACCTGAGGGATCAGGTAGTATAAGGAATAGATAACCAGGAACAAACTTGCGGCAATCACCAGCGTCCAGCATACAATAACTTCAAATTGTACACCCGCTGCCAGCCACAGCAATATGCCCACAAACCAGAAAGCCCCTCCAAATGCGATTTCTAGTTTCATCCTGTTATACTGGTCGTTTTCGTAGTTCTCTACCAGATAGATGATCATCTTTTTAAGTGCAGTATAAATCGCAATGAGAAGTACCAGCCAGGCAGCATAAGTATAACCGCTAAAAAAGATCTTATTATAAGCAGTATCGATGGAATCATATTTGACCAGCAGATAAGCCTTACTGTAGGTCTCTCCAATACTGATGATGAGGCCGGCTATGAGGAATACAATAAAGATGATCAGCAAGTTGAGGCCGGTATTTTTCTTTTGGTACAAAGCCGGCAGGCAGCAAAAATTAAGCAGCAGAAAGCTAAAATAGAGGATAGAATAGCGGAACAGCTCTGGGAAGAAGTAATTTGAGGGATAGCTAAAATTTATACCCGCCTCTCTGAATGCCCCGGGCATCATTGCATAATCGTAAGAACCATTGGAGATCAAATTAAGCAGTGCGTAGCCGTAAATAAGGCTTACCAACCAGAACTCTATCTTGCTTACATCTTTAATACTCATATATACCTTCATATGTAGGGGACTGTGTTTTGCTTTAACGCGATACAATACTACAAATGCTTTTGCCTTCTCCACATAAAATGTGATGAACCCCGAAAAAAATGTGACGAATTGGGAAATATGGGTAGATTTACCCTTTTAATCAGAGATATGATAGTATACGGAATCCCGAATTGTAATACAGTGAAAAAGGCTAGAACCTGGCTTAGCGATAATGGCTTTGAATATGAATTTCATGATTTTAAGAAAGCCGGAATCACGGCTGATAAACTTGAAGCCTGGTGTGCCGCATTTGGCTGGGAAAAGGTATTGAACAAAAAAGGGACGACCTGGAAAAAGCTAAGTCCTGACCAGCAGGAAATGGTAAAAGATGAAAAATCGGCCACAGCACTATTGTTAACCAATACGAGTGCCATCAAAAGACCTGTGATTGAGCAAAACGGGAAACCTGTTTTGTTAAGCTTCGACGAAGAGCAATACGTGAAATCCTTGTTATAATTAAACCATTATGCGTTAATTATTGTTAAATACTAACACAGGGCGAGAAAGTGAATTATATTTGGATCCTGCATTATTCATGCAGGCTTTATCACGTTAATTAAAAACAAAGTCTAATGAAAATGCTTAAGGGGTTAATCATCGTATTGTTATACACGATACCAGTATATACATTTGCCCAAACGGGTATAAGCGGAGGGGTGTTTGATTATGAAAATAAGAGTTTCCCGCTTCAAAAAGTAAGAGTGAGGAATTTAAGTACCCAAAACGCTGTTGCCACGGGTGCTGCCGGCCAATTTACTATCGCCGCCAAAAAGGGAGATCTGCTGGAGTTTTCTCTGCAGGGTTATCATACGGATACGCTTTATCTCACCAACATGCAGGCAAAAACTATTTATCTGCCTACCATAGCCACCGACCTGAAGCAGGTAAACATCAGGAGTGCCAAATTATCCAGGGACTTGAGGCTGGAAGAAACCAAGGGAAAAGAGTTTAAGAGAGTTTCAGGTATTTCCCCGACCTCCAATACGAGTCGTGCTGGTGGAGTAGGCCTCGCCTTTGGTTCAGGGAAAGCAAAGCGTGAACGGGCTAAAGTAAAAGCATTGGAAGAAACATCGTTTTACGAAAGTGAGATCAATAAGTATTTTAGTGAAGAGCATGTGAGCGAGCTCATCAAATTACAAGGACAGGAGCTTAAGGATTTTATCGCCCTTTATCGTCCCTCGGTAGCCAAGGTGAGAAGTGACGATCCATTCAACTATGATTTTTATATTGCGCAAGCCTATCAGACTTGGTTAAAGCTACCTCCTGAAGGTAAGAAACTACCGCCAGTTCCGCAATTAAAGAAGAACTAACGAACTATATTAAATATTAACCTTTATAGAATGAACCATACATTTATTCAGAAAACACTACTTTTTGCGGTGTTTTTTGCATTTAGCCTCAGCACGAAAGCACAGCAAACCACAGCTGTGAGCAACTACGATCCGCATCTTGCTTTTAGTCCGATGTTCTATACCCAGAACGGAAATGAATACCGCTCTGCAAGTGGTTATCCAGGGCCGAAATACTGGCAGAACCGCGCGGATTATAACATTAGCGCGACACTGGATGATCAGAACAACACGGTTAAAGGAACCGTAACAATCACCTATAAAAATAACAGTCCCGATCTGCTTCCTTATTTATGGCTACAGCTGGACCAGAATCTTTTCGAAGAAAATTCCAGAGGTAACGGTATGATTAAACCCGGAAGCCGTTATGGTGCCAGGGGCGAAAAAGTAAATGGCGGTTATACCATTACTGATCTGACTGTGTCTGAAAAATCGAAACCGGTTAAATTCACCTCCATTACTGAGGATACGCGTATGCAAATCAGACTTGATGAACCACTGGGTGCATCTGGTGACGTGATTACGGTTAAAATGAATTTCTCTTTCGTGATCCCAATCAACGGGTCAGACAGAATGGGTCACCTGACTACAAAAAACGGTGAAATTTATACCATTGCACAATGGTTCCCGCGATTGGCAGTGTATGACGATGTATTGGGTTGGAACACTTTGCCATATTGGGGTGCGGGAGAATTTTACTGCGAATATGGCGATGTGAATTATGCAATCACTGCACCAGCGAGCCATATCCTGATGGGTTCTGGAGAATTGCTCAATCCACAGGATGTATTTACAGATGAGCAGCTGAAGAGATGGAATGCGGCAAAATTGAGTGATCAAACTGTTGCCATACGTAGTGAGAGCGAAGTGCTGGATCCAAAATCGCGTCCTGCAAAAGATAAACTTACCTGGAAGTTCAGGATGAACAATACCAGAGATGTCGCCTGGTCGTCATCAAAAGCCTTCGTGCTTGATGCCGCCCGTATCAATTTGCCAAGTGGCAAGAAATCCCTTGCAGTATCTGCTCAGCCGGTAGAGAGTAATGGCAAAGACAGTTATGGAAGAGGTGTGGAATATGTGAAAGCGAGTATTGAACATTATTCTGATAAATGGTTTGAATTTCCGTATCCAATGGCGGTTAACATCGCTTCTAATGTGAGTGGCATGGAATATCCGGGAATAGTTTTTTGTGGATGGAAAGCTAAGAATGACCAGGCCTGGGGAGTAATAGATCATGAATTTGGTCATACCTGGTTTCCAATGATTGTTGGCAGCAATGAACGTAAATTTGGCTGGATGGACGAAGGATTCAATACCTTTATCAACGGACTTTCGAGCGAAGCTTTCAATAAAGGGGAGTATAAACAGCAGCCAGACGACCTGCATCTGGCAGGTAAGTATATGGCGCAGCCAGGGAGAGAATTTATCATGCTTGCACCAGATGCAATGGTGGAGGAAAATATTGGGGTAAACCTTTACAGTAAACCAGCATGGGGACTTAATATTCTCCGCAATAACGTTCTTGGTGCCGACCGCTTTGACTTTGCTTTTAAAACGTACATCAAACAGTGGGCATTTAAACACCCTACTCCAAACGACTTTTTCCGGTCAATGGAAAATGGTGCCGGTGAAGACTTGTCTTGGTTTTGGAAGGGCTGGTTTATCAATAACTGGAAAATGGATCAGGCTATTACCTCCGTTGTACCTCAATCCAAAGGGACTGCCATCGAAAGTTATTATATTACGGTTGACAATCTGGAACAACTGCCAATGCCAATTATATTGCAGGTGAAAACGAAAAGCGGCAAAACCGATACCGTTAAAGTACCTGTGGACGTTTGGATGCGGAATAAAAAATGGACGATCGTTTATCCTACCACTGAAGAAATTGTGTCAGTGGAGCTAGATCCGGACAAGGTGTTTCCTGATGTTAACCCGGCAAATGATACCTGGAAAAAGTAATGGGTATAAACTAATTGAAGAAAGGGCCGGTATTTGTAAAATATCGGCCCTTTTTTACAAATCACTATGAGAAACGTTCCTTAAGTTTCTGAACGTCTAATGCTGGTGTCGGTTCATCCAGCCTTATCAACCATCCTTTTTGTTTAAGCAGTGCGATGTCTACCTTAGCCACCGAAAGGTCTTTTCCTTTAATCTGCTGGTTATATATCAAAGGAGCAAGTGGTTGAACATTTGCGGCTGTGGAAAACAAAGCCTCAATATTAAACTTTGGCCATAGCTGTATATCACCCAGATTTGCCGAGAAAATTTTCTTTGTACTATTTGGTGCAATGATACCAGCAAATTCTCCTTTATAATTTTCTCCCTTTTCTGTGGTCATGCTAGCCAGCAGCTGAAACGAAGTTTCGTTTATCAGGTGGAAATGCGCGACGGCAGTACTGTGCTGATCAGTGATCAGGCCGAGGTAAATGCCTTCTTTTTTAAATTCTGCTACAGGTACTGCCACTGTTTGCCTGTTTGAAACTATCTCATTTTCTTCTGGAATATCACCATGTACCAAGGTCACTTTAGAGGCCTGTACGGGTATTTCAAAATCATTGGAATCAGTAACCCCAATCGTGTCTTTATCAATGATGCGGGTAATGTATCCTTCTATATTCTCGTCTACAAACCGCACGAAATCGCCTAAGTTCAAATTCATATCAATAGTAATTAATTGTCTAAATCGTAATATACAAACCTAAGTAATATCCGCTTAATCCTAGCATCAGATGATGTTGAACTCAAAAGGCTGAGGAAGTTCGAGCTAAGTTGTGATTGATGAATTGCCAGCAACTTATTGAGGGCATATTGAATACGTACCTTCCGTACCCCATTCTTAGCGTACATGTACTTTATCTATACTCACACAGTATAGATGCGGTAGAATTACAGTACGGTTAGGCTACAACAGGGGTACGGAAGCTATGGTGCCAATAGGTTTGCAATAAGCCATAAGATGGTCGTTGTTTCTAATTATGCAACCATTTTAAGCTCCTGTATCCCGCTGGTCGCCACCCAACACTTAATTTTTTATCTTTGCAATCTTATTACCCCTCATTATGGCAGAAGAAACACAAGTCAATAACCCCTTGCATGGAAAAACGCTGGACTTCATTTTAAAGCAGTTGGTATGGCATTATGGCTGGCCGGAATTGGGCAAGCTCATCAAGATTGCCTGCTTCAATAACGATCCAAGTTTGAAGTCGAGTCTGACCTTTTTGCGAAAGACAGATTGGGCGCGAAAAAAGGTAGAGAAGCTATATCTGAATACATTTCATTAATTTCTGCTGATACCTATGTTAATGATCAAGGACTTAATGAATTAAATTTATGTTAACCTCTTGATTTATAAAATGTATTGTCATACCTTTGCAGTCCCTTATTGAGGGGTAAAGTTTTTAAGTAACAACAAAGAAAAACAAATTAACAATGCCAACCATTCAACAATTAGTTAGAAAAGGTAGAGTAGCACTGGAGTTCAAGAGTAAGTCTCCGGCGTTGGACAGCTGTCCACAGCGAAGAGGTGTATGTACACGTGTGTACACCACTACCCCTAAAAAACCAAACTCAGCAATGCGTAAAGTAGCGCGTGTACGTTTGACCAATGGAAAAGAAGTTAACGCTTATATTCCTGGAGAAGGTCACAATTTACAGGAACACTCTATCGTATTGATCCGTGGTGGTCGTGTTAAAGATTTACCAGGTGTACGTTATCACATCATCCGTGGAGCATTAGATACTTCAGGTGTTGCTGGTCGTAACCAACGTCGTTCAAAATATGGTACTAAACGTCCTAAACCAGGACAAGTAGCTGCCGCACCAACAAAAGGTAAAAAGAAATAATTAGGAGGAACAACAAATGAGAAAGTCAAAACCAAAAAAGAGAATTATCCTTCCTGATCCAAAATTTAACGATGTTCAGGTGACGAGATTTGTAAACAATATGATGTACGATGGAAAAAAATCTATCGCTTACTCTATTTTTTATGATGCAGTAGAATTAGCTGAGAAAAAAGCTGGTGAGAATGGTTTAGAAGTATGGAAACGTGCTTTAACTAATGTAATGCCTGCAGTAGAGGTTAAGTCACGCCGTGTTGGTGGTGCTAACTTCCAGGTTCCTACAGAAGTTCGTCCTGACCGTAAAATTGCTTTAGGCATGAAATGGTTAATTTCTTACGCTAGACGTCGTGGTGAAAAAACCATGAAAGAAAAATTAGCAGGAGAAATCGTTTCAGCAGCTAAAGGTGAAGGTGCGGCAGTGAAAAAGAAAGAAGATACGCATAAAATGGCTGAGGCTAACAAAGCGTTCTCACATTTCCGTTTTTAATAATTGAATCCATAAGATGTCAAGAGACTTAAGATTTACAAGAAACATTGGTATTGCTGCGCACATTGATGCTGGTAAGACTACAACAACAGAGCGTATCCTTTACTATGCTGGTGTTAGTCATAAAATTGGTGAAGTGCACGAAGGTGCAGCAACAATGGACTGGATGGCGCAAGAGCAGGAACGTGGTATCACTATTACTTCTGCTGCTACTACTGTAGGCTGGAAATACAGAGGACAAAGTTACCATATCAACATTATCGATACACCGGGTCACGTGGATTTTACCGTAGAGGTAAACCGCTCACTGCGTGTATTGGATGGTCTGGTATTCTTATTTTCTGCAGTTGATGGTGTAGAGCCTCAATCAGAAACTAACTGGCGTCTGGCTAACAACTATAACGTTGCCCGTATCGGTTTCGTTAACAAGATGGACCGTTCAGGTGCAGATTTCTTGAAAGTTGTTGGACAGGTTAAAAGCATGTTAGGTAGTAACGCTGTTCCTTTGCAATTACCAATTGGTGCTGAAGATAACTTCAAAGGTGTAGTTGATTTGATCAACAACCGTGGTATTGTTTGGAATGAGCATGATAAAGGTATGACCTTTACTGAAGTGCCTATTCCAGAGGATATGATCGATGAAGTTGCAGAATGGAGAGAGAAACTTCTGGAATCTGTTGCTGATTATGATGAGTCATTGATGGAGAAATTCTTCGAAGACCCTAATTCAATCACTGAGCGTGAAATCTTGGATGCTTTACGTAAAGCAGTTTTAGATGCAACGATCGTTCCTATGGTTTGTGGTTCATCTTTCAAAAACAAAGGTGTTCAGACAATGCTTGACTACGTGATGGAATTATTGCCTTCACCAATGGACTCTGAAGGTATTACTGGAACTAACCCTGATACAGGTGAAGAAATCCTTCGTAAGCCAGATGAAAAAGAACCATTTGCAGCTTTAGCTTTTAAAATTGCAACGGATCCTTTCGTAGGTCGTCTTTGCTTTATCCGTGTTTACTCAGGTAACTTAGAAGCGGGTTCATATATTTACAATGCACGTTCTGAGAACAAAGAGCGTATCTCTCGTATTTTCCAAATGCATGCAAACAAGCAAAACCCAATCCCTAATGTAGGTGCTGGTGATATTGCTGCGGTTGTAGGTTTCAAGGATATCAAAACAGGAGATACTCTTTGCGAAGAGAAAAACCCTATCGTACTTGAGTCAATGGTATTCCCTGAGCCGGTTATCGGTTTAGCGATTGAGCCTAAAACTCAGGCTGATATTGATAAATTGGGTATGGGCTTATCTAAACTTGCTGAAGAAGATCCTACATTCAGAGTTCAAACTGACGAGGAAACTGGTCAGACTGTAATCTCTGGTATGGGTGAGCTTCACTTAGATATCCTTATTGACCGTCTTAAACGTGAGTTTAAGGTTGAAGTTAATCAGGGAGCTCCACAAGTTGCTTACAAAGAAGCTATCAATGGAACAGTTCAACACCGTGAAACGTACAAAAAACAATCAGGTGGTCGTGGTAAATTCGCGGATATCCAGGTTGTTATTTCGCCAATCGATGCTGACTTTGAAAAAGGTGGTTTACAGTTCGTAAACGAAATTACCGGTGGATCTATTCCACGTGAATTTATTCCTTCTGTAGAAAAAGGATTTGCAGCATCTATGTCTAACGGTGTATTAGCTGGTTATCCTCTTCCTGACATGAAAGTTCGCTTAATTGATGGTTCATTCCACGCAGTCGATTCAGATGCTTTATCATTTGAATTAGCAGCTAAAATGGCATACCGTGAGGCATTACCTAAATGTAGCCCAGTACTGATGGAGCCAATCATGAAAATCGAGATCCTTACCCCAGAAGAAAACATGGGTGATGTAATCGGTGACATGAACCGTCGTCGTGGTCAGCTATTAGGTATGGATACCCGTAATGGTTCTCAAGTAATTAAAGCAACTGTACCACTTTCAGAAATGTTTGGTTATGTAACTCAGTTACGTACAATCACTTCTGGTCGTGCAACGTCTACTATGGAGTTTGATCACTACGATCCGGCACCAAGAAACGTTCAGGATGAGGTTATTGCTAAGTCTAAAGGCAGAATCAAATCTGTAGATTAATTAAAATAAACCGGCCGCCTGTTATTAATAGCTCTAACAGGCAGCCTTAAATAAACATACAATGAGCCAAAGAATCAGAATTAAATTAAAATCTTACGATTACAACCTGGTAGATAAATCTGCTGAGAAAATCGTAAAAACTGTTAAGCCTACGGGTGCAGTAGTTAGCGGACCAATTCCGTTGCCTACAGAAAAGAAAATCTTCACTGTTTTGCGTTCACCACACGTAAACAAAAAAGCACGTGAGCAGTTTCAATTATGCGCATACAAACGTTTGTTAGATATTTATAGCTCTAACTCTAAAACTGTTGATGCTTTAATGAAGCTTGAACTACCTAGCGGTGTTGAAGTAGAAATTAAAGTTTAATGCTTTTTTAGTCGAGAAAAGGCCTTCGGATTTCCGAAGGCTTTTTTTTTGTTTGAAATTTTACCTGATCGGTTTTAGTCGCGGTACATATGCATAGATAATCGCTTCGCATTTACCTCATTCATGCATTTAGCTAATTCGTTTTATTAAATTATTCTTGTTGGTATTTGAATTAAATACATGTTAAGTTTGACATGTTGTTTAACAAAAAACAGGAGATATGTTTAACTATAAGAATCTATCAGATAATGAATTGGCTTCCCTGATGAGGGAGGGGGACGAGGCTTCATTCGCCGAGGTCTACAATAGGTTTTATGGCGTACTTTATGTCCATGCACATAAACGCCTGCATGATGAAGAGGAGGCGAGGGATGTGATCCATGAATTGTTTGCCACCCTATGGACCAAAAGGCAATCCTTTGATGTGATGACGAATCTTTCTGGCTACTTGTATTCTTCAGTAAGAAACCGGATACTCGATTTGATCCTACATAAAAAGGTTCAGGAAAAATATATCGATTCTTTGCAGCACTATATTGAACATGATTTTAATTATGCGGATCATCTGGTACGTGAGCGGGATCTCGCGCGGCTGATCTCCCAGGAAATTGCGTTTTTACCGCCGAGAATGCGAGAGGTTTTTATATTAAGCAGGGAATCCCATCTCAGCCATCGGGAAATTGCTGAATTGTTGGGTTTATCGGAGCAAACGGTGCGTACTCAAATAAAAAAAGCATTAAAAATTCTGCGTTTTAAGCTTGGGTTCTGGGTATACATTGCCTTTTTACTTAAATTTTATTAATTCGTGTACCCCCTGCACATGATCTCCTCGTCTTAGTATTATATGGGTGAATAATCCCTGATTAATATGCAAAAAAGAGATGCGAAACAGTTGCTGGAAAATTATTGCGCGGGCTTGTGTACTGAGGAGGAAAAGGCGATGGTAGAAAATTGGTACCTGACTATCGCTGGCGATGGCGCAGCTCCATCTCATAAGAAGATAATGGCGGCAAAATCGGCAATATGGAAATCAATAGGGATTGGGAGCGTTAAGAAAAACCGTTTCCTATTTGGACATTACTTAAGTGCTGCTGCTGTATTCATCATATGCCTCGCGATGATTTTTTACTTTTCCCATTCACCTGAAAAGGCTCTACCTGATTCGCAGAAAACGGTAAAGTATGATTTCGGTCCCGGGGCAAACCGGGCAACGCTGATTTTGTCGGATGACAGAGAAGTGATATTAGATGAAGTGGCGACCGGTGATATTGCCGGGCAGCCGGGGATGAAAATTACCAAATCTGCAGGCGGTCAAATCATATATGATGTAGAAGGACAGCATGGTGTGAAAGATGATCTCTACAATACTATAGTTACACCCAGAGGTGGGCAGTACCAGGTCAACCTTGCAGATGGGACGAGGGTATGGCTGAATGCATCTTCCATGTTGAGATTCCCTGTAACTGCAGAGAATTCCAGGAGTGTGGAACTGACGGGTGAGGCTTATTTTGAGGTCGCCAAAAGTGCAGGACTTCCATTCGAGGTGTTCACTGCGGAACAAAAAGTAGTAGTACTCGGAACACATTTCAATATCAACTGCTATGCTGATGAGGGCGATACCAAAACCACACTTATTGAAGGAAGTGTGATGATCAGGGCAAAATCACGGCCGGGAGAACAAGTGCTTCGTCCGGGACAGCAGTCGGCACTCCAAAACGGAAAATTAAGTATTTCTGCGGTGGACCCGGCAGATATGTCGGCGTGGAAAAACGGACTCTTTGTTTTTAATAATGAAACACTGGAAAGTATTATGCGTAAGGTTGCCCGGTGGTATAACGTCTCGGTTGTATATGAGGATGATGCGCTGCGGCAGGAAGTATTCGGAGGAAGCGTGTCACGTTTCGGGAAGGTTTCCGAGATACTCAAGATGCTGGAAATAACCGGTCACGTACATTTTGACATCCGGGCGGACCGAATCGTAGTTATGAAAATCAATCAACAAATCAATAAACCTTAAACTTATTCAAATGAAAGATGAACAACGAGGCCCATAGCGGTGCATTTGACCTAATGCTTGGTAACTCAGGAAAATCAGGAGCGGTTGCAACGCCCCTGATTAAGACTGATCAACATTAAATATTGCGAACACAAGTATTTTACTATTAACCAGATTACCAAATGTATAGAATTTTTACTGAAATTTTATGTTGGCAGAGATGCCGCATGTCCCAAACTCTGCTAATCATGAAGCTGACCACGCTCGCATTAATAGCTACTATGATGCAGGTAAGTGCTGCCGGATTTGCACAGGTTACCTACAAAAAAGAACAGATCTCCCTGGAGCATCTGTTTCGTGAAATCCGAAAGCAAACAGGGTATAACGTACTATGGTCGGCCAATAATTTAAAAAGGACCAGCCTGATCAATGTCGACTTTAAAAACACGTCATTGGACGCGGTTTTATCCTCCAGTCTTGACAATCAAAACCTGTCATTTGTTATTGAGCATAATACCGTGCTCATCCGGGAATTAACCTTTCCTAAGCCTGAGAAGAAAGTTGATATTATATTTCGGGGGCTGATTAAAGATGAAAACGGATTACCGCTGATTGGCGCAGGTATCCGCGTAAAAGGTACGATGAACTCTACCTCCACAGATTCAAATGGAGCCTTTAGCCTTATAGTTCCAGATGAAAAAACTGTATTGCTATTTTCCTATGTTGGTTATGAAACTACAGAAATTATAGTGGGAACGCAGCGGAACCTGGTCATCCAGTTGAAGCCTTTGGGCGGGCAGCTGGATGAAATTGCTGTCGTAGCTTTTGGCACCCAGAAAAAGCAGAGTCTCGTTGGTGCGCAGTCCTCCGTTAAAGCCACAGAATTGAATCAGCCTACGGCTAACATCAGTTCTATGCTGGCAGGTAGAATTGCAGGTGTAATAGGAGTGACAAGAAATGGGGAGCCGGGTTCGGATCAGGCAAATATCTGGATACGCGGTATTTCAAATATTGGGGGCAGCTCTAACCCGCTGATTGTTGTTGACGGAGTACCAAACCGTCCGATTGACGGATTAAGTCCCGACGATATTGAATCTTTTACGGTGCTGAAAGATGCAGCCGCGACTGCGGTTTATGGGATCCGCGGAGCAAACGGAGTGATCCTGGTGAAAACCAAACAAGGGAAGACCGGTAAACCAAGCATTAGTTTTAATTATTTTCAGGGTATTACTACGCTGACCCGCATCCCTGACCTTATCGACGGGGTAGACTATATGAAACTGGCGAATGAAGCTACAGCTACCGAAGCTATCAGACAGGGCAAGACGTACTCGCCAAAGTATGCTGACGACGTTATTGCGAAAACGGCATCTAAGGCAGATCCAAGTGTATATCCGAATGTGGACTGGTTAGGCGCATTGTTTAAAGACTTCGGACAGAACCGGACCGCCAATGCCAATCTTTCTGGTGGGGTTAGCAATGCCCGTTATTTTGTATCACTCGGTTACTATGATGAAACTGGTTTGTTCAAAACGGATAAGGCACAGCGTTATAATTCTGCTCAAAAATATTCCCGCTATAATGTGACAAGTAACCTGAACTGGGATATTACACCGACCACAAAATTAGACCTGGGAATTAAAGGGATTCTGGCGCAGGGAAATTACCCGGGCGCCGATCCTGCACAGGATATTTTCGCCCAGGCTTTTCAAATTTCACCCGTTGAATTTCCAATCATGTACCCTAATGGCTTTATCCCAGGCAAGAGTGCGCAGGGGGATCAGCGGAACCCTTATGCTGATTTAACAACAAGAGGATACCGGACGAATTATAGGAACCAGCTTTTTTCCAACCTGCGTTTAACACAAGACCTAAGCTTTATTACAAAGGGGCTCGAGCTGACAGCTATGTATTCTTTCGACGCCACCAACAGCAATACAGTAAAACGTAACCGGAGACAAAGCACTTATTACGTCAGTCAGAACAATCCTTACCTCGCAGATGGTTCGTTGAATTATGGAAACCCAACTTATTCCGGACAGCGATATCTTGGTTACACAAATGAGAACTCTGGCGACCGTAAGCTTTATGCCGAAGCCGGCTTCTCCTATAACAGGCAGTTTGGCAAACATTCCTTCTCGGGACTTGCCCTATATAATCAGAGTGATAACTTAAACCCCTTTGCAAGGTCCTTTACTTTATCTATTCCATACCGAACTTTAGGTGTCGCTGGCCGTGCTACCTATTCCTATGACGACCGGTATTTTGCAGAATTCAACCTCGGTTACAATGGCTCGGAGAACTTTGCTGAGAAAAGAAGATTTGGCTTCTTCCCTGCATTTGGTGCCGGCTGGATATTGTCAAACGAAGGATTTTTTGAAGACCTGAAAAACACCTTTCAGTTGGTTAAGTTCAGGTATTCTGATGGAGAGGTAGGTAGCGGGGGAAGTACTTCGGGCTATGTTGACAACGATAACCAGCGTTTTTATTACCTGACTCAAGTCAACGACAGCAATGATTATGGTTATACTTTCGGACAGACCCGTGGCCAGGGTTTCAGTGGAATTGCTGTTACAGCATACGGAGTGGATGTCACCTGGTCAACAACGAGAAAACAGGATTTTGGACTCGAACTCAAAACACTTAACAGTGGCCTTTCTATCATTGTAGACTTTTTCAAAGAGCGTCGCAGGGATATTTTCCTGGAGCGCGGAGCAGTTCCAAATTACATCGGGCTCACCACTAATCCTTATGGTAACCTAGGTGTTGTAGAAAACAAAGGTATTGACGCCACATTAGAATATAATGTTAAACTAGCAGCGCAGGTGAATCTTGCTTTACGTGCGAACTATACTTATAACAAAGACAAAGTAGTCGAGAATGATCAGGCCCCGGTAAAATACCCATACCAGGAAATGCGTGGTCACAATATACTTTCCCGCACCGGATATATTGCCGAGGGATTATTTACAAGTCAGGATGAAATTAATAAGAGTGCCGTGTTTGGCAGCCGGTCTACTATCCTTCCCGGAGATATTAAATACAAGGATTTAAATGGAGACGGTGTAATTGACGCCTTTGACAAAACCATCATAGGTCGTGGTGACGTACCAGCATCAGTATTTGGTATGGGCTTTATGCTTCAATATAAAAACTGGGATCTCGGAGCTTTTTTTCAGGGGCAGCATAATGCAGACATCATGCTGAGTGGTGATGCTATTCAGCCATTCACTGCTTCCGGAGGTTTGAGTAATGTATATGCTAATGCAACCGATCGATGGACTATTGAAAATCCCAGTCAGGATGTTTTTTATCCCCGCCTATCTTATGGCAGTAATAACAACAACTTTCAGCCAAGTACCTGGTGGAAGCGTGATGTCAGCTTCATTCGTTTAAAGACTGTTGATTTAGGATATACCTTCAAAAGTGGATTCAAGTCTATAGGGGTTCAGAACCTTCGGGTATATTTTTCCGGGTACAACCTCGCCACCTTTAGCAAGTTCAAATTATGGGATCCTGAGTTAAATACTTCGAACGGAACCAAATACCCATTGGTAGCTACTTATTCTCTTGGTTTTAATGTTAGATTTTAAAATAATGAAAAAAAGATATTTATATATACTTGCTTTTATTTGTACCCTAAGTACGTACAGTTGTAAAAAATATTTAGATCAGGTGCCAGATGACAGGCTTACTTTTGATGAGGCTTTCACCACCAGAGCTACCGTAGATAAGGTGCTTGCAAATGTTTATTTTACTTTGCCAGATGAATCATATCAGCGCTCGGCGCCGGGCAGAAATGCGGGACTGTGGACCGGTGCTTCAGATGAAGCTGACTATACGCTGCCGACACATCCGGCAAATTCTGTTAACCAGGGTGCCTGGGATGCAACAACGGGTTTCGTGAATTCCTATTGGCAGACCTATTACAAAGGAATCCAGGCAGCAAGTAATTTTATTGCCAATGTGGACAAATGTCAGGATTGCAATATCAATGAAGACCGTACAACGCGGTACAAAAATGAAGCCCGAGCATTACGTGCCATATACTATTATCATCTGCTCCGCTTATATGGGCCGGTGGTCTTATTAGGCAATGATCCCGTTGCTGCAGATGCCTCTGTAGAGTCTATAAGTAGGCCGCGCAGCTCGTTTGATGAGTGTGTGAACTTTATTGTAAGCGAATTGGATCTCGCCATACAGGGCTTACCTGCCGGGCCTACCTCTTCTGATGCATATGGGCACGTTAACAAAGCTGTTGCTCAAGCTTACAAAGTTCAGGTGCTGCTCACCGCTGCGAGTCCGCTCTTTAATGGCAATACGGAATATGCAGGTTTAAAAAATGCCGACGGAAGCCAGTTGATTAGCCAGACTTACGACCAAAATAAATGGAAAAAGGCAGCAGATGCTGCGAGGTTTTTCCTGACTACCTATACCAGTTATTCCTTATTCAAAAAGAACGATGCAAATGGTGTATACAGCCCATATTTATCCTGCAGAGATGTGATGCTGACGGACTGGAATTCTGAGGTAATCTTCGCATACGGCAGTCCACAGATTACTCTTCTATTATATGATATGACACCCAACCATTCCAATGCGCCACAATCCAGTAAAGGTGGATCCTTTTTATCGGCGACTCAGAACATGGTGAATGCATACTTTACGTCTAATGGAAGATCGATCGACGATCCGCTTTCAAATTACGTGAGCACTGGCACCTCAAGTTTTATCTCGCCCTATGATGATACACAACGCACTGTTTCTAATATGTTCGTTAACCGCGAACCCCGTTTTTACGTTGGCATTACCTATAACAACAGTAAGTGGATCAATTTTCAGGATAACATTATCACCAATCTCGAATTTAACGGGAATGCAGGTAAAGCAGGAATTGGAAATAACGACTATACCTCTACCGGCTATGTGGTGAGAAAAAATATGAGTGTTGGCAGCAGAGAAGTAGGAGGGAGAACACTCATTATGGTTCGTTTGGCTGAAATCTATCTCGACTATGCAGAAGCCTTAAATGAAGCTACGCCGGGGGATCCCGATATTTTGATTTACCTCAACAGGATCAGGGAGCGTGCAGGTATTCCCCAATATGGAACTGCTGGAAATCAAATAGCGGTTCCTGCTAATCAGACCGCAATGCGAGAAGCCATACAGAAGGAGAGGAGAGTGGAGCTTGCCTTTGAGAATGCCCGTTATTTTGATGTTCGCCGATGGAAGATTGCGGACAATACTGAGAAAGTGATTAATGGACTTGATATCACTAAAAACGCTGGAACGGGATTTTATACGGTCGTTAGGGTAGAGTCGCGGGTTTTCGAAAAGAAACATTACTTGTTTCCTATTCCCAATGGAGATGTTCAGAAAGTACCAATGATTGTACAGAATCCTGGATGGTAATTCAATAATACAAACAAATAAACACGAAAACTATGAAACGATATATGATCCTTATACTGCTTATGCTCGCATGCTCACATGCTGCACAAGCAAAAATATACAGTCATCTGAACTCAGTTTCCGGTGATACGATCAGGAGGGATGGTTATTCACTCGTCTTTATTTCTAAAGATCCACAGCTTGACCCGCTAGTAAAACAAAAGTTAGTTGATACCTATTTTCAGGTTTATCCCAGGTTGGTGAAAACTTTTAATAAGAAATCTACCCGGGAGGTGATTTTTATGGTCGATACAGCTTATAAAGCAGTAGCGGCAGCAAGCAGCAATAGGGTGATCTTTAGTGCTGATTATCTGAAGGCCCACCCGTATGATACCGATGTAGTTACACACGAAACTATGCACATTGTGCAAGGGTACGGCTATCGCGCAGGGCCAGTTTGGCTGACGGAGGGAATTGCTGACTATGTTAGGTTTAAATATGGAATTGACAATGCCTCTTCGAGATGGAGCTTACCAGCTTACAACAGTAAGCAGCACTACACGGATAGTTATAGAATAACCGGACGGTTCTTTGTATGGATTGAACAGCGAGTTAAACCTGGAATGATTCGTAAGATAGACAGGCAGTTACGTGACCATACTTACACACCGGAAAAATGGAAACAGCTTGGTGGGAAAACTCTTGATGAGCTGTGGAATGCCTATAGCCTGAATCCGGATATAAAGATCTAATTGGTTATAATTTAGGTGGTTTAGTTAGGCCCATCATCGGTTGGAAATTGATGATGGGCTCTTTATATTAAATGCGCCCAGAGTTTTTATAGTCTTCCAGTTTATTCCTTTCATCCTGAAGTTCCCTGGCAAGTTTTTTCTCTTTATCATTGGCTTTGGTTTTGTAAGCCTGGTATTCCTGAGAGATTTCGTCATATAAACCGGTTCTGTATTTTGCTTCCTGTATACTTTTTGCAGACCTCAGGGTAACTATAGCCAACAGGACTGCAAGTACAATGATTAGCGTCCATACAATGAGATTATAGGTAGCCTTTGAGAAGGGAATACCAAGCAGGCTAATTTCATCAACCTTAGAGTTGGTGCTGGCCAATGCGTTTTCTTTGGTTTTAATTTGCTCATTGAGCGTGTTGATTGTATTATTTTGTTCTTTGATTTTTGACTGGGAAGTTTTATTCCTGGCTTTTTCTTTCCTAATGGAATCCGCGGCGCTTTTATAGAATGCAGCTATTCTAACAGGATTGATTAATTTAAAACCATACAACGTTTTTGATCTGGAGAGCATGAATTCGTACTGACCTTTTAGGCTTTGATCAACTAATGTAGTGTCTTGCGCGCTTGCAACTTGTGCGGATGTACCGATCAACAGGAGAATAAGGAAAGGGAGTATTAATTTCTTCATAAATGATTGTTTATTCTAATTTAACAATGATATTCTGGTTTTATTGTGCCTATCTGATGTACTCGTGCCATCAGCTTCGAATCTCGGGAATACTATTTACAATTGTAGTTTTTTAACCACAGTTTTTTAAATCGTGCCGGCAATTCTGATTCCTTCTTTAAGGCTATGCTGGTTGCCGTGCCTATCCATCGGTAAATGAATGTTTTAGCTTTTTGTTTGCTATAGTGTTGGATTGGATTTTATAATTTTTATTTGAGCCTGGGGTGTTTAATGTGGCTTGAATCGCACAATATTTCAATTGTTCAGAAATTGCCGCAGTTATTTGAAAAAATAATTCGCTAACTATTTGAAAATTAAGATTTCTTTCTTATTTTTGCCCTCCCTTAACGGGAATTGTATCCACCTTGAACGAAGCCCTACTGCTTCGATGGGTGTTAAATTAAAAAAAGAAAATGTCAGGTATTATTGGAAAAAAAGTAGGAATGACCAGCATTTTCGACGCCGATGGAAAAAACATTCCATGTACGGTGATCGAAGCTGGGCCTTGTGTAGTTACACAGGTTAAGACCGCAGAGAAAGACGGTTACGTTTCAGTTCAGTTAGGCTTCGATGAAGCTAAAGCAAAGAACACAACACAGCCTCTAAAAGGCCACTTTGCGAAAGCAAACACCACTCCAAAGCGTAAATTGGTAGAATTTGAACCGTTTGAAGAAACGTTGAGCTTAGGCGATACGGTGACGGTAAACATTTTTGCTGAAGGCGATTTTGTTGATGTTGTTGGTACTTCGAAAGGTAAAGGTTTTCAAGGTGTTGTGAAACGCCACGGATTCGGTGGTGTTGGTGGTCAAACTCACGGTCAGCACAACAGAATGCGTGCGCCGGGTTCATTGGGTGCTGCTTCGTATCCTGCACGTGTATTTAAAGGTATGCGTATGGCAGGTAGAATGGGTGGAGATAGAGTGAAAATTCAAAACTTACAAGTTTTGAAAGTTTATGCTGATCAAAATCTTGTTGTAGTTAGTGGTTCCATTCCAGGAGCTAAAGGTTCTTACGTAATCTTAGACAAGTAAGCAGATGGAAGTTAATGTAGTAAACATTTCAGGAAAAGAGACAGGTGCCAAGGTGCA